>Ga0302046_10001321_pt1 | contig 23278 bp, 23 predicted proteins | sample RVTome_11_FD_200261 | JGI IMG/M metagenome (GOLD analysis project Ga0302046, IMG submission 200261) | Soil microbial communities from uranium-contaminated site in the Upper Colorado River Basin, Wyoming, United States - RVT147D111 (version 2) ... | reverse complement strand
AAACCAATCCAGGTCACCGCCATTTGGTCCGGACGGGCCGGTGGACCTTGTTCGTGCGAGTTCCTGGAAATCCGCGCCTTGCTTTAGCAGCTCGATGATTGAGGTGGACCCCACCGGTTGGACAGTTTACCTGGGCTGATAAGTGAAATCTCTTGCGATAGAGTTCTCGACAGAGAAGGAGCAAGAGATGACGAAGAGGAAACGACGAAATCATTCGCCGGCATTCAAGGCCAAGGTGGCGATGGCGGCGATCCGGGGAGATCGAACGCTCGCAGAGTTGGCCGAGCAGTTCGATGTTCATCCGAATCAGATCCAGGACTGGAAGAAGAGGCTGATGAGCGGTGCCGAGGAGGTCTTCGGGGAGCGCACCGCGTCGGAGAGCAAGGAGCTGGACGCCGAGAAGCTGCACGCGAAGATCGGGCGGCTGACGATGGAGAATGATTTTTTAGCGAAAGCGCTCGGTCGCGGCCGGTGAGCGAGCGCCGCGAAATGACTCAAGTAGAGCATCTGCTGTCGGTCACGCGTCGCTGTGAGCTGCTCGAGCTGGCACGCTCGACGGCGTACTACAGGCCGCAGCCAGTGTCCGACGAGGATCTCAGGGTGATGCGGCTCATCGACGAGATCCATCTGGAGCTGCCGTTCTACGGCAGTCGCCGGCTGGCCGGCGAGCTCGAGGATCGAGGCCATGGCCCGGTCAATCGCAAGCGGGTGCAGCGGCTGATGCGCCAGATGGGCCTGGTGGCGCTGTATCCGAAGCGGCGGACCTCGTCACCGGGCGAAGGCCACAAGATCTATCCCTACTTGCTGCGCGGGCTGAGCATCGAGCGTCCGAATCAGGTCTGGGCGGCCGATATCTGTTATCTGCCGATGGCCAAGGGCTTCATGTACCTCGTCGCGATCATGGACTGGCACTCGCGGCGCGTGCTCTCGTGGCGGCTCTCGAACACGCTCGACAGCACGTTCTGCGTCGAAGCGCTCGAGGAGGCGCTGGCGCGCTACGGAGCACCCGAGATCTTCAACACCGACCAAGGGGCCCAGTTCACGTCGGAGGCTTTCACGAGCGTGCTCAAAGCGCACGACGTCGCGATCAGCATGGATGGCCGCGGTCGTTGGCTGGACAACGTGTTCGTGGAGCGGCTGTGGCGCAGCGTGAAGTACGAAGACATCTACTTGCGCGCCTACGAGACGCCAGCGGCGCTGCGAGCGGGTCTCACTCGCTACTTCGACTTCTATAATCGCCGGCGTCGTCACGCAGCGCTGGACCGACGCACCCCGGATGCGGTGTACTTCGACGCCGACGCGAAAGCAGCGGCATGATGAGCAGTGGAGATTTCACTTAAGCCGATGTCCAAAAACCGGGGTCCACTTCTGGAGTCCGGGATGAAGATTACTCGCGTCGGAGTGGATCTGGCAAAGAACGTCTTTCAGGTGCATGGAGCCGATCGTTCAGGGCGAGCTGTTTGGCGTCGTCAGCTGAAGCGCTCAGGTTGGCTTAAGGCGATGGTGGAGAAGCTTGAGCCGGGATGCGCAATCGGCATGGAGGCCTGTTCTGGAGCGCACCATTGGGCGCGAGCGCTACGATCCAGGGGCTTTGAGGTGAAGCTGATCCCGCCACAGTTCGTGAAGCCGTACGTGAAAAGCCAAAAGAACGATGCGACGGATGCCGAGGCGATCTGCGAGGCGATGAGCCGGCCGGGCATGCGGTACGTGGCTGTCAAATCGGTCGAGCAGCAGGATATCCAGGCGATCCATCGGGTTCGGGCGTCGTTGGTCGGGCAACGGACTGCGCAGGCGAATCAGATCCGAGGATTGATAGCCGAGTACGGTTTAGTAGCGCCTCAGCATCTGAGTCGATTGCGCAAAGCGATCCCCGATTGGCTCGAGGATGCCGAGAACGGTCTGACGGATCGATTCCGAGCATTGCTGCACGGTCTGTGGGAGGATCTCCTGCGGGTCGATGACCGTATTGTCGCGATGGACCGGGAGATCGAAGTCCTTGCTGAGACAGATCCTGCGGCGAGACGTCTGAAGCAACTGCAGGGCGTGGGCCCGCTGATCGCAACCGCTCTCGTGGCGCGATTTGGCGATGCCCGTCACTTCGACCGGGGTCGGCAGGCCGCAGCCAGCATCGGACTCACACCGAGACATCACGGCACAGGTGGCAAGAACCGATTGATGAGCATCACCAAGCAGGGCGATCGATATTTACGCAGCATTCTGATCCATGGAGCTCGATCGGCAGTGAGTCAAGCGCATCGGAAGGATGATCGCTTGAGCCGGTGGGCGACACGGCTCAAGGAACGCAGCCACACGAACGTGGCGGCCGTCGCGCTGGCCAACAAGACCGTGCGCGTGGCGTGGGCGATGCTGAGACATGGGACCGATTACGATCCCGAGTTGGCCGTGGCTTGAAGCTGTTGCGAGCAACAGAGAAAGGAAGGAGCCTCTATCACGATTGCATGGCAAGCTGAGAGATGGTGAACAGGTCGGACCGGCGCCAGAAAATCCCGTATGTGCCCGAGTGCGAAAAGCACGACATTCCAATGGGGAGCTGGCGCGCGAATACCCATCATGGCCCGGCATCACGGATGCCAACTGACGAGGCCGGATATACGTGAGCAGTCGTACCTTATCGCCGTCGATTAGTGAGCTGGCAAGCGAGGAGGAGTCCATATACGGTCAGATGGTTTACATCTTATTCTGGCTGGAGACATGGCTAACGCCTTTGCGCCGAAGGGGTTTCGGCGCTTTCGAGTCGGCATGTCTGATGATCGAAGTATCCTAAGTCATAGTGCATGAGGCTGACGAGCCAGATGTTGTCGGCGACCTTCTTGACGCCGAGGTCCACTCCTACAGTCATTGCGCTCTAGCGCGACAATTATTGGAATTCCTCGAAACCGATATTCACGCCCGGAGCCGCCCACTCGCGGACGGGCATCGGCTCCAAGATCGGCTCGCCGAGCAACGGCGTCGACAGGAGATACAACCCCGTGTTGGAGGCGAACCAGATCAGACGCCGGTCCCATTCGATGAACACGTTATCGGCGTCCCGGTAGTAAGAGAAAATGTCGTCGATCGTCCCGCCCTGGCGCGGGATGAAATACCCCTCGATGGACGGGTTGGCGGGATCGGAAAGATCGTAGAACTGAAGCCCGCCGTTGAAATACGTATAAGCCGTGATGTCCGGGTGCGGCTGTCCCGGCGCTTTCAAATGCGGCATGTTGTGAGTGCCGAACCGTCCGCGCTTGTCGCAGAAGTGATCGTAGGGCGCCTCCTCCGGCGGCACGGGCACGGGCAGCGTGGCGACCATCCGGGGGTTCGCCTTATCGCGAACGTCGATGACATAGCTGTCGTACCAGGGTCCCGCCAGGCAATGCGGGATGATCGGCTCCGGATTCGTGATCACGAAGCTGCGGTCTAGAAAAGCGACATTGGTCCCGTGGAACTCGATGTGCCGGCCCGGCCGGTACTGAGCCGGACGCCACTCGCCGATCGGCTTCGGCGCGGTGATGTCGCTCAGGTCGAAGATTTTGAAGCCGAACGAGCCCCAGGTGCTGTAGCCATAGCGTCCGCCGTCCTCGGCGCGCTCGGGGACATAGAAAGGCCCGTGCTGGCTGGTGGAGGACAGCCCATCGCCGTGCTCGCGCCATTGACGGTACTCCTCCACTTCGTCGACGCGCATGCCGGGCACCCACCAGTAGCTCACGAATAGCGGGTTACTCGGATCCTCGACGTCGATGATTTGCACGCCGTTAGCGCGGCCGCGCTCCGCAACCGAGTGCTCGTCGTCCATCTGGCTGTCGAGATAGGCGTAACGGCCGCCGTCGTAGTAGTTGCGATGCGTGCCGGAGCCCTCCTGGACTCTGCGCGAGGGGTCCCCGCGGTCCGTGCTCCAATCCGCGAGATGCACGACGTTGCGTGGGTCAGAGGCGTCGTAGATGCGAACGCCCTGCAGTCCCTCGCCGTTGTCGTCGGCTTCGGCACTGCTGATCAGGATCCACCTGCCTGCGGACTGGCTGTAGGCGAGCTGCAGCTGGCGGCCTGCGTAGCTGTCGCGCGCGACGACGGTCATGTTCATGGGGTCGGTCACGTCGAGCACCATGGTGCGCCCGTCGTACAGCCCCTGAAAAAAATAACGGCGCTCGCCGATCGCCATCATCTGCAGCTTCGTGCCGTGGTTCTCCCCGTCGAAGTAGTGCTCGAGCAGCGTCACGTTCTCGGCGTACTGATTGCGGTCGAGCTCGCTCACCAAGCGCGCATGCCCCATCTGGGCATCTTCGTAGGTGGGGTGAGCAGCGGCGCTCACGGCAAAGGCGGCCGCTGCGATCGGCAGCGCGCCCAACGAGAAGACCTTCGTGTTGCGGACGAGCGTATGCGCTTCCATCTTTAGGATCTCCTATGGCTCAATCCGAATCGAGGGGGTTCCCGGAACAGTGCTGCGCTGTTCGAGCTCTGCGGCAAGCTGTCTGATTGAGCCACGCTCCGTTCCCCCACCTAGCGCTTGTTGTTCTGTGACCATACTCGCGCTTTCGTGTGCGCCGTCACGCGCGCGCATCGGGACGATTCGATACTACTCGGCAAGCGGAAGAGCCGTCAATTCGCGCATCCTGATCCCCTTCGGCGCACGCTCGTGCGTGCGGGTCCGTCCGATCCCCCGCGTTCCGCGCAGACGTGACAGCAGTCCTGCAAACGATTTCGATATGAAGATGAAGCGCGGCCGACCGGTGATCGGAAGCCTCTCGGTCCCGTGTCGCCGCCGTTGCCTGTGCGCCACCATCGTTGCTTGACAGCGGCGACGAGCTGGTATTACATAGCTCACGAGCAGGGGGGAAGATGCGTCCATGCATCCGTGACGGCAACGTGCGCGAGCCTCGGCGCGTGCCGGGTGGTTTCGGGTGCTCCTTCACCTGTATCGGCCCAGATAGCCCGGCTTTTCACGGCGTCGAGTTCCTCGACGCAGAACGATTCCAGCGTTTCAATTCTTTACGATGCCTCGACATCTTTTCGAAGAGGTTGGAGCAGTGTGCCGGCGTGGAGCCGGCAGGAGGGGGAGTAGGCGTCTAAACGAAGGGGGGAATCCCAATGAAAACGAGAAGCTTCACAAGCGCTCTGGTCGCGCCATTGATCGTGGCGCTGTTCGCGCCCGGGGACGCGGGTGCACAGCAAAGGCAGTCCGCGGGCGCGGCCGCGATGCTGGAGGAAATCGTCGTGACCGCACGACGCCGCGAAGAGAACCTCGAGACGCTGCCGTTGTCGATCGCAGCGGTGAACGCCGAGCAAATGCGGGCGCAGGGTATCTACAACATCGAGCAGCTCGCGGACTTCGTACCGAATTTGACTTTCAACACGACGGACCGACAGGCTCACGCCGCGATCTTCATTCGCGGTGTCGGCGGTCAGAGCCCCGGGCAGCTGCGTCAGTTCGGCAGCGGTTTGTACATCGACGGCCATTACCTTCCGCAGGTGCTGGGTGCCTTCATGAGCACGCTAGACATCGAGCGCGTCGAGGTGTTGCGCGGACCCCAGGGCACATTGTTCGGTAAGAACACCACGGGCGGCGCGATCAACATCATCAGCGCCAAGCCGGGGCCCGACTTCGAGTCGAGCGTCACGGCGCGTTTCGGCGACTACGGTCAGCAGGACCTACGCGGCATGCTCAACTTCCCGATCGGCGATCGCGTGTTTGCCCGCGTCACCGCCGCCTCGGAGCAGCTCGACGGTCATTGGTACAACCGATTTCACGACATGGACACCGGCGGCACCGACATGACCGCGTTCAGAGGGGCGCTGCGCTTCACGCCGAACGACAATTGGACCATCGACATATCGGCGAGCCTCGTGGAGCAGCGAGACGACAACAAAGCCGGCCAGTGCGAAGTCCACCCGACGCAGGAGCAGATAGATACCCTCGCTGCGCTCGGGTTCGATTGGGACGGTCCTGCCTTCGCGGACGGCGTGCCGCAATGGGGCGGCGGCAACGGACACGTGGAGAGGCTCTATCCGGGAGCCACGATCGACTTCTGGGAAGCCTGCGAGGCCGACCAAGCGATGGGCGGCTTCGTCACGTCGCAGGAGAAGTTTACCTTCTCGAACGTGGACAAGGAGGGCTTTCACGCCACCGCGGCGTGGGATTCCGGCGGCGCGGTCGGGGGGCTCGACAACCTGGCCGTGACGGTCAACGCGGGTTACCTGGATACCGAGTACAACTACCTCCAGGATCGCGATTTCGCCGCACTTCCGGTAGATGCGATCGGCACGAATCCGGCCACCGGCACCCCGGGATACCAGCGCGTGAACAAGACGCTCGAAGTGCTGTTCAACGGCGACGTCAGCGAGCGAATGGATTTCGTCGTGGGCGCGCACTTCTTCGATGACACCGGCTATAACGGGTCAGGGATATGTCTCGAAGCATTCAACGCCAATTTTCCCGACCCCGCGAACATGGATCCCGACCTGGAGGTTCAGTGTGAGCCGGACGGTGCGGTGCAGTTCGACTTCCTGTCGGAACGGCAGGTACCGGGCGGACCGGGGAACGCCGGCATGAGCGGGCGCGTCACGGGTGAGTCCCAAGCGGTCTTCGGGCATTTGACCTATGCGCTGAACGACAACTGGGACATGGAAGCGGGTGTGCGTTGGACGGAGGAGGACCGCACCTTCGAGCAAATCGAGTACGAGACCATCGGCTCGACCTGCACGTTCACCCAGCCGGGCGATCCGCCCCCCACGGCCCTTTGTCAGCCGGACCATATCCTGAGCTTCGATACAGTGGTTCTCGGCGGTTTCTACAACAATGGAGCGGCGACGTTCAGCGAAACGACACCGATGCTCAGTTTTACACGGACCCTGGCTCCGGGCGACACGCTGGACAGCGGCATCCTCTATTTTCTGTACGCCGAAGGCTTCTTGACCGGCAACTTCAACGACGAGCTCAACTTGGCGTTGCAGCCGGCGCTGGAGCCGCTGATCGTCTATAACCCCGAGCACGTGACGAACTACGAGGTCGGGTTCAAGGCGACGCTCGGTGGCGGAGCCGTGCGCTTGGCATCGGCCCTCTTTTACATGGATTACACCGACAAGCAGGAAAACGTGTCGATCGACAACGCCGATGGAAGTTTCGGGTCCGATCCCCAGATCGGTATTGTCACGAATGCGGCGACCGTCGATATCTACGGCATGGAGTTTGAGCTACGCGCCCAGCCGTGGGAGGGTGGCTTCGTCACGCTCGACCTGGGCTATCTGAGCAGTGAGTACGGCGACTACACGTCGTTCGACCCGGATGCTCCGGGCGGCACGATCGATCAGTCCAACCTGTCCATCGCCGACTTCGCGCCGGAGCTCACGTTGAACGCTTCGATCGAGCATGCGTTCGCGCTCGCGAACGGCGCTACGCTCACGCCGCAGCTCGGCATGTATTACCAAGGGGACTTCGAGTGGGAGGGTGGCTTGACGGAGGACGCGCCCGAGTCATTCTGTCACCAGGACGCGTATTCCCGATGGCGCGCGCGGTTGACCTACGCGCCTGCGGGCGGCGATTGGGATGTATCGCTGTTCGGCTACAACATCACCGATGAGCGGTACTTCACGGGTTGCGGCAGTGCGCGCGCCGGTACGTTCACTTACCACTGGGGTCAGCCCGAGACCTGGGGTGTCGAGTTCTCGGCCCGCTTCGGGGCCAACTAGGCCTCTGGCCGTATGGAACGGCGCCTCCCCGGAGGCGCCGTTTTTCTCGACCGGCGTCGCTGCAAAGACCTGGGGGGGAGCACGCGATCATGAAGCAGGGATGGGCGGCATGTGCGCTGGCGTTTGCAGCCGGTGCCGCTTTCGCTCAGCAGCAAGGGCCAGGGTTCGATATCGATTTCGACGTCGTGCGCATCACGACCGAGCATGTGGCAGGCCAGGTGCACATGCTTCGAGGCGACGGCGGAAACATCGGCGTGTTCGTCGGCGAGGACGGCGTGTTTCTCGTCGACGATCAGTTTGCGCCGCTGACCGAGCGTATCCGCGCTGCAATCGCCGAGATCAGCGGCGAGCCCGTGCGTTTCGTCATCAACACGCATTTTCACGACGACCACACCAACGGCAACGAGAATTTCGCCGAGATCGGCGCGCTGATCGTCGCGCACGAGAACGTTCGCATCACGCTGTCTCGCCCGCATTTCATCGAGACCGTCGAGACCATATTCCCGGCTTTCCCCGAACAGGCGCTGCCGGTCATCACGTTTCGTGATCGCGTTCGCTTTCATCTGAACGGCGAGGACGTCGAAGTCTTCCATGTGCCCGCGGCGCACACGGACGGTGACTCGATCGTCTACTTTCGCGGTTCCAATGTGGTGCACATGGGCGACGTCTTACGTTTGCGCGGCCCGATCTTCGACCAGAACAACGGCGGCTCCTATCTGGGCTTGATTCGCGCCTTGGACACGGTACTCGGCGTCGTCGGCGAGAACACGCGCATCATCCCGGGGCACGGTGGCCTCGCAACGCGCGATCAGCTGCGCGAAGTACGTGACGGTCTCACCGCGGTCAGAGACCGCATCGCGGCCGCCATCGCCGAAGGCAAGAACGTCGAGCAGACGATCGCCGAGGATCCGACGCGCGGATACCAGTGGTCGATGCCGCGGCTCATGACCATGGACAAGATCATCGAGTGGATCTACCGCGAAATCGAGAGCAACTAGGCGGTCGGTCGCGAAGCACCACGCCGAGCCGCTTGTGCACCTCAGGATAGCCATGGACGACTCGACTTCATTTTTCGATAACCAAATGAAGTGAATGAACGTACGTACGGTATTGTTTTTTTGTTGATCGGCGCGCTTCGTGCCGGCGGGAGGGAAGACCGATGAACCTCTCTATGACTCGAATGCAAGAATGGCTCGCTGCGCTGTTGACGGTGGCCGTCTGCGGCTCGGCGGCGGCGCAGAGCTGGGGGCCGCGCAGCCTCGAGGAATTGACGGCTGAAATTCTGCACCGCGTAGACGGCGAGGGCTGGCGAGGCATCGAGCGTTCGGAAGCCGAGCGGGCGGTGGCCGCGCTCGAGTCGCTGGAGCGCGATCATTGGGCGGCGGTTTGGTCCGAGATCGGTGAGGAGTACATGGCGCGCGCCGCCGCGGCGGGCTCTCCGGCCGAGGCGCGGAACCACTACCGTTACGCGTGGCGATTGTTCAATACTGGGCGTTGGCCGACGGAGAAGCACTCGGCGGGCAAGCGCCGCGCGTACGAGCGCGGGCTCGAGGCGTTTCAGCAGTATGGGAAGCTGCTCGATCCGCCGATCGAAACGATCCGCGTGCCGTTCGAGGACTCGGAGCTCGTCATGTATTTGCGCCTGCCCGAAGGGGTGCGTCCCGCGCCGCTCGTATTCGGCATCAACGGGCTCGACTCACGCAAAGAGGACGTCATCGCCGGCACCAACAGCTACATCGAAGCGGGCCTAGCGGCGTCGGCCATCGACATGCCCGGCACGGGTCAGGCGCCGCTGCTGATCGATGTCGGTTCTGAGCGCATGTTGTCTGCTGCCATCGATTATCTTCAGACGCGTCCGGAAATCGACGGCTCGCGTATCGTCGTGCAAAGCCGCAGCTGGAGCGGTTACTGGGCGGCGGTGTTAGCCTACACCGAGCGCGACCGGATTCGCGGCGCCGTCGTGCATGGAGTCGGTATCCATCATTATTTTCAGCCCGAGTGGCAGCGCACGGCCATCATGAGTCCTGAATATCTGTTCGACCTGTTCCCAGCTCGGGCCGTCGTCTACGGCGTCGAAACGATGGAGGAATTTCTGGCGTACGGGCCGCGGCTGTCATTGGTCGAGCGCGGTTTGATCGACCAACCCTCAGCGCCGATGCTACTAATCAACGGCGAGCAGGATACACAGCAGCCGATCAGTGACCTTTATTTATTGATGAAGCACGGCGACCCGAAGCTCGTCTGGGTGAATCCCGACGGCGGGCACATGGGTGATTCCGAGCGTTATCCCGGCAGCTGGATCAGAGAGAACGTGATCCAGCCCTGGATCATGCAGCGTCTCGACGTGCTGGCACCGGTCGACTGACGTCGAGCGTGTGGGTGGCGAATTCGTAATCAAGCCGGGAACCGTAGTTCCTTAACGTTGTTGACGAACCAGTTTTCGGCGAATATCCAAGATCCCTTGCGGACGAGCGCTCACGAGAGCGTCCGAAATGTGCGTCGTTAGTGTGGGAAATCCGAGGGAGGCGTTTGCAGTGGCAACCCAAGTCCTAAACCGTCCACGGAAACGGGGCAAGACTACTGACAGTTTGGTCCGCCCCTTCAACCTGCATCAAATGTTCGGCTTCACGCACTGCGCGCGGTGCGGCAGTTGGTGATCTCTCGCGCAGGTATTCGCTGTAATTGTGCGGATGTCGAGTGAGCACAAGGGAGAGCATGAACTCATCGAAAGTAACGGCCGCCGCTCGTGGTAAATCTATGCACATTCGTTCATAAGCAATGATAAGAGACCCCGCTTCCGTCCACATGCGTTCCAGCTCAGCGGAGAACGGGCATAGCTCAAACCTCAACGGCCCGTCAAGCGATGAGTGTATCAATCGACTGCATAGCAACTCGACACACTCTAAATTGACACGAACGGACCTCTGTGCGAATTGCGCTCCAAATTCGAGTTTCGTACACAGATCCGGTGACAAAGGCAACGTTTGATTGCGATGGTGTGTTGCCCTTGAATTTTCCTGAACAACGGTCCCCGTACCATCGATGCAGGTCTCGAACAGCATCAAGTTCGGGAAGTCGCCGGCGTCGATTTGAACCGGCGTGGAGTACTTGAGTTTTACGATGGGCTGCACGCCGCCAGGCAGGACCTCAAGCGTGACAGCAAGACGAATAGCAGGACGACGCTCGCGAGCAGCATCGCGAGGGCGGATATCCCCGGCAAAGAGGTTCTGATGCTGACGGTGGAATACCCGCCGGGCGGAGCCGATCCTGTGCATCGGCACGACGCGCACGGATTCGTCTACGTGCTCGAGGGCTCGATCGTCATGCAGGTGAAGGGCGGCGCCGAAGTGACGCTCACGCCCGGACAGACGTTCTACGAAGGCCTGCACGACGTGCACACGATCGGCCGCAACGCGAGCGCCACGCAGCCTGCGTCCAGAAGACGAGCCTACATCCAGGGTGTGTCGACTCGTTCGGTGGATGAGCTGCTCTCTGTAGTGGAGGACTTCTATCCCAGCCGCTTGCGGCGAATGCACGAGCGCGCTCAGGGCCTATGAACTAGCCGCTCTCACGGAAACCCGATCAGCCGCCCCGCCAGCGCGACCGTGGCCCAGAGCGAGAGCGACACCGAGGCGACGAGCTTTCGGCTGAGCGCGTTTGTGTTTCCCTCATCCTCCATGATCACGCGGCGGCGGACGGAGAACGTGAACGTAAGCGCGAGAAGTGCGACAGCCACTTTGACCCAGAAAGTCGTGAGGTAGTAGTACTTCGTCGCGAAGCACATGAAAAGCAGCAGACCTGTCGGCAACATGATAAGCAGGCTCGCAAGCAGCCACGGCTCGGCTTCGCGCCCGATCTCGGCCACTGGCCGGCGCGTGAGCCCGAACCCTAAGAGCCTGAGATCGACGACGAGCACGGCGCCGCCGAGCATGGCGAGCCCGAGCAGATGTGCACTCGCGATCATCGGAAAGAGCCACGGTGAGCTTCGCATCGCCACGAGCAATGGGGAGTATTGCAGCCATTCGAAGAAGGCGAGCAGCGACATCAGAACCAGTACTGTTGATACGGGATCATGCGCCCGGCCACAATGATGCCGGCCCAGAGCGTGAGCCCCAACCCACCTGCGACTCTAGCGCCTCGCGGCGGGACGCGATCAAGCTCCCACTCGGCGACGCGCCTGTAGACTGTCTTGTGAAACACCCAGACGTTCGAGCCAGCCAGGATGAGCAGGACCATCTTGGCTCGAAAAAACAGATTCCCGTACCTCTCGAGCGGTGCCGCATAGAAAAGCAGCAGTCCCGACACGACCATGACAAGCAAGCCCGCCAAGGCCCACGGAACGAGCCGAGATACGAGCTCCGACGCCGGTACGCGCAGCATTGTAAGCCCGAGCAAGCGCAGATCGATGATGACGGCCATCCCCGCGAAGACGCAAAGCGTCATGACGTGTACCGTCAAGACGGAGAGGAATACATAGCGGGACTCATGCAGCGCAACACTCCCTGGTGTCGCTGCGAGCCATTCAAGAAAGGTGACGATCGACATGGCGGGAGCAACGTGATCGCTCACGCTCCCGACGCGAGAGCCCGTCCTCGCGCTTTAATCCCGGCTGTTGGCGGGCGGATTTCCGTCGGCACCCGGCGCGGACCCGCCCATGAAGACCTTGCGGCCGTCGAGATACTCGAAGAATACGCCGACACCCTTGTTCTCGCCGGTCTTGGCCTGATAGCCGAAAACTCTGATCTCGGAGCCGATCGGCAAACTGTCCTTGGTCAATCCGTTCCTGAAAAGATTGACGGGCGGACCACCTTCGAGCCCCCAATTGGTTACCGTGCCGTCTTCGTTCGTCACGTCCATCCAGATCCACGAGTGTGGGTTGACGAGCTCAACCTTCGTGACCACTCCCTGTAGGTTGAGCGGCCTGCTCTCGTCGAACGCGGCCGCGAACGAATGATGGGCGAGAGTCGACGTCGCTACCAGCGATGAAGCGGTCGCAAGGGCTGTGCAAACTAGTATGCTTGCTCTCGGCATGGGTTCATTCCCCGCTGTTGTTCCAAGACACGACTCAGTCGCCCGACTGAGCCTCATATTCCTCTGCCCGAATTTGGGCGCCTCTGACTACGTTAATAATGCCGTAGTTGTGCTCGTGGCAGGCCCACTCGAATAGCCCCGGTGGGTTCATCTTGGGCCAGGGAATCTCGAGCGTCCACGGCGCTTCCCAGGTCGTCGGGTCAGTCAACGTTGCCTCATACAGAAGCGTGTCCTCGGCGACGCGCGTCAAGCGCTCGACGAGACGCAGGTTTCCACCGAGTCCCCTGGGACGTACCCACGTCCTATCCTCGTGAAAGTTCGTCGTCTCGATGACGAGCGTATCGCCCTCCCAGTGGCCGCGCGAGACCCCGAGCCAAGCGCGGATGTCGTCCGGTAGCTTGGGCCGTCCGTCCAACGGGATGATGCGCACGTCGCTGTTGCTCTGCGTGATCAGGATCACGTAGTTGGGAGTCTGGACGATGCGCGACTCACCGATCTGCTGTTCGAACGGCACACGCGGCGGGCCCTCGGAGCCGACGATACAGCGCTCGGTCGGGTGGCGAGATTGCAGCGTGTCGCGCCGCGCCTGCGCCTCCCACCGCTCGCGCCCTTCGGGCGTCAGCGCGGGGATTCTTCCATCGGGTGGGTCCACGATCAGCGCCGTGCGCCGGTTCGGCCACATCGGGCTCTGCCAGTTGTCCATGCCGAACTCGGTCCAATCGTAGTGCACCGTCGCGGGATCGACGGATGCATCGACGAGCCCGGCCTTCTGGAAGGCTTCGATGGCTTCCGGAATGGTATAGAGTGGCTTGCCGGCGAGCTCGGCGGGCCTTTCCAGCGGCGTGTAGGTCGCGCTGATCCAATAGCCCTGCAGATCGGGATGACCCCAAGGCGTGCGCGGGGAGGGCTCGCGTGGCCGTTCCGGGTCCCAGACCCCCTCGATCGCTCTCGCGAGCGCGGCATCGACGTCCTTTTCGAAGTAAGCGAAGGTCTCTTCCGATGTCCGCAGCGAGGCCGCGCGGGCAGCCTGGACCGCCTCCTCGGCGCCCGGATTGACGAGCGCCGACGGCGGTGCCTGACCCTGGCCGAGCGTGGGCGCGGGCATGCCGAGCACGGCCGCGATCACGACGGTCGTCGTGGCGCTCGGCGTCGCAGAACCTCGCTTACGCATCTGACATCCCTCCCAATGCCATGTTCCTATTTGCCCATGAGCCCGAGCGGTTCGTACATGAGCTCCTCCACGAAGGGCACGCAGTTGAACTCGATTAGCTGCGCTTCCGGCTCGATGTGCTTGTATAGCGTGAAGCTCATGGTCCACGGTCGCGTGAAGACCTTCGGATCCTCGATCGTCGCTTCGTACCGGATGTGATACGGGCTCAGCGGCGTCCAGCGCTCGACGACGTGCAGTGCGTCGCTGTGGAAGTTGCCGGCCCGGTCGAACCACGTGTAGCCGTTGAAGCCTGTGACGTCGACGACGAGCGTGTCACCGTCCCAATGTCCGTTCGACCAACCCATCCACGTGTCGCTCGGCGGGCTGGAGTCGAAATCCATGTGGATCGTGCGGTATGTGCCCTTGTACTCGTAGACGATGATGATCTCATCCGGCGTTTGGAAGATCTGAAACGGATACGGCATATAGTTCGCACGCGGGATGCCGGCGCGAAAGCACTGTAGCTCCCGATCACCCGTATCGAACCGGCTCGGGTCGTTTGTGACATTGACGAGCGTGCGGTTCGCGAAGTTTTCCTTCTGCTTCGCGGTCGCCCACGGTTGATACGGGAGCTCGTTGCCGTGCACGATGCTCTGAGCGGCCCGCCCGGCGCCCCAGGCGCCGAGAAGCTCGGGGTGCGGACCCGCTTGCGCCGAATGCGCGAGGATATCCCAGTTCGCCGTGGTGAAGGATTGCCAGATTCCGCTGAGATCGGGCCTCCCGTCGGCCGTTCGTGGCAGCGACGCGCGAGATTCGTCGGCAGGCGTTTGAGCGGCGGCGAGCTCCATCGCCACGAGGCCGAGCACGGCGGCTGCGGCCATCGCCACAGTCCTCGCGCCGCTCGAGCGATGATTCGTCAGAGCCCGTCTACCCCCAGAGCTGCGCCCGGAAGTCGGCTTTCCTTAGTCGAAATCGAGTGTGAACGGGGCAGGAACGCCTCCCATTCCTGCAACTGTGGTCACTCTGTCATACCGAATCTGTCAGTGTCAACGCGCCCGAAGCTGTGGATCGTGCAGGCGGCGCCCCACGGCTCATCCCATTGAACTCAACGGACCTCCGGCCACCGCGCGCAATTCCATGGCTTGATCGTCTCATCCGGAACCGATCGCCACCGGGCGGTGATCTCGACGGGCTCGGTGAAGTTCTGCGGGTCGGTCACCGTAGCGCGCCAATCCAGTGTCTGCTCGTTTTCACTCAGGATGAACCGCTCCACGATCTCGACCCCGTCGCTCATCGGCACACCATCGTCGTTGAAATACGGATAGTCGATGCGACTCGTCGATACGACCAGCGTATTCCCTTCCCACCGACCGACAGAATAACCTAGGGGCGTGGCGGCCTGACCCCGGGCAGTGGCCCCCGGGCTCATGTGGATCGTTCGAGCAACATCGTTCTGCTCGCTTCGCATGATAATGTTTCCACGTTGCTCGACGAACTGAATCGGTAGTGTCGAATCCATCGCTATCGGCATGCCCACTGGCTCACAGCGAAACAGCGGGTGGTCACGCAGTTCATCGAAGCCTTCGATCTGTGCCCTGGCGGCCTCGGTCAGTGGCAGGTTGGGCCCGCCGCCGCCCTCGCGGTCGACGAACGTCCACACGCGAAAAATGCCGCGCGCCTCGTTGTCTCCAGCATCCGGAACGCCTGATGGCGAAGGCGCCAACAGGTCCGCCCCGCTCCAGAAAAGCTCACGCCCCGGGCGCAGAATCGCCTCGGCGCCGTCGGGAAGTAGGACGCTGCGCCCCAAATACACGCCTTCGCGCCGAGTGGAGGCCTGGACCGCTACCCTGACCTCATCGCCGACACGAAACGCATCCGCCGTCACCCCCTGGCGATCAAGAGAGTTGGCAGAGCTCCACCCTTCCACTCTCCACAGCTCCTCCTCACCCGCGCCGTTGGTGACTTTGATGGTCAGTACGGGGTGAGGGTTTCGCCAGGCAACGGTCACGAGCTCACCCGGCACGTCCAGTATCTCGTCCGAGAACTCCGCACGCGAATGATGCCCGGATGCGGTGAAGGGAAACACGACTGACCCTATTGCAGCCGCGAGGCTGACGTTTAACGCGCTAGTATTTGACATTGGAAACACCCCCGATCATCGTTCGTGATCTTCCATGGCATTCTACTCGAGGGGAGAACGGAACGGGTGCCGGCCTACTCGGCCGCAACGACGCAAACTGGCCAACAAGGTGGAGGCCAGTGTCCTAGGCAAGGTGTCGGGCCGTGGATTCAACTGTCCAGCGCTATTTGAATTCGAACTCGACGAGTTCGATAACGGTCGTACCGGTGTTCTTCACGGCTCTCGTCTGTCCGGCAGCCTGACCCACATATCCAGGCCGTAGAACAAGCTGCAGCACGTACGTCCCGGGTCGCGGCACGATGCAGATATCTGCCCTAACTGGCTCAATATTCGGTGCAAGTCAACAGTCTGATCCAATACCGTCTGGGCGGCGAGGATCCCCTTCGGATCCGCCGCTCTTACGGTTGACCCAGGTTGCCGCACGTCATGTAATGTGTCTCCGGCGGGATCGGGAAAGATAGTCCTGACCGAGCGATGCAGTTCGCGCCGAGGGCCAGGAGGGGCTTGTATGCGGATTCAGAGACACCTTCCTCTAAACGTTGTCATTGTGACGGCGGCTGTGTTCGCCATGGGGCTGTACGTCAAGGGCGGCGCGCAGGCGCAAACCGCCCCGCACTACAAGTTCGATCCCGACTGGCCGAAGCCGCTGCCGAACAACTGGAAGCTCGGCGGGGTCATTGGGTTGGGTATCGACCAGGACGACAACGTCTGGGTGTACCACCGGCCGACGGACCTGACGAGCCTTGAGCTCGAGGCGGAGCTCGGCGTGTCGGACTGCTGCGTACGCCCGCCCTCGATGATTCACATCAGCAAGGACGGGAGCGTGATCGGCTCGTTCGATGCGCCGCAGGGGCACGGCATGGACGTCGACGACAGCGGGTTTGCCTACCTCGGCCAGGATACGGTCCGGAAGTACGACACGCGGACGGGCGAGCTGGTCGGCGAGATCGCGCGCACGCCGGAGCGCCCGGGCGGCGCTCCGAACCGGCCCTTCAGTATTCCGAAACGCATCCCGGGACAGGGCGGGCCGTCGCCGCTCACTCGGTTTCTCCAGCCACCGCACGGTCCGGCTCCCGCCCAGCAGACGGCCGAGGAGGCGAAGGCGATGGCGGCGTTCTATGCGAAGTATCCGCCGTCCACTCCGATGATCGTCGGGACGATCGAAGAGATTCGCGTCGACGAGGCGCACAACGAGATCTACGTAGCCGACAACTACCTCCAGGGCCGTGTGCTCGTTTTCGATCTCGACACGCTGGCGTTCAAGCGCGGCTGGGGTGCGTATGCAAAGCCGCTTGCCGAGATTTCGCTCGATCCCGCAGATCACGAGTGGGTCGGCAGCACGCCGCCGAAGGAGTTCCAGGGGCACTTGACCGTCAACGTCTCCCGCGACGGCTTGGTGTATGCTGCCGACCGCGCGGCGGATCGCGTGCACGTGACGACGCGGGAGGGGGAGTTCGTCGAGGAGTTCCTCTTCTCGCCGCCTGGGACCAAGCGCGGCGACGTCGGCAGCCGTGGCGTGGCCGGCGGCGTGACGTTCTCGGCTGATTCAGAGCAGCGGTATCTCTACGTCTCCGACATGAAGAACAACACGATCTGGTTTGTCGATCGTGCTGACGGTACGGTTCTAGGTCGCTACGGGAGCATGGGGGACAACGGTGGCCAGTTTTTCGGGCTGGAGCTGTCCGTTACCGACTCGCGCAACAACATCTACACCGGTGAAGTGTTCGCGGGCAAGCGCGTGCAACGGCTCGTGCCGGCCGACAGTCCACGCGGCGAGCTTCTCGAGCAGCTGTCGACGCTGCAGCCGTAGTCCGTCGGCGGGGAGTCCGTGGAATGCGCGTGGTAGTCGCTACGCGCATGGCCCCATCGCAAGGCGGATGTCGGCTATGCCTCAGGCGAGGCGGCCGGCAGCTTCCTCGAGCAGCGACCAGCACTGGGTGCCCAGCCGTTCCTTCCAGGCGGCGTAGACGCCCGAGAGCCGGGCGCGAAACGGCGCGGGGTCGGTGTCGTTGAAAACGAGCCCATCGTCCTCGAGCACCGCTCGCGCTGCATCGTTTGCAGCTTGCTGGTCCTCGCGCTGCAGGCGGACATAGATGGCGGCATTGCGTGTGATCACGTCTTGAATATCCGCCGGGAGACGCTGCCACGTCGGCAGGTGCCCGAGAAGATTGAACCCGGACCACATATGGTTCGTCATGCTGACGTAGCGCGTGACCTCCTGGTGCCTGAACTGTTCCATGTAGGCGAGGGGGTTCTCCTGCGCATCGACCGCCCCGGTTCTGAGCGCCTCGTAAATGCCGCTGCTGTTGATGGTGACGGGCTCCGCTCCGAGCGCCGCGAACGTATCCGCAAAGATTTGTCCCGCCGGAACGCGCATTCTGATCCCGGTCAGATCTCCCGGCACCCTGATCGGGCGCAGCCTGCAGCCTATCTGCCGCATGCCGTTGTCGAAGGCGCCCACCGGGAAGCCGACAATGCCCTTGGCGGCCATCTCCTCGCGCAGATATTCGCCTAGCGCGCCGTCGAGCGCCTCGTGCGCATGGGAGGCGGAGCGAAATGCAAACGGCACCGACTGCACTTCCGCGACCGGCACGACATTGCCCAGAATGCCGCCCATGAGCGTAAAGAACTGAATCTCTCCGCGAACGAGCATTTGCAGCGCCTCGGGGTCGCTGCCCGCTATCTGGTTGTTTTGCGGTACGACCTCGGTCGTGACACGGCCGCTCGTTTCGCTCCCGACCGCATCCCACATCTCCACCAGGCGGCGATGAAGCGTGCTCTCGGCTGTTTGATTATGGAATTGCGTTAACGCGAATTCGGGCGCCGCGGCGCGCCGTCCACAAGCCGCCAAGGCGACTGCGCTCAGCGCCGTGCTGCCGACGAACGCGCGCCGCGTGAGCCGATTCTTGGGTTTCATGTTCCGCTCCCCATCGATGACCAGCGTACTGTACTTGCATCGAGCGGCAGGATGGAAGCGCCCGCTTTAGCCGCCTGTCATGCGCAGAAGCGCTTCGAGCTCGTCCTTCCAGAGTCTCGCGTCCTGCGTCGTGCCGTGGCCGCGCGTATTCTCGCCGGCCGGAATCACGACGTAGTGGCCGCGCTCGACTCGCTCGAACGCGCGCTCGAGCACGCCGAGCTCGACGGGATTGCGCTCGTCGTCCTCGGCGTTGATCGAAACGATGGTCGCCTCGATACGCTCGAGATGCGGTGTCGGGTCGTAGTCGCGCGAGGCGTTGTAAGCGTAGAGGATATCGCTCGCGTCGGCGTCGGTGCTTTCGGCGAGCCGCTCGTCGACGATCCGGTCTGTCTCCTCCCGCGTCGAGGCGGACTTGTAAACCGCGCGCGTCCCGCCGTTCGTCGCCATGCCGAAGTACGCATACGCTCGCTGCCAGGCTCGCGGCTGCGTCGTGTAGTTGCCGCCGTTCCACTCGGGATCGTTGACGATGCCGTCGATGACCATGCGCCGCATCATCCAGTTGCGCCCGGACATCGGCATCGGCAGCGCTGCCAGCGGCATGAGCGCGTCCATATAGTCGGGATAGGTCACGCCCCAGACCCACGTTTGCATGCCGCCGGCGGAGGAGCCGAGCACGAGGCGCACGTGGGTGATGCCGAGATGCTCGGTCAGGAGCCGGTAGTGGCCGAGAACGATATCGTCATACGTGTACTTCGGAAACTTCGCACGCAGGCCGTCGGACGGCTTCGACGAGCTTCCTGCGCCGATCGCATCGGGCAGGATGAGGTGGTAACGGCCTGCGTCGAGCGGTTGACCGGGCCCGAAGAGCTCGCCTGCGAAGCGCTCGGTCAGGAAGCTCGTGCCTGCACGGCTCGAGCCGTGCAGGATCAGTACCGGCTCGCCCGCAGGATCGCCGATCGTCATGTAGTGCAGGCGCAGCTCGGGCATGGTCTCGCCGCTTCGAAAGACGAAATCTCTGACGATCCAGTCACCTTCCCGCGGCGCCGGGTAGTCCGCCGCATGCGCAGTCGTGAGACTCAGCAAAGCTGCGGCAACCCAAAGGACGGTGGTTTTGGCTTCGTTTCCCGACGCCATGCGCTGCGTATCAATGAATCCCGGCAGAACGCATTGTACCATTTGCGAGTTGCACGGGAGCGAGCGGCTTTCTGGCGACCGTGGCCTAGAGGGCGGGTTCGCGCTCAGCGACAGTATGCCGCTCGAGGCAAGTCGGTAGTTGCGGGAAGCAGATCCGTTCGGGTCAGATTCGGCCCAGCAGAAACAGGACCAGCAGGACCACCAGCACAGTGCCGATGAGACCGCTGGGTGCGTAACCCCAGCTCCTGCTATGCGGCCAGGTGGGAAGAACGCCCAGGAGCATCAGCACCAGCACGATCAGCAGTATTGTCGTAAGACTCATAGTCTTCTCCCCATGACCAAAACTACGACGCCGCCCACCAGCGCGAGGGCTCCTACGATGGGTGGCAACGGAATGGTTCTGGTTCTCTCGCTTGTCACCTGCAAAGGACCGAGATCGATCGCTTTCTCTCTCGTGGTGTAGGTGATCCCTTGATAGGCCAGGGCGACGAGTCCCAGCGCGATCAGAGCCACGCCGATTAATGTGTTTCTTTGCATGTGGTGTTCTCTTGCTGGCCTACCGATGAATTCGGGAGATTTTTGTTCCCTCAATGCTGATCCCTACCATCAGTCCTTGCTGGCTGAAAATAAACGCATAAGCGTCATCCTGCAGCGAGGATGTCGAAAGATTCTTAGCGATCCCTTCGTCAACCACGACCACCGTGGGGCCGACGCCGAGCTCCCAGCCCAACGACTCTTCGACATAGCGAACGGCCTCGTCCGTCATCAGAAACACGGCATATCCGTACGATTGGGCGCCGGCTTGCAGACCCCAGGATCCCGTAACGGAGTTGTAGTAATCGACGACAGTCGAGCCCTTCATCAGCACGCCTTCGCCGTAGCTACCGCCGAACACGAGGCCAGCCTTCACCATATTCGGGAAGACCAGCACAGCCTTGGCCGTGCGCGAAAGCGTCTCGGCTAAGGGTTCGGAGTCATAGAGCGTCTTCAGGGCCTGCTGGGAATCCTGATCCAGGTCCTCAGCGGTTGCTGCGATTGCTTGACCCATCACGCTCATCGAGGCGACGGCCGCCGTCGCGAGCATTAGCGCGCGGATATTCTTACGTATGCTGTACATGTTAGTGCTCACTTTCAGTTGGTGTAATCAGTAAGCCGGTAAAAGTCAGTCAAATCATTTTGCGCAGCCCGCTGCGCGCCAACTAAAGTGCCGTTAGCGTCCGACGCGGATCGTGCCTGATTCGATCGTTTGGCCGCCGGCGACGGCGGAGTCCATTCGCGCGTTATAGGTCACCGTTCCCTCCGCCGTGAAGCACAGACTGGCGCTGTCATTCGGCCTCAGGGTGATCGAGTCTTGGAGCCTTCCCCTCAGATTGGTAAGTCCGCGGCTGGAGAAACCCTCCTCGCAGGATACCTGGCTCAAGGCACCTTCAAGGAACTCCACCGCAACCGGCGTGCTGCGCGCGTTTATCCAGCGGATCTCATCGCCCGGCTCGATCCGCAGGTTCGCAGGGGTCATACGTTCGGCGAATCTTACCTCGTGAATCGCACCCGTTCTCGTCGTGCTCGCGACGCCGGCGCAGCCGGCAGTTGCCGCCAGCAGCATCGCGCCGATTACCGTTTTCTTCGTGCCAAACATCGCATCATCCTCTTAGTGTCATGTTGCGCAGGATTTTCCTGCCGTTAACTGCAACGTTACCGGCAACCCGCGAGGGAGTCTGTACGCTTGCGCGCATATGCACAGCCGTCCAGGCGACGGCGCTTGCTTGATGAGCAGTCATTTCGGCGGACGTCACTCTCTTCTGACGCCCTGGGCTATCCGCGACTAGCGGTTTCCACATGCGTGCGAGAAGACTCGCTCGAGCAACGTCTTTGGGCCTTGTCTTGGTACATGGCGAGGTCCGAAACGCGCAACAGGTCGCCGTAGCCGTCTCCATCGGTGGGATAGACGGCCATGCCGATGCTCACCGTCACCTCGATCGAGGTGCTGTCGATCAGATAGGGAGGTGCCAGGCGCGCGCGGATTTTCTGCGCTACGGCCATGATGCATTCACGGCCTTCGAATTCTGGCAGCAAAACGACGAATTCATCGCCGCCGTAGCGGCACGCCGTATCGGAGCTGCGCAGGCACGCCGTCAGGCGCGCTGCGACTTGCTGCAACAGCTTGTCTCCGGCGTCGTGTCCCATCGAATCGTTGATGTACTTGAACTCATCGATATCGAGGAACAGCAATGCGACGCGCTGGCCGTGCCGCGCCGCCAGTGCCATGGCCTGGTTGACACGGTCCGCGAGCAGCTGGCGATTGGGAAGCCCGGTCAGCTCGTCGCGATTGGCGGACCGTTCCGCTCTTGCGACAGCCTGCGTGAGGAGCGCCACCTGCCGCTTCAGAACGCGCTCTTGCTCGCGAAGCGCGTCGATTTTTCTCTGTGCCGCTTGCAACGCGTCCGCTGGAACGGATGCGGCAGCAGCGGACCTCGGGCCGTGCGCTGCGTGGCTCGAGGTCGGGCTCTGTATTCTCGTCTGGCTCATCTTCTCGGTGAGTGACCGCTGATCGTCGTCGGGTTCATGACACGACGACCTTGGCTTTGAATCGGCGTCGGACCGTGAGACCGAGGCCCACGAGCGCGGACACGAGCCCCGCGAGCAGAAGCAACGGCAGCGGGCCGGCCGTGCTCGGGAGCCGCGGCTCGACTTGCGCCGGCGTGCGATCGGCCTGCGCGAGTTGCGGCGCGGGATCCGCCTGGGCCACACGTATCGGGTCGCGCACGATCTGCGCGAGTTGCTCGGGCGGAGCGCCGGGCTCGACGGCGACTGCGAACGTCCCTTCCGGAACGTATAGGCTCACCCGCTGGCCGCGCGTGAGATCGGAAAACGGGTATGGGCGCCCGTCGATCAGCACGCGTTGCTCCGCAGCGAACATCAAGGTGAGCTCTTCGATGGATTGGCCTTGACGGTTCTTGAAATCCAGCGTGACCGAGCCGTCGCGATTCCCTTGTATGTAGTCCGCTTCGAACCGAGCCCACTTGACATCGTCTGAGACCACGACTTCCTGGCAGCCCTCGGCGATCCGCGGATACAGCGCGAGCAAGTCCTTCTCCCAAGTCACTTCGGCACAGCTTGCGGCCTGAACTCTCGATGCGGGCAGGCTCTGCGTATCGAGGGGCTGCTGTTGCGCACTCGCAGTGCTTACACAAGCGGCGCCGATCAGCGCCGCAGCCATCCGGATTCC
>Ga0302046_10001319_pt1 | contig 23287 bp, 16 predicted proteins | sample RVTome_11_FD_200261 | JGI IMG/M metagenome (GOLD analysis project Ga0302046, IMG submission 200261) | Soil microbial communities from uranium-contaminated site in the Upper Colorado River Basin, Wyoming, United States - RVT147D111 (version 2) ... | reverse complement strand
GGGGCTGCCCTTCGCGTTCCGCATCGGACGGCGCGGATCGATGTACGGCATCGGGGTCGCGCTCTTGGTCGTGATCGTGTTCTGGGCGTTGCTCGCCGTCTTTCTCGCGCTCGGTCAGCAGAGCCTTCTGCCTCCGGTGCTTGCCGCGTGGGGCCCGGGGGTGGTGTTCTCGCTGCTCGGCTCGTACCTCATCCTCCACATTCGAACCTGACCGCTCGCCGGGCGGATCACCCGGGCCCGAGCTGCGCGAGGCCGCGCTCGATCTCGTCCTGGGACGGATCGACGGCGAGCGAGCGGCGCCACGCGGCGGCGGCATCCTCGTTCCGCCCCAGCCGACGGTAGGCCTCGCCGAGGAGGTTCAGCGCTCGTGGCTCGCGGGGACGCTCCGCCAGCGCGAGCGCGACCCGCTCGACGGCCGCGTTCGGGTCCCCGTCCTCGAGGTCCATGGTGGCGAGCTCGAGCCACGCGGCGAAGCGCGCGGCGGGATCGTCCACGGCGCGATCCAGCTCCGCCCGGGCCTCGGTCCGCCGGTCCCGCCCGCGCAGGACCAGGGCCATATTGATGCGCGCATCCCCGTAGTCGGGGTCGAGGTCGAGCGCCGCGTGCAGGAGGCTCTCGGCGTCGTCGAGCCGACCCTCGGCGATCGCGATCCCCGCAAGGTTGTTGAGCGGCGACGGGTAGCCCGGTGCGAAACGCATCGCCTGCTCCCACAGCACCCGGGCCTCCTCGAGATCGCCCGTGGCGTAGTGCAGGCTGGCGAGATTGTTGAGCACGATCGCGTTCCCCGGCGAGCGACGCCGCGCCTGCTCGTAGAGCTCGACGGCGCGCTCGATGTCGCCGCGCTCCTGGAAGACCAGGGCCAGGTTGTTGTAGGCCCCCATGAAGTACGGATCGGCGTCGATGGCCTCGCGATACCATCGCTCGGCGTCCTCCAGCCTGCCCTGCCGCTTGGCGAGATTGCCGAGGTTGCTGCGCGCCACCGCGGCGCCCGGATCGAGCTCGGCGGCGCGCCGGTACTCGGCCTCGGCTCCTGCACGATCGCCGCGCCCTTCGAGGACGAGCCCGAGGGTGGTGTGGACGTCCGACGAGTCGGGCTCGCGGCGCAGGACGTCCCGGAGCAGACTCTCCGCTCCGTCGAGATCGCCCCTCTCGTACGCGATCTCGGCAAGGTTGACCCGCGCGGCGTGGAAGGCCCCCGGCAGCTCGAGGGCGGAACGCAGGATCTCGGCGGCCTCCCCGGTCTGCCCCTTGACTCTCAGGACCAACGCGAGGTTGACGAGGACCGAAGGCTGCGTCGGTGCCGCAAGCAGCGCGGCGCGGAACTCCGCCTCGGCCTCGTCGTAGCGCCCTTCGGCCATCAGCGCGACGCCGGTGTTGTTGCGGTTGCCGATCGACGGTGACGTGCCGCCGCTCGACGCTCCCAGGTAGCCGAGCGTCTCGAGCTTCTCGATGACCGCCAGCGCGGCAGGATCCCTGGCCGTCGTCGCCTGCGCGTCGCGCCGGTCGCTGAGCGGGGGATCGTCCCGGCGGTAGCGGACGGGGTGCGCCTCGAGGAACTCGGGCTCCATGGCCTCGGCGAGGGTCACCCCGGGCCACGAGACCGGGACCGGCTGGTCGAACAGCGCGAGGATCGTCGGCGCCACGTCGTATACGGTGGCCTCGTTGATCCGCACTCCGGCGCGGATGTGGCGCCCGGAGAGGACCAGCACGCCGAATCGACGGTGCCAGTCGGCCGCGGCACCGTGCCCGATGCGTGGATCGGTGCTATGAGGACGCGCTTGGTCGGTGACGAAGCCGTGATCGGACAGCACCATCACCGTCCATTCGTCTCCCCTGCCCTGGAGGATGGTGCCCAGATAGCCGTCCGCGGTCTCGTAGTAGCGATCGACGACGCTGCGAAAGGACTCGTACGATTCGGAAGAGACGTTCGGCAGGCGCGGGGCACGGAAGCGCATGAACAGGTGGCCGACGGTGTCGGTGCCCTCGAAGTACAGGGCCTCGACGCTCGGCGGATCGTCCCCCGCCAGGGCGCGAGAGATTCGCAAGTAAGTCCGGCCGGAGGCCAGCAGGGTGCGGAACTCGTCGAGGCTCTCGCGCTCGTCGTGCGAGAACTGCTCCGGGAGAGACCTGGGCCCTTCCAGATAGGGGCGAACCTCCTCCCATTCGATCGCTTCCGGCGCGACGATCTCGGTCTTGACCCTCGGGTACAGCTCCGGGGGCCACACCTTGCCCTCCGAGCTCTCGGCGTCGAAGTCGTAGCCGAACAACTGGTAGGCGATGCGGTCCGACACCACGTAGCCTTCCAGCGGCTCGGCCGGCCACGAGGCCCACCACCCGACGACCCCGACTCGCACGCCCGCGCGGGACAGGATCTGCCACACGGTCGGCGTTCGGCGCTGCGCCGAGGTCACGGGCTCGCCGCGCCCACCCCCGGGATCGGGCACCAGGAAGTCGAGGATTCCGTGACGGACGGGCTCGACTCCCGTCGCCACGGTGGTCCACACCACCGGCGACAGCATGGGGCTGATGGTCAGCAGCCGCGCGCGCACGCCGTCTCGAATCAGCTTCCCGAGGTTCGGCAGCCGCCCCTGCTCGACGAGCGGGTCGATGATCTCCCAGTCCGCTCCGTCCAGACCGACGATGAGCAGTTTCGTGGGGGCGGGATCCTGGAACTCCTCTTCGCTTTCGACCATCAACGGGTCGACACCGTCGAGGTTCAAGTCCTCGAGCACGACGCCGCGACGGCCGAGCGCCGCGGCGAGCCGCCCGCGAAACGCTCGCGCCACCGTCGGCGCGATGGCTCCGTCGCGTTCCCAGCGCGTCGGCAGCGGAACCTCGCTGTCGGCGAGCGCCGCGAGGAGGACAGCGCTCAATCCGCCTCCCCGCGCACTGGCGTGCGCCGCGCTCCAGTCGTCGGGTCGGATCGACAGGACGGCGGATCCCCGGAGGCCGTAGCGGCTGCCATCGAGTCCGGGAAGGTCCGCCTCGGTCGCGGACGGTAGGTCGATCTCGACCGCGCGGCGCGGGTATCGGATCAGCGTCGCGAGACCCAGTGGCGCGAGGACCACCCGGCGATCCGTTCGGAAGGGAAACAAACCCGGAAGCGGGCCATCGACGACGCCGAACTCGACGTCCGGATTCAACAACCGGATCCCGCCGGCCATCCACAACAGCACGATCGCGGCGATCGCCCCGCCGAGCCGGCGGCGGCTCCGCCGGGGCGCTCCTTGCGGCGCGTGCTTATCCAGCCGTGGGTCCATGGCAACGCGTCCCGCGATGGGGAATACCGGGACGCGGCCGAAGAGTCAAGTCGCGCGGCCGGGAGCGCCGTTTCCCGATCAGGTGCCCTCGCTCCACGAGGACAGGTAGGTGCGCTGGTCCGAACTCAGGCGATCGATCCCGACGTTGAGCGAACGGAGCTTGAGGCGGGCAACCTCGCGGTCGATGACGTCGGGCACGCCGTGGACGCTCTTGCTCAGGCGGGCGTGGTTCCGGATCATGAACTCGACCCCCAGGGCCTGGTTGGCGAAGCTCATGTCCATGACCGACGCCGGATGACCCTCCGCGCTGGACAGGTTCACGAGCCGCCCATCGGCCAGGAGGTAGAGTCGCCGCCCGTCCGGCAGGCGATACTCCTCGACGAACTCCCGGACCTTCTGCCGGCGCTTGGCCATCTTGCTCAGGGCGGGGATGTCGATCTCGACGTTGAAGTGTCCCGAGTTGCAGATCACCGCACCGTCCTGCATTCTCTGGAAGTGCTCGCCGCGCAGGACGTGCTTGTTGCCGGTGACCGTGATGAACACCTGCCCTTCGCGCGCCGCCTTGGACATCGGCATGACGCGGAAGCCGTCCATGGTCGCCTCCAGCGCGGCGACGGCGTCGACCTCGCACACCGTGACGTGGGCCCCCAATCCGCGGGCCCGCATGGCCACGCCCTTGCCGCACCAGCCGTAACCGGCCACCACGACGTTCGTTCCGGCGATCAGCAGGTTCGTGGCTCGGATGATGCCGTCGAGCGTCGACTGCCCGGTCCCGTAGCGGTTGTCGAAGAAGTGCTTGGTCATCGCGTCGTTGACCGCGAGGATGGGATACTCGAGCACCCCTTCCTCGGCCATCGACTTGAGTCGCAGGACGCCCGTCGTCGTCTCTTCGGTTCCGCACACGACGTCGGGAAGGAGGTCGCGCTTCCGGCTGTGCAGGACCGTCACCAGGTCGGCCCCGTCGTCCATGGTGACGGTCGGACGAGTCGCGAGGCTCTCGATGATGTGGCCGTAGTACTTGTGACTGTCCTCGCCCTTGATGGCGAAGGTCGAGATGCCGTACTCCGCCACCAGGGCGGCCGCGGTGTCGTCCTGGGTGGACAACGGGTTGCTGGCGCACACGGTCACCGAGGCTCCCCCGGCTTCGAGGGTCCGGGCGAGGTTGGCGGTCTCGGTCGTCACGTGCAGGCACGCGGCGATGCGGTGGCCGCGCAGCGGCTTGTCCTTGGCGAATCGCTCGCGGATCGAGCGCAGCACCGGCATGTTGTTCTCGGCCCACTCGATCCGCAGCCGCCCGGCCTCGGCGAGTCCCAGGTCCTTGACGTCGTGGGGGGGGAGGTGGGCGGAGATGGCCTTGCGCTGGGTCTTGCTCTTCGGCATGCGGTTCGGATCCTCGTCGCTCAGACGTCGAGCGTCGCCGCCACGCGTGTGGATTCCCACGGGAACTCCGGGCGGCCGAAATGACCGTACGCGGCCGTCTCGAGGTAGATCGGCCTGCGAAGATCGAGATGATCGATGATGCCTCTCGGGGTGAGGTCGAATTCCTCGCGGATCAGGCGGACCAGCCGGTCCTCCGACTGGCGTCCCGTTCCGAACGTGTTGACCTGGATCGACACCGGCTCCGCGACGCCGATGGCGTAGGCGATCTGGACCTCCAGCCGGTCCGCCAGCCCCTTGGCGACCAGGTTCTTCGCGATGTAGCGCGCCATGTAGGAGGCGGAGCGGTCGACCTTGGTCGGATCTTTGCCGGAGAACGCGCCGCCGCCGTGATGGCCGGCTCCGCCGTAGGTGTCCACGATGATCTTCCGGCCCGTGAGGCCGGTGTCCCCCTGGGGCCCGCCGGTCACGAAGCGCCCGGTGGGGTTCACGAAGATCTTGGTCTCGCGGTCGACGAACGCGGCCGGCACGATCGGAGCGATCACCGCCTCCCGCACCGCTTCCTCGAGCCGGCTGCTCGACACGGCCGCATCGTGCTGCGTCGAGATCACGACCGCCTCGACGCGCAGCGGCTTGCCGTCCTCGTACTCGATCGTGACCTGCGACTTCCCGTCGGGGCGGAAGAAATCGACGATGCCCTGCTTGCGGCACTCGGCGAGCCGCCGCACGAGCCGGTGCGCCAGCATGATGGGGAGCGGCATGAGCTCCTCGGTCTCGCGGCATGCGTAACCGAACATCATGCCCTGGTCTCCGGCGCCTCCGGTGTCCACGCCCATGGCGATGTCCGGGGACTGCTCGTCGATGCTGGAGATCACGGAGCACGTCTCGTAATCGAAGCCGAACCGCGCATCGGTGTAGCCGATGTCGGCCACCGTCTTGCGCGCGATTCGCGGGATGTCGACGTAGCTGTTCGTGGTGATCTCTCCCGCCACGAGGACGAGGCCGGTGGTCAGGAGGGTCTCGCACGCCACGCGCCCCCTGGGATCTTGCGCCAGGATGGCGTCGAGCACCGCGTCCGAGATCTGGTCGGCCATCTTGTCGGGATGGCCCTCGGTCACCGACTCCGAGGTAAAGAGATACCGTCCATTTGAGCCCATTCGCGTCTCCCGGCAAGTCCCCGTTGCTCGAAACCGGCGCCCGCGGCCCCGATCCGCGTCCGCGACCGTGTCGACGAACCCAGAATGCTAGCACCGCGCGGCGCGTCGATCAACGAACGGGGCCGGGCCGGTATCGAACGCGCCCCGATCCCACCACCGCCTCGACGTCGCGGGTCAGGTCGCGCGACGGGGAGACTCGGAGCGAGGACTCCGCCCGGGCCACCAGGCTGTAGGTACCGCGGCGCGCGACCTGGAAGTACAACTGCACCTCGCCGCGGTGGGCGGCGATGGCCGCGCGCAGCTTTCTCACGAGATCGTCGTCGAGCTCGGCGGCCTCGATCCGCACCTCGACGGCATCGGCGCGCGACTCGCGCAGCGCCTGGAGGGGAGCCACCGATGCCGCCGTGATGCGCACCCTGTCGTCCTCGATCTCCAGGCGGCCCGTCACCAGCACGGCGTGATCGTTCTCCAGGATCTTGTGGCATTGCTCGTAGGTGTTGGGAAAGACCAGGACCTCCACCAAGCCCTCGAGGTCCTCGAGCCGCATCGACGCCCACCATGCCCCGCTGTTCTTCGACTTCCGTTTCCTGAGGTCGGTGACGATCCCACCCACGGCGACCTCCGATCCGACGCCGGCCTCGGGGAGCGTCGCGCTGGTGTGCGTCGCGAACTCGGCGAGCAGGTCGCGGTGACTCTGAAGGGGATGGCCCGTGACGTAGAACCCGAGCGTCGCCTTCTCGTGATTCAGAAGCGTCTTCTCGTCCCACTCGGGAATGTCCGGAAGGTGTTCGTGGAGCGCTTTCCCGTCCTCGGCCCCGCGCTCGGCCGCGAACAGGCTGAACTGGCCCGCCTCGCGGTCCGCCCGCCGCTTCTGCCCGTACTCCAGGGCGGAGTCGACGACCGCGGCCAGCTGGCTGCGGCGCGCGCCCTGGGTGTCGAACGCCCCGGACTGGACGAGCGCCTCGAGCGCGCGCTTGTTGACCAGCCGCGAGTCGGTCGCGGCGCACAGCTCGGGAAGACTCGTGAAACGGCCCTTGTCCTTGCGGGCGTCCAGGATCGCGCGAATGGCCCCCTCGCCGACGTTCTTGATCGCCGACAGACCGAAGCGGATCTTCCCGCCCTCGACGGTGAAATCCAGCCCCGAGGAGTTGACGTCCGGCGGCAACACCTCGATGTCCATCTCGCGGCACTCGTTGACGTAGCTGACCAGCTTGTCCGTGTTGTCTTTCTCGGTGGTCAGGAGCGCGGCCATGAAGTGCACCGGGAAGTGCGCCTTGAGCCACGCCGTGCGGTAGGCCACCAGCGCGTAGGCCGCGGAATGGGACTTGTTGAATCCGTAGCCGGCGAAGTACTCCATCAGCTCGAAGACCTTGGCGGCGTCGCGCTCCTTCACCCCGCGGGCCTTCGCCCGCTCGACGAAGCTCTTGTGCTCGGCCGCCATGACGTCCTTCTTCTTCTTCCCCATCGCACGCCGCAGGATGTCCGCTTCTCCCAGGCTGTATCCCGCCATGCTCGAGGCGATCTGGATGACCTGCTCCTGATAGACGATCACGCCGTAGGTATCCCGCAGGATGTCCTCCAGCAGGGGGTGCGGGTACTTCACCTTGACCTTGCCGTGCCGGCGCTTGATGAAATCGTCGATCAGTCCCCCGCCGATGGGACCGGGCCGGTAGAGGGCGTTCAGGGCGACCAGGTCCTCGAAGCGCTCGGGCTTGAGCCGCCTCAGGATGTCCCGCATCCCGCCGGACTCGAACTGGAAGATCCCCGAGGTCCGCGCGCGGCTGAACAGGTCGTAGACCTGCGGGTCGTCCAGCGTCATGCGCTCGAGGTCGGGTCGCACTCCGGTCTCGACCTCGATGGAGCTCACCGCGTCGTCGATCAGCGTGAGCGTCTTGAGTCCCAGGAAGTCCATCTTGAGGAGCCCGATCTCCTCGATGTCGTCCTTGGCGAACTGCGTCGTGATCTCGTCGTTCGTTCCGCGATACAGGGGCGCGAACTCGACGATCGGCCGCGGTGCGATGACGACGCCCGCGGCGTGCGTCGAGGCGTGCCGCACCAGTCCCTCGAGCCGCTGCCCGATGTCGAGCAGCTGCTTGACCTGCGGCTCGCGACGGTAGGCCTCCTGGAGTGCGGGAACGTCGTCCAGCGCCTTGCGGATCGTCATCTCCACTCCGGGCTGCTGCGGCACGAGCTTGGCGATGCGATCGACCTCGGCATACGGGATGTCGAGCCCGCGACCGACGTCGCGGATCACGGCTCGGGCGGCCATGGTTCCGAACGTGATGATCTGGGCGACGTTGGGACGGCCGTACTTGCCCGTGACGTACTCGATGACGCGTTCCCGCTTCCGAAAGCAGAAGTCGATGTCGATGTCCGGCATCGACACACGCTCGGGATTGAGGAAGCGCTCGAACAGCAGGTCGTACGGCATCGGGTCGATGTCCGTGATCCGCATGCAGTAGGCGACGAGCGAGCCGGCCGCCGATCCGCGCCCGGGCCCCACGGGAATGCCGCTGTCGCGGGCGAACCGGATGAAGTCCCACACGATTAAGAAATAGCCCCCGAAGCCCATCTCCCGGATGGTCCGGATCTCGCGGTCGAGGCGCTCGCGGTATTGCGCTTCGGTGTGCCGCAGCCGTCCCGCGTCGCGGTCCACCCGCCACACGGCGGATCGCTCCTCGAATCCCTCCCGCGCGACCTTCTCGAAGTACGCGTCGAGATCGTACCCCTCGGGAACCGGGAAGGCGGGCAGGAGATGGGGCTGCTTGTCGAAAGGGAACACGCAGCGCCGCGCGATGGCCGCGGAGCTCTCCACGGCCCCGGGAGCCCAGGCGAACAGCCTGGCCATCTCGTCGCGCGTTTTGAGGTAGTGCTGGTTCGTGTAGCGCAGCCGGCCCGAGGAGCCGACCGTCTTCCCGGTCTGGATGCACACCAGCACGTCGTGAGCGAAGTGATCGTCGGGGAGCAGGTAGTGGCAGTCGTTGGTCGCGACCAGCCCGATGCCCAGCTCCTCGGAAAGGCGGCCGAGCCCTGCGTTGACCGCGTGCTGCTCCTCGAGCCCGTGATCCTGGACCTCGAGCCAGAAGCGCTCCCGGCCGAACAGGTCGCGGAACTCCCCCGCCGCGGCCCGCGCCGCGTCGAAACGTCCGGTTCGCAGCTCGGTCGCGATCTCGCCGGCCAGGCAGGCGGACAGGCAGATCAGGCCCTCGTGGTGTTCGCGCAGAACCTCCTTGTCGATCCGCGGACGATAGTAGAAGCCGTCGAGAAACCCGGTCGTCGACAGCTTGATGAGGTTCTTGTAACCGACGTAGCTCTCCGCGAGCAGGACGAGGTGATAGTAGGGCTTGCGTCCGACGCCGTTCGCCGCGCCCTTCTTGTCGAAGCGCGAGCCCGGAGCGATGTACGCCTCGATTCCGATGATCGGATGGACGCCGTGCTTGGTCGCCTTCTTGCGAAAGTCCAGAATCCCGAACAGATTGCCGTGATCGGTGATGGCCAGCGCTTCCTGGCCGTCGCTCGCGGCCCGCGCGCACATTTCGTCGACCCGCTGCGCGCCGTCGAGCAACGAATAGGTCGTGTGATTGTGAAGGTGCACGAACCCCGGTCCCGATCCGGTCATCCGTGAGTCACGTTCCGCCACGGCCCGAATGGTAGCACCAACCGCGGGCGCGGAGGATCATTCCCACTCGATGGTTCCGGGCGGTTTGCTGGTGATGTCGTACACGACCCGGTTGACGCCCTGGACCTCGTTCACGATGCGGCTGGCGACGAGCCCCAGGAACTCCGCCGGGAGCCGGGCCCAGTCCGCGGTCATGAAGTCCTGGGTCTCCACGGCGCGGAGGGCCACGACGTTCTCGTACGTCCGAAAGTCGCCCATCACCCCCACGGTGCTGACCGGAAGCAGGACGGCGAACGCCTGCGCGGTGGCGCGGTACAGGCCGTGGCCTCTGAGCTCGGTGAGGAAGATGTCGTCCGCCTCCCGGAGGATGTTCAACCGCGCGGCCGAGACTTCGCCGAGAACGCGCACTGCGAGTCCCGGGCCCGGGAACGGGTGGCGGTCGACGAACGCGGGGTCGAGACCGAGCTGCCGCCCGACGGTGCGCACCTCGTCCTTGAACAGGTCGCGCAGCGGCTCGACGAGCTTGAGGCGCATGCGTTGCGGAAGTCCTCCGACGTTGTGATGCGTCTTGATCGTCGCGGATGGACCCTTGATCGCGGCGGACTCGATGCGGTCGGGATAGATGGTGCCCTGCGCCAGGAACTCGATGCCGCCGAGCGCCTGGGCGTTCTCCTCGAACACCTCGATGAACGTCTCGCCGACGATCTTGCGCTTCCTCTCGGGATCGACCACCCCGCGCAGCTTGGACAGGAATCGCTCGGACGCGTCGACGACCACCACGTCGAGGTGGTACCGAGAGCGGAAGTCCTCGACGACCTGGTCGGCCTCGCCCTTCCGCAGCAGGCCGTTGTCGACGAAGATGCAGTGCAGCCGGTCCCCGATGGCCCGATGCAGCACGAGCGCCATGACGGCCGAGTCGACCCCTCCGGACAGGGCGCACACCACCCGGCTCTCCCCGACCCGCCGACGGATCTCGGCACACGACTCCTCGATGAACGACGACATGCTCCAGTCGCCCCTGCAGGCGCACGGGCCGAACAGGAAGTTCCTGAGGATCTCGCGCCCCTGAGGCGTGTGCGCCACCTCGGGGTGGAACTGGACCCCGTAGAAGCCGCGCCCGCGATTCTCCACGGCGGCGAACGGGGCGTTGTCGCTGGCCGCCGTGACGACGAAGCCCGGCGGCACCTCGAGCACGCGATCGCCGTGGCTGGCCCACACCTTCTGCGAGCGGGACAGGCCGCGGAACAGCACCGAATCGGGATCGACGACCGCGACCTCCGCCGGGCCGTACTCGCGGTCTCCGGCAGGCTCGACCCTGGCGCCGAGGCGCGCCACGGCGAGCTGCATGCCGTAGCAGATTCCCAGGATCGGAACGCCGAGCGCCAGCAAGCGATCGTCGATCTGAGGCGCGCCGGGGCGGTACACCGAATCCGGTCCCCCGGAGAGCACGATTCCCTTCGGTGCCGAGGCCTCGACCTCGCCGAGCGCGACGCCGCACGACCGAACCTCGGTGTACACCCCCAGCTCGCGGATGCGGCGCGCGATGAGCTGCGTGTATTGCGAGCCGAAATCGAGGATCAGGACGAGCTCGTGAGCCGCGCTCATCATGCGCTCCCGGACCATCGCGGAGCGATCAGGTCCCGAACCAGGGACTCCATGACCGCCAGGGGATCCAGGGTGCGACTCTTGAGGCAGCGGTCCGCCTGGAGCAGTCGCGAGGGGAAGGCCATAAGCTCCGCCAACTCGTAGCGCGCCAGGGCGGCGGCGACCCGGCGCGGGTCCCCTCCGCGGGCCGCGGCCAGGGCCCGGCCCTCGGGGGCGCCGCTCGCGAGCATCGCCTTCGCCTGGATGAGGGTCCGCGCCCGCCACGCCAGCCCCCCGATGAGGCGCAGGGGCTCCTCGCCGGCGGACATCAGCTTCCGGACCGCGGCCAGCCCGGCACGCAGGTCGCGCGCCAGGATCGCGTCGGTGATCTCCCAGCCCGAGAGCGCGACTCCGCCGAAGACGACCTCCCGCGCCTCCTCGAGCCCCACCCTGCGCCTGCCCTTCCCTCCGAGCCACACGTCGAGCTTGTCGAGCTCGGCGGCGGCGCGGTACAGGTCGCCGGCGCTGGCGTCGGCGAGGAGCGCTGCGAGGCCGGCGTCGAGCTCGAGATCGCGCTCCGCGGCGAGCTGCGCGACCGTTCGGGGCGTCGTCGCGTCGAGACTGAAAGCCAGATCCACGAGGCGCCCCGCGCCGCCGAGGGCCTTGTGGAGCGGACGCCGCAGATCGAGCTTCGGGGCGCGGACGATCAGGAAGCTGTCGCGCGGCGGCTCCGCGGCGTACGCCAGCAGGAGGTCGGGCTTGCCGTCCAGGATCTCCACTTCGCGCACGAAGACCACGCGGCGCGCGGCGAACATCGCCTGCGACCTCGCGGCCGCGACGACCTCCCCGACGTCGACCGGGTTCCCGGCGAACACCGTCAGGGCGAGATCGGAGCCGTGGGGGACGAGGTACGTCAGCAGGGCGGACTGCGCGGCGTCGAGATGATAGCGATCCTCCCCCGTGAGCACGGTCAACCCCGGCTCCCAGCCCTTGGCGAGGGCAGCGCGTAGCTGCTTCACGACGACGGCCGCCGGTCGAGCCATCTCAGAACCCCTCGAGGATCGAGTTGACCAGCGTGTTCGCGGCGCCGCGCGCGATGGAGTCGAGCGCCAGCGTCTCCTGGTCGAAGAAACCCGCGTCGGTCTCGGGGACGTCCCACTGCTCTCGGAACAGCAGCCCGCTCTGGCTCCACAGGACTTGGTCGTTGGTCAGATCGCGCAGCGTGGCCTGAATCGAAACCACCGTCTGGACGCGCGTGGCGCGCCCCTCGAAATTGAACTGCACCGGGTCGGTGCGGAAACCGATGATGGCGCCTTCGAGCAACGCGTCGGCGTCGGTGCGGTCGGTCACCACGCGATAATGGCCACGGTTGGCGAGTTGCCGCGCGGTCTCCTCGGTGACCCGCTGCTCGATCTCCGGTCGCGTGGTCTGGTTCTCGAAGGGAAGCAGTGCGATCGTCCGGACGTGCTCCGGAAGGACCGTGCCCGCGGCGCCGCGTCCCTGCAGATGGTATCCGCACGCGACCGCGAGACCGCATGCCGCGAGCGCGACCGGGGCGAGGGCCCTCACTCCAGCACCAGGTTCAGGAGGCGGTCCGGAACCCACACGACTCGCGCCAGCGTCTTGCCGCCGAGATGCGGCGCCACGTTGGGCTCGTCGCGCGCCGCCGCGATAGCCGCGCTCTGCGCGGCACCGCGATCGAGGCGCAGGCGCGCGCGGAGCTTGCCGTTGACCTGCACCACGATCGTGACCTGCTCCTCGACCAGGAGCTCGGGATCCGCGACCGGCCACGGGGCGAGCGTCGCGAAGCCGCGACCGCCGAGCCGCTCCCACAGCTCCTCGGCGAAGTGCGGCGCGAACGGCGAGAGGAGACGCGCCGTGACCTCGAAGCACTCTCCGAGAGCCGCCGCGGACGCGGGGTCTCGGTCCTCGCGATCCGCAAGGGGCGCGGCGGCATGGATCAGCTCCATGATCGCGGCCACGGCCGTGTTGAGGCCCATCCGCGGTCCGAGGCCGTCCGTGACCCGTGCGATCGTGCGGTGCGTCTTGCGCCGCAGGGCGAGGGCCTCGGGATCCTCGAGGTCGGGAACGGCGGTACCCGGAGGCGGAAGTCTCGGGCGCGCCTTGTGGAACACGCGCCACACCCTGGACAGGAACCGCGAACAGCCCTCGACGCCCGACTCGGTCCATTCGAGGTCGCGCTCCGGCGGCGCCGCGAACAGCGAGAACAGCCGCGTCGTGTCCGCCCCGTAGCGCTCGACGATCGCGTCGGGCTCGACGACGTTGCCCTTGGACTTCGCCATCTTGGCGCCGTCCTTGATCACCATGCCCTGCGTGAACAGCTCGTCCACGGGCTCGTCCGGCTTCACCAGCCCCAGATCGCGCATCATCTTGTGCCAGAAGCGGGTGTAGATCAGGTGCAGGATGGCGTGCTCGACTCCCCCGATGTAGAGATCGACGGGCAACCACGGCGCCGCGCGCTCGCGGTCGAAGGGGGCCGCGTCGTTTCCGGGATCGAGATAGCGGTGGTAGTACCACGACGAATCCACGAACGTGTCCATCGTGTCGGTCTCGCGCCGCGCCGGCGCGCCGCACCGCGGGCAGCTCACGTTCACGAACTCGGGAATCCGGGCCAGGGGCGACTCCCCCGCCCCCGTGAGGGGTGCCTGGTCCGGGAGCAGCACCGGGAGCTCGGCGTCGGGAACCCCGACCACGCCGCACGCCTCACAGTGCACGATCGGGATCGGCGTTCCCCAGTAACGCTGGCGCGACACGCCCCAGTCCTTGAGACGATAGGTCACCGCGGGCTCGCCGAACCCTCCGGCCTCCGCGTCCGAGGTCATGCGGGCGCGCGCCTCGGCGCTGCCCAGACCGCTGTAGGGCCCGGAGCCGTGCAGGATGCCGTCCGCCGTGAAGGCCTGATCAGCGCCGTCCAACAGGGTCTCGAGGGCCGCCGGCAGCGTTTCCGTCGTGAGTACCGGTTGCACGACGGGCCGCACCGCCAAGCCGTACTTGCGGGCGAAGGCGAGATCGCGCTCGTCGTGCGCGGGAACGCTCATGATGGCGCCCGTCCCGACCTCCATCAGGACGAAGTTGGCGACCCAGATCGGAAGGCGCTCGCCCGAGAACGGGTTCCGGGCGTGGCGTCCGGTGAACACTCCGAGCTTCTCGGCGCCCTCGGCGAAGCGCTCCTCGACGCTGCGCGCGAGCTGCGAGTCGACGAACGCCCGCACGGCCGCGCCCTGCGCCGTTCCCGCGGCGAGGCCGGCGAGCGCGGGATGCTCGACGGCCAGGATGACGCACGTCGCGCCGTAGATCGTGTCGATCCGGGTGGTGAAAACTTCGATCCCGTCGCCGGAATCCTCGACGCGGAACAGGCACCGCACGCCCTCGCTCCTCCCGATCCAGTTGCGCTGCATGGCGCGGACCTTCTCGGGCCAGCGCTCCAGGCGGTCGAGGTCCCTGAGGAGCTCGGGGGCGTAGTGCGTGATCCGCAGGAACCACTGCTCGAACTCCCGCAGCCGCACCGCGCTCCCGCAACGCCAGCAACGGCCGTCCTCGACCTGCTCGTTGGCGAGAACCGTGGCGCACGAACCGCACCAGTTGAGCGGGCGCTTGGCGCGGTAGGCCAGACCGCGCTCCAGCATGCGCAGGAAGAACCACTGATTCCAGCGGTAGTACTCCGGCTCGGCGGAGCTGATCTCGCGCTCCCAGTCGTAGCCGAGCCCGAGCCGCCGGACCTGGCGCCGCATGCTCTCGATGTTCTGGCGAGTCCAGGCTCGGGGCTCGACGCCCTTGCGGATCGCCGCGTTCTCGGCGGGAAGACCGAAGGCGTCCCAGCCGATGACGTGCATGACCTGCTTGCCCTGCATGCGCTGGAAGCGTGCGATGGCGTCGCCGATCGAGTAGTTGCGGACGTGACCCATGTGCATCCGTCCGCTCGGGTACGGGAGCATCTCGAGACAGTAGTACGGCTCGCGGTCGGGCGACGCGCCGGAGACGTTGAACACGCGCGCCCGCTCCCAACGCTCCTGCCACTTGGTCTCGACGGTGCCGGGATCGTAGCTGCTCATCGCCGCCCCTCGATGGGAGTCGGTTGCCCCTGCCCCGGAGAACTTGAAGGGGATTTCGATCCCGTGGCCTGGAGCGATCCGCGCGGTTGCCTCTCGGCCTCAGGTTCGCGGGAGAGGAATCCTAACACATGGAGCGCCGGCCGCTCCATGGGGAAGCCCGGGGCGGCTCACCTGCCTCCGGACTCGCTTCGCCGGGGGGCAGGCGGCCGTCCCGACTCGTGACGTACGCGGACATCGTCGAGAATGCCGTTGATGAAGCCGCCCGACTCCAGACTCCCGAATCTCTTGGCGATCTCGATCGCCTCGTCGATCACCACCGCCGGGGGCGTCTCCGGCAGGTGCAGGATCTCGTAGACTCCCATCCTCAACACGTTGCGATCGACGACCGCCATGCGCTCGATGCGCCAATTCTCGGCGGACTCCGAGACGACCGCATCCAGAGCCGGGAGGTGCTCCACCACGCCGCTCACGAGCCGCTCCGCGAACGCGCGGACGTCGTCGTCGACCTCATGCCCGCTCCAGAACTCCCGAAAGACCTCTTCCGGAGACGATCCGGTCAGGTCGGCCTGGAACAGCATCTGGAGCGCGCACTCGCGCGAGCGTCGGCGATGACCCAAGGCCGCCTCCGCTCTCTAACCGAGCCGGCGGAACAGGTTGACCATCTCGATGGCGGACAGCGCCGCTTCCCAGCCCTTGTTGCCCGACTTGGCTCCCGCACGGTCCATGGCCTGCTCCACGGTATCCGTGGTGAGCACGCCGAAGATCACCGGGATGCCGGTGTCGTGCGCGACCGCAGACAAGCCCCGGGCGACGGCCGCCGACAGCACGTCGAAATGCGGCGTCTCGCCTCGAATCAGGGCCGCCAGGGCCACGATCGCGTCGTTCTTGCCCATGGCCGCCACCTTGCGCGCGACCTGCGGGAGCTCCCACGACCCCGGCACCCACACCACGTCGATCGACGTCTCGTCGGCGCCATGCCGCACCAGGCAGTCACGCGCGCCGTGCAGCAACCGGCCGCTCACCAGCTCGTTGAAGCGCGAGACCACGAGGGCGATGCGCATTCCCTTCGCGTCGAGCGTGCCCTCCAAGTGTGACATGCGGCCTCCGGCCTGAGATCGAATCGGCACCGTGTCGCGGTCGTCGTGCTCCGAGTATAGGAAGCGCCGTCTCGTGGTGTCAAGGCGCGGCGGCGCCGAGCAACGCGTCCGGATCCAGGTCGTCGAAACACGTCAGATCGCGGAAACCGCGATAGCGCTCCGCGATCTCGCCGGGGGTGAGGGTGCGAACACGGTCGAGCGAGAACGCCTCGACCTGAAACGACGCCATCACCGAGCCGACGACGGCCGCACGACGGTAATCGGGGGGGCCGGCGTGCAGCCGGGAGGCCACGTAACCCAGGAAGCCTCCCGCGAAGGAGTCCCCCGCGCCCGTCGGGTCGACCACCTCGCGCACCGGGTAGGCCGGAACGGCGAACGTGCCCTGCGGCTGGAAAACGATGACGCCGTGCTCGCCGCGCTTGACCACCACGACCTGCGGTCCCATGGCCCTGACGGCGTCGACCGCCTGGACGATGTTGCGTCGTCCCGTGAGGTCGCGCAACTCGGAGTCGTTGACGAACAGGATCCGGACTCGCGACAAGGTGCGCAGCAATCCGGCGCGCTTCGAGTCGATCCAGAAGTTCATCGTGTCGGCGGCGACGATGGCCGGCGCGTCGACCTGCTCGATGACGTGCCACTGCAATTCCGGATCGATATTGGCCAGAAAGACGACGGGGCTTCGAGCCCAGCCCTCCGGGATCCGCGGCTGGAAGTCGGCGAAGACGTTGAGCTGCGTGTCCAGGGTGCGACGATCGTTGGGATCGTCGCCGTACTCCCCCGCCCACCGGAACGTGCGGCCGGCCACGCGCTGCAGCCCGGCGAGGTCGACGCGGCGCTCCCGGAACGGCGCGACATGGCGGTCCTCGAAATCCTCGCCCACCACGGCGACCAATCTCACCTGGGAGAAGAACGAAGCCGCGATCGCGAAGTGCGTGGCCGATCCGCCGAGGAGGTCCGTGCCCCCGCCGGTGGGTGTCTTCACGTTGTCGAACGCGACCGAGCCGACGACCAGGATGGACATTCCGCGCTCCGAATCCGGGGTAATCACTCGAGATAGCGAGCCAGAATCGGTCTCAAGCGCTCGCGTGCCTCGGCGGAGATCGCGCTGCGCGGCGTGATGATGGCGTGCCGCAGTGCATTCCCGCAGTCGCACGAGCGCGCGTCTCTCGGAAGGGCGCCCAGCGCCGCCCGGAGCACCGCGACCGCCAGCGCGGCGTTCGCCTTCAGGTTGTCGATCAGCGTCTCTACCGACACGTCGTCGTGCTCTTCGTGCCAGCAGTCGTAGTCGGTCACGAGCGCCATCGTCGCGTAGCACATCTCGGCCTCGCGACACAGCTTCGCCTCCTGGAGGTTCGTCATCCCGATGACGTCGACCTTCCATCCGCGATAGAGCATGGACTCGGCACGCGTGGAGAACGCCGGGCCTTCGATGCACAGGTAGGTGCCACCGTCGTGGACCCGGGCCTGGGCCCGACGCGCCGAATCCACCAGGGCGGCCCGGAGCTCGGGGCAAACCGGATCCCCGAACGAGACGTGCGCCGCGATCCCGTCCCCGAAGAACGTCGACGGCCGGTTGCGCGTGCGGTCGATGAACTGGTCGGGAACCACCACGTCCCGCGGGTGGACGTCCTCGCGCATCGAGCCTACCGCGGACGCCGACAGCACCCGCTCGACGCCGAGGGTCTTGAAGGCGAAGATGTTGGCGCGGTAGTTGATCTCTCCCGGAAGCAAGCGGTGCTCGCGACCGTGCCGCGCCAGGAACGCCACGCTCCGGTCCTCGACCGTGCCGACCCATAGCGCGTCGGAGGGCGGTCCGAACGGAGTATCGATCACGACCCGGCGCGCGTCGCCGAACCCCGCGAGATCGTAAAGCCCGCTCCCGCCCAGGATGCCCACTTCCGCGGTCGGCTTCGCGCGCACGTCAGCCCCCTGAGAGCCTGCTTCCGGCTGCCGTTTCCAGGTGGGGGCCGGCTCCCCTTTCGAGCCCATGGAGGTCGGTGGAGCGGGGCATTATCCGGGTCCGCCCGAGGGGAAGTCAAGGCACGACACCTACTGCAACATAAGAGTTGCTTTTCTCCTTGCGCCCCATGTAAACCCCGGTACCTTTATGGGGTCGCGACCCCACAAACCGTGTTGAGTCAGAGACAAGACTCTATATGGACAAGGTAGCTCCGAGCATATACGTCAGGGTCTGCGGCTGGGCTCTGGCCGCGGCTGTCGTGGGATGCGTCGCCGTGGACGCCTGGCTCCGCCGGGGGGCGCTGGCACCGGCGCTCCCGGACACGCTGATCCTGGGTGCGGGAGCCGCCGCCGCCGCCTGGCTCGCGGTGCGGGATCGTGGCATCCGTCTGGCGCTGACCTTCGTTCTGGCCGCGTTCGTGCTCCTCCCCCCGCCGGGGGCGGTCCTCGTCACCCTGGCGGCGTGCGCCGCAGGACTCGGTTCCGGTATCGCCGGTCTCGACCGCCGGGGTGGCGGCGCGATCGTCGCGGTCGCCGTTCCGGTCACCGCCGCGCACTTGTTGTACGCGGCGAAGCCGTCGCTCGCCGACCCCACGAGCACCGCCGCGCTCCTCGAAATGGCCGTGCTGTTCGCGGTGGTTCAGGCCTCCGCCACCGCCCTGGGCAAGGTCCTCGATGCGGCTTACGGCGCCTCGCACGATCCGGCGGAGATCGGCCCGCGGCTGTTTCTCGAGGCGCTCAACGCGCCGGTCGCCTGGCTCGTGGTGTCGATGACCGTGACCTCGGGACCGCTGCGCACGCTCATCTTCTCCGGGCTGATCCTGGGAGCGCAGCTCGGCCTGCGCGAGCTGGCCAGGTCGCGCACACGGCTGCGCGAAACGCATGACGCCCTGACCGCGCGCGTGACCGAGCTGGCGACGCTGCACGCGATCGGTCGCGAGATCCTGTCTTCCTTCGATCCCGCACGGGTGTTCGCGATCGTCGACCGCGAGTGTCGCAAGATCCTGGAGCTCGACTCGCTGTTCATCGCGCTGGTCGATCGCGAGACCCGGCAGCTCCACGCGGCGTACAGCCGCCGGCGGGGCGAGGAGCCGGATCGCGCGCTTCCGCCCCTCGGCCAGGGGCTCGCCTCCTGGGTGGTGCACGAGAAGCGCGCCGTGCGGTTCGACGATCTGCGGGACGACCGCGCGGTGGTTCCGCGGCCGCCGGAGCTGCTCGATCCCGAATCGCGGTCGGTCATGGCGGTTCCGCTGATCGTGGAGGACGAAGCGATCGGCGTCCTCTCCGTTCAGAGCCGCCAAGCTGCCGCCTACGACGACCACCTGCTGTCGGTTCTCACCACGATCGCCCAGCAGGCGGCCGTCGCCATCGAGAACGCGCGGCACTACGAGATGGCGACCGTAGATTCGCTGACCGGCCTGTTCCTGCGGCCGTACTTCTTCCGCCGTCTGGAGGAGGAGTACAACCGCGCCAAGCGCTACCACGGGTCGTTCGGTCTGCTGATGATGGACCTCGACGGCTTCAAGGCCATCAACGACCGCTACGGGCACCTCGTCGGGGACCGCTACCTGCGATCGTTCGGCGGGATCGTCCAGAGTCGATTGCGCGGCCCGGATCTCGCGTGTCGTTACGGCGGGGACGAGGTGTGCCTCCTCCTTCCGGAGACCGATCTGGCCGGCGCGCAGGCGATCGCGGAGCGTATCCGGTCGGCCGTCGGCGACCTGGTGGTGCACGTCGACGCGCTCGCCGTGCGGACCACGACCAGCATCGGGGTGGCGGCATTCCCCGACCACGACGCCGACGATTTGAAGGGGCTGCTGCGAAAAGCGGACGAAGCGCTCTATTCCGCCAAGAAGTCCGGTCGCGATCGGGTGGTCCCCGTTCCCTCGGCCGCGTAGTCAGGAGCCTGTCCGGGTAATCCCTAGTCCTCGGTTCCCGGGTCGTCGACGACGTCCTGGACGCTGCGCCCGGTGCGAGCGCGGAAGCGCTCGGCGAGCGAGGGCAGCTTGCCGCTCGAGCGGTCCAGGAGGACCTTCTCCAGCCGCAGCGAGGGCACGAACAACACCGACGGCCCCACGACGCTGTCCTCGCCGCGCTCGATCTGCGCGATCCAATCGTCGAACGAGGTCAAATCGATGCCTTCGATCACGAGCCCGGAGGCGTCCAGGCGCCGCAGGACCCCCCACATCTTCTCCTGCGGATCTCGGAGGTAGACCAGCACCGGTTGGCCGGGCGCGATGTCGCGGGGAGCCCTGGCGTGCTCTCGCGGCTCGACCAGCTCCACCAGGACGCCGCCGGTCGAAGCGGGATGCAGGAACGCGACGCGGCGCCCTTCCGCCCCCTCGCGCGGCGCCCGGCCCACGATGGCGACCTTCGCGGCCCGCAGCCGCGTCAGTGCCGCCGCCATGTCGTCGACCGCGAGCGTCACGTGGTGGATGCCTTCGCCGTGGCGCTCCACGAAGCGACCGACCGGCGAATCCTCGGAGATCGGCTCCAGGAGCTCGATGCGGCTCCGGCCGACGGTCAGGAAGGCGACCTTGACGCCCTCCGACTCGACGGTCTCGATACCCGCGACGTCGAGCGACAGCGCATCGGCCCAGAACGGGAGCCGCGCCTCGAGACTGCGTACCGCTATGCCCACATGGTCCAGTCCGTGAATCATCGCACCTCCACTCGTCGAACCAAGTCGTCCACCGCACTGTAGGGATCGATCCGGCGCTCGGCGATCGCCCGCACGGTGGCGTCGAAGCGATCGCCGGCCAGGGCCAGCTCGAGCACGCGACCCGTGAGCCGCTCGCGCAGCAGCGCCAGGAAGCGGGTCTCGGAACGCTCGCGGCGGAGCCGCTCGCGGCGCGCGGTTCCCGCGCTCTCCAGATAACGGGCGATCCCGGCCACGACTTCGTCGATGCCTTCGTCCCGGGGCGCGACGGTGCACAGGATCTCCGGCCTCGGGCCGTCCCCGGGGGGCGCCAGCGACAGCATCGACTCCAGGTCCGCGACGACGCGGTCCGCACCCGGACGATCGGCCTTGTTGACGACGAACAGGTTCGCGATCTCCAGGATCCCGGCCTTGATCGCCTGGATGTCGTCCCCCATCCCCGGAACCAGGACGACGGCCACGACGTCGGCCGAGCGCGCGACGTCGATCTCGTCCTGGCCCACGCCGACCGTCTCCAGGATGACCGGATCGTAGCCCGCCGCGTCGAACAGGTCGACCGCGTCGCCGGAGGCTCGCGACAGGCCCCCGAGCTGCCCGCGCGTGGCCATCGAGCGAATGAAGACGCCGCGATCGGTGGCGTGCTGCTGCATCCTGATGCGGTCTCCGAGAAAGGCGCCTCCCGAGAACGCGCTCGACGGATCGACCGCGACGACCGCCACCTTGTTGCCCGCGCTGCGGTAGCGCGTGATGAGGCGATCGACGAGGCTCGACTTGCCCGCGCCGGGAGGCCCGGTGATCCCGACCACCGTCGCCCGGCCCGTCTTGGGGAAGATCCGGCGCAGCACCTCGGCCGCCCCCGAGCCGTCGTTCTCCGCGGTGCTGATGGCACGCGCCAGGGCGCGCTCGTCACCGGCGATCAGGCGCTCGACCAGTTCCATCCTCTCCTCGCGACCGCGTGGAGCGGGAGGAGCCCGGCTCGCGATCGCCAGGGGCGAGTCTCGCGGTACGAGTCGGACGGGCCCCCGCGGTCAGAGTCGCGCCAGCAGCTCGCGAGCGATGACGAGGCGCTGGATCTCGCTCGTGCCCTCTCCGATCGTGCACAGCTTGACGTCACGGTAGTACTTCTCGACCGGAAAGTCCTTGACGTAGCCGTACCCTCCGAACACCTGCAGGGCCCGATCGCACACCCGCACCCCGACTTCCGAGGCGAACAGCTTGGCCATCGAGGATTCCGCCGTGGTCTTGGCACCCTGGTCTTTCATCCATGCGGCGCGGTAGGTCAGGAGCGCGGCGGCATCGAGCTCGGTCGCCATGTCCGCGAGCATGAACTGGATCGCCTGGAAGCCGGAGATCGACCTGCCGAACTGGCGGCGCTGGGTCGAGTACTTCAGCGCCGCGTCGTAGGCCCCACGCGCCATCCCGAGCGCCAGCGCGGCGATCGAGATCCGGCCGCCGTCGAGGATCTTCATGGCGTCCACGAACCCGGCGCCCGGGGCCCCGAGGAGCTGCTCCGCCGGAAGGCGGCAGTCCTCCATGATGACCTCCGAGGTGTCGGAGGCCCGCAGCCCCATCTTGTTCTCCTTCTTGCCCGGCCTGAAGCCCGGCGTGCCCCGCTCGATGACGAACGCCGAGATCCCGTGCTTGTCCTTCTCGGTATCGGTGACCGCGAACACGACGCACACGTCGCCCACCGAGCCGTGCGTGGTGAACGTCTTCGAGCCGTTGAGCACCCAGTGGCTTCCGTCCCGGCGCGCGACGGTGCGGGTGCCGCCGGCATCCGAGCCCGCGGTCGGCTCCGTCAGGCTCCACGCGCCGATCCACTCCCCCGAGGTCAGCTTCGGGAGGTATCTCGTGCGCTGCTCCTCGGAGCCGAACTCGTAGATGTGGTTCGTGCACAGCGAGTTGTGGGCGGCGACCGAGATCCCCACCGAGCCGTCCACCCTCGACAGCTCCTCGACCGCGATGACGTACTCGATGTAGCTCAGCCCCGCGCCGCCGTAGCGCTCCGGAAAGATGACCCCCATGAGTCCGAGCTCGCCGGCACGGGTGACGATCGCCCGCGGGTACTCCTGGCTCTCGTCGTACCGCATGACCGTCGGCGCGATCTCCTGCTCGGCGAACTCGCGCACCGTGCGGCGCAGCAGCTCCTGATCCTGGGTGAAGGCGAAGTCCAAGCGGGGTCCTCCTGGGCAAAGAGGATAATATACCGCGTTCCGCAGGCTTCCTGAGGGCGAAGCTCCGCGGACACCGGCGCGGGGGGCGGGTTCCGCCCCCGAACAGTGCGCATGGCCTACCCACACCGAGCGGCGGCGAGGTTCAGCGGGATTCCACCCCACCAGGTCCGATCAGGTCGGACTATGACAACCGTGCGTTTCGACAACGTCCCGAGGTGAAAACGACCCCGTGCGACAGAGCCGCCGATGCGGCTTCACCGACAGCGGCTGGCTCGACTGCGACCGGCTCATCGAGTCGGCCGGCGCTCGAACCTACATGGCTTTGTTG
>Ga0302046_10001318_pt1 | contig 23293 bp, 23 predicted proteins | sample RVTome_11_FD_200261 | JGI IMG/M metagenome (GOLD analysis project Ga0302046, IMG submission 200261) | Soil microbial communities from uranium-contaminated site in the Upper Colorado River Basin, Wyoming, United States - RVT147D111 (version 2) ... | reverse complement strand
CACCAACTGAGCATGCTCCGGCTGTTCTTCGGGCCGAAGGGCTGATTAAGAATTACAAGAAACGGACGGTGGTCAACGAGGTTGCGATCGATGTGCGTCAGGGCGAGATTGTCGGCCTCCTAGGCCCCAATGGGGCGGGCAAGACGACGACATTTTACATGATTGTCGGGATGGTCAGGCCAAACGGTGGGAAGGTGTTTTTCAATTCAAAAGACCTAACGTCCCTCCCGATGTATCGCAGGGCGCGGATGGGCATCGGCTATCTGCCTCAGGAAGCCTCGGTGTTTCGTCGGTTGAGCGTCCGGGAGAATATCCTGGCAGTTCTTGAGATGAGTTCGCTCTCGCGGAAGGAGCAGGAAGAGAAATGCGATCGATTGCTTGAGGATTTTGGCCTGACCCGGCTGGCCGCAAGCAAGGCATATATGCTTTCGGGCGGCGAGCGCCGCAGGACAGAAATCGCGCGGGCCCTAGCCCTCGATCCGCGGTTCATGCTGCTTGATGAGCCGTTCGCGGGCATCGATCCGATCGCGGTGGAAGAAATCATGAAAATCATCGGCACTCTGCGGCAAAAGAACATCGGCGTTCTCATCACAGACCATAATGTTCACGAAACCCTGTCGATCACAGACCGGGCGTACCTGTTGTTTGAGGGGAGGATTCTGAAGTCCGGCACGGCAGAGTTTCTTGCGAACGATCCGGAAGCGAGAAAGCTTTATCTTGGCGAGAAGTTTAAGTTGGATAGGTATTGAGTATATGAGTATATGAGTAGCGGAGTTGTGAGTCGTCCGCCTACGCTTCGACCTACACTTTGCTTCGGTGACAAGTCGCTTCGGCGGATAAATGAATCGTGAACTGTTACGCAATAACCAATAATACCTCATAACCACAGATGGTTGTCGTTACCGAACCCGGCGCTACAGAAAAACAGATCGAAGACATTATCAAAGCCCTGCATGAGCATGGGTTTGATGTGCACCGTTCAACAGGAGTGCGGCAAACGGTCCTGGGAGCCATTGGCGTTCATCCCGATTTCGACCACCGGCAGGTGGAGCTCTTGCCCGGTGTGGCAGAAGTTGTCAGGATTACGGAGCCCTATAAACTCGCCAGCCGTGCATTCCAAAAAGAGGGAACGATCGTCCAGGTGGGAGACGTGAAGATCGGCGGGAATGATGTGGTGATCATTGCCGGACCATGTTCCGTGGAGAGCGAGAAGCAGATCTTTGCGGTGGCGGAGCATGTGTCCCGTACCGGTGCCCGGTTACTTCGAGGAGGGGCATTCAAACCTCGTACGTCTCCGTACTCCTTCCAGGGAATGGGGGAAGACGGATTGAAACTCATGCGTTCGGCCGCCGACGCGTATGGCCTGAAGGTCGTGACGGAAGTAATGGACAAGAGTCAGATCGCTCTCGTTGAGAATTATGCGGATGTTCTCCAGGTCGGAGCGCGAAACATGCAGAACTTCACGTTTCTCAAAGACCTCGGCAAAGCCTCCAAGCCCGTCATGTTGAAACGGGGATTATCCGCCACCATAGAAGAATGGCTGATGTCGGCGGAGTACATCCTCTCCGGCGGCAACGGGAATGTATTCCTGTGCGAGCGCGGTATTCGCACTTTTGAAACGGCAACCCGCAACACCATGGATATCGGCGCGATTCCCGTTGTAAAACGGAAAAGTCATTTGCCGATTATAGCGGATCCGTCTCACGGCATTGGAATACGGGACAAGGTCATCCCCATGGCGCGTGCGGCCATTGCGGCCGGTGCGGATGGTCTGATGATTGAAGTCCATAACGACCCCGATCATGCAAAATCAGACGGTGCCCAGTCCCTCTTTCCGGAACAATTCGACCAAATGATGCGCGAAGTGCGTATTATTGCCGAGGCGATCGGAAGACACATCGCCTAGTTTCCGGTCCGCTCATTCCCAATCCGCATATGCCACAACCTCCACTACGGCGTATCACCATTATCGGAGTCGGCCTCATAGGGGGCTCAATTGGTATGGCCGTACGCCGGAATCTTCCAGGCGTATTGGTTACCGGTATCGATCGTCCTTCTGTTTTACGTGCGGCAAAACGGCGTAAGGCGATTCATCGGGCGGAGCGGAATCTCTCAAAGGCCCTGACAGGTGCCGACCTCGTAATCCTCGCAACACCGGGGAAGCTGATTCAATCCTATCTCCCGAAGATCTCACGTCTCATTCCTCCGGAAACGCTTGTCACCGATGTTGGCAGTGTGAAGAAAGACATAGCGAATGAGGCGAAAAAGTGGTTCCCGTCCGGTAACTTCATTGGCGGGCATCCGATGGCCGGCGTAGAGTTATCCGGTATCCGATCCGCTCATCCGCTTCTTTTTGAGAATGCCATCTATGTATTAACGCCGGCAAGAGCTACCTCGCACCGCGCGGTGCGCCGTCTTGCAGCGTTTGTAAAGGCAATCGGAGCGCGGCCGTTGCTCATGGATGCAACGAGGCATGACGCAGTTGCATCTGCCGTAAGCCATGTGCCCCAGCTTGTCGCTGTCGCAATGATGAATCTTGCCGGCAGGGATCACCGCGCGGCTAAACGCCACCTTCGATTGGGCGCGGGTGGATTCAGGGATTTAACCCGCATTGCCTCAAGTCCGTTTGGACTTTGGTCTCAGATTCTGCCGGCGAATCGAAACGAAATCAGCCGTTCGCTCAGACTTCTGGAAAAGAGCCTGGCTTCGTATCGGGGGGAGATTGAAAAGGGGAGAATTGGGCTTTTGAAAAGGGAATTCCGTTCATCGCGGGGTCTGAGGGCCCGCATTCCAAGGGATATGAAGGGTTTCCTTCATCGTTTGGAAACATTGGAGGTTTTCGTTTCCGACAAACCGGGAAATCTTGCGCGTCTCACAGGGGCTCTCGCAAAACACCGGATCAACATCAAAGATATCGAATTAATGAAGGTTCGCGAAGGAACCGGGGGGACATTCCGGCTTTCATTTGAAACAGGAGAAGAACTCATAAAGGCACGGCGGGTGCTTCAGAGGAGCGGATTTGAAACCGGGCGATAGATCAGGAATCTTTTTTCGGCGTTTCCTTTTTTGTTGTGGTTGAATCCGTCTTTGCCGGTGCAGCGGGCGTTTCCTTCTTAGGGGCTGGTCTACCGGAATCACTGCTCTTTCTATAATCCGTCAAATAAAATCCCTGTCCCTTAAAAATCATTCCTGCTCCCTTACTGAACATGCGTTTCAATCCGTCCTTTCCACATTGCGGACAGGTTAACAGGAGTGGTGCGGACATCGATTGAAATTCTTCAAAAACGTGTCCGCAAAGGCTGCATTTGTAATCATAGGTCGGCACTACGGTTTTCCTCCTATCTCACTCAATCCTGTCTTAATCCGCGCCACGCCCTTCTCCAATTCCGCCATCGAACAGGCATAGGAAAGCCGAACCCAGTTCTTTTCCCCAAACCCGGTTCCGGGGACCATGGCGACCATGTGCCGGTTCAGGAGGTATTCACAAAGGTCGTCGGAGGTTTTTAGCATCGTCCCCTCCACCTTTTTTCCGAGATACGCTTTCACCTCGAAGAAAAGATAAAAGGCGCCCAGCGGGTTGACCATACGGATGCCGGGGATCGAATTCATCGAATCGACAAGAAACCGCCGGCGCCGGTCAAATTCCGATACCATTCCCTGTATGACCTCATGCAGGTTGTTGGTCAGGGCCGCCAGGGCCGCCCGTTGGGCGATTGAATTTGCGTTGGAAGTAACCTGTCCCTGGAAGGTATCTGCGACCGCGATGATCCTCTCATTGCCCGTCATGAAACCGATGCGCCAGCCCGTCATCGAATATGCTTTGGACACACCGTTAACGGTAATGACTTGATCCTTGATGGCGGGGATTGAACCGGGGCTGAAATGCTGCTGCGAATCGAAAATGACCTTCTCATAAATCTCGTCAGAAATCCAGTAGATTCCGGTTTTCCGCACAAGGTCGGCAATTGCTTCAAGTTCTTGTCGGCTGTAGACGGCTCCCGTGGGGTTACACGGACTGTTCAGGATGAGGGCCTTCGTCTTGCGAGTAACGGTTTTTGTGAACTCACCCGGCGTCATCTTGAATTGATTCTTCAGGGTCGTTCGCACAAACTTCGGCACTCCGTCCACCATTTGGACCATCTCGGGGTAGCTTACCCAGTAGGGAGTAGGAATGATAATCTCGTCTCCTTTATTGCAAAGCGACTGGAGGGCGTTGTACACGGAATGTTTGGCGCCGGTTGAAACGAGGATTCTGGAAGGATCGGTATCGATCTGGTTGTCGATCCGAAATTTCTCTGCAATCGCTTTGAGGAGCTCCGGGATTCCCCGGTTTGTCGTATACTTTGTGAAATTCTCATTAATCGCCCGAATGCCCGCTTCTTTTACCACAGTCGGAGTGGGGAAATCGGGTTCACCGGCTGTGAAGCTCACAACGTCGTGGCCCTCGGCTTTCATCTTCTTCGCCCGGGCGAAGAGCGCGAGTGTCTGTGACGGCTCAATGGAGAGGGCTTTTCGGGAGAGTGGCTTCATGAAAATTGGTGAAGGGTGAATTGTCTTTGAATCCACCTCAAACCTTATTGTTTAATCCTCAGTTTTCTCTCTAACGACAATCGTACAACCGCGGGCACAAATTCCGTGACGTCACCCTGAAGTTTCGCTATTTCACGGACGATGCTCGAATTCAAATACGTATACTTTTCGTTTGGCATCAGGAACACGGTTTCGACTTCGCTGTCGAGCTTCCGGTTCATCAGGGCCATTTGGGTCTCAAACTCAAAATCGGACATGGCGCGTAATCCTCGCACGATCGCTGACGCCTTTTTGGTCCGGGCATAATGGACGAGAAGCCCGTCAAACGAATCGACTTCCACATTCTTGTACGGCTTCACGGCTTCGCGGATCATGTCGAGGCGTTCTTCTTCGGTGAACATGGGTTTCTTCTCGAGATTGCGTGCGATCGTGACGACGACGCGGTCGAAAAGCTTCACCGCTCTGTCCACTATATCCAGGTGCCCGTTGGTAATCGGATCGAATGTCCCGGGATAAATGGCGATTTTCATGGTGGTTGTCCTTTCCAGTTCAGCCGATTGCCTTGAGAATGAGAAGAACCGTCTGTCCAAATTGTTTTCGAAGCATTTCAAACGCGTCGCCCGGCACCGGTACGTCTGATTCCCGGCTGTGTTCCATAACCACGAACGAGCCTTTGCGAAGCACGTCCGAGTTTGCGATCACTGCGGGCAGTGTGCCGATCGCTTCCAGTGCATAGGGCGGATCGACGAATACGAGGTCGTATGGATGATGCGCATTTCGAAGGAACCAGAACACGTCGGCCTGATGCACGGTGGTCCGGTCTGCACAACCCAGCGTTCGGATGTTCTTCTCAAGGGCCTTAAGGGAAGGCCGGGCTTTTTCGATGAACGTGGTGTGTGATGCTCCGCGGCTCAGGGCCTCCAAACCGAGACTGCCGCTCCCGGCAAACAGGTCGAGGACTGTTGCCCCTTCGAGATCCACTCTCGTACTGAGAATGTCGAAGATTGTCTGCTTGACCCGGCCGGCGGTGGGACGGATGGCGAGATCGCGCAGGGCGGCGAGCGTTCTCCCGCGGTACAGGCCCGCGATGATTCTCATCAGGCTGTCCGCAATCCCAAACCGATCGCCGGAGCGAACCGGTAGCTCTCCTTTGTAAACTGCGCGTACACCTTGCCGGCCACCGGGAGCTTCCGCAGGGAGTTGAGGACGATCGTTTGGATATCGGTGTCCGCGCGAATCTGGCTCACAACGTCGGACGGCACCGACTGGCCATAGAGGAACAGTGCATCAGGCATTTCCATGCCTTCCAGTTGCTTCAAATGCTTCAGGTATGCGGAAACGGTTTTCGTCACATCGTCGGGCGTATCCGCTTTGAAGGCGCGGTATTCGATGATCTCGCCGTCGCGGACGATGCTTGCAATCACACCGGTCAAACGCACACAAAACAACGCAACATTGTGTCCGCCGACCTCCGGATAATTGAACGAGAGGGTTTTTTCCGTGCTGAGATGATCCACGTCGATCAATTGGAGTTGCAGGCGCAGTTCTGAAGTGACTTTTTGAAGAAAAGACACCATCCCGCGATGTACACCAACGATGAAACCGGGCTTTGCTGTCTTGTCCTTCGAGGGGAGGAGGTGCGAATCGACGATGAAGTCTTTTTGAGCCGATTCAGGGTAGTATTGCTTGATCTCCCAACGGAGGTACTCGGCCAGCGCCGGTCCCTGCAGTGTGGTTGAGAGCGGAATAATATTAATAAATACGGGATCGGCGGGAAGAGCATACGACACCTGGCGGGAGGCGATCCTGTTTCGCTTGAGAAGATCCCCCAGCTCGCCGACAAGCGTGGCAACCTGAGGATGATCGGCCGAGAGGTGAATCCCCGCCTGAACCATGTCAATATTGGTTTCGCGTTCAGCGAGTGCGGTCAGGACGGATTTCTTCCCATGTTCGATTTCTGCAAGCTGAATGCTGCCGTTGCAAAACGAAATGCCGAGATGGCGGGTTGATTTCATATTCCGACGATAAACCCGGCCCGGGCTTACTGCTCCCAGGAGGCTTTGTTCACACGCTGATCGTCGGTGAGGGATCCGATGGCCCCATATCCATCCGGATCATCCACGAGATATTTCTTGATAACCGTCGTGTCCACAGCAGTGAGCTGATAGGGCCGCCACGTTTTTGGCGTATGCAACAGGGACTCCGGAACAAACCCGCTAATGGTAAGGGGCCGAAAATACGTTGCAAGGACAGAATCGGGTCTCGTACGAATAAAGGCAATAAGCGTGTCAAGATTCGCCGCGTATGATCCGTACGCCCCGATGTGCAATAGTTGACCCTGACGGATATTCAGCATCCGCGCGCGGGATTCATGCTTGAAGGATTCCTCCTCTTCGCGGATTTGATAGGGCTCGTAAAGAACGTAGAGCAGAATCCCGATCAACACGATGATCACACCCTTCAGAATCGGCGAACCTTTTGCCTCATGATAGACAGACATTGTTCCTCCCTTATGGATGGATGCTAGTAAACAGCGACCAGGGGTTTGAGTTTTTCAAGCGAACGTTTAGAGATTCCTTTGATGGAGCGAAGTTCCTCGATGGACTTGAACGGGCCGTAATCTTCACGGTGCCGAATAATTCGCTCCGCCAGGACTTCACCGATGCCGGGTAACGCGACGAGCTGATGTTTCGTTGCCGTGTTCAGGTCCAGGGGGCCGGCAGGTTCTGCGGTTGCCTCCGGTTCGAGTTCGGTCGATCCGGCGGAACTCAGTGCCGCGAACGCGCTGTCGGCCGCCGTGTAGTCAAACGACGGTGTCGAAGGGAACGTCTCCTGGTAGAGACGGATCCCCAATCCGGCGACAAAGGCGCCCGTGACAAACAACAACACCCTGCGCTCGGTGGCGGTTAATGCCAGCCAGTCCTGCAAGCGCCTGAACATCGGGTTTTACGAAAAAGCGTCCTTTACCTTTTCAAAAAAACTTCGTGATGACTCTCTCTTTTCCTCTTCGCTGGGAACCATGTTCTGGGACGAAGAGAGCTGGTGCAGCAGTTCAAGTTCCTTTGCCGACAGGCGTTTGGGAATCCAGACGTTCACCCGGACAATCTGATCGCCGCGGCCATGGCTATTCAATCGCGGTATACCGCGATCTCTCATGCGCAGAGCTCGGCCCGACGGTGTACCCGGGTCGATGGTCAGCTTCGCCTTGCCGCCAAGCGTGGGTATCTCGACCTCTCCGCCCAGAACGGCGGCGGGGAAACTTACCCATAAATCATACAGAATGTCATCCCCATTCCGCTGAAAATGTTCATGGGGTTCCTCTTCAATCAGGACCAGCAAATCGCCTGCATGGCCGCCCCGGCGTCCGGCGTGGCCTTGGCCCCGAAGCGGAATGTAGTTCCCTTCGGCAACCCCAGCGGGCACATTCACTTTAATCGTGGTTTCTCCCTGTAGGCGTCCCTCGCCCCCGCAAGTGGTGCACGGCTGCTTGATAATACGCCCCTCTCCGCCGCAATGAATACATGCGGTGATGTTGACAAACTGACCGAACATCGAGCGTGAAACCTGCCGCAACTCTCCGGTTCCGTTGCATTCCGGGCAGGTGGTCCGGCTGGAGCCGGGCTTTGCTCCGGACCCCGCACAAACATCGCAGCTTTTCATCCGGCGGATCTTGATCTTCTTTTCCACCCCGGATGCAATTTCTTCCAGCGTCAACCGGATGGTCGCGCGGAGGTCGGCACCGGGTGTGCCTTCCTGGCGCGGTCCGCCCCGCCGCCTGCCCCTGGTTCGCCCGCCGAAAACCTCATCAAAAATGCTCCCGCCCGTTCCCGCTCCAAAGATATCGCCGAATGCAGAGAAGATATCATTAACGTCTGTGAACCCGTGCGAAGCCGCACCGCGGACACCATCATGGCCGTACCGATCATAGCGTTGACGCTTTTCCGCATCGCTCAACACTTCGTAGGCTTCCGCCGCCTCTTTGAAACTCTCTTCGGCCTGTTTGTTCCCCGGGTTGCGGTCGGGATGGTACTTAAGCGCAAGCTTGCGGTAGGCCTTCTTGATTTCATCCGCGGACGCGGATCGGGAGAGGCCAAGGATTTCGTAGTAGTCTCGTTTCGTCATGGCGTGCCGTTACGATTCATCCTGCCGGGAGCCGGATTCGGCATTATTTACTTCGCCGTCGCTGACCTGATCGGCGGAAACCACAACTTTGGCGTGACGGAGAACTTTGTCGTGGTACAGATATCCCTTCTCGACTTCCTCAAGAATAATGTGAGGGGGGACGTCCTTCCTTGGAGCCTGGAGAAGTGCATCATGATAATGCACATCGAACGGCCTTCCGACGGTTTCAAAAGCCCGAACGCCTTGTTTTTGAAGGGCTTTGAGGATCTTCTGATAAATGAGTTCAATTCCTTTGTAGAAGGCACTCTCTTTGTTGTCGGCGTTTTTCAAAGAACGCTCGAGGTCGTCAACGACCGGCAGGATTGTCTGCAAGAGTTCCTCATTGGCGTACCGGACGATCAAACCCATCTCGTTTTCCGTCCGACGTTTAAAGTTGTCAAACTCGGCCGCTTTACGGAGGAATTGATCTTTGTACAACCCTCCCTGCTTCTCCGATTCGGCCAGCCTGGCCTCCAGAGGGAGGTCCGGCTGATTTTGAGCTGACTGTTCCAGCTTTTCCTGGCCTGGTGCTTCGCTTTGCTGATCGTTGGTTGGCTGCTGTTCCTGGTTCATGTCCTCATTCACGGTTCACGCGTTCAATAATCGTGCGATGGCTCTGGCAACGTGGTCGACCAATGGAATGACTTTGCTGTAGTTCATCCGCTTTGGTCCGATGACACCCACTTTGCCGTTGATGCCGTTGATATCATAACTTGCTGTGACAATGCTGTACTCATGGGCGTTCGGATCTTCATTTTCCGCCCCGATGGTGATAAAATAATCCCGGGAGTTGTCTTCGTGTTTTTCAAGAAGGTGAACGATGAAGTCCTCATTCTCGACCAACTCGATCACACTCCTGAAATGGGCCGGATCCACAAACTCCGGCTGCCCGATGAGGGCATTTGTCCCTGAGATGTGAATCCTCTCATCACGATCGCTGCTGAACAGTTGATCGATGGATTCGATGAACAACCGCACGAGGCCTGTCTGGTCATCCTGCACGTCTTTTACACGTTCGACAAATGAATCACGGATCTGCTGCAGCGTCAGGCCGGAGATCCGCTCGTTCAGCATCGACGAGATCCGGTCCAACACATCGCGGCGTACTTCGAAGCCGACCTCCAGCATGATGGTCCGGACAAGACCAGACCGGATGGAGAGGATTACCAACAAACGCGAGCTGCTGACGGGAATAAGCTCGAGCTTCTCGAAGACCCCGGCGTTCAGATGCGGGGAAGAGACAATGCTGAGCTGACGTGAGATCTTGCTTAGCAGCTTCGAGGTCTCCCGAAGGAGTTCCTTCGGATCCGGCATGTGCCCCAGCTGATCGCGGATCGCCTGTTTTTCTGATTCGGGCAAGGCCTCTATTTCCATAAGGTAGTCGACATAATACCGGTAGCCCTGGTCGGTCGGAACACGTCCAGCCGATGTATGCGGATGAGACAAAAACCCGCGCTCCTCGAGATCGGCCATGACGTTCCGGATCGTCGCCGGACTGAGGTGGGATTCGAAATGCCTGGAAATATAACGCGATCCCACGGGCGTGGCTGTCTGGATGTAATTATACACTAAATGCCTGAGTATGCCGCGTTCCCTTTGATTAAGGTCTTCCACTTGTTTTCCCTATTCCATCAAAAATCCACAAAAAACCAATGAAATCTAACGATTTTTAAGTCGCTTGTCAAGGTGAACGTCCGGCAGGGAACATCAAATATCTGATCCGGGACCGGTTCGACCGTGATTGCGCCTGAGAATGCCGGGAGCCGGAGGATTTGCATCCTACCTGTAAAACAATCAGACGTTCCATCGTTCCTCCGCAACCGGCCGTAGGTTTTCTCCCGCTTCAAATCCTTCCACGGTTTAACCAAACAAATTTGCGCCGGGAAAAAGCATCACTGATCGCTCGAATGTTGATTCGGCCTGCATTTCTGACTATCTTGTGCGTGCAAAGACCATTCTGTGTCATCGCATCGAACCGAAGTGAAAGCAAAACTTGCTCTTGAAAATGGAGTAATCTTCGAAGGAGAGGCGTTCGGCGCCCCGTCGGAGGTTTTTGGGGAAGTTGTGTTCAATACGAGCATGACGGGCTATCAGGAGATCCTCACCGATCCCTCCTATGCGGGCCAGATCGTTACCATGACGTACCCGCAAATCGGTAACTACGGTGTAAACAAACACGATCTGGAATCTGCCACCCCCCAGGTTGCCGGTTTTGTTGTGAAGGAATACTTCGACAACTACAGCAATTTCCGGGCCTCAGGCAGTCTCGGGTCGTGGTTGAAAGAACGTGGTATCATGGGTATCCAGGGAATTGACACAAGGATGCTCACGAAGATCATTCGTACTACCGGCGCCATGCGCGGGATACTTTCTGCAGCTGACCTCGACGATGGCAGGCTTGTCGCCAAGGCACAGGAGTCACGTGAGATGGCCGGATGGGACCTTGCAACCCAAGTGTCAACAAAAAAGCCCTATCAGTGGGATGAGATTGACACGACTTCCTTCGCGCTGGCTCCTCACGCGGCGGGGAGAGCAAACGGGAAGCGCCGGAATGTGGTCGTTTTTGATTATGGGGTGAAACGAAATATCCTGCGCCGGCTGACATCGTATGGCTGTTCGCTCACTGTCGTTCCGTCCTCATTTTCCGCGGCCCAGGTCCTTGAGATGAATCCCGACGGAATTTTCCTTTCGAACGGGCCGGGAGATCCGGCGGCCGTGGGGTACGCGATCGAGAATCTGAAGTTGCTGATTGGGAAGAAGCCCATATTCGGAATCTGCCTCGGGCATCAGTTGCTGGGTCTTGCGTTGGGGGGGAAAACATTCAAACTGAAGTTCGGTCACCGCGGAGCAAACCATCCGGTCAAGAATCTCCAAACCGGCGAGATAGAAATCACATCACAAAACCATGGCTTTGCCGTCGATCCTGCTTCCCTGGATTCTTCCGCCGTTGAAATTACGCACGTCAACCTCAATGACAACACCAATGAGGGGCTGCGGCACAGAGAGTTCCCGGTTTTCTCCGTCCAATACCATCCCGAAGCATCACCCGGCCCTCATGACAGCGACTACCTCTTTGCCCGCTTCGTTGCAATGATGGAGCATGAGGACGTCACCGTCGCACCGTAATTACCTCCCGTACTCCTTCAGCAAACCTTTGATTTCATGCACAGGAAGCGCCTTGGCCGTGTTTCCGCGGTGGCCCGTCATATCTGTTGCCTTCAGGAGGGAGTTGTAGATGGCTTCCTCGGTTGCTTCGACAACAGCTTGAAATAATGGAGAAAGATTGTCATCGTCGAGCGATTCAGTTTTGGTAACGCTGAATGCGATGACATAATCTCCGCTGCCGTGACTCATGGCGGATCCCGTGCGGCCAAGGGCCAGGGGAGCGCGTTTTGCAAGGCGCTCAAGCTGACGGGCCGCAAGAGGGGCATCCGTTGCGACCACAATCATGCAGGAGCCATCCGGGCCGGGTTGTACCTGGTTGCGATAGCTGAATTTGCCGAGTTTCTTTCCTACTGGAATCCCCGCCATGTCGAGTACTCCCCCATAATTGGTTTGAACCAGGACGCCAACGGTGAACCCGCCGAGGGAAGACGGAAGGACCCTCGAGCTGGTGCCAATGCCGCCCTTCCATCCGAAGCAAATCGTACCCGTTCCCGCCCCAACGGCCCCTTCCGCCACCGGGCCTGCAGCGGCCGATTGCAGGGCTTTTACAACATCTGAGCGTGAAACGTGTCTTCCCCTGATATCATTAAGATACCCGTCGTTTGTTTCGCCGACAATCGGATTAATGGACCGAACATCGCGGTTTTCCGGAATGGCAAGCATGAAGTCCACAATGCCGTTTGCGGCTTCCCAGACATTCAGCGTATTCGTCAGAACAATCGGAGTTTCAATCTGCCCCAGTTCGTTCACCTGTGTCGAGCCGATGAGTTTCCCAAAGCCGTTTCCGACAAACATTGCTGCGGGCACTTTTTCGGCAAACAGATTGCGGTTGTGAGGGAGGATGGCTGTCACCCCCGTCCGCACGGAATCTCCGCGGATGAGTGTTACATGGCCGACGAGGAGTCCGCGAACGTCGGTGATGGCATTGAAGGGTCCTGGCTGGAAGATTCCAACCTCCATGCCAATCTCGCGTGCCCGTTGGCGTTCCTGTGCGAACAACGATGCGGAAAAAGCGAGCAGAACCATCAGGTGAATGAAGTTCTTCATTGTATGCTCCATCAAAAGGAAAACTGGCAGAAGGGTTGCAACAATTGCAGGGAATCGTTATCATGGTGTGGTATGAAACACCTCTTGTTCAATCTTCCGATTCTGATCGCGGGGCTGATCGTTCTGCCTGCCTGCGAACGGTCGAGTGATCCTATTGTCACCGCAGAGGAGACAATCATTCATGAGCGTCCGGCGTGGTCGCCGGATGGGCTTACGATCGCCTTCAGCAATCGAATCATCGGCGGACAGGGGATTTATCTTGTCGATTCTTCCGGATTGAACTTCCGCGTGTTGAAGGCAGGAGAGGGGCTGGGATTGAGCTGGTCTCCTGATTCCAAATGGATCGTGTTTTCAGCGAACGGCAGTCTCCACAAGATCAAAGCAACAGGTGACAGTCTTACCCAGTGGACAAGCAGCGCGAATGATCACAGACCCGCCTGGTCGCCGGATGGCACCCGGATTGTTTTCCGCAACAACGGACTGCGCATCCTGAATGTGGCAACGAGCCAGGTGACAACAATCCTCACGACCGGAACGGACCCCACATGGACACCAGCCGGATTGATACTCTTTATCACCTCGAGTCCAGCCGGTGCCAGCCTGGACTATTTTTTTGAAACCATCGATACAACGGGGGGTCAGAGGCAAACATTGTACCAATTGCGAACGCCGGCAGATTGTGGGTTCAGTTCCGTGGATCAAACCGGCACGTACCTTCTGTTCAGCGCACGACCCTTAGACAGACCCGACCGGGCACAAATTGTGCGTATCACTCTCAGCAATTCGCAGGGGTTGCAGTTGACGTCCGATGGAGGGGATTTTCCGGCATGGAGCCCTGACGGCACGAACATCGTTTACACCCGCACCGCAAAAGACGATGGGGGATTATGGATCATGAATGCCGATGGAAGCAACAAGCGCATGTTGACGCAACCGTAGGGATTTCAGATTGCGTCCCCTTGAATATCGCAGTCCGCAATCCACAATCCAAAATCCGCATTCCTACGGTTCTAATCCCAGACTATAGCTCGTCACTACCAGCATAAAATCCGCAATCTCTGTCATATCCTTCCCGACAAAACGAATCGAATGGGAATCGGTTCGCTCAACACCCTTTAGGTACGCCAGAACCTCCGAAACCATGTAGTGTTTGAAGCTCACGTCCAGTATGACGGGGTTGCCCGGAGAATAGGGCTTGAAATCCTTTACGCGATTGAGCCCGGCGGTCACTTTCTGCACAACGAGTTCGCGGGAAGCATCGGGCGTGAGCGTGTTGGCAGAATGGAATCCCAGGTTCTGTTTAACCTCGGCGCCTTCGATCTGACCAACGAGCGAACGAACCTCCTGAACAGCGGCATCATCTCCGGAAATCATCACAACCGGCACGCCAAAGTATCCGGCAATCGCGGCATTCCATGACCCCTCGGACATTTCCCTGTCGTTCAATGCCACACGGGTCAGGCGCGCACTCGAAAACGTGTGAGCCCGGACGCCTTTCTTGTTGTTCGTCGACGAATGGTATCCGATGAACACGACAGCATCAAAACTCGAGTCGATTCCCGCCACCATGCTGAATCGTCTCGGCCATGAGCGGATGATGCGAACATCCTTCGGGAATTGCTCGATAAGCAGATTCTGCCCGTTCCCGTGGGCATCAACGACGAGAATCTCCGTTGCCCCGGCTTTTTTCGCCGCCTGAACTGCGGCAAGGGCTTCTTTTGTCATGAAATCCCGAAACCGCTGGTATTCAAACCCTTCGGGAGAAAGCTGATCGCCCGTTACAACCCCGGCAATTCCCTCCATATCGACCGAGATGAGGACCTTGAGCTTTGGCTGAGCAATAGCGGAAGCGGCAAGAGCGAACAGGAGGAAAATGGTACGGGTCATTTTGAATGAGTGAATTATTGGACGAATTTACGAAACAAGGACAAGAACGAAACAACGAAACAACGAATTGAACGAGACAACGAAACCTTGAACCTCAAACTTTGAACCTCGAAGGTCGAACCTCGGACCTTGAACCTAATTGCTCTTCGCGAGCTCTTCCACTTTGCTCCAAACCCTCAACGCATTTTCCCCGCAGATCTTCTTTATATCCTCATCGGGGTACCCCCGCTTAAGCAGCAGATAGATCAGATTCGGCATCTTTGACGCATCCTCGAGTCCCACCGGAAGAGAGGGCCCGACGCCGTCAAAATCGGATCCGAATCCCACATGATTAACGCCCACGAGCTTGACGACGTGGTCGATATGGTCTGCAACCATGGAAATATCAACATTCCGGAATTCATTTTTTTTGCTGACCGTTGCGATGAACTCATCGAGCTTGGGATCGCCAAAGGACAGCTTGTTCTTTCGCATATACGCCATGATCTCTGGACGCACCTTGTCCTCTTTTTGCCGGTATTCCTCGCTCAGGAATGACGATCCGTAATTGATCATGATGACGCCGCCGTTTTTGGCAAGCAGTTTGATCATATCATCGGACATGTTCCTTTCGAAACCGGGGGTAAAATGCCTGCAGGAGGAATGCGAAGCAAGCGCCGGAGCTTTCGAAATTTCCATAACCTGGTAAAAGGCATCATCGGAAATATGGGACACATCCACGATGATCCCCACCCGGTTCATTTCTTCCACGACCTTCCTGCCGAATGGACTAAGACCTTTCCACGTTCGCGTTGTGTCGTAGGAAGAGTCACAGATGTGATTGTCTTTGCCGTGAGTGAGAGTGATGTACCGTATCCCGCGGTCATGGAAATATTTTACGTTTGCAAGATCGCCCTCGATCGGGGAACCGTTTTCCATTCCCATGGGAAGGGAAATAAGGCCTCTTTGAAATTGCGCTCGTACGGCGTCCACAGATGTCGCAACAGCATACTTGTTCGGCCATTGTTTTTCGAATCCGTTCACCATGTCGATCAGCGTATCGGCAAGGGCTTTGGCGCCGTTGTTCTCGCGGCTCGAAGGAACATAAATGGACATGAAGGGGGCGTCTAATCCGCCGTCTTTCGCCCTCATATAATCGAAATCACCGCGAGGTGTTCTCTTCGAAATATCCTCGTACCGGTTGTGAAGCCGGTAGGGAATATCGACATGTCCGTCAACCATGATATATTCATGAGCCAGGCGACTGGCCTTTTCCTTCAGTTCTATATCATTCTGGGCCTGGAGAACGATCGCGAAAAAGATCAGAAAAAGCATTTGGGATCGGAGAAATCTCATCGAAAACCTCCTTGAGTGGAATGCCTGTTTCATGAGATTAATTGAATAGATTCAAAATTGCAAGAGAATTGTCGAAGAACGGGCCGCAAGCATGAACGACGAGCACGGAAATGTTATCAGCCTTGGAATGTACCGCCAATTTTTGTATTGTGTATATGCCTTCATCGCCGGCATCATTCACACTATCCTGAAAATGAACTTTTCTCTCAAGCTGGTTTTCCTTCTCTGCTTGTTGTCCGCTATTTCATCCGGGCGCCAGGTTACCGGCTTGGGGAATGCCGCTTTTTTTGATTCCACCACATACAGCGACGCAATCCGGCTGACCATGACGAATGTTTCGGCCCCATCTGGTGGGATGGAATATGTCGCATGGCTTGTGCATGACGATGATGTTCAGCATACAAAGCTCGGTACGTTGTCTGTGGCCGGTGGAAACGTGTCGTTGACCTACAAAGATGATGCAGACAACAATTTGCTTGGATCTCACAAAAAGATAATCATCACTCAAGAAACGGCGCCGTTCTCAGGTTCATCGCCGACTCTTTCTGCAATCACCTTTTCCGATTCTCTGCACGGGCCGGGCAACCCGGCTTCTGCCTCCTCCCTCACCAGAATTCGGAATTGTCTCGTCACATTTCCGAACACAAAAAACAGTCTGGGCCTGGCCGTTTGGATGAAAAGAAACCTCAAGGATTGTCTGGACCACGCCGGTTTTGCACGCTCAGGGGCGATCAACAACAATATCGGCGAAGCAAGAACGCATTGCGATCATGTCATCGACTTCAGTACCGGAGCACTCAGTGGCTTGGTCGCAGGTAACACAAGCGTTGCCCAGTCAGTCGGCGACCCTGTCGGCCGCGGGTTCAGGCGATATGGAGATCTCGGGACAAAGGATTCCCTGCAGGGAGGGGCCGGGTCAATGGGTGGGGCCGGATACCATGTCTCCTTCGTAGTGAATGATCCGAGTTCCAGCGAACAAATGAAAAAGGCGGGCGGCCGGGCTCTCGTTGCTCTCCAGAATACTTTTGGAGCAAATAACGACGCAGGTCTCGCAAAACAAGTAACGGATCGAGCCTTGAACATTATCAACGGCGTTTATCAATCTGGTAATCTGGTCACTGAAGGGGATCCTTTCCTTGCCCTGGCAGATGATTTTCTGAACGGAACAATTGGAGCCTCTGATACAGGGGCTGTAACCGGCGGACTGCGACAATCCTATTTTCACATTCAGCAAATGGCGCTGTTTGCTCTGTATCCGGTTGTCATTTCAGCTGCAGAACAGGCGAAATCACAGAGACCGGAGTCATTTTCTCTCGGGGCAAACTTTCCAAACCCTTTCAACGCGGGGACGACGATCCCTTTCGACCTCCCCGCTAGGAGTCGTGTCCGTGTTGTAATCTTTGACAATCGAGGGCGTAAGGTAGCCCGCCTCCTTGAAAATGTCGAATTTGAAGCGGGTTCTCACTTCATCCGATGGTCGGGCGAAGAAATGGCTTCAGGTATCTACTTTTGTCAATTTGAAGCCGTTCCCTTCGGCCGGCAAGAAACCTTCACCGACACCAGGCGTTTCGTCTACATCAAATGAGAAAATCGTTCTTACGTATGTTTTTTTGGCAGGCACTCATGCTGCTGTCGGTTGCCGCGAACCTTTCTGCCCAGATCACCTGGACTGGGATCTATGATTTCGAGATAAAAAAAGGTGGTAAAGACAGCAAGCCAGAATCGAACAAGGTGACCAACGAAAATCTTCAGCTAAGCGTCCGGAATCTTCAGTTGTTCCTCAACGCCGAGGTGACGGAGGATATCGTATTTGCGGCAAAGATATCCACGGACGCTCGCGCAGGTTCCGACGCGACTGATATTAGGCTTGAGCTGGCCAACGTGACGTTCCTCAACATTTTTGGGGAGCACCTCAACGTTTCTGCCGGAAAGATCTTGACGCCTTTTGGTGCGTTTACGAAGCGGCAACTTTCTCCCGACAATCCCCTGATCGGTATTCCGCTTTTTTTCTATTATGCGACAAACGTCTCACCCTTGTCGGGATACCTTGATTCCGGAGGAGTCCTTCTTGCACAATCGTTGTACGGGGGGCGACTTTCGACGGTCTATTACGGCGGCTACTACACTGGCGTTGAGGTTTTTGGGACCTTAGCAGACGAGCTCTTTTCGTATGATGTGGCCGTTATGAATGCGCCTCTTTCAGCTCCCAACTCCGCCATCAATCTGGATAAGAATCTGGCATTCCACGGTCGGGTTGCTCTGCGGCCGGCGATTTGGGGCGAATTGGGGGCATCCTTCAGCACGGGATCATTCCTGCAAAGCGGGCCTGTCAATGCCTTATTTAGCTCAAAGGGGGGGATCGTGAAATTCACACAACAAACGTTTGGATTGGATCTGGTGCTCAGCTACCTTTATTATGAACTCAATGCCGAATACATCAGGAATCAGTACAACGCACCCTATATCGTTTATGATTTCACGATCAATCCGCCGTACAAATCCGGCCTCACCGGAAGCGATCAGATCAGCCTTAAGAACGACGAACTTCTTGTGGACCTGAAAATCGATTTCTTTCCCGGATTCTATGCAGCCGGAAGACTGAATTTGTTGACATTCGGGAACATCACCGATCCGGCTACGGCGTCCGGGACGTTCGGAAACCAAGTCCGCTGGGACCGCAATGTGACAAGAACGGAGATCGTCGTCGGGTACAAACCTGTACGGAACGTTTTGGTCAAGCTTGGATACCAATGGACGAGAGTGGATGTCAATCCGCGTCCAGATTTGAATGTTGCCGCAACACAGGTTTCAGTGACGTTTTAATGATTTCACACGCCTATGATTAAATCGATATTGTTCACGGCCGGGTGCTTGATCACCCTGCCGGCCTTTGCTTTTTTTTACGAGGTCCCAAATACCAAAGCAAGAGATTCCCTTCCCATCCAGGAACAGACGGGAACGATTGTCGGGACCGTAACCATTCCGGTGCTTCCTCCGACAAGGCCCGCCAGGTCGTCAAGGTATCGGAGGGGGACTGAAGCGAAGGAAACAAATACGGGTGGACCGTCCGAGGTGAAAAGCGTGGTCATTTACTTGGAAGGCCTGGGTTTGGAGGGGGTACGGCCGGCAAAGTCGCGAACCCCCATGCTGGATCAACGTGACGCCGAGTTTATTCCGCATGTATTGCCGGTCGTCAAGGGGACCTCCGTGCAAATCGTCAACAGGGACAGAACATATCATAACGTATTTTCCCTCTCAAACGTGAAGAAATTCAATATTGGGAGAAGGCCGACAGGAGAGGAGGTCCCTGTGAGCTTTGAAAAAAGCGGTGTCATCCAAGTGTTTTGCGACATTCACTCCAACATGTCAGCCTTTATCGTCGTTTTAGACAACCCCATGTTCACCCAACCATTGGAAAACGGGGAGTTCCACCTTACAAACATTCCCGCCGGGAGATTCACCATCAAGTCCTGGCATGAGCGTCTTTCTGCGCCGCCTCAGGAAGTGACGGTCAGAGCAGGGGAAAACACGAAGGTGGATTTCACGCTGCGATGAAATCAGAGACGCGCTCATCGCTCCGGCAGTTGTTTTCCGTTTCCCTCCGTAACAAAATCTATGCGATGTCGGTGGGTCTTGTCGCCGTGACGGTCGGCGTCGTCCTTTCGATCGTGGATCGGCAGATCCAAAGCCAGACGATGGAAAAGATCCAGACCGATTTTCAATCTGTCTATCAGACCTTCAACCGATTTCTGAAGCTTCGGAATGAACGTCTCCTCGAATCCTGCATTCTCATTTCAGAGCTTCCCGTCCTGAAAGCCCAACTTTCGACAGGAGATCCTGCCACAATCAGAGACTATGTCTTGAACCGCGAGGAGAGCCCCGCAAGGATCGTGGATGTTGACATTCTCACCATTACGGACGCTGTCGGAAGGGTCTTATTCCGTTATGACGAGCCCGAAAAATCCGGCGATACGCTTTCGTCCCTTCCGTTTATCAAACGTGCATTGGGAGGGGAAGATGCGTTGAAGGACGAAGTGACGACCTGGGTGGATGAGGAAAAACTTTACCAGATTTCTACCGTCCCGATTTTTCAACCGTATGTCATCGGAACTCTCACCCTCGGCGAAAGGCTCACGCAGGATGAAGTTGATCTCCTGAAGCAGGACACGGGGAGCGATATTGCGTTTCTTCTGGACAACAAGGTTGTCGCCTCCACGTTCTTGGACATTCAGCAAGTGGATCTGTTGAGGGCGTACTTGGTCGATCGAGATAGCATCAACGCCGGGATCCGCCGGAACGAGAACGTCCAAAAAGAGGTTATCCTGGGGGATGAACGATTCCTGTGTGCGTTCGCGCGCGTCTCACAATCCGGTGATGCGATCTACGTGATGGCGACCTCAATGGATGAGGCCCTCGCAGCCCTGCAGACGGTCGAGCAGGTAATTCTGATCGTGGGATTTCTTGCGGTGATGCTGGCGTTGGTCGGAGGGTATTTTCTGTCGAAGGGCGTCACAGCACCCGTACAAAGGCTCGTAGAGGCCACCGAGAAGATTCGAGCGGGTGAGTACGATTTTCAGATTGATGCCTCGGCACATGATGAAATCGGAAAACTTGCTACTTCGTTTAACGATATGGTTAAGGGACTGAAGGAGCGTTTTTTGATCTCGAAGTTCGTGTCTGCCTCAACGGTCGAAATGATACGGGGGGGAGGGAACCTCAAGCTGGGCGGAGAGCGTCGAAATGTCACGGTCTTCTTTTCGGACATACGAGGATTTACGGCTTTTTCGGAGAGCGTTCAACCGGAGGTCGTTATCGACCTTTTGAACAGATACCTGAGTACCCAGGCCAAGATCATCGTTCAACATCATGGAATCATCGACAAATACGTAGGCGATGAGCTGGTGGCGATTTTTGAGGGCCCCGACATGGCGGACAACGCTATTCTTGCGGCGATTCAAATCCAAAAGGCGATCAGGGGTTTGAGCAAAACCACCGATAAGAACATCCGGATCGGTATCGGAATCAATACTGGCATGGCGATCGTCGGTAATGTCGGAAGTGAAGAGAGGATGGACCATACGGTCTTAGGGAACAACATGAACCTCGGGGCACGTCTATGTTCAATTGCTGAGCCGGGTCAGATCCTCGTTTCGGAATCATCCTGGCGCATGGCGACGAGCAAGGAAATCGAGGTGAATCCGCTTGATCCAATCACCGTGAAAGGGATTGCACGTCCCGTCCCGATCTATGACGTGAAATATGGGGAGTAGAGAGGGTTCTTAGGGATGTTTGATCGGGACATCCTGTGATTTGATTTTCCTGCTGCGTGATTTGATCATTCCTGCGATTCCGAGAATTCCTGTCAAGAGCGACCCCGCCAGGCCGAGGTAAAGGGGGGAAAATGTGAGGTCCTCCAAAGACTCCTGCAATTCACTCGAAAATTCTTCTCCCCTCTGAATAACTGCCTCCTGAAATTCCCCGGCACTCTCCACATATCCCATCACTCCGATGGAATTCGGAAGTACCAACGCGACGAGAGAATACAGGATGAATTTCTTGATCAGGCGGACGGTGAAGAGCATAACCCATCCGGCAGCGAACAAGACTCCCGTCACAAGCAGAATCGGATCGCCCCAGTCACCGGAATTCGAGTACAGGTCGAGAAGGTCCTGAATCATAGCAAGTCCTTTTTGATTTTTACATTTGTTGTTTTTCTGAGCATAACCGAGAGCTTCCTGTAATTAATCGCTCCAAAGTTTTCCTCCAGATGTCTGACAATCGTCACGGCCCTGAAAACTCTTTCGTCCATGATTTTGCCCAAGTTAATAATGTAGAGCAGCGTTCGTTGCCTACCCGGGGTAAGAGCAAGAAAACGTTTTTCCGCCCCTTTGTCCTGCCGGAACACCTCCTCGAGTTCCTCCGGCATTGGAAGCCCATATTTGCTGTCGTCCGGACGAAGAGTAACGCGGAGTCTTGATCCGAAATTGAGTCCCAGCGAATTGCGGAGGCTTTTATTGACGGTGATAACATACGCATTTTTACCGTCCGGAATGAGTGCACATTGGCGTTCGGGTGAACCGTTGAGAGAGCACACGACCCGGCGGGAAGTTCCCCGGATGAGCTTTTCGGCCGTGTGGCGCGAAACACCGAAATGAGCGCCCCAGAGCTTGTTGTCGGATTTCTCCAATATCGAGGTAAAATGGAGGGGAGAGGCTAAATCAGATTCGTTCACTAATTGTTGTAAATGTAATCAAGGTGATTGAAATAATCCCTGTCGTCGCGTATGAGATGGTCTCTGAACGATTTTTGCCATTGGAAACGAGCGAAGGGCCCTTTGATCGGATATTTATTCTTGTATTGGTTTTCAATTTGTTCAAGATGGCGAAAATGTGCCACATATGATTCGAAGGTGAGAAGGGGTATTTCCGGCGTGTTCGTTCAAAATTTTCCCGCAGGCGACGATTCGAGTCGTCGCCTGCGGGTATGATCCATTCGTCCGCGGATGTGACCGAATCGCTCACAGCGACGAGATTTCGAATAAACGACCGACCGGCGATCAAATCATTAATATCACGCGAAACGTTTCGTTTGAAGGTCGCCATCACTCTTGAATAATCTTCGTTCTCCATCGGCACAAACATCAGGTGTGTATGATTTGGAATGACCGTGAACCCCCGCAGGTCCATCTGTTTGATCTCTCGGGCAAGAAGGAAATCCTCGATCAATAGTTCGCAAAAAAGGGTTTCCCGAAAATAATTAGTGCGATTTGCGGTAACGGACGTGATGAAATAACACATATCCGGAACATCGATGCGCTTCTGCGAATTCCGGTGACGATGAAAATGCATTGAAAATGTCGTGTAATTCGGGCGTCATCGGGGGGATGGAAGGGTAAGAAAAACATCTTAAAAAAACAACAAGTCAAAAGCCAAAAAAGGAAAAAGTCAAAGTCAAAAAATAATAAAACGACGAAACGAAAACAGATTGCCGGGCGCTAGATGCCAAATTTGCCCTTCAGGAGTTCCAGGTCATCTTCCGTCAACTCCGGATTCTGCATCTCCTGCTTCTCGAGTCTTCGGCACATGATTGCCTCCGGCGTGTCGACATGATCGAATCCGAGGGCATGGCCGAATTCGTGCATCAGCGCCACGCGGAGATCGGATTCCTC
>Ga0302046_10001315_pt1 | contig 23307 bp, 14 predicted proteins | sample RVTome_11_FD_200261 | JGI IMG/M metagenome (GOLD analysis project Ga0302046, IMG submission 200261) | Soil microbial communities from uranium-contaminated site in the Upper Colorado River Basin, Wyoming, United States - RVT147D111 (version 2) ... | reverse complement strand
AGTCCGGCCCGATGCGGATGCGCAGCGTCTGCCCCAGCGCCGGCGTCTCGCCGAAATATTTGCGCGCCTGGGCTTCCGTCAGCACGACGCTCTGGAGGTCGGTGAGGGCGGTCGCCGGGTCGCCTTGAACAAGCGGGAACGAAAAGACCTCGAAGAACGCGGCATCGGCGAACAGGATGTTTTCTCCGAAGCGTGCTTCATCCACCTGCACGGTGCCGCCGCCGTCCAGCACCCGGACGGTGTGCCGCACGGCGGCTACGTCGGCCTGGAGCGCCGGGCCGAGGGGCATGGGCATGCCCGCGTAGATGCGCGTGCCTTCGGGCCGGGCCTCGACGTTGTAGAGCCGGTAGAGGTCGTCCGCCTTCTGATGAAAGGCGTCGAAGGTGTACTCTTCGTAGACGAAGAGGAAGATGATGAGGCAGCAGGCCAGGCCGAGCGCGAGGCCCAGCACGTTGATGCAAGTGTAGCCGGGCTGTTTGCGCAGGGTGCGGAGCGCAACGAGGAAGTAGCTCTTGAGCATGAAACGGCGCGGCCAAGATCGGAGAGGAGAAAAAAATAACCTGGACGGTTGACAGGCAAGGGATATGCCAGTACGGCCCAACAGCGCTTTCCCCAAGAAAAACGCCGCCCTCCAGGTCGAAGCGCGGCGCAGAGTGTGCGGAGTCGTGCAACGAATGTCCGATAGCGGACAGAATGCGAGGCGGTGCTGTAGATACGGCCGGTCCTACTCGTATCGCAGGCTCTCTACGGGATCAGCCAGCGCGGCCTTGACGGCCTGATAGCTCACCGTGAAGAGGGCTATCCCAAGGGCCGTCAGGCCCGCGATTAGAAATGTCCATCCGGACATTTCTATGCGGTAGGCGAAGCCGTCCAGCCAGCGGTTCATCACGAAGTAGGCCACGGGGGCCGCCACGACGAGGCCGATGACGACCAGCCGGGCGAAGTCCTTCGACAGCAGGAGCGTCACGCTGCGTACCGAGGCGCCGAGCACCTTGCGAATGCCGATCTCTTTGGTCCGTCCGGTGACGGTCAAGGCGGCCAGGCCGAACAGGCCCAGGCAGGCGATCAGGATAGCGAAGCCGGCCGCGTAGCCGACGATCCGGCTCCAGCGTTGCTCGCTCTGGTAGAGCCGGTTCAGGTCTTCGTCGAGGAAGGAGTACTGGAACGGTACGTCCGGTGCGATGCGTTGCCAGGTGGCCGCGAGGAGGCCGAGCGTAGCCGAGACGTCGCCGGGGGCGACGCGGACGAGCAGGTGGCCCAGGCCCCAGTCCGGATCCATCGTCAGCACCATCGGTTCGACCGCCTCGTGGAGCGAGGCGAAGTTGACGTCCTCGATGACGCCGACGACCGTCGGCGATGCATAGAAGCCTTCGAGCACCTGGCCTACGGGATCGGTCCATCCGAAGTCGCGCACGAGGGCTTCGTTGACGAGCACCGCCTGCGTCGAGTCCGTCGGCAGGTTCGGGTCGAAGGTACGGCCGGCCACCAGGTTGATGCCCATCACGTCGATGAAGTTCGACGTGACGCGGTAGGTGTACGCGCGTTTCTCCTCGCCTTTGTAGTCCCATCCTTCGACGCTGTAGCCCTTCGTGAAGGCATTGCTCATCCCCGTGAGGCCGACGACGTCGGCACGGTTGCCGAGTTCGGTGCGGAACCGCGCCGTCAGCACCTCGCCGGGCATCTGCTGGGTCGGGATGACGACGACGTGCTCCTGGTCGAAGCCGAGGTTTTTTGCCTGGATGTAGTCGAGTTGCTGTATCATCACCAGCGTACCGACGATCAGGAACACCGACAGCGCGAACTGCACCACCACGAGCGACCGGGTGAGCAGGTTGGAGCCGCCCAGCCGCAGCTTGTTTTTGAGGGTATCGATGGGCCGGGTCCCGGACAGGACCAGCGCCGGATAGCTGCCTGCGACGAGGCCGGTCAGCAGCATCAGCCCTACCAGGGCCGCGAGGGTCGAGCCGTCGTCATAGTAATCAAGCCGCAGTTGCTTGGCGGCCAGGGCGTTGAAGGTGGGCAGGGCGAGTTCAGCCAGCGCGATGCCGGCGCACAGCCCCAGCACGCTCATCAAGAGCGCCTCGCCCCAGAACTGGAGCATGAGGTGCCGCCGGTAGGCCCCGACGACCTTGCGCACGCCGATCTCGCGCGCCCGGCTGGCCGAGCGTCCGATAGCCAGCGTCGTAAAGTTGATGCAGGCGATCAGCAGGATCGCCAGGGCGATGCCGGCCAGGATGTACGAATACAGGGGATCGCTGGCCGGTGTCAGCCCGCCGATGACGGCCGGGTTGAGGTGAATCTCGGCCAGCGGCTGCAAGCGGTAAGCGCGGGGCGCTCCCTCCCCCGTCCAGCGTCCCTCGTCCCGCATGCGCGTCTCCTCGTCCGGGTAGTATTTGGCCCGGAATGCCGGCATCTTGGCCTGGACGTCGGCCCGTGTCGTGTTGTCGCGGAGCAGCGCATAGACGTAGAACGACGACGCATTCCAACGCTCCGTGCGGCTCCGGATCCATTCGTAGGCATCCGACAGCTTGGCGAAAGGAAGCAGGTAGTCGAAGCGGACGCTTGCGCTGTGCGGGATGGCTTCGACGATGCCGGTGACGACGACGTCCTGGTACGCATCGCCCAGGCGAATGCTCATCGTCCGGCCCATCGGGTCTTCGTCGCCGAAATACTTTCGGGCCGCCTGGTCGCTCAGGACGATGCTGTTGAGGTCCGAGAGGGCCGTGGCCGGATCGCCCCGGCGGAGCGGGAACGAAAAGACGTCGAAGATCGCCGGGTCGGCGAAGACGGTGGATTCTTCGAAGGTCTTGTCGCCGTAGCGGATGAAATGCGGCTGGTCGAAGAGCCGCACCGTGTGCTCAACCTCCGGCAGGTCTGCCTGGAGCGCCGCGGCCAGCGGCATCGGCTGCCAGGTCCACTCGCTCTCTACGCTGCCGTCCGGCGCTTTTTCTTGCAGCGTCACGCGGACGATCCGGTCCGCCTTCTCGTGGAAACGATCGAAGGTAAGTTCGTCGCGCACGTAGAGGAAGATGAGCGCGCAGAACGCAATCCCCACGGCCAGGCCGACGACGTTGATGAAGGCGTAGACCTTCTGCTTTCGCAGATTGCGGAAGGCGATTTTGAGGTAGTTCTTTAGCATGGTGGGACGCTCCTTTCAGTCGCTGTGGGACGGGCGCGTTCGCGCCCTATGGATCGCTCCCTGCGGTCGCTGTGGGACGTTCGCTTCGCTCACTGTAGAGGGGGCGGTGGCATCCCCAAACAACAGCGAGCCCGCAGGGCGAGCGTACAACAGGGCCCGACGGGCCCGGACTACAGGTTGCGAAGCAACCGTCCCACAGCGAGCAACACGAGCGTCCCAAACTCATTCATAGCGCAGGCTTTTCACCGGGTCGGCCAGCGCCGCCCGGATGGCCTGGTAGCTCACCGTCAGCAGGGCCACGACGAGGGCGGCCAGCCCCGCCATGAGAAAGATCCGCCAGGATATGTCTATACGGTAGGCGAAGTCTTCCAGCCACTGGTTCATCACGAAGTAGGCTATCGGAACGGAAAGCACGAAAGCCGTCACGACGAGGATCAGGAACTCTTTCAGGAGGAGCGCTACGATGCCGGGCACGGAAGCGCCCAGCACTTTACGGACGCCGATCTCCTTCGTGCGCTGCTCGGCCATGTACGTCGCCAGCCCGAAGAGGCCCAGGCAGGCGATGAAGATGGTTAGAAACGCAAAGAACGCGAAGATGCCGCCGAGCCGCTGTTCGGCCTGGTAGTATTGGGCGAACTTGTCGTCGAGGAAGTCATACTCGAACGGGTAGGCCGGTTCGAACGCCTCCCACTGTTTCCGAATCGCCGCCAGCGCTTCGGGAATACGCCGGGCATCTACTTTGATCAGGATATTTTCAAAGCGAGCCTCCTCGGTCGGGAAGAGGAGGGTAGCGGAGATGGTGGACCGCATCGAACTCGTGTGGAAGTCTTTCACGACGCCGATGACTTCCTGGGCCTTGAAGCCGCTGGATTGCAGATCGTACCGCTCCAGCTTTTGTCCTATGCCGGACGTCCATCCAAACCGCTTGACGGCTGCCTCGTTGACGATCAGGGCCGTCTCCGCATCCATCGCCAGGTCTCGGGAGAAATCGCGGCCGTCCACCAGTTCGAGGCCCATCATGTCGAGAAAATCGTAATCGACCGGAAAGGCGTTGAGGTACATCTCCTCGGTCTCTCCATTAAGACGGAAGGGGAAGGCCGATCCGCCCGGCAGGGGGGCCTTGGTCACTTGCAGGACGGGAGATGCTTGCAGCAGGGCGTTTTTGAAGGCGGCATACTGCTTCTTCACGGCATCCTTCGGCTGGAGGACCACGATCTGATCGTCGTGATCGCCGAGGCGCTGGGCCTGCACGAAGCGGAGTTGCTGCTGGACGATGAGGGTGCTTACGATCAGGATTGCGGAGATGCCGAACTGGAAAATCACCAACCCTTTCCGTAGCCACGCGCCGCGCGACCGGCCGGCGGCGCCGCTTTTCAGCACGTGGACGGGTTGAAAAGAAGACAAGACCAGGGCGGGATAGCTTCCGGCGAGCAGCCCTACCAGCACCATGAGCCCCAGCATGGCGGCAAGCAGGAACGGATCGCTGCCGTACTGCAACGCCAGGTCTTTGCCGACGAGCCGGTTGAAGGCCGGCAGGAAGAGTTCCGCCAGCCCGATGGCCAACAACAGGGCAAAACCGCACAGCAGGATCGACTCACCCAGGAACTGGCGCGCCAGTTGCCCACGCCGGGCGCCGACCACTTTGCGCATACCGACTTCGCGGGTACGCCGGGCCGCACGGGCCGTCGCCAGATTGGTGTAGTTCACGCAGGCGATGAGCAGCAGCATCAGGGCGATGGCGGAGAAGATGTAGAGGTAGCGCATGTCGCCCCGCAGGTCGTCGGTGCGGGTGCGTACGATTTGCGCGTGCAGGTAGAGGTCCGGCAGTGCCTCCACGTACAGCCGCCATTGTTCCACCTTGCCGGCCAGATGTGCTTTCGCAAAAGCCGACAGGTCCTGTTCCAGGTGTGCCGCCGTATCCGGGTTGTCCAGGAGGAGGTAGGTCTGGTACGTCACGATGTGTTGGTTCTCAGGCAATCGATCCAGCGGGGTCAGGGTCGAGAAGGAAGCCAGGAAACCGAGTTGCAGGTGGGTGTTGTGCGGCACCGGGTCGAGTACGCCGGTGACCCCATAGGTATGCTGGCCGTTGATCGTCAGCGTTTGCCCCAGCGGGTCCTTCGTGCCGAAATATTTTTCAGCCATCTCGGGCGTCAGCACGATGCTGAAGGGTTGGGACAGGGCCGTTGCCGGGTTGCCGAGGGCCAGGGGGAAGTCGAAGACCTCGAAGAAACTCGGCTCGGCAAACAGGAAGTGGTCTTCGTAGAACGTGTTGTCTTCCTGCCGGACCACGACGCGCCCTTCCTGATTCATGTGGGTCACCCGGCGTATCCCCGGCACGGCGTCGGGTAACGCCTTTGCCATCGGCACCGGCAACCCCGAATAGACCCGCATCCCGTCAAATTCCACCTGAATGGTGACGCGGTGAATCCGGTCGGCCTGGTGATGAAATCGGTCGTAGCTCAGCTCGTCGCGCACGAACAAGACGATGAGCAGGCAGCAGGCGATGCCGACGGCCAGGCCGGCTACGTTGATGACCGTGTAGCCCGTGTACCGCTGGAGGTTGCGGAGCGCGATGGTGAGATAGTTTTTCAGCATGGGCGTAGGGGATAGGGGCGACGCACGCGTCGCCCTTACGGTGCAGTATGTCGAGGCAGTGCTATGTGAGACGCACGCGTCGCCTTTACGGTGCAGTATGTCGAGGCGGTGCTATTCATAGCGTAGTGCCTTCACGGGGTCGGCCAGCGCCGCCCGGACGGCCTGGTAGCTCACCGTGAGGATGGCGACCAGCAGGGCGAGAAGCCCCGCCACTAGAAAGATCCCCCAGGATATGTCTATGCGGTAGGCGAAGTCGTCGAGCCAGCGTTGGGCGGCGAGGTACGCCAGGGGGGCCGCCACGACGAAGGCGACGACGACCAGCCTGGCGAAGTCCTGCGAGAGCAGGAGCACGACGCTTTCCAGCGGAGCGCCGAGCACCTTCCGGATGCCGATCTCGCGGGTGCGTTGCTCGGCCGTGTGCGCTGCCAGGCCGAACAGGCCCAGACAGGCGATCAGGATCGCCAGCACCGTAAAGGCCGCAAACAGGGTTCCGAAGCGCTGTTCGGCGCGGTACAGCGCGTCTACGTCGTCGTCGAGGAAGCTGTAGGCGAAGGGGTAGTCAGGCGCGAAGCGTTGCCAGGTCGCCTCCAGGGCGGACAGCGTGCCGGGCACGTTTTCGGGGCGGATGCGGACGAGGAACTGGCGGACGAACCCTTCCCATTTGGGATGGGGATCGAGAATCGTCGGCATGATCGCGTTGTGCAGCGAGCCGGTGTGAAAGTCTTTGACGACGCCGATGACATTGACGGCGATAGGGTTACCGGCGCTGTCGGAGCCGGCGGTCAGCGTCTGGCTCAGCGGATCGTCCCACCCGCGCACGGCCGTCATCGTCTCGTTGACGAGGAGAGCCTGCGTCCGGTCCGCCGGGCGATCCCCGGAGAAGTCGCGCCCGGCTACGATCTCCATGCCCATCGTTGCCACGTAATCTTCATCGACGAGGAGGCGCATGGTCATCACTTTCTGGTCGTTGATCTCGCTCTCGCTCACCCAGCCGCCCTGAAGGATCGGCACGCCGGAGCTCGCCGAGGCGCGCACGACGCCGGGCACGTCCAACAGCGCCTGCTTGAACGTGGCGAGATCCGTCTGAAGCCCGCGCTTGTTAATGATGAGGACCTGCTCCGTGTCGAAGCCCAGGTTCTTCGTCTGGATGTACCGCATCTGTTGGTAGATGACGACGGAGCCGATGAGGAGGACGATGGTGATGCCGAATTGCACGACCACGAGGCCGCGGCGCAGCATCGCCGGTCCGCCCCGGTCGCGCAATCCTTTGAGCACACGGACGGGGTTGAAGCGCGAGAGGTAGAGGGCCGGGTAGCTGCCGGCCACGAGTCCCGTCGCGAGGGCTGTGCCCAGGAAAAGCGCCAGCACGCCACCGTCGCGGGTGTAGTCGAGGCCGAGCGTCTTGTCGGTGAGGCTGTTGAAGGACGGCAACGCGAGTTCGACCAGGAACACGGCCCCGGTGAGTGCCATCAGGCTGAACAACACCGACTCGCTCATGAACTGCCCGACGAGCTGGCGCCGCTGTGCGCCCAGGGTCTTGCGCATCCCGACCTCTTGCGCCCGCCGGGCCGAGCGGGCCGTTGCCAGGTTCATATAGTTGATGCACGCGATCAGCAAAACCAGGAGGGCGATGACCGAGAAGAATTGGACGTAGCGCTCGTCGCTCACCTCGCCCACGCCGATGTAACCGCGCGAACGCAGATGAATGTCGACGAGGGGTTGCAGCGCGTAGGCTACATGGATTGCGTCGAGGTTCCACCACCACACCAGGTCGCCCAGCGAGGCGTTGATCTGGGCTTCCAGCGCCTCGGGCGACTGCCCGGGGGCGAGCAGCACGTACGTCCACCCCTGGTTTTCGGGGATCCAGGGGTTTTCGAGTTCGCCCAGCGTGGCCATCGACACCAGCACGCCGAAGTCAATGTGTGAGTTGGGCGGAGGTGGGGCTGCGATGCCGGTAATTTCGAGCGTATGCTTGCTGTCCAGCACCAGCGTCTGCCCGAGGGGGTCGGCGTCGCCGAAATATTTTTGCGCCGTCGCCCGGGTGAGGACGGCGGTGCCGGGGCGGCTCAGGGCCGTCGCCGGATCGCCTCGTTCCAGGCTGAAGTCGAAGACATCGAAGACCGACGCATCGCTCCAAAAGAGGTGGTTTTCTTCAAAATGGACATCGCCCCGGCTGAGCACGGCGGGTCTGTTATGGAGCCGGACCATGCGCTCGACGCCGGGAAAGGTGTCTTCCAGGCGGGGGGCCAGGTTGCCGAGGAGGTTGGCCGTCAGCCGGAGCCCGGTGCCCGCGCTGCCTTCGCGGAGGACCCGGTAGATACGGTCGGCGTTTTCGTGAAAACGGTCGTAGCTCTGTTCGTGCCGTACGAAGAGCAGGATCAGCAAGCAGCAGGCCATACCGACGGCCAGGCCGGCAACGTTGATGAAAGCGTACCCCTTGTGCCTTTGAAGATTGCGGAGGGCGATGGTGAGGTAGTTCTTTAGCATGGTGGTAGGGGGGCGACGCATGCGTCGCCCTTACGGTGCAGGATGGCTAGGCGGTGCTACTCATAGCTCAGGCTCTCAGCGGGCCGGCCGGCGCGGCCCGGACGGCCTGGTAGCTCACTGTCAGCAAAGCACGCAGCAGGGCGACCCCCCTGCCCGTAGAAAGATCCGACACGGGCTTTCTAGTCAAGATGTGTTCCACTTTTTATAAGTAAAATTATTTCAACTACTTAAACCTTGATAAAGAACCTGGTTTATCACAGGGAGCGTTCGGTGGCGATACATAGCCTGTTCGCTGGCGAACACTGTAATGCGTTTCCGTACCGTGCAGGCGTGTCTCCTACCAGGCTTGAGGGGCTGCCTGTGGCATGCTCGGCCCGGATCACACGAAAAAAAACGTGAGGCGGCTTCGGAGCAGATGCTCTGTCGGCCGGCCTCACGTAGGATGCGGGACGGATAGCGCCCTACGGCGCACGGTGTGTTTTACTCGACGTTCGGCGTGTGTGCGTACTTCTTGGCCATGAAGTTTTCGGTGACGACGTGGCCGTCGAAGAGGTGCACGATCCGGTGGCTGTACTCCGCATCCGCCGGCGAGTGCGTCACCATCACGATCGTCGCCCCCGCCTCGTTCATCTCCGTAAGCAGCTTCATCACCTCTTCGCCGTTGGTAGAGTCGAGGTTACCGGTGGGTTCGTCGGCCAGGATGAGCTTGGGGTTGGCCACGACGGCGCGGGCCACGGCCACGCGCTGCTGCTGGCCGCCCGAGAGCTGCTGCGGAAAGTGGTCTTTCCGGTGGATGATCTGCGTGCGTTCCAGCGCGGCGCCGACGCGCTCTTTGCGCTCCGCCTGCGACGTGCCCAGGTAGAGCAGGGGCAGCTCGACGTTTTCGTAGACGGTGAGTTCGTCGATGAGGTTGAAGCTCTGGAAGACGAAGCCGATGTTGCCTTTGCGAAACTGCGCCCGCTGCCGCTCCGAAAGCTTCGACACCTCGTGGCCGTCGAACTCATACGCGCCGTCCGACGGGTTGTCGAGCAGCCCGATGATGTTGAGCAGCGTCGACTTGCCGCACCCCGACGGACCCATGATCGAGACGAACTCGCCCGCTTCGATCTCCAGGTTTACATTGTTGAGGGCCGTCGTTTCGACCTCGTCCGTGCTGTAGATTTTTCTGAGGTTGGCTGTTTTGATCATTTCGTTTCGGGGTTGCAGGTTACAGGTTGGCAGGTTGGCAGGTTGCAGGTTCACCGACTTGAAACCTGTAACTTGCGAACCTGCAACTAGTTAAAACACCAGCCGGTCGGCATCTCCAAACGTGTCGTAGCTGGAGGTGACCACCTGATCGCCGGGTTCAAGGCCTTCGAGTACTTCGTAGTGTTGCGTGTTCTGGCGGCCGATGCGGATGTTGCGCTTGACGGCAATGTCGCCCGACGGGTCGAGCACGTAGACCCAGTTGCCGCCGGTCGACTGGAAGAAGCCGCCTCTCGGCAGGAGGAGCGCTTCGGCGGGATCACTCATCTCAAGCAGGAAGCGGATCGTCTGCCCGCGCCGGATGCCCTCCGGTTCGCCGCCGCCGAACTCCAGGTCGATTTCAAAGCGACCGTCGCGTACTTCGGGGTAGACGCGGGTGATTTGCAGCTTGTGCTCCTGGCCGCCGATGGCCTGCGTCGTCGTGGCCGTCTGGCCCCGGCTGACGCGCGCGATGTAGAACTCGTCGACGCCCGCCCGTACCTTGTTGCCGCTGTCGATCGCGTCGATCTGGCCCAGGCGTTGGCCGGAGTTGAGGATCTCGCCGATCTCCGCCTGGAAGGCCGTCAGGTGGCCGGATACGGGGGCGCGGAAGACCAGGTTTTCGAGGATCTGCTGGAGCACCTCGTAGTTCTCCTGCATGCGATCTACGGACGATTCCATCTGGCGGAGCTGCGTCACCATCTGGAGCGAATCCTGTTTATAGCCTTGCAGCGTCAGGTCTTTGTTGCGCTGGTAATACTCCAACTCATCGCGTACCTGGTCATACTCCTGCTGCGAGATCGTGCCCGATTCGCGGAGTTGCTCGTAGCGCTCGTGCTGGCGCTCCAGGCGTAAGATGTTATAGTTCATCTGCGTCAACTGCTGGCGCAGGTTAAGCGCGTTCTGCGCCATGCGGAAACGCATGTCCTCCAGGCGGTTCCGCTGCTCGATGCGCTGGCCGTCCGCATTGAGCATGCGGATTTGCAGGTCGTTGTTGGAGAGTTTGAGCAGCGGCTCGCCCTCCTCCACCTGCTGGCCTTCCAGCACGTAGATCTCCTCGACGCGGCCGCCGTCGGGCAGGTCGAGGAAGACGATGGTGCGGGGCAGTATGTTGCCGGTGACGGCGATGTTTTCCTGGAAGGGGCCTCGTACGACGGAGGCGACGGTGATCTTGTCCCGGTCGACGTTCAGCTTGCGCCCACCCGTCGTCGTCGAGAAGCCGTAGCCGATGGCGGCGAGGAACAGCACCACGCCGCCTGCCAGCAGCATGCGCTTCTTCGTCCACAGCTTCTTCTCCAGTTTGCGGTCTAACCCCTCGCCGGTCTGCTGAGAGCCGTTGCTCAGCTTCTGGGTCAGGATCGACGTGCTGGTCTTCGGTTCTTGTTCAACGTCCGGGTTGCTCATCGGTATCGGCGTTTCATTGCGCGGGGCCTTTCCGCCTGCGGTATCGAAAAACTGGTTCCTGAAATACGCAAGGGGCATGCCATACAGCAAAAAGGCAGCCTTGTTCAGGAATCAACCGTTCCGGGATTCCGGGAGCAACTTTAACTGTTCGCTGGCAGTACATGGGGTGTCCGAAAACGGACAGTCAACCAGCGCGAGGCGGGCCTTTTCGGCCCTCGGCTCCGGTAACCGGATCGGGAATGGTATTTGGGTAAAAGCAGGTGGGTAGGCAGAAGGGGGATCAATAACAACACGTGTACGAACGAACCGGCGCCAAGTGTCACTCGCAACGAAAATAACCCACGATGAGCAATCTCTTCGGTAAAATCCTCGTCGTAGACGATGACGAGGACGTACTCCATGCGCTGCGCTTGCTGCTGAAAAAACACTGCCGGCTCGTCCATACCGAGAAGAATCCGGAGCAAATCCCGACCCTGCTCAGGAACGAGGATTACGACCTGATCCTGCTCGATATGAACTTCACGCAGGACGTCACCAGCGGCCGCGAGGGGTTTTACTGGCTCGACAAGATCCTGGAGCTGGACCCGTCGGCGGTGGTGCTCCTGATCACGGCCTACGGCGACGTCGAGACGGCCGTGCGGGCGATCAAGGAGGGGGCGACCGACTTCGTGCTCAAGCCGTGGCAGAACGAACGGCTGCTGGCCACGCTCTCGTCGGCCGCGCGGCTGCGGGCGTCGAAGGTGGAGGCCACCCGGTTGCGGTCGCGCGAACGCCAGCTCAGCGCCGACCTCGACCACCGCTACCAGGACTTTGTAGGCGGGTCGGCGCCGTCCATGCAGCGGGTTTTCGATACGATCGACAAGGTAGCCGGCACCGAGGCCAGCGTGCTCATCCTGGGCGAAAACGGAACCGGCAAAGAACTCGTAGCCCGCGCGCTGCACCGGGCCTCGGCGCGTGCGGACGAGGTTTTCGTCACGGTAGACGTAGGCGCGATTCCGGAAACCCTCTTCGAAAGCGAACTCTTCGGCCACGTCAAAGGCGCGTTCACCGATGCCAAAGACGACCGCGCCGGTCGCTTCGAGGTAGCCTCGGGCGGCACCCTTTTTCTCGACGAGATCGGCAACCTGTCGTTGCCGGCGCAGGCGAAGCTCCTCACGGCGATCCAGCGGCGCCAGGTGATCCGCGTCGGCTCCAACAAGCCCGTACCTATCGACGTCCGCCTCATCTGCGCCACGAACATGCCCATCTACGAGATGGTCAAGGAGAAGGGCTTCCGGCAGGATCTGCTCTACCGCATCAACACGGTCGAGATCCGGCTGCCCTCCCTCCGGGAACGCCTCGAAGACATCCCGCTCCTGGTCGACCATTTCCTCGACAAATACGCGCGGAAATATCAAAAGCTGGTCAAGGGCGTGCAGCCGGTGGCGCTCAAGAAGATGGAAAAGTACCACTGGCCGGGCAACGTGCGCGAACTGGAGCACATGATCGAACGCGCCATCATCATGACGGAAACCACGATGCTTCAGCCCGACGACTTTTTCTTCACCGGCCAGCTTCACATGGAAGAACAGTACAACGGCCTCGTCTTCGACAGCTACAACCTCGAAGAAGTCGAAAAGATGGTCATTCGCAAGGCGCTCGACAAGCGCGACGGCAACATCAGCAAGGCCGCCGAGGAACTCGGCCTGACGCGCGCGTCGCTGTATCGCCGCCTGGAGAAATACGGATTGTGAGCGGAGGCACTGTAACAAGATCATGGATGGCTTGGTAAACAGGATGACGCATCCCGACCCGGGGCCCGACCAACGGCAGAGCCCGGCCCCGCTGGTCCAGGAAGAGGTTGCAGCGTACAAGGATAATCGCCTGGGCCGCCTTTCCACCCTTCCCGGAATGATCTACCGCCACTTCCGCACCCAGTGTATCCTGCGCGTCGTGTTGCTGGCGGGGACCATGCTGCTGGCGCTGGTGCTCTTCTTCCGCACGACGTCCTACGTAGCGGCGGGCATCATCACCCTCGTCGTCTTCTACGAGGTGGCGGCCCTCGTGGGCTACGTCGAGAAGACCAACCACGACCTGAGCCGGCTGTTGCGCTCGATCCGCTACTCGGACTTTTCGCAGAGCTTTACGAGCGACAGCCGCGGCAGGGCCTTCGGCGAACTCGGGGCGGCCTTTCGCGAAGTGATGGAAGATTTTCGCGCGGCCCGGTCCGAGAAGGAGGAGAGCTATCGCTACCTTCAGACCGTCATGCAGCACGTGGGCATCGGCTTGATCTCGTTCCGGCAGGACGGGACGGTGAACCTGATCAATACCGCCGCCAAGCGGATTCTGCGTATCCCCTACCTCAAGTCCGTCCATGCGCTCGACGCATTCAGCCCCCAGCTCGTCTCGATCCTGATGCGCCTGCACTCCGGCGACAAAGCCCTCGTCAAGGTCGTCGACGGCGATGAGTTGTTGCAACTCGCGGTTTATGCCACCGAGTTCAAGCTGCGCGACGACCTCTACAAGCTCGTCTCGATCCAGAACATCCAGAGCGAACTCGAAGAGATGGAGATTGAAGCCTGGCAGAAGCTGACGCGGGTGCTGACGCACGAGATCATGAACTCCGTCGCGCCGATCGCGTCGCTGGCTTCGACGGCCAACGACCTGCTCAAAGAAGTCGATGAGCCGGTCTCGCGCAACGGCACCGCCGTCTCCGACGAGTGGGCCGAGACCATCAGCGACGTGCACGGGGCCTTGCAGACCATCGAGCGGCGAAGCGAAGGGCTCCTCAACTTCGTCAATACCTACCGTCGCCTCACACGCGTTCCCAAGCCGGATTTCAAGATTTTTCCCGTCGCCGACCTTTTCGACACGGTGGCCGACTTGCTGGAGCCGCAGATGCGGGCGCGGGATATTCGCTTCGAGCGGTCTATCCGGCCGGAACAGCTCGAGTTTACGGCGGACCCCGAGCAGATTGAGCAGGTCTTGATCAACCTCGTCAAGAATGCAATACAAGCCGTGGACGGTACGCCCGGGGCGCGGGTGCGTCTCCTGGCGCGCATCGACGAGCGAGGCCGCGCGGTCATCCAGGTCATCGACAACGGGCCGGGCATCGTGGAGGAGGCGCTGGATAAGATTTTCATCCCCTTCTTCACGACCAAGAAAGAGGGCTCCGGCATCGGGCTGAGTCTCTCCCGCGAGATCATGCGGCAACACGGCGGCTCCATCAGTGCCGTCTCCTACCCGAACGAGCGGACGGTCTTCACCCTGCGTTTCTGAACACACGCCTCAGGGCGCGCAGAAGGAGTAACTGAAGCGCTCGTCCAGCGTTTTCAGCCATGTGGTGAGCGAGTCGGCGCTGGGGGACCGATTCTTTTGCGCCCAGTCGCCTTCCTGGCGGAGCAAGACCGGCGTGTAGCGGTCCGTACGGGCGTTGTAGAGGAAGGCTTTGAACGCCGTTTCGCCGGCGTCGCGGCATCGGTCAACGGGATCGGCCAGGGGGCCGTCGGCGGCCGACGAGATCAGCGCCATCCTCGCTAACAACGTCGCCCGGTCTATCGAGCCGATTGCCTCTCTACCGTGGCTGAACTTATCCCGCAATTCTCGGCCGGTGAAGGCATCCGGGCTGGCGGGCTCCCACCGTGTTGACGCGTCCAGGGTATAGGTGTAGACCGTCCCCTCGTTGTCTACGTAGAGCCCGTACCAGGCATGGCCCCAGGCGTAGTTGCGGTGTTCGATCTCGAAGAGAAACGTCTGCCGGATGAAGCTGTCGTTGTTGTCATCGATCAACGCACAGCCGGAGAGCAGCAGGGTGCAGCAGGTAAGCATGAGGAGCCGTTGCATGGTCGTCTAGGCCAGAGGCCCGGGGTATGCCCGATGGCGGAGCCCATCGTTCGTTTCCCGCTGATACACCACCGCCTTTACGCAGACCCAATACGCGGGTGCTGCTTACTTGAGCACGACCAGCTTCTTCGTAGCGGTAAACGTGCCTGCCTTGAGGCGATAGACGTAGACGCCGCTGGGAAGCCCGGCGGCCTCGAAGACGGCCTGGTGGCGGCCGGCCGGCCGGTGGGCCTCCACCAGCGTCTCGACGGGGCGGCCGAGGAGGTCGTAGACTGTGAGGGTGACGTCGCTTGCGGTCGGCAGCGCGTAGGCGATGGTGGTGACCGGGTTGAAGGGGTTCGGATAGTTCTGGCCGAGCGCGAACGCCGCCGGCACGTCGGCGAGCGCCTCGGTGGCGGTCGTCAGGCCGACGGTGAGCGTCACGGTGGCGACGTTCGATGCCTGGGCTGCCGGCTGGATCGGTGCCGTCGCGTTCAGGGCGCCCGCTACCGTCACATCCACGTTGTTGCCCTCTACGTCGAACGTACCGGCGAAGAGCAGGGGCATCGTCAGGTGGATCATCCCGCCGTCCTCCGAGACGGTGCCCTCGAAGGCGCCCTGCGTCACTACGGTAATGTCCCGCGGGCCGTCTTCGATCGCAGCGGCCAGCAGGCCCGAGGCGTCCAGGTTGAGCGTGCCGAGGATTCCTACCTCGTTGTCCATCTGTACGAACGTATCGCCCGTGAGGGGGGCGGGCAGGCCGGGTGTTGCGACGAACAGGCGCACTGCGGCAGGTTCCGTGTCTACGTCGAGCCCGCCGAAGGGAGAGAAACCAAACGACAGGTGCAGCGCGCCGACGAGGGTCAGGTCCATCGCGCCGACGTGGACGTCGGAGAAAGGAGACATGTTGGGCCGTACATCGGCTGTGAGGGTGCCGGCTATGGCCGTGGAGTCGCTGTCCGTATCGCTGCCGATGGCGGTATGGAGCGTTGCGGTGAACCGGACGCCGGATTGTGCCCCGTCTATGACGAAGGGTTCGGGCCTGGCCTCTTCGGCGACGTAGGTGAAGCCGTCCATGCCGGTAAAGCCGGCCTCGGGGGTGTAGCGAAACGATCCGTCGCGCTGCAGGGTCAGCATGCCGTTCGACGGGCCGTCGACCAGGATCGCGATGAGCGAGTCGCCGTCGGCATCGCTGTCATTGGTCAAGACGCCGCCGGCCTGAACGGCCAGCGTATCGCCCGCCGGGGCGTTGAACGCATCATCGCCGGCGACGGGCGCGGCCGACTGACCGAGAACGACGCCGGGTATCCAGAGAGACAAGGCCAGGATTCCATATCGCATAGACACACCTGCTCAGGCAGAGCGGCTCATTCAGGGAGGCGACGGGTTGCGTTTTGCCACGACGCCGAGGATCCCCGCGTAGGACTCTGCGCCGCCTTCAACGCGTCCCAGCGCGGGGGCATAGAGGCTGGAGATGGCGCCGTCGAGGTACAGTGCATCCGGGCAACCGAGTTGTTCTTTGAAGTAGACGGCAAAGTCGAAGAAGTTCACCGCGCCGTTGGAGATGACGAGGTAGACGGTGCCTGCGGCATCGACGCCGACGCCGCTGCGCAGCCGGCAGTTCTGCGAGCCGGGCGTCAAGCCGGGATGGATGGTGCCTCCGGAGACCAGCAGGGGACCGGATTGGGTCGCATACCGGACGGGGCCGTTGCGGCCGGCAAACTGCGAGGATTCGACGATTTGCGCGCCGGCATCGGTGGTGAAGAAGACGCCGTTGGGCTTCAGAAAGAAGTTGCCCTCGCCGTCACCCAGGTTGATCGGGTTTTGGACGATGCCCTCTTCGACGAAGAGGCCGGTGGGCACGTAGCCGGGCTCGTAGATGCCCGCGTTGGTAGCCGCGACGAGGCTGTCGCCCCGGGCCGCCACCCAGGCGCGGACGCGTTCGAGGGTGAGGAAGGGGGTGCCGGCGGGGTCCTTCCAGAACAGGCGCAGGTCGTGCCGGCTCAAGTCCACCGCTACCACGTCGTACGGTCGCGCTGCGTTCAGGTCGCACGGCTGGTTTTGGAGCGACTGGACGAGCGAGGTGCAGCCCGCCAGGGTGCCGAGCAGCAGGGACGTCAGCACAGACAAGACGCGGCTGCGGCCCGGTATGCCGTGGCGGATGCTACCTGCGAGGTTCAAGAGTAAGGCTTCTTCAAAGGTTGGGGTGTCCGGAAAAAAGAACTTAAACAAGCCAACCCGAAAACACCATAAGACGGCTTGTTCGTTACCGCATCGGTGCGGTCCAGCCGCCGTCGACGATCCGCGAATGGCCTGTGACGTTCTTGTTCGAAGGGCCGTTTATATTGTGATGACCCGTCAACAACCTGCCCCTCATCAACCTGGTAGAAGCACATGACTCGTTTTCGACGTGTAGCCTTGCTCGTCTGTGCCGGTGTACTGGCCCTGGGCTGTGAGCCCGGCAGCCCGGCCCCGGAAGCTTCCGAAGCGCCCACGCCTCAGTTTTTTCTCTCGGCGGATCAGACGCACAACCGCTTCAGCGCCGCCATCAAGCCGGCCTTGCGGGTGCCCGACGGGGCGGTCATCGAGGTGCGCACCGAAGAGGCGTCGGACGGCCAGCTCCAGCCGGTCTCCACCGTCGAAGACGTGCGGAACCTGGACTTCGATCCGATCCATCCGCTCACCGGACCGGTCTACGTCGAAGGCGCGGAGCCCGGCGACGTGCTGGCGGTGACGCTGCACGAGATCGCGCTGGGTGATTACGGATGGACGGCCATTATTCCCGGCTTCGGGTTTCTGGCGGATGAGTTCACGGAGCCGTACCTGAAGACGTTCACCTTCGTGGAGGGGCAGACGACGGCCGCGTTCTCCGACGGCATCCAGATCCCGCTCCGGCCGTTCCCCGGCGTGATGGGCGTCGCGCCGGACACCGATGCGATGCTCTCGACGATCCCGCCCCGCGCCAACGGCGGCAACATGGACGACCCCCACCTGGTCGAGGGCACGACGGTCTATTTTCCCGTCTTTGTTCCCGGCGCGCTCTTCTCGATCGGCGACACGCACGCGGCGCAGGGGCTGGGTGAGGTGGGCGGCACCGGCATCGAGGCCCCCATGCGCATCATCTACGAGGTGCGCGTCGTCAAGAACAAGCCGCACCTCAAGGAACCGCAGTACGAGACGGACGACTACTACGCCGTCACGGCCTTCGCCGAGACGCTCGACGAGGCGGCCCGCAAGGCCACGCGCTACATGATCGACCACCTCGCCGCCACACGCGGCATGAACCGCACCGACGCCTACGCGCTGGTCTCGCTGGCCGGCGACCTCAAGATCGCCGAGGTCGTCGACGTACCCCACGTGCTGGTGACGATGCACCTGGCGAAGTCGATCTTCACCGCCGTCACCCCGTGATCTACAGGTAGGGTCGCCGTCCTGGACAAGCTGATGCTAAGTACCAAAGCCATAATAATGGGGTGTCATTGCGAGGAGCAACGTGACGAAGCCATCTCGTAAATCGAGCAAAACCGGCGAGATTGCCGTGCGCCCTTCGGTCGCTCGCAAGGACAGCCTTATACCAAATTACTTTTGCCTGGGTACTTACTTGTAGGCGACGGCAGCAGAGGTGGGGCCGGCGAGGGGGATGATCTCGAAACGCGTAAAACCCGCCTCGCTGCACCACGCGCGGAAGTCGGCCCCCGAGAAGTCGAAGGCGTCGCCGAACTCGATGAGCATGTTGAGCGACATCAACAGGCCGAAGGCGTTTTCCCGGCGGGCATCGTCGATCAGGTTCTCGATGGCGATGAAGGCCCCGCCTTCCGGAAGCGCCTCGTACGTCTTCTTGAGGAGGATCTTCTTCTTCTCCAGGTTCCAGTCGTGGAGAATGAGGCCCATCGTAACGACGTCCGCTCCGGGCAGGTCGTCTTCGAAGAAGTCGCCGGAGACCACCGTGATGCGCTCGGCCATGCCGGCGGCGTCGATGTGCCGCTGCGCGTGGGGAGCCACGGGCGGGAGGTCGAAGGTGGTGAAGGTGACGTGCTCGTGATGCGCGCCCACGATGCGCGACAACAGAGCGAGGGCGCCGCCGATGTCGCTCACCGTCTTGTACCTGAGAAAGTCGAACTTCTCGGCGAGCAGGTGGAAGTTCGCCGCTTGCAGACCGCTCATCGCTTCGAGGAACTGGCCGAGCTTGGCTTCGCTGGCGTACAACTCCTCGAAGATCGGCTTGCCGTGGCCTGGGCCATCCTTGGGTTGCCTTGCAGGTCGTCGATGGCGGCCTGAACGGCATCGATCAGGGGTTGTCCTGAGGGTGCCGTCCATGAGGCCGGCTTGTTTAATCCAAACGGCGTCACCTACGCCTGCAAATGGGTCATAGCTAATGTAGCAAAAACTTAAGTTTGAATTGCGCCATCCGTCGATGAAGTATCATCCGCCGGTATAGGTGATCCGATAGATCACGCCGGCCTGGTCGTCGGAGACGAGGAGCGAGCCGTCGGGCATCTGGGCGAGGTCGACCGGGCGGCCCCAGTTTTCGTCGCCGTCGAGCCAGCCCTCCGCGAACGTCGTATAGGTGACGGGTTGCCGGTTGTCGTAGAGCGTCACCAGCATGATCCGGTAGCCGATCTTTTGCTGCCGGTTCCACGAGCCGTGCTCGGCGATCAGGAGCTGGTTCTTATAGCCGCCGGGAAACAGGTCGCCCGTGTAAAACGCCGGCCCGAGCGGCGCGACGTGCGGCCCCAGGCGCAGGGCCGGCGGCGTGTAGTCGTCCGGGCTATGGCCTTCGCCGAACTCCGGATCCTGGACGATGCCGCCGTGGATGTAGGGAAAGCCGAAGTGCAGCCCGGCCTGCGGAGCGCGGTTGAGTTCGCACGGCGGGAGGTTGTCGGTGATCGTCGCGTCCGGGCTGATGTTGTCGCGGCCGTTGTCGGTAAACCAGAGGTCGCCGGTGACGGGGTGCCAGGTGAAGCCGACGGAGTTGCGCACGCCGCGCGCATAGACTTCGCGCCTGGTGCCGTCGGGATTCATGCGGAGGATGGAAGCGTAGGGTGCTTCGCGGTCGCAGATGTTGCACGGCGCCCCGACGGGCACGTAGAGCTTGCCGTCCGGCCCGAAGTCGATGAACTTCCACCCGTGGTGCCGGTCGGCAGGCAGGTCGTCGACCACGACGACGGGCTCGGGGGGATCTTCGAGGCGGGCTTCGATGTCGTCGTAGCGCAGGATGCGGCTGACGGCGCCCACGTAAAGCGCGCCGTCGTGGAAGGCGAGGCCGGTGGGCATCTCCAACTCCTCGTCGATGACGAAGACCTGGTCGGCCTTGTGGTCCCCGTCCCGGTCGACGACGGCGTGGACCTTGCCCTCCTGACGCGAGCCGACGAAGAGCGTGCCGCCCGGCGTGAGCGCCATCTGGCGGGCGTTGGGCACGTCGTCTGCGTAGAGCGCGATGCTGAAACCGGGCGGCAGGTTGATCTTGTCGAGGTGGACGTCGGCCCTTGAGGGCAGCAGCATCGCGGCGGCGGCGGTGCCGAGGAGCAGGGTGAGGGCGAGGATCGTCGTGCGCATGGAACCGGTCGATGGTAGGAGGGCGGGGAATATTTCCGAACGAGCCATCGCGCGCGAAAGATCCGTCAAGGCTCTGCCCGGCGGGCCAACTCCGTCAAGAGCGTCACGAAGGCCGAGCGCCCTGCGGCCGCGTCGCGTTTGCGGATGCGGTGCAGCGTTTGCCCCGCCAGGGCGAGGATGCGTTCCTTACGGCGGTCTTTCGCGCGCCGGGCCTCGGTATCGTGCAGCGCGCTGTCGAGTTCAAAGAAAAAGATGGGCCGGTAGCCGTCATGCTGGTCGAACACTACGCAGTCGACAAGGCCCCGGAAAAAGTACCGGCGCTCCTCGGCGTCCAGGTGTGCTTTGACGCGTTCGTAGTCGACGAGGCAACTCAGCGCGACGTTCGGATAGACGAAGTAGGTGGCGTAGACTTCGCGCACGGCCAGGAAAAAATCGACCTCCTGTTGCGACTTGAACAGGCTGACGGTGGCGGCGGCCCCGTGCAGCGGCGGGCTGGCGGCCACGTCGAGCGTGGCGGCTTGCGTGTGTACGACCGGTTCGGGCGCAAGGGAGGCGTGCCGTCGCAGCGTGGCTGCGCAGCGGGCGTTCTTCGGGCAGAAGCGGGCGTAGCCCAGCGCCGCCTCGGGCCGGTCGGCATGGATGAGCACCAGCGCTTCGACCACCTGCTCGAAATGCGGCTCCGTCAACCGGTAAAAGCCGCCGGTGTGAAGCAGGAAGAGTTTCTCCAGCGCGTCGGTGTGCGGTGCCGGTTCCCCCGTCGCGAGGTGGGCGAGGAACGTCTCCGTAAAGGTTTGGACGGCGCGGCCCAGCAGCGCGTCGTCGGCGATGGCGGCGTGGTGTCGATGCACGAAGTCCAGCAGCGCCGCCCACTGCTGTTCGTAGAGGAGTTGATATATCGCCTCATGGTCGGCCACGCCGTTCCGTCAGGATGGTGTCGGTCACCGGTCGAGACAAAAAAACCAAGGACCAGGGACTACGGACTGATGACCGGTATCCCGTGTAATCAGGGCACTGAGGGGAAGAGCTACCTGGAACCTTCTATCGAGCTACCTGGAGCCACCAATCTAACAACCAGCAACCAATACGTCAGGGTTGCGTCTGAGATCCGTTGGGGACGAGGGCGCGCGTCGTGGGTTGCTGATGTTCCCGGGGCGGGCGTAGGGTTGTCTTCCGAGGGTCCTTGCCTCGGGGCCTGACTTTGAAGGCGTTGCAGTTCCTGCACCAGGGCTTTGTGGCGGTTCAGCCGGACGGTGTAGGTGTGCCGCAGCCGGTCATACTTGTCTTTGATCTCTCGGTATGGTATCGAATCAACCGGGTCTTGTAAAGCACGGTCGCATGGATGGACGTTCCCGCTGAAAACAAAGACGCCAGATCCTATCTTTCAATGCCGTAATTTGTTTAGGACGGACGCAAATGCTCGCTCTTTTCATCCCGTTCTTGTTTCTCCCTCACAGCTAGCTCTTCGTATCATGAAGCCGCGGTGTCTCTTTTTCCTGGTGTTGGTCGGTTGGCTTGTGGATACGGTCGTACAGGCGCAGCCGGCCCCGTCTTCGCCCCTGACGGTCGCTCAGATCATGCAGGATCCGGACACCTGGATCGGCGCCTGGCCTTCGGAGCCGTTCTGGGCGGAGGATGGACAGGCGTTTTATTTCCAGTGGAACCCCGGAGGGCGTTTCCCGAGCGACTCGCTGTTCATGAGCACGCGGGACGGAGGAGCGCCGGTGCAGGTATCCCCTGCCGAACGGCGAGACCCCGGCCCCATCTTCGACGGCTGGCACCACGGCGAGCACGTCTACGACGCGTCCTTCACCCGCAAGGTCTATGCCCGCGACGGGGATCTCTTCCTCTACAACCGGGATGAACAAGACCGGGCGCGCCTGACGCATACCCGCGACCGCGAAACCAATCCGCGCTTCGCACGCGACGGCGCCGGCGTGATCTTCGAACGAGACGGCAACCTCTACCGCCTCGGCCTGGCTACGGGCGCCGTCCGCCAACTCACCGACCTGCGTTCCGGCCAGGCACCGAGGGACGCGAAGCGGGATGATCAGGATGCCTTCCTCAAGGCGCAGCAGGAAACGCTGTTCGACTACATCCGGGCGCAGCAGGAAGAGGAGGAGCTACGCGAGGCGGCCCGCGAACGCGACCAAAAGGCCGAGGATCCACCGCCTACCTATTACGTCGGCGACCAGAGCATCCAGCAACTCCAACTCGATCCTACGGAGCGCTTCGTTGCGTTTGCCCTGGGGGATCGGTCCGATTCGTCCAAGCGAACCAAAGCCATCAGCTACGTGACCGAGTCGGGCTATGCCCAGGACCTGACGGCGCGGCCTAAGGTCGGGTCGACGGGGCCGCGCCCGGTTTTCTACCTCCAGGACCTCGACCGGGACACGACGTACCAGGTCGATTTGCACCAGCTCCCGGGGGCGTTCGACGTCGCCGAATATCAGCGCGAACAGGGCGTCGCGGTCGATTCGAGCAAGACGAAGCGTGACCTGTTTGCCTATGGCCCGTTCTGGAGTGGAGACGGGCGCTATGCCGTGCTCGAAGTCCGCGCCCGCGACAACAAAGACCGATGGATCGCCCGCCTGGACCCGGCTACCGGCGTGCTTACGGTCCTCGACCGGCAGCATGACGAGGCCTGGATCGCCGGGCCGGGCATCTCGTGGTTCGGCGGCGGCAGCACGAGGGGCTGGCTGCCCGACAATCGGCGCTTCTTCTTCCTGAGCGAAAAGACGGGCTACAGCCACCTCTACGCCGTCGACGTCGGGACGGGCGCGGTGGCCCAGCTGACGGACGGCCCCTTCGAGGTGTTCGACCCGCAGCTATCGCAGGACGGCGCGACGTGGTTCTTCGGCAGCAGCGAGGTCTCTCCCTTCGTACGTCACTTCTACCGGATGCCGGCAGGCGGCGGGCCGCGTACCCGCCTCACGACGATGGAGGGCCAGAACGACGTGGCGTTCAGCCCCGACGGCGCGGTGATGGCGGTGCGGTATTCCTACACCAACCAGCCCTGGGAGATCTTCGTGCAGACTCCGCAGGGCACCCCGACCCGCCTCACCCGTTCGCCGACGGAGGCGTGGCTTGCCTACGACTGGCGC
>Ga0302046_10001314_pt1 | contig 23319 bp, 9 predicted proteins | sample RVTome_11_FD_200261 | JGI IMG/M metagenome (GOLD analysis project Ga0302046, IMG submission 200261) | Soil microbial communities from uranium-contaminated site in the Upper Colorado River Basin, Wyoming, United States - RVT147D111 (version 2) ... | reverse complement strand
GCCGTCCGCGTCGCACTCGGTGAGCTGGTCCACGTAGAGGTCCTGCTCGTTGATGGTGCCGTCGCCGTTCGTGTCTTCCCAGATCGGGGTCCCGGTCGCGTCGCGAACGTGCTCGTACACGAAGAACGAGTTGACCGGCTGCCCGGGCTGGAGCACCTGAATGAAGCTGCCCACGCCCCCGCTGATGGGATCGCCGGACAGGATGCGCTCCGTGCCGCCCGCGAAGGGGTCGATCTGCACCAGTCGGTTCTTGTTGTAGGCGAGGTTGAAGTTCGCGTCCCAGGAGAGCCCGCCGCCGGCGCCGTCCGCGAGCATCGCGTTGAGGGTCAACTCGACGCCCTTGTTCGTCATGGTGCCAACGTTGGTCGTGACCACGTTGGACAGGTTCACGCCCGACGGCACCAGGACCGTGAAGATCAGGTCGTCCGTCGTCTTCGTGTAGTACTCGAGGGCGCCCGTCACGCGGTTGTTCCACAGCCCGTAGTCGAGCCCGAAGTTCCAGGAGGTTGTTTCTTCCCACTTGATGTTCGGGTCCGCCGCGCTCGGCCGGATGGTCGGGATGAACTCGTCGCCGAACTGCACCTGCGCCTGAGCGTCACTGTACGTATAGGCTTTGTACTGCTGGTAGCTGTTGAACGCCTGGTTGCCGTTCTTGCCCCACGACATCCGGAGCTTCAGGTCGGAGAACGCGTCACCCAGGAAGGGCTCCTCCGAGAGCCGCCAGGCAACGGCCGCCGACGGGAACGTCCCCCACTGATTCCCGGGGCCGAACTTGGAGGATCCGTCCGTCCGGACGCTGGCCGTGAGCAGGTAGCGGTCCCGGAACGAGTAGTTGGCCCGACCGAACCAGGACGCCAGCTTGGCCTCGTCCACGGTGAGCTCCGTTCGATAGAGGCCCGCCGTCGGGATCCCGTCGGCGCCGAGCTCGTTGGAGCTGAGCACCTGCGCCTCGAAGAACGGATTGTCCTGGCGGCGCTGCGTGTACGCATACCCGCCCGTGAGCGTGAGCCCGTGGCGGTTCCAGTTTCCGGCATACGTCAGGAAGCCGTCGAACAGCGTCCCGAGCTCGGTCGGGTTCGACCGATTGACCGTTCCGTTGAACCCCCGGTTGACCTGGTTCTTGTTGTTGTTCGGCGCGAAGAACCGCCGCTCCGCGCTGGTCACCACGTAGCCCACCCGGGTGGTGGCCGTCAGCCCGTGCAGGAACGGGACGGCGTACTCGCCCGTCACGTTCCCGATGCTCCGGTACGTGGTGCCGTCGCTGGTCACCAGGTTGAGGTGGCCGATCGGGTTCACGGCCGCCAGCGGATCGTCCCACTCGAAGTACCCGCCGTACACGCTGGTCGAGTCGAAGATGGGCTGCGTCGGCGCGTAGTTGTTGGCGGCGCCCACGACCAGGCCATCCGTGAACTGATCCTCGTTCCGGCTCCCGATCACGTTCGCCTGCAGGTTCAGGCGGTCGTCGAACAACAGCTGGTTGAAGGCCAGGTTCAGTGACAGGCGCTCGTTCCTGGACGCCCGGATCACGCCCTCCTGCGCGAGGTAGCCGAGGGACGCACGGAGACTGGTCGTCTCGCCGCCACCCGACACGACCACCGTGTGCTCCTGCCCGACCCCGGTCTGCTCGATCTCCCGAACCCAGTCCGTGGTGGCGTCCCCGAGATAGACCATCTGCGCGGGGGCGAATTCCTCGACGGCCTGGCGGAACTGGGTCGCGTTCAGGATGTCGGGCCGGCCGGCCACGGTCGAGCTCGACAGGGTCCCGGTGTACGAGAAGCCCCATCCGGCTCCGGCCGCGCCCTTGCCTCCCCTGGTCTCGATCAGGACCACGCCGTTCGCTCCCTGCGACCCGTAGATCGCGGTCGCCGACGCGTCCTTCAGGACGGTGAATGACGCAATGTCCTCGGGATTCAGGAAGTTCAGCGGATTACGACCGGCCGAGAGGCCCCCACCCACGGGCACCGGCACGCCGTCAATGACATAGAGCGGCTCGTTGCTGCTGGTGATGGACGTCCCGCCGCGGATGCGGATGGACATGCCGCCCCCCGGCTCGCCGCCGTTCGCTTCGGTGACCTGCACGCCGGCCACCTTGCCCCGGATCAGCTCCTCGGGGGCGACGACGCGGCCGGTGTTGAACGTCTCGGCCGGCACTTCCGCCACGACGCCGGTCACGTCCCGTTTTTCCTGTTCGCCGTAGCCGGTCACCACGACCGCGTCGAGCTCGAAGGCCACGGCTTGCATTTCGAGGTCGCGCATGGTGGTCTGGCCCGCCGCGACGGCGATCGTGTCCAGCACCGCGCGATACCCCACGAGATTCGCGCGGAGCACCTGCGTCCCGGCGCCCACGCCGGTGACGGCGTAGCGACCATCGGCGTCGCTCCGCGTGCTGCGATCGGCCACCCGCACGGCCACGAAGGGCAGAGGTTGTCGTGTTTCCGCGTTGATGATCCGTCCGCTGACGGTACCGGTCGCTTGTGCGGCGAGCTGACCCGCAGCCGCGGCGGTCGCGAGGAGGACGAGGACGAACACTGATCGAACCCTGAGCATGGACGTGCCCCAGCGTGAAGGACGCTCCCGCCCGTGGCAACCGGACGCGAACACGGGTCGAGTTGGTGGGGAAGTCGTCCCGAGTCGGGACGGAGGTCCCACCATTACAATGAATGACCGTCAGAAATTAGGCAATACCCGTGAAGAACGGATGAACGGTGGCTGAACCTTCGCCGACCGCCCTCCTCGGCGACAGGCCCCGCACTGGCAGGAAGGGGTCGCGAACTCTGGCCCATCGGGGCCGGGACCCGTCCCAGAACCGGACACTTGCTTCCCAATAGCGAACGGGACCCTGCCGTTCCCCGACAGGTTCACCACATCCAACTCCAGTTGCGACAGGCGGTTCCAGTCTCGCTTGCCGGGGAATGAACCATGCATTCTCCCGGACGGACTCTCACGTCGGATTGCCCGGTGGACATCCCCCGCCCACAGAAGGACAAGAAGAAGAAAGCCTACCTCTATGGGGGCCTGGGCGTCGCCGCCGTCGTGCTCATCACGGTCGCTGTGGGGTCGCTCGAACCTGCGGCCCCGTCCGTCAGCCGCGCCACGGTCTTCCCGGATTCCGTGCGGCGCGGGACGATGCTGATCCAGGTCCGCGGACCGGGAACGCTCGTGCCCGAGCAGATCCGCTGGATCTCCGCGCTGACCGCCGGCCGGGTGGAGCGCAAGCTGGTCCAGCCCGGGACGATGGTCGAGCCGAACACGGTCATTCTCGAGATGAGCAACCCGGACGTACAGCTCGAGGCGCTCGAGGCGGAGCGACAGCTCAGCGCCGCACAGTCGCAGTTGGTGAACCTGAGCGGTACGCTCGAAACCCAGCTGCTCAATCAGCAGGGCGCGATCGCCACCATCGAGGCGCAGCTCGGGGAAGGACGCCGCGCGGCCATTGCGGCCGAGTCCCTGTCCCAGCGCGGATTGATCTCGACGTTCGAGCTGGAGAACGCGCGGGAACGGGCCAAGGAGCTGGAAACGCGCGTCAAGATCGAGCACGAGCGCCTGAAGGTGATGGACGAGAGCATGAAAGCGCAGGTGGTGACGCAGGAGGGCCAGGTGGAGCGGATGGAAGCCATCGTGGCATTCCAGCGCCAGCGCCTGGCCTCGATGCGGGTGCGCGCCGGCACGTCCGGCGTACTCCAGGACCTGCCACTGGAAGAGGGACAGTGGGTCCTCTCCGGGCAGACCCTGGCGCGGGTCGTCCAGCCGGAGCGCCTGAAGGCGGTCCTCCGGATCCCGGAAGTCCAGGCCCGCGACGTGGCCCTCGGGCAGTTGGCGTTCATTGACACGCGCAGCGACACGATCCCCGGGCACGTGACCCGCATTGACCCGGCCTCGCTCAACGGTACGGTCGCCGTGGATGTCTCACTGGACGTGGACACGCTGCCGCGCGGCGCCCGGCCGGATCTCAGCGTGGACGGGACCATCGAGGTGGCCCGGCTCGACGACGCGCTGTTCACGGGCCGGCCCGCGTTCGGTCAGGCGCGCAGCACAGTGCAGCTGTTCAAGGTGGTGGACGGAGGCTCCGCGGCGCTGCGGACCACCGTGCAGTTGGGCCTCGCCTCGGTGAACGCCGTCCAGATCCTGGGCGGTCTCGAGGTGGGAGATATCGTCATTCTGTCCGACATGTCGCAGTGGGATAACGTGGACCGCGTACGCCTTCGCTAGGAGCGCCGAGATGGGAAGCAACGGAAAGCCGCTGATTCGCCTCGAGGGAATCAAGAAGGTGTTCTACACGGACGAGGTGGAGACTCACGCCCTGTCCGACGTGCACCTCGACATTCGTGAAGGCGAGTACATCGCGATCGCGGGACCTTCGGGCTGCGGCAAGACGACGCTGCTGTCGCTGCTGGGCCTGCTCGACAGCCCGACCGGGGGTGAGTACACGCTGGCCGGCGAGTCGGTGGCCGGCCTCGACGCGTCGCAGCGGGCGTACATCCGGAACCGCCAGATCGGCTTCGTGTTCCAGGCGTTCAATCTGATCGGCGACCTCACCGTGTACGAGAACGTCGAGCTGCCGCTCACGTACCGGAAGATGCCCGCGGCCGAGCGCAAGGAGCGCGTGCACTCCGCGCTCGAGCGCGTGGGGATGGCGCATCGCGTGAAGCACTATCCCGCCCAGCTCTCGGGCGGCCAGCAGCAGCGGGTGGCCGTGGCCCGCGCCATTGGCGGCAAGCCGGCCATCCTGCTCGCCGACGAGCCCACCGGGAACCTCGACTCCAAGAACGGCGAGTCCGTGATGGGCCTGCTCAAGGAGCTGCACGGCGAGGGCTCGACCATCTGCATGGTGACGCACGACCCGCGCTACGCCGAGCATGCCGAGCGCACGGTCCATCTGTTCGACGGTCGGGTGGTGCGCGACGAGTCGAGCGAGGCGGCGAAGGAGCTGCACGAAAGCGGGTTCGACATCGAATAGCCCACAGAAAGGCCGCGGTCATGACCGACCTGCGCGTCGCGCTCCGGCAGTTGGCCGCCCGCCCCGCCTTCACGGCGCTCGCGGTGGTCACGCTGGCCCTCGGCATCGGTGCCACGACCACCATCTTCTCCGTGGTGGACCACCTGATGCTCCGGGACCTGCCGTTTCCCGAGGCCGACCGGATCGTCACGCTCTGGCAAGCGAACGCGCGGGAAGGCAACCCGCGCGACGACGTCGCCCCGGGCAACTACTTCGACTGGAAAGAGCGCGCCGGCACGTTTGCGGCGATGGGCGCGGCCGAGCCGTACAGCCTCGACCTCACGGGTGACGGCCGCCCCGAGGTCATCCTCGCCAACCTGGTCACCGACGGCTTCTTCGACGCGCTCGGCGTCCAGCCCACCGCGGGGCGCCTGCTCCAGCCCGAGGACTTCCGACCGAACGCGGGTTCGGTGGCCGTGGTGGGCTGGGGACTGTGGCAGCGCCGGTTCGGCGGGGATCCCGCGCTCGTCGGCCGAGCCGTGCTCCTCGACGGGCGACCCACCACGATCGTGGGGATCCTCCCGCGCGACCTGGACCTCGGGCTCGGTTACACCTACGCGCGCCGCGACCTCTGGGTGCCCAAGCAGCTGGAAGGGTGGGAGCGCACGTCCCGCAGCAGCTCGTGGTGGACGGTGGTCGGCCGCCTGGCCCCTGGCGCGACGCTGGGCCAGGCGCAGGCCGACATGGACCGCGTGGCCCGCGTGCTGGCCGACGAGTACCCCGCCACCAATCAGGGCATCGGCGTCACCGTGCTTCCGATCCGGGAGCATCTCGTGGGCGCCGCCCGACCCACGCTCCTGCTGCTCGGCGCGGGCGTGGGGCTCGTGCTGCTCCTCGCCTGCCTCAACGTGGCCAACCTCCTGCTCGCGCGCGGCGCGGATCGGGCCCGCGAGCTGGCCGTGCGGGCCGCCATTGGCGCCGGCCGCGGGCGACTGATCGTCCAGCTGCTCGCCGAGAGCATGATCCTCGCTGTAGCCGGCGCGGCGGCGGGCGTGGCGCTCGCGTTCTGGACCGTGGATCTGGTCAAGGCCGTGGCGCCGGGCGACATCCCGCGGTTCGAGACCGTGACGGTGAACCTGCGGGTGCTCGGATTCGGGGTGGCACTGGCCGTCGGGACCGCCCTGGTGTTCGGTCTCGCCCCCGCGCTTCGCCTCTCCCGACCCGACGTGCGCGAAGTCCTGAACGAGGGACGCGTCACGGCCGGCCGCGGCCGGCTGCGCGCCCGCCAGGCGCTCATCGTAGCCGAAACAGCGCTCGCCCTCACGCTCGTCGTGGGCGCCGCCCTGCTCCTCCGGAGCTTTGCCACGATCCTCGCGGTGGATCCGGGATTCCAGCGGGACCGGCTGCTGGCACTCCAGTTGTTCTACTGGGAGGACGACCACACGGCGCGGCACCGCGCGGAGTTCTTCGAGCGGACGCTGCGGAGCATCGAGACGTTGCCCGGCGTGCGATCCGCGGGGGCCGTGTCCGCGGCTCCCTTTCTGGCCGCCAACCTCGACATTCGGCGCACGTTCCGGAGCGTGGACGAACCGCCACCGCGACCGGGCGAAGAACCGCGGACGTACATCTCGACCGCCACCCCGACGTACTTCGCGACCATGGGCATCCCCCTGCTGCGGGGCCGCGTGTTCGACGACCGCGACCGGTTCGGGGCCCCGCCGGTGGCGATCATCAACGAGACGCTCCGCCGCCAGTACTTCCCGGACCGGGATCCCGTGGGCCGGCGCGTGACCGTGGGGGAGGCACCCGACGAGCACACGCCGCCCACCGTCATCGAGATCGTGGGAGTCGTGGGCGACGTGCGGCACACGGGGCTCGATGCCGATCCCCGGCCCGAGATGTTCTTCGCGCAGGCCCAGAGCGGCAACGGCTCGATGACCTACTTCGTGCGGGCGTCGGGCGACCCCGCCACGCTGATCCCCGCCGTGCAGCAGGCGGTCTGGGACGAAGCGCCGCTCCAGACGTTCTATCAGACCGGTACGCTCGACGCGCTCGTGAGCGCCACGCTCACGGGCCGCCGGTTCACGCTGCTACTCATCGGAGTGTTCGCCGCCATCGCGCTCCTGATGGCCGCCGTCGGCATCTACGGCGTCATCAGCTTCGCGGTGACGCAACGCACCCACGAGGTGGGGATTCGCATGGCGCTCGGCGCCGATCGCTGGGCCGTCACGCGGATGATCCTGGGACAGGGCCTGGGCCTCGCGGCGGCCGGCGTAGCGATCGGGCTGTTGGTCACGGTCCTCGCGACCCCGCTGATGCGGGGCTTGCTGTTCGAGGTGTCACCCCGTGACGGCGTCGCCTTCGCGGCCGGCGTGGCGGCGCTGCTCGGCGCGGCTGCGCTGGCGAGCTGGCTCCCGACGCGTCGCGCCACGCGGATCAGCCCGGTGGAGGCCCTGCGCCATGAGTGACCTGCTGGCAGACCTCCGTCAGGCGCTGCGGTGGTGACGCTGGCCGTGGGGATCGGGGCCAACGCCCTGGCGACCGTGGGGCTCGTCGCGGCCTTCCTCCCCGCGCGCCGCGCCGCCCACCTCGATCCCGTGGAGGCGCTGCGTCATGACTGACTTCCTGCTCGACCTGCGCTTCGCGGCGCGCGCCCTGCGCCGCCATCCGACGTTCGCCGCGGCGGCCGTGCTCACCATCGCGGTCGGCATTGGGGCCAACACCGCCGTCTTCAGCGTGGTCAACGCCGCCCTGCTCCGCCCCTTGCCGTACGCGGACCAGCACCGCGTGCTCGACATCGCCAACACCTGGGAGGGCTCGCCACGCGCCGGCCTGTCGCCGGCCGAGTTCTTCGACTATCGGGCCACGGTGGGTGACGCGTTCTCCGCGCTCGGCGTGTTCGCGATGGGCACCGCCACGCTCGTTGGCGGCACCGAACCGGCGGCACTGCGCGCGGGCTTCGCCTCCGCCGACGTGCTCTCGGCCCTGGGGATCCGGCCTGTGATCGGCCGGCCGTTCACGGTGGACGAGGAACGCGTGGGAGCCGACGTCGCTCTGATCAGCCACGGACTCTGGTCCCGGCAGTTCGGCGCCGACCCAGCCATCGTCGGTCGCCAAATCACGCTGAGCGGCACCGGCGCGGAAGTGATTGGCGTGCTCCCGCCCGAGTTCCAGCTGCCGGATGACTACGGCGCTGGGGTCGCCACCGACGTGGTCGTCCCTCTGGGCCTCGACCCGGCCACGACCACCGCGCGGGGCAGCCACTTCCTGAGCGGCGTCGGGCGGCTCGCGCCGGGAGCCTCGCGTGAGCGGGCCCAGGACGCGCTCGCCTCGGTCGCGCGCCGGTTCGTGGCCGATTATCCGGACGACTACCCGCGCGACATGCGATTCGGGGTGATGGTGACGCCCATCGCCGATCGCGTAGTGGGGGACGCGAAACGGCCGCTCCTGCTGCTCCTGGGCGCCGCGGGGTTCGTGCTCCTCGTGGCCTGCGCCAACGTGGCGAATCTGATGCTGGTGCGCCTCGACGCCCGCCAGGGAGAGCTGGCGGTGCGGACGGCGGTGGGCGCCGGGCGCGGCCGGCTGGTGCGTCAGCTGCTCGTTGAGAGTGTGACGATCGGGGCAGCGGGCGGTGCGGCGGGCGTCGTGCTCGCGTGGTGGGGGACGCGCCTGCTGCTGGCGCTGAGTCCGCCCAACCTGCCGCGGTTCGGCGAGGTCGTGCTGGACTACCGGGTGCTCGCCTTCGCCGGAGCCACCGCCATCGGTACGGGGCTCCTGTTCGGCCTGGCACCCGCGCTGCGCTTTTCAGGGGTCCGCATCGCCGGGGCGCTGCACGCCGGTGGGCGCGGCGCCACGGGCGGTGGCAACCAGTTGCGCCGCGCGCTCGTAATCGGCCAGGTGGCCCTGGCCCTCACGCTCCTCTCGGGTGCGGGACTCCTGGGGCGGTCGCTCGCGGCGCTCCGGGCGGTGGATCCCGGTTTCCGGCAGGACCACGTCCTCACCGGGCGCCTCAGCCTGGCGGCGGCGGACTACGCCGAGGAACACCAGGTCATCGAGACGTTCGAGACCATCCGGACTCGGGTGGCGGCGCTCCCCGGCGTGCGGGCGGCGGGCGCCGTGACCAACCTGCCGCTCGCCTCGGGGCTGGGCGACCTCAATATCCAGATCGAGGGCCGTGTCGTGGCTGAGGGCGAGGTCTCGCCCCGCGCCGACTGGCAGGCCGTGACGCCGGGCTACTTCGATGCGATGGGCCTGGTCGTCCGTCGGGGACGCGCGATTGACGAGCGGGACCGCACGGGCGCGCCGGGCGCGGTCGTGATCAACGAGACCATGGCGGCGCGGTACTGGCCGGAGGAGGACCCACTCGGCGCGCGGTTCGTGCTCGGCGGCCGCGCGGGGCCCGGCCTCGTGACCGTGGTGGGGATCGTGGGCGACGTGCGGCACGGCAGCCTGGCCGATCCGCGCATCAGCCAGATGTACCTCGCGCACGCGCAGTTCCGGTTCTGGAACGGGGGCAGCGTGGCGCGATCGCTCACGCTCACGGTGCGGTCCGCGGGCGATTTCCAGGCCTTGGCAACTGCGGTCCGCGGCGCGGTGCACGCGGTGGATCCGCGGCTGCCGGTCGCGAACGTGCTGGCCATGGACGAGGTCGTCACCGCGTCCCTCGGGCGTGAGCGGTTCCTGTTCGCGCTCGCCGGCGCCTTTGCCGTGGTCGCGGCCGTCCTCGGCGCGCTGGGCGTCTACGGCGTGCTGGCGTACGCGGTCTCGCGGCGTACCCGCGAGATCGGCCTTCGTCTCGCGCTCGGCGCGCGGGGCCGCGAGGTCGCCGGCCTCATCGCCTGGGAAGGCGGACGACTGGTCCTCAGCGGGACCATCCTCGGCCTGATGGGGGCGATCCTGATCGGTCGACTGCTGCGCGGCCTGCTGTTCGGCGTGCCACCGCTCGATCCCGTTACCCTGGTCGCGGCGCCGCTCGCCCTGGCCGCCGCGGCGCTCATCGCCACGTGGATGCCGGCGCGCCGCGCCGCGCACCTCGATCCGATGGAGGCCCTTCGCCATGACTGACCTGCTCCACGACGCCCGCCTGGCGTTCCGCACGCTCCGGCGCCAGCGAGGCTTTGCCGCGGCGGCCATCCTCACGCTGGCCCTCGGCATCGGAGCCACGACCGCGGTGTTCAGTGTCGTCCACGGCATCCTGCTTCGCCCGCTGCCCTTCCCCGAGAGCGACCGCCTGGTCCAGGTGATGGCGCTCGACGGGGATGTCGAATGGACCGCCTCGCCACCCGACTTCATGGATTGGCGCGCGGAGACCACGAGCTTCCAGGCCCTCGCGGCCGTCAACACGGGAGCGTTCGCGCTCACCGGGGACGGGCCGGCCCAGCAGTACAGTGGGGCCACGGTCTCGGCCGCGTACTTCACCGTGCTCGGCGTGGCCCCGCAGGTGGGGCGCGCCTTCACCGAGGCCAATGAGGTTCCGGGCGCCAACCGCGTGGTCGTGATGAGCGACGCCATTTGGCGCGCCCGGTTCGGGGCGGATCCGGCCGTCGTCGGCCGGCACGTCCGGCTCGACGGCGGTGACTATGAGATCGTGGGCGTCATGCCGCGCGCGTTCGACGCTCCGGGCGGCATGGACTTCTGGGTCCCGCTCGCCTTCATGCCGGACGACCTCCGCACGCAGCGAGGCGCGCACTACCTGAACGTGTACGGCCGCCTGGCCCCGGACGTCACCCTGGAACGCGCCGACCGTGAGATGAAACAGATCGCCGCCCGGCTCGACCTCGCCTACCCCGACGCGAATCCGGGCTGGAGCGCCCGCGTCACCGCGCTGCGCGAGTCCATCGTGGGTGACGTGGGGCGGCCGCTGTGGGCCATGCTCGGCGCGGTGGCTCTCGTGCTCCTGATGGCGTGCGTCAACGTGGCGAGCCTGATGCTGGGTCGCGCCGTCGGTCGCGAGCGGGAAGACGCCATCCGCACGGCGTTGGGCGCGGGACGGCTCCGGCTGGTCCGCGGCGTCATGATCGAGAGCGGCGTGCTGGCACTCGCTGGCGGAGTAGTCGGCACCCTCCTCGCGATATGGGGTGTGGCGGCCCTCACCCGCATCGCGCCCGGGAACCTCCCGCGGCTCGATGAGGTCGGCGTGGACGCCTGGGCGTTGGGCTTCACGCTGGTCGTCACGATCGTCACCGGGCTCGTGTTCGGCGCGGCGCCGTCGCTCCATCACCTGCGGCGGCGCGAGGCGTCGGGCGCGTTGGCGGCCGGCGAGCGCGGCGGGACGGCGGGTGGGCGGTTGCAGCGGTGGCGACGCGCCCTCGTGGTCGCCCAGATGGCGCTCGCCGTCACGCTGGTGGCGGGCGCCGGTCTGCTCGTGAAGAGCTTCGCGCGCCTGCTCGCCACCGATCCCGGGTTCTCTACGGAAAGCGCCCTCACCTTCAACCTCTCCGTTCCCGACGCCGGCTACGAGGTCCCGGAACGGGTCGAGGCGTTCGTCGTGGATGTCGAGCAGCGGCTCGCGGCGCTGCCGGGTGTCACCGCGGTCGGCGCGATCTTCGGCCTCCCGCTCACCGGCTTCGACTTCAGCATCTCGATGACCAGCGTGGATGGTCGGACGTTCGACGCGCAGGAACAGGCGCAACGGACGAGCCCGCAGATGCGCATCGTGACGCCGGGCTACTTCGCGGCCATGGGCATCCCATTGGTGCGCGGGCGTGGCATCTCCGACCAGGATCAGGCGGGCGGCCCGCCCGTGGTCGTGGTGAGTGAGACCGGGGGTCGGCTGATCTTCGGCGGCGATGATCCTCTCGGGCATCGGTTTGAGCTGGGAACGCGCATGGGCCTCGGCCGCGGCCGCGTCGGCGGCGAAGTGGTCGGCGTGGTGGGCGACGTGAAGGACGCGTCGCTCCGCGCGCCGCCCCGCCCACTCATCTACGCGGTCCATCGCCAGTTCCCGGTGGGCTTCCTCCAGGTGGTGCTGCGAACCCCCGGCGATCCCCTGGCGCTCGCCGAGCCGGCCCGCCAGGCCGTGGCCGCGGTGGATCCGAACGTGCCACTCTACCGGGTGCGGACGCTCGGACAGCTCCTGGGTGCGTCCGTGGCCCAGGCGCGGTTCATGACGCTGGTGCTCGGGCTGTTCGCCGCGGTCGCCCTGGCGCTCGCCGCGGTGGGCATCTACGGGGTCGTGGCCTACACCGTGGCGCAGCGCACTCGCGAGCTGGGGATCCGGCTGGCCCTCGGCGCCCGCGCCGCCGACATCCTGTGGCTCGTCCTGCGACAAGGCGCCATCCTCGGCGGCCTGGGGGCCGCCATCGGGCTTGCGGGGGCGCTGGTCGCCACCCGGGCACTCGCCCGCATGCTCTACGAGGTGACCCCGTCCGATCCCGCCACGTTCGCCCTCGGGACCGTGGGGTTGCTGGCCGTGGCCCTGGTCGCGAGCTACCTGCCCGCGCGCCGGGCGTCGGGGGTGGATCCGGTGGAGGCGTTGCGGCATGACTGATCGGGCGGCGTGCCTGAACGGCCGTGCAGCGTGCAGGGAGCCGCGGGCAGCGTGGGATTCAGGAGGGAGGCACACGTGATCAGTGGTTGGATCCATGATCTGCGGCTGGCGCTGCGGAGTCTGCGGAAGAGCCCGGGGTTCACGGCGGCGGCGGTGGTGACCCTGGCGCTGGGGATCGGCGCCAATACCACCATCTTCTCGGCGGTCTACGCCGTGCTGCTGGAGGAGCCGCCGTATCCAGCGCCGCACGAGCTGGCGCTCGTGACGCCGGTGCTCGACCGCGCCGCGGGGCCTCCGGACACCGTGGGGTACTGGTCGTACCCGATGTACGAGGCGCTCCGCGACGCCGGCGGGGGCGTGGGCGAGATGGCCGCCTTCACCCCAAACCCACGGCGCGTGAACCTCGCGGGCGACGACGCGGCCCAGCCCGTGCTGGTCGAGATGGTGTCGCAGGCGTACTTCGGAGTCCTCGGCGTGACACCACGCCTGGGCCGCTTTTTTGCGCCCGACGAGGACGTGACGCCCAATGCCCATCCCGTCGCCGTCCTGAGCGAGGGGCTGTGGCGGCGATCGTTCGGCGCGGACCCGGCCGTCCTGGGTCGCACGATCCATCTGGATGCCACCCCGTTCACCGTCATCGGCATCGCGCCCGCGAGGTTTCACGGGCTCTCCGACCAGGCCGATCTCTGGGCGCCGATGATGATGGCGCCGACGCTCACCTTCTCCCGCCGCCTGACCGGTGCGCTCTCGTTCTGGCACATGGTCATCGCGCGGATTCCGCCGGGCACGGATCCCGGGCCGCCCCTGGCGAACGGCGCGCGCGCCATCGAGGAGCGCATCCCCCTGACCCAGGCCTTCGACGGCGTCCGGCTCACTCTCGCCACGGTGCCGTTGCAGGCGGCGCGCACGGATCGGCGGATGGGACGAGCGCTGCTCGTGCTCCTCGGCGCCGTGGGACTGGTACTGCTCATCGCCTGCGCCAACGTCGCGAGCCTCCAGCTCGCGCGTGCCCGCCAGCGGCGGCGCGAACTCGGCATCCGGGTGGCCCTGGGCGTGGGCCGGGGGCGCCTCACGCGCCAGCTGTTTGCCGAGAGCACCGTCCTGGCCGTGCTGGGCGGCGTCGCCGGACTGCTCCTGTCCGCGTGGAGCCTCGACCTCCTCAACGCCCTCCGGCCGGAGGCGCTCGCGACGGTGGGCGGACCGGGTGGCGCGCGGCTCACCACGGCGGTCTTCCTGTTCGCGTGCGCGGCCACGGTGGGAGCGGCGTTCCTGTTCGGACTCCTGCCGGCCTGGTGGGCCGCACGCACCGACCCGTTGTCGTTGATCCGGCCCGAGGGCGGCGCCGCGCACGGCGTCCGGATGCGGGGGGCGCTGGTGGCCGTCGAGGTGGCACTCGCCGTCGTGCTGCTGGCCGGCGCCGGACTTCTGGTCCGGACCGTGGCCGCGCTCAACCGCACGCCGCTGGGCTTCGAGGCCGGCGGCGTGGCGGTGGCGCTGGTGAACCCGCCGGCGCGCGCGTATCCAGGCGCCGCCGGCCAGCAACTCTTCCGCGATGCCACGGACCGGCTCTCCGCCGGGCCGGGCGTGCGTGCGGCCGCGGCCGGGTACTGCCTGCCGGTGGTCGGCGGCTGCGACCAGGTGCGAATGACGATCGCGGGCGACGCGGATCCCACGAAACCGGATCACGCCGTCTGGCTCAACATGGTGGATGACGCCTACCTGGCGGCGCTCGCCATTCCGGTCGTGGCCGGTCGCGGGATCGAGCCCACCGACCGGGCCGGTGCGCCCGCGGTCGCGCTCGTCAGCGAGGCGGCCGCCCGCCGCCATTGGCCCGGGAGGAATCCCGTTGGCGAGCGGATTCGCCTGGGCGTCGGATGGCCGGAGGGTGACGCGTGGGCCGAGGTCGTCGGCGTCGTGGCGGACGTGCAATACGACGGCGACTTGCGCGCGGCCGCGGCGCCGGGCGTGTATCTCCCACTCGCGCAGTTCAGCTATCGCGCCAACTATCTCGTCGCCAAGGTCGCCGGGGATCCGGCCGGGGTCATCCCCGCCATGCGGGTGATGCTCCGCGATCTCGACCCGCAGCTCCCGCTCTGGGATCCGGCACCGATGTCCCGTCATGTGCGGACGGCTACCGCCGCCGAGCGGTTCTCGATGGTGCTGTTGGCCGCGTTCGGGATGCTGGCCCTGGTGCTCGCGGCGGTGGGGATCTACGGCGTGATCGCGCACTCCGTCGCGGGGCGGACGCGGGAGATCGGCATCCGGATGGCGCTTGGGGCACGGCCGCGCGGCGTCTTGGGACTGGTATTGCGGCAGGGGCTCGGCATCGTCGGTGCCGGGCTGGGCGCCGGGCTGCTCGGCGCGCTGGCGGCCACGCGCGTTTTACGCGCCCAACTCTACGGCGTGACGCCGGACGACCCGGGGACGCTTCTGGCCGTGGTGGCACTCCTGGCCACCGTCGCGGTCGCCGCGATCGGACTCCCGGCGCGGCGGGCGGCGCGGATCGCGCCGATGGAGGCCCTGCGGCATGACTGAACGTGCGTGCAGGGTGCAGCGGGCAGCGTGGCTCGCAGGCGGGGAGGTGCTCGGTGCTCCGTAGCTGGATGCAGGATCTGCGCTACGCGGTGCGCGGGCTGCGGCGGGCTCCGGGGTTCACGGCCGCGGCCGTCCTCACGCTGGCGCTCGGGATCGGCGGGAATACCACGATCTTCAGCGCGGTGAACGGCATCCTGCTGCGGCCGCTCCCGTATCGGGACGCGGGATCGGTGTACGTGGCGCTGGAGACTTCACCGACGGGCGGACGGCGGGCCGCCTCGTATCCGACCTTCCTCGACTGGGAGATGCAGCAGGACGCCTTCGCGGCGTTGGGATACGCGCGTGGCCGGGGAGAGCGGTATCGCGGGCCGGATGGGCCCGAGACGCATGGCGTGGCGTACGTGTCACGGGACTTCTTCGCGGCGCTCGGGGTGCCGACCGCGCTCGGACGCGCCCTGACCCCGGACGACGCGCGGGACGGCGGGCGCGTCGTCGTCCTGAGCCACCGGTGGTGGCATTCGGGGTTCGGCGGGGATCCCGCCGTCGTGGGGACGACCCTGACACTGGGCGACGGTACCTACCTCGTGGTCGGGGTGGCAGCACCCGCTGCCCGGTATCCCGACTGGGCCGACGCGTGGATCCCGCTCGCCGCCATCGAAGGCTCCGACGCCGCCCTCACCCAACGCGATCTCCACGTGGATAGCCGTGTGATCGCGAGGCTCCGTCCCGGACGGTCGCCCGAGCAGGCGCAGGCCCGGATGAACGCGATCGCCGCGCGCCTGGCCCTGGTCTACCCCACCGAGAGTGAAAGCTGGACCGGCGTGGCGCTGCTTCCACTGCGCACGGAGGTGATGGGATTCGACGACTCCGCCGAGACACGCCTCCTCGTGCTCACCGGGGCGGTCGCCCTCGTGCTGCTGGTCGCGTGCGCCAACGTGACCAACCTCCTCCTCGCGCGGGCCCTCACTCGCGGGCGCGAGCTCGCGATTCGCGTCGCCCTGGGCGCGCGCCGCAGCCGTCTCGCGCGTCAGCTTCTCACCGAGGGCCTGGTGCTCGCGGCTGGTGGCGGCGTGGTGGGTGTCCTGTTGGCCGTCTGGGGCGTGGACCTCATCAGGGGGCTGGCGCCCACCGCGTTGCCGCGACTCGAGGAGGTCCATCTGGACCTCGCCGTCCTCGGCTTCAGTGCCGGACTGATCATCGCGACGGCGATGGTCGTCGGCTTGGCACCCGCCTTGCGCCTTTCCGTGCCGCGGCTCGCCGGTGCGCTTCGCGGCGGCGTCCTGGCGGCCGCGGGCCGCGCCCAGCACCGCGTTCGCCGGGCGATCGTGACCGCGGAAATCGCGCTGGCGGTGGTGCTGGCCATCGGCGCTGGTCTGCTGAGTGTCAGCCTGTGGCGCCTGGCGCGCGTGAACCCCGGCTTCGACCCGAGCGGCGTGCTGACCATCCGCATCACCCCGCCGCCCTCCCGATACCCGGACGCGCCGGCGGCCGGCGAGTTCTACCGCCGCGTCCTGGAGACCACCCTCGCGCTGCCCGGTGTGCGCGTGGCCGGGCTCACCAACCACGTGCCCCTGTCCGGTGGCTGGTTCCCGAGCCGGATCGTGCTCCCGGGGGAGTCTCTCACGGGCGGCCGCGAGGCCGATCGAAGCGTGTTCTTCCGGACGGTCTCGGATGGCTACTTCGAGACCATGCGGATTCCGCTGCGGCAGGGGCGACCGTTCGCCGACACCGACCTCGGCGGGGCCCCCGTCGCGCTGCTGAACGAGACGGCGGCGCGGCGCTTTTTCCCCCGGGGCGATGGCGTGGGGCAAACCGTGACCCTGTTCCGCTCGGCGCAGGGTCGGCCGGACTTCGGTGAGCCGTTCGCGGCGACGATCGTCGGCGTCGTGGGCGACGTGCGCCACATCGGCCTGGACGCAAGCCCGCCGGCCGAGGTGTACGTCCCCTATACGACCAATCCGTGGGGGCACATGGCGCTCGTGGTTCGTGGCGCGGGCGACCCCGGCGCGCTGCTCCCATCCCTGCGACGGGCCATTCTCGCGGTGGATCCGGACGTGCCAGTCGCCGGCGCCACGGTCGCACGCACGACCACGGACCTGGTTTCGTCGAGCCTGGCCGCGCAACGGCTGAACACGGGCCTGCTCGCCGCGTTCGCCGCGGCCGCCGTCGTCCTTGCGGCCGTCGGGATCTACGGCGTGGTCGCCTACACCGTGGCGCAGCGCCGCCGCGAGCTGGGTGTCCGCCTCGCGCTGGGCGCGCGCGCCGCCGACATCCGGAACCTGGTGCTCCGCGAGGGGGCCGTACTTGCCGCCGGCGGTGCCGCGCTCGGGCTGGCGGGCGCCCTGCTGGGCACGCGAGCCCTGCGCGGCCTGCTCTACGAGATCACACCCACCGATCCCACCACGCTGATCGCGGGCACGCTGGTGCTCGTGGGCGTCGCGCTCCTGGCCAGCTATCTCCCGGCGCGGCGGGCAGCGGGGATCGATCCCATGGAGGCGCTGCGGCATGACTGAACGTGCAGCAGGCAGGGTGCGGCGGGCAGCGCGGTTCCCGGACGAGGAGGTGCTCAGTGCTCGGTAGCTGGATGCAGGATCTTCGGTATGCCGTCCGCACCCTGGCGAGGAGCCGCGGCTTCACGGTCGTCGCCGTGCTCACGCTGGCCCTGGGCATCGGCGCCAACACGACGATGTTCAGCGTCCTCTACGGCGTCGTGCTCCGGCCGCTGCCCTACCCCGAGTCCGAGCGGCTGGTGCAGTTCGCGATGGTCTTCCAGGGGAACGTGAGCCCCCTGCCCGTCACCTATCTGCAGTACCAGTTTCTCGACGAATACAGCGCCCCCATCGAAGTGGCCGCGTCCACCCGGGTGGGGTTCAATCTGTTCGCCGACGGCGCTGCCGACCGCGTGGACGGCCTCCGCGTCTCGCATGACTACTTCCGCGTGCTCGGCGTCACGCCGGCCCTCGGCCGGACGTTTCTCGCGGACGAGGACGCGCCCGGCGGCGCCGCCGTAGCGGTGCTCAGCCACGGGCTCTGGACGCGCCGGTTCGGCGCCGATCCCGGCGTCGTAGGGAGCACGATCCAGCTCGACGGCCAACCGCATACGGTGGTCGGGGTCATGCCGAGAGAGTTCCAGTCCATGCCCGCCACCGACGTGTGGTCCACGCTCGCACAGGTGGGACGTACCATCGGCAGCGGCCAGAACCTCGAGGTGTTCGGCCGCCGCCCGGAACCCCTGACCCTCGCCGCGGCGCAGGCGCGTGTGCAAGGCCTGAATGCCCCGTTTCACGAGCAGTTCCGCGAGAGCTTCTCGCCGGATCTCGATCTTGGGCTCCTGGCATACCGTGATTTGGTCGCCAGCGACGCCGAGGGCCCGGTACGCGTGCTCTTCGGGGCCATCGGGCTGGTCCTGCTCATCGCCTGCGCCAACGTCGCGAACCTGCTCATCGGCCGCGCCGCGGGCCGAAGCCGCGAGGTCGCCGTGCGCGTGGCGGTAGGCGCCACCCGCTGGCGCCTGGTGCGCCAGATGCTGACGGAGAGCGTCCTCCTCGCCCTCGCCGGAGGCGTCGCGGGCCTGTTCATCGCGTACTGGGGGCTCGACGTCCTCCTCTCGCTCGTGCCATGGAGCCTGCCGCGCACGGGCGAGATCCGTCTCGATGGCTGGGCGCTCGGCTTCACATTCGTCGTCTCGCTGGTGACCGGGATCCTCTTTGGGCTCCTGCCGGCCTGGCAAGCCGCCAATCCGCGCGTCTACGACGCGCTCAAGGAAGGCTCGCGGCGCGCGACCGGCAGTGCGCGACAGGGGCGGCTGCGCGGCGCCCTGGTAGCGAGTGAGATCGCGCTCTCCCTGGTGCTGCTCGTCGCGGCCGGACTCCTGGTGCGGACCTTCGTCAACCTGGTCCGCACCGATCCCGGGTTTGAAACCCGCGGGCTGCTCACCGCCGAAATCTGGCTCACCGGCTCCCGGTACGACTCCACCGAGGCCATCGCCGGGTTCTACGGGGACCTCACGGACCAGCTCGCGGCCTACCCGGGCGTCGAAGGCGCCGCGGTGGTCGAAGCCGGCATCCCGCTCCAGCGCGGGGGCAACATGCCCGTCGCCGTGGACGGCGAGATCGCGAACACCGCGGCCGAGTACCGCACGATCACACCCGACTACTTCACCATCCTCGGGGCTCCCCTGGAGCAGGGACGGATGTTCACGTCGGCGGATGGGGGCGGGGCCGAGCCGGTGGCCATCATCAACCGTGCTTTCGCGGACCGCTACCTCGACCGCGAGGGACTGGGCCGCGTGGTCCGCGTGGGTGGCACGGCCAATCCTGACAGGCGCGTGGTGGGCATCGTTGGGGATCTCAGGTCGTTCGTGGGGTTCCCGGCCCAGCCGGCCGTCTTCATCCCGTCCGCGCAAACGCCGGCGGGACTCACCCGGGCATTCAGCAGCTGGTTCCCGATCCACGTGGTGCTGCGCGCCGCGGGCGATCCCGAGGCGCTCCGCGGGATCCTGCCGCGGATCATTCACGACGCCGACGCCCAGATCCCGGTCGGACGGGTGCGCACGATGGAGGAGATCCTGGGAGCGTCGTTGGCGTTCCAGCGCTTCCTGATGCTGCTGCTCGGCGTGTTCGGCGGACTCGCCGTGACGCTCGCAGCGGTCGGCATCTACGGCGTGATGGCTTCCTTTGCCGCGCAACGGACGCACGAGATCGGCGTTCGCGTGGCGCTGGGCGCCTTGCCGCGTGACGTCGTACGGCTCGTGCTCCGGCGGGGCCTGCTGCTCGCCGGCATCGGCGTCGCCGCGGGGTTAGCGGGCGCCGCGGGCCTCACCCGCCTGCTCGCGAATCAGCTCCATGATGTCCGTCCGACCGACCCCCTCACGTTCGGCGGCGTGGCGGTCGCGCTCGTGATCGTCGCCGTCATTGCCTGCGCGGCGCCCGCCGTGCGCGCTTCCCGCCTCGATCCGGTGGAGGCGCTGCGGCATGACTGAACGGGCAGTGTGCAGCGGGCAGTGGGCAGCGTGGTTCCCAGACGGGGAGGTGCTCGGTGCTCGGTAACTGGATGCAGGACCTGCGGTACGCGGTGCGCGGGCTGCGGCGGGCTCCGGGGTTCACGGCCGCGGCCGTCCTCACGCTGGCGCTCGGCATCGGCGCCAGCACCGGGATCTTCCGCCTGGTGAACACGCTGCTGCTGCGGTCCCTGCCGTATGCCGAGCCCGGGCGGCTCGTGCGCATCTATGAGACCTGGGCGCCGGGCGGTGCGGCGCTCACGAACGTGTCGCCCCTCGACGTCGTGGACTGGCGCGCGCAGGCGCGTACGCTGGACGGAATCGCGATGCTCAACTCGGGCTCGCTGGCCCTCACCGGCATGGGTGACCCCGACGTGCTCTCCACGGGCGTCGCGTCCGCCAACGTCTTCGATGTGCTGGGCGTCCAGCCGATGCTCGGCCGCGCGTTCCGGCCGGACGAAGAGGTGATCGGCAACCACCGCGTGGCGGTGCTGGCCTTCCCGACGTGGCGCGACCGGTTCGGCGCCGATCCCGGCGTGCTCGGTCGCACGATGACCCTCGCGGGCTATCCCTACGAGATCATCGGTGTGCTGCCGCCCGGATTCGAGGATCCGCGCGGCGGCACGGCGCCCGCCCTGTGGCGGCCGCTCGCGATCGACCTGTCGCCCGGTGCGCGGGGCGGCCACTGGCTCCAGGCCGTTGGCCGGCTCGCGGAAGGCGTGACCCTCCCCGAGGCGCAGGCCGAGCTCGAGACCATCATGGCTCGGCTCGCCGTCGAGTACCCGACCACCAACACCGACCGCGGCGCCAGGCTCGTGCGCCTCCATGACGCCGTGTCCGCCGACGTGCGGCGGCCCCTCCAGGTGCTGCTCGCCGCCGTGGGCCTGCTCCTGGTGATCGCCTGCGTCAACGTGGCCAACCTCGTGCTCGTACGGGCCAACAGCCGAGGCCGCGAGATGGGCGTACGCACGGCGCTCGGTGCCGGACGGGGCGCGCTCGTCCGCCAACGCCTCGTCGAGCACGTGCTCCTGGCCACGGCCGGCGGCGCGCTGGGGCTGGCGCTGGCCGAAGTCATGGGCCGGGGACTTCTGATCCTGGGCGGTGGGCTGATTCCGGCGCTCGAGCGGGTCGAGACGGACGCCGCGGTGGTCGCGTTCGCGGTCGCCGTCTCCGCGCTCACCGTGCTGGTGTTCGGCCTCGTGCCGGTGCTGAGCGCGGCGGGCGTGGACACGCGCACGGCGCTCACGGAAGGCAGCAGAGGCAACACCGGCGGCCGCGGCGCTCGACGCGCCCGGGCCGCCCTGGCCGGCGTGCAGCTCGGGCTGTCGTTCGTGCTGCTCACGGGAGCGGGCCTACTCGTCAAGAGCTTCCACCGGCTCGCCTCCGAGGACGCGGGCTTTGCCCGCAGCGGCGTGCTCACCTTCGCCCTGGCGCTTCAGGGTGCCCGGTACGGCGAGGACGCGCAGGTCAGGGAGTTCCACCGCGCCATGATCGAGCGACTCCACGGGCTGCCCGGGGTGCGCTCGGCCGGGTACGTGAATCGCCTGCCGCTCGCCGGCGGCTACTCGTGTGACAGCTTCGGCCTGGGAGACCGGCCGCCGCCGCCGGAAGGCCAGGAACCGTGCGCCGAGGAGCGGGTGGCGACTCCCACGTACTTCGCCGCGATGGGCATCCCGATTCTGGCGGGCCGCGGACCGGCGGACACCGATACCCCCGAGGCGCCACCGGTCGTGATCATCAACTCGGCCATGGCGCGGCAGTTCTGGCCGGACGCCGACCCGCTCGGCAAGACGTTCGCGTGGGGACAGGCCGCACCGGACGCGGAGTGGCGGACGATCGTCGGGATTGTGGGTGATGTCCGGCACTTCGGGCTCGGCGAGCCTGCGCGTCCCGAGGTGTATACGCCGGCGTCGCAATCGGCCGCCAGCTTCGCCGTGTATGCCGTCCGCGCCGACGGTGACCCGCGCACGCTGGCGCCGAGCGTGCGCGCCCTCGTCCGGGCGCTGGACGCGGATCTCCCCGTGCGGAGCCTGCGGACCATGGACGAGGTCGTGCGCGCGTCGGTCGCGGAGCCGCGGCTCCGCACGGTACTGCTGGCGGTGTTCGCGGCCCTCGCCGTGCTGCTCGCGGCGGTCGGTGTCTATGGCGTGCTCGCCTACGGGGTGGCACAGCGGACCGGGGAAATCGGCGTTCGCGTCGCCTTGGGCGCCCGCGAGTCCCAGATCCTCCGGATGATCCTGCGACAGGGACTTGGGGTGGCCGTCGCCGCGGTGGCGGCGGGCGCCCTGGTGACATTCTGGGTCACCCCCGCACTCCGCGACCTGCTCTACGACGTGTCCCCGATGGATCCCGCCGTCCTGGGAGGGGTCGCCGTCTTCCTGCTCGCGACGGCGGCGCTCGCCGCCTACCTGCCCGCGCGGCGGGCGGCGCGCATCGATCCCATGGAGGCCCTGCGCCATGAGTGACCTGCTCGGCACCATCCGCTACGCCCTGCGCTCGCTCCGCCGCGCGCCCGGCTTCACGCTAGCCGCCGGCGCCACGCTGGCGCTCGGCATCGGCGCGAACACCGCCATCTTCAGCGTGACGAACGCGGTCCTGCTCCGCCCGCTTCCCTACCAAAACCCGGATCGTCTGGTGGTCGCCTGGGAGCGCAACCTCCCGCGCGCCCGGGAACGCAACGTCGTCGCGAGCGTCAATTACCTCGTGTGGCGCGATGCCGCCGCGGACCTTGGCGAGTTCGCGGCACTCGGACAAGTGGCCCGGACGCTCGCCGCGGGCGACGGGGCGGAACGTCTGGGTGGCGCGGCCGTGACGCCGAACCTGGCCCGTGTGCTCGGGGCGGCGCCCGCTCTGGGCCGATGGTTCACCATGGATGAAGGTCTGCCCGGCCACGAACCCGTCATCATCCTCAGCCACGCGCTCTGGCAGCGCCGCTTCGGCGGCGACTCCGGCGTCGTGGGCAGCGCGGTGACGCTGGACGACCGCGCGTACACGGTGGCCGGCGTCATGCCCCGGGAATTCCGGCTTCCCGCCGTGGGGCCGTTCGGTGGGGAGGCGTTCCTGCTCCCGCTCGCGCTGGACCCCGCCGCCGAGTACCAGGGCCGGTCGCTGTTCGTGCTGGGGCGCCTCGCGCCCGACGAGACCGCCGCCGGCGCGCAGGCCCTGCTCCGCGGAGTGGCCGCGCGGCTGGCGGAGCAGCACGCGTACGACGAAGGCTGGAGCGTCAACGTCGTGCCGCTCTTCGACGAGGTGGTGGGCGAGGCGCGCACCCTCATGCTCGTCCTGCTCGGCGCGGTGGGACTCGTGCTCCTGATCGCCTGCGTGAACGTGGCCGCCATGGTGCTGGCGCGCGGCAGCGCG
>Ga0302046_10001312_pt1 | contig 23342 bp, 25 predicted proteins | sample RVTome_11_FD_200261 | JGI IMG/M metagenome (GOLD analysis project Ga0302046, IMG submission 200261) | Soil microbial communities from uranium-contaminated site in the Upper Colorado River Basin, Wyoming, United States - RVT147D111 (version 2) ... | reverse complement strand
CACGTGCCTCAAAATCCCGTGGCCGCAAGGCCGTGTGGGTTCGACTCCCACCTCGGGCACTCGGACGACGACGACTCAGGGAAAAACCGACGGGGGTGGTTGCAGGGAACCGGATGGCGCGCCAGACTTCTGCCCGTCCGTTCCCATTGAGCGTGCAGCAATGCGGTGGGCAGCACCTCTCTTGGTTCCTCGGCTGGGATTGTCCCGACGTGTGCCCGTCCGACGTTGCCTGACGTCGGGGCTGCACGCCGCCGGAACAGCCGTCCTCGCGACGCTCCTGCTTGCCGGCACGCTGCCCGCCCAGCCCCCGCCAACCCCCGCCCAGAGCATCTCCGCCGGCGCGAGCATCTACGGCGCCAAGGGGTGCAGCGGCTGTCACGCCATCAACGGGATTGGCGCCGCGATCGGGCCCGATCTCGCCACGATCGCCACGCCGTCCCTCAACGCGCTCGTGTCGGCCATGTGGGGCCACCTGCCGCAGATGGCGGACCGCTTTGCCGCCGCCGGCGCGGAGCCGCCGCACCTGGACGGGTGGGAAGCCGCCGACCTGATGGCGTTTCTGTTCTGGGCGGCGTCCGCCACGCCGGTCGGCAGTACCGACGCCGGCCGAGCGCTGTTCACGGACAAGGCCTGCGTCGTCTGCCATCAGGTCGGAAACGTCGGGGGCGTGCTGGGCCCGCGCCTCGACGGCTCGGCCGCGCTGTTCTCGAGCATCGAGCTGGCAGCCGCGCTCTGGAACCACGCGCCGGCCATGGGCTCGGAGATGGAATCCCGCGGCGTGCGGCGCCCCACGCTGAGTGGCGCGGACCTGGACCACCTCGTGGCGTACCTCGGCTCCGCCGGCGACCTCCTCCAGCCGCCAACGCTCTACGCGCTTGCCGGGCGGCCCGACGCGGGGCGCACCCTGTTCCGGGAACGAGGCTGCATCCGCTGCCATCGGGTGGGCGCCGAGGGGGGCGACGTCGGACCGGACCTGACCCGCGCGGCGCGCCGGCAGCCCGCGGCGTTTGCGGCGGCGATGTGGAACAAGGGACCGCGGATGATGGCCGCCATGCGGGCCACGGGCCTTGCGATCCCGAGACTTACCGGCGCCGAGATGGCGGATCTCGTCGCCTACCTCGGGACGTTTCAGTACCTGTCGGGCTCGGGCAGCGCCGCCCGCGGGACGGCGGCGGCGCAGGCCGGCGGGTGCACGGCGTGCCACACCCTTGGCGACCTCGCGGCCATGACGGGCGTCCCCAGCCGGTCGGCCGCGATCGCCGCCCTCTGGAACCACGTGCGGCTGCCCGCCGATACGCTGCGGCGCGCCTGGCGGCCACTCACCCCCGAACAGGTGGCGGACCTCGTGGCGTACTTCGAGAGGCGGGGACAGACGCGATGAAGTCTTGGCATTGCCGGTCAGCAGTGATGCTGGCCTTCGCCTCGGCGCTGGGGCCTTCCGCGCTTCGAGGCCAGAGCGCTCCGGACAGCGTTGCCCGGGACATGTGCGCGTCTTGTCACGCGAGCCTGCCCGTGGAGCGGCTGGCGCACCCGGTGACGCTCTTTGCGGACGACATCCACGCCGCCAAGGGCTTCGGCTGCGTGGCCTGCCACGGCGGGGACCCCACGGTGCCCGGATTCGCGAGCATGGACCCGCGGAAGGGTTTCGTGGGGAAGCCGGCCGGTCGCCAGGTCCTCCAGGTGTGCGGACGCTGCCACGCCGACGCCGCCTTCATGCGGCGGTACAACCCGTCGCTCCGCGTGGATCAGGTCACGGAGTACGCCTCGTCCGTCCACGGACAGCGCCTGCTGGGGCAGGGGGACACCGCCGTCGCCACCTGCGTGAGTTGCCACCCAGCGCACCAGATCCGCCCACCGAGCGACTCCCGGTCCAGCGTGGCGCCGGAGAACGTGGCCGTCACGTGCGGCGCGTGCCACGCCGACACGATGCGCATGAGCCGGTACGGCATCCCGACCGATCAGCTCACCCGCTACGAGGCCAGCGCGCATTGGGACGCCCTCTCGGTTCAGGGCGACCGCTCGGCGCCCACGTGCAACGACTGCCACGGGAACCACGGGGCGGCGCCGCCCGGCGTGGGTTGGGTGGGCAACGTGTGCGGGCAGTGCCATTCGGTGATGGCGGACTACTTTGCCGCGAGCCGCCACTCGCAGATCTTCACGGCGATGGGCGTGCCCGGCTGTGCCGCCTGCCACAGCAACCATTCCGTGATGAAGACCGATGACGCGATGCTCGGACTGGGCGAGGCGGCGGTGTGCAGCCGCTGCCACGTCGAAGGCGCGGGCGGTGGGGTGGTCGCGGCAGCGATGCGGGCGGCCATTGACTCGCTCCAGGCATCGTTCCGCGTGGCGGACTCCCTGCTGACCCGGGCGGAGCAGGCCGGGATGGAGGTCAGCCAGCCGCAGTTCGATCTCCAGAACGCGCAGACGGCGCTGCTCCAGGCCCGGACCGCCGTGCACGCGTTCGTCCACGACTCCGTGCAACGGCACGTGGACGAGGGGCTTGGTATCGCGGGATCGGCGATCGCGCGGGGGCACGCCGCGCTCGACGATCTCCGGTTCCGCCGGCTCGGCCTGGCCGTCTCCACCGGTGTCATCGTGCTGCTGATCGCGAGCCTCATCCTCAAGATCAGGCAGCTGGAGGGCCGCGGATGACCGGCCCGGCCCATCCCACCCCGCAGGAGCCCCGCATGCCGGACACGACCCGCCGGACGTTTCTCGACTGGCTGATGAGCCGCACGCTCACGACGTGGATCCTGAGCACGAGCCTGGGCGGGCTCATCCTGGCCATCGTGTATCCGGTGGGCAGGTACATGGTCCCGCCGCCCGCCGCCGAGTCCGCCGCGTCGTCCGTCACGCTGCCGTTCACGCCCGATGACCTGGCGCCCAACTCGGCCAGGGTGTTCAAGTTCGGCAACCGCCCCGGGATCATCGTCCGGACGCCCGGCGGCGAATTGCGCGCCTTCTCGGCGGCGTGCACGCACCTGGGCTGCATCGTGCAACATCGCGCGGACCTCGGGCACCTCTGGTGCGCCTGCCACAACGGTCACTTCGACTTGAACGGCATCAACATCCAGGGGCCGCCCCCACGGCCGCTCGAGGCGTTCCAGGTGAACGTGCGCGGCGACCAGATCGTCGTGAGCAAAGGGGCCTGAGCATGTCACCCGTGCGCCGGACCCTGACCGCGGTGTGGGAGTGGCTGGATGACCGCATCGGGCTGGCCGCCATCCAGGCGATGGCCAGAAAGAAGGAGGTGCCGGTCCATCGGCACACGATCTGGTACTACCTGGGCGGCATGACGCTCTTCCTGTTCCTCGTGCAGCTGGGCACGGGCGCGCTGCTCCTGATCTATTACCGGCCCAGCGCCGAGGAGGCGTACGAGTCCGTCCAATTCCTCATGGCGGAAGTCCAGTTCGGGTGGCTGATCCGGTCCATCCATCACTGGGCCGCCAACCTGATGATCGTGGCCCTCTTCTTCCACCTCTTCAGCGTGCTCCTGCTCCGGGCCTATACGAAACCGCGGGAGCTGACCTGGCTCTCGGGCTTCTTTCTGTTCGGCCTCTCGCTGGCGTTCGGGTTCACCGGATACTTGCTGCCCTGGAACGAGCTGGCCTACTTCGCCACGCGGGTGGGAACCCAGATCATCGCGGTCGTGCCCGTGGTGGGAGAGTTCCTGCTGCGGGTGGCGCGGGGCGGGGAAGACGTGACCGGGGCCACCCTCACCCGGTTCTACGCGGTCCACGTTGCCCTGCTGCCCGCCACGGCCCTGGTCATCCTTGGGCTCCACCTGTTCCTGGTGCAGCGTCACGGGATGAGCGTGCCGCGCTCGGTGGCCGAGGAGGGCGGGCCCAGGAAGGTCATGCCGTTCTTCCCGAATTTCTTCCTTCGGGACGCGGTAGGCTGGCTCACGGCGCTCGCGATTCTCGCGGCCCTCGCGGCCTATTTCCCGGCGGAGCTGGGCGACAAGGCCGACCCGTTCGCCCCGGCGCCGGCCGGTATCAAGCCCGAGTGGTACTTCATGTTCATGTTCCAGACGCTGAAGTACCTCCCGGCGCACATCCTCTGGTTCGATGGGGAGGTGGTTGGGATCCTCGGGTTCGGCGCGGGAGCGGTCTTCCTGCTGCTGATCCCGTTCATTGATCGGAGCACGGGGCGGGATCGGAGCCGTCTGTTCACGTGGATCACGATCGGGATCATCGCGTTCATCCTCGTGCTCACCTATCTGGGATACACGGCCGACCCCACGGCATAGGCGTCCACGCTGCGCGTCCCGAGCCGGTGCCGTCGGTGACGGCCGCAAAAAAAGCCGCCTCGTGGGCGGCTCGATGTGGGGTCCGGGGCGGCTCAGCCCGCGCGCCGCAGGTACACCGAAGGCGCGTTGGGGCCCACCGCCGGCCGGCCGGCCGGCGCACGGATCACGCCGAGGGGATGCCCGCCTTCGTCGTGCAGGCAGTACTCCTTTTCCCGCGGCGGGGCCTCCCGCAGAAACCCGTGAAGGCTGAGAAGCGCGTCTGACAGTGCGCGGGGCACAGCCAGACAGGCTCCGGTGTGGACGATTCCGGTTGCGGCCAGGCTCAGGGCAATCATGGTTGCTTCCTCTCTGCTTCCCAGACGTGGGCGGACGCCGGAATGTTTCGGCCATCTGTGTGTCACCCCGTTAGATGCGTCGTCCCGGGGAAGGGTTGCAACCAACCCTCCACTCCCGCGGCCCGGGGTGTAAATTCCCCCGCATCACGCTCCCGGTTCCACCACACCTACCCCTCTGACCCCTCGCCCCGTGCCCGACAAGCCCGCCGACATGCCGGTCGCCTTCGCGAGCCAGCCGTACACGGCTTCCGCGTGGGACGAGGACGCGTTCGCGGCCTATGCCGAAGGGCGGGACCCCCGCCCGTGCCCGGTCTGCGGGCGGGTCGGGTTCTTCGGACCCCGGGTGGTTGGGGTGATGAAGGTCCGGGCCTGCCGGTTCTGCGGCCTGTACCAGGAGGCGGAAGGCCCCCCCCTGCGGGCAACCCCGACGGTACATGCCTGCGCCGAGTGGCCCGAGATCGCACGGGCCCCGTACATCTGGTGGGTGCCGCCCGGCGACGCTTCTTACACCTGCTCGTTCTGCCGCACCGTGGTCAAGGCGGCGGACTGCCTGGTGACGCCGCCGAGCGAGGACTCGAAGCACCCCTGGTGGCGGGTGCCGCAGGGCCGGAATCGCTTCTACTACGCCCGCTTCTGGGAAAACTGGCCGTTCACCAAGGGACGCGTGTTCCTGTGAGCCGCGTGTACATTACGGCGGCCATGCGCCATCGGAGACCCCTTATGCGCCGTGCCGCCCGGACCCTCGGCCTGACCCTGACGCTCGTGGCGTTCCCGGCGGCCTCCGGTTGGGCCCAGGACGCCGACCGCCCGCCCGTCCAGCACCGAGGGTTCTGGATCGGGTTCGGGTTGGGTGGCGGGGCCAACCTCGCAGATTTCGCCGAGGGAAGCCGTGCCGGCGTGGGCGGCTACCTGCGGATGGGTGGCACCATCAGCCAGAAGCTCCTGCTTGGCGGCGAGGCGGCCGGATGGGCCCGGGACGTGGGCGGCGGGACGTTCTCCGAAAGCGGCCTCACCGCCGTCGCCCTCTACTACCCGGCCGGGCCCGGAGTCTTCCTGAAGGCGGGAGCGGGATTCGCGGGCTGGTCCTGGAGCACGTCGGTCGGCTCGACGACGACGAGCACCACGGCCGGGGGATTCGCCGGAACGCTCGGCATCGGCTATGACCTCCGGATCGGCACCAACCTCTTCATCACGCCGAATCTGGACTTCCTGTACCACACGCTGGAAAGCGACAACAGCGCGTTCTCCAACATCTCATCGGGTGCGGTCCTGCTGTTCACGCTCGGCCTCACCTGGCACTGATCATGGCGGCGGGCCGCCCATGGGGCGGCAATTGGGGATGATGACATGACGGGAACCACGATCACCTGGCACGAGGGCACCTACCGGGTCCCCAACGACCCGATCATTCCATTCATCGAAGGCGACGGGATCGGCCCGGACATCTGGCGGGCGGCGCAGCGGGTGTTCGACGCGGCCGTCGCGAAGGCCTTCGGTGGCAAGAAGCGCATCGTCTGGAAGGAAGTGCTGGCCGGCGAGAAGGCGTTCAGCGCCACGGGGGAATGGCTTCCCCCGGCCACGCTGGCGGCCATCACGGCGCACCGGATCGCCATCAAGGGGCCGCTGACCACGCCGGTGGGCGGCGGGATCCGCTCGCTCAACGTGGCGCTGCGGCAACTGCTCGACCTCTACGCTTGCGTGCGGCCCGTGCGGTACTTCACCGGCGTGCCGTCGCCCGTGCGCGAGCCCGGCAAGCTCAACGTCGTGATCGTCCGCGAGAACATCGAAGACGTCTACGCCGGCATCGAGTATCAGTCCGGGACCCCCGAGGCCGTCAAACTGCGTGAGTTCCTGGTCGGGACGATGGGGGCCGAGATCCGCGAGGGCAGTGGGATCGGGATCAAGCCCATGAGCCCCTTCGGCAGCAAGCGTCTCGTCGCCAAGGCCATCCGATACGCGCTGGACCGCGGCCGGACATCCGTGACGCTGGTCCACAAGGGCAACATCATGAAGTTCACCGAGGGCGCGTTCCGCGACTGGGGCTACGAGGTGGCCCGTGAGCAGTTTGCCGACCGCATCATCGCCGAAGCGGATCTCGGGAGCGGCGGGGCCGGGAGCAAGCTGATCATCAAGGACCGCATTGCGGACTCGATGTTCCAGCAGGTCCTCCTCCGCCCGGACGAGTACTCGGTGCTCGCGACGCCCAACCTGAACGGCGACTACCTCTCGGATGCCTGCGCCGCGCAGGTCGGCGGTCTCGGCATGGCGCCCGGCGCCAACATGGGCGACGGCTTCGCGGTCTTCGAGGCCACCCACGGGACCGCCCCGAAGTACGCCGGCCAGGACAAGGTGAATCCCAGCTCGGTCATCCTGTCGGGCGTGATGATGCTCGAGGAGCTCGGTTGGGGGAAGGCGGGCGAGCTGATCGTGCGGGGCATCGAAGGCGCTCTCGGCGCCGGCACGGTCACCTACGACCTGGCCCGGCAGATGCCGGGTGCCACCACCGTGCCCAGCTCGGGCTTCGCCGACGCCATCATCCGTCACATGGGGAGCTGACGCGTGCGCACCTCCGTGAAGATCGTCCCGCTGGAGCAGGTCCGTGCCGACCTGCTGGTCATTGCCAGCGGCCAGCTCCACGACAAGGTCCCCGACTCGCTGCTCGGCCTCGATGAGGCCGCCGGCGGGGCGTTGCGACGCGTCGTGGCCTCGGGCGACTTCACGGGGGACCGCGACCAGCACACGATGGTGTACCCCGCGCGGGGCCCGCGCCGCGTGCTGCTGCTGGGCCTCGGGAACCACGCGCAGATCACCCGCGCGGCCATCCGGACGGCCGCGGCCGTGGGCGCGCGCCGGGCCGCGGCCATGGGCGCGCACGCCCTCGCGTTTCACGTCACGCAGGAAACCCACCCGGGCGTCCCACCGGAGGCGTTGGGACAGGTGGCCACCGAGGGGGCGCTCCAGGGGGCCTGGCGGTTCGTCGAGCTCAAGGCGGTGCGGGACGGCAAAGGCCCGGTCGAGTCGTTCGATCTGATCGTGGCGCGGGAGATCCGCCCCGACGTGGAACGGGGTCGGGTCCGGGGCCACGCCATCGGGATCGGCCAGCGACTGGCCCGGAACCTCCAGATGCTGCCCGGCAACGTCTGCACCCCGGAGTATCTCACGACCGTCGCGCGGGACCTGGCGCGGGCGTACCGCTTCAAGCTCACCGTGCTCGGCCGGGCGCAGATGGAGAAGGAGGGCATGGGCGCCCTGTTGTCCGTCGCCCGGGGGAGTCCGGAAGAGCCGCGCTTGCTGGCGCTCGAGTACCGGGGCGCCGGCCGGACCGCCCCCATCTGCCTCGTCGGCAAGGGCATCACGTTCGACTCGGGCGGCATCTCGCTCAAGCCGGCCGACAAGATGGAGGAGATGAAGTACGACATGTCCGGCGCCGCGGCGGTCCTGGGGACGTTCGAGGCGCTGGGGCAGCTGAAGCCCGCCGTGAACGTGGTGGGACTCATTCCCTCGACCGAGAACCTGCCGTCCGGAACCGCCATGCGGCCCGGCGACGTCGTCCGCTCCCACTTCGGGAAGACCATCGAGATCATCAACACCGACGCGGAAGGCCGGCTGGTCCTGGCCGACGCCCTGTCGTACGCGCGCCGTTACCAGCCGAGCTGCGTGCTCGACGCCGCCACGCTCACCGGGGCGGTGGTGATCGGGCTCGGCAACCACGCGGTGGGCCTGATGGGCAACGACGACCGGCTGCTCGATGAGGTCCGACAGGCCGGCGACCGCGCGGGCGAGCGCTGCTGGCCCCTGCCGCTGTGGGACGAGTACCGCGAGCAGATTCGCTCCGACGTGGCCGACGTCAAGAACAGCGGCGGCCGCGCGGCCGGCTCGATCACGGCCGGGTGGTTCCTGCGCGAGTTCGTGGACGGGTATCCGTGGGCCCACCTCGACATCGCCGGGACCGCGTACACCGACACGGAGCGCCCGGGTCTGGCCAAGGGTCCCACCGGACTGGGCGTCCGCCTGTTCAGCGAGTTCCTGCTCGCCCGCGCGCGGGGGTGAGTCCCCCGCGGGCCACGCACGGGCTCGCGGCCGCGGTCGCCCTGCTGCTGGCAGCCGCGCCCGCGCGGGGCCAGGTGGCGGACCAGGACTCGGCTCCGCCGGCGGGGCCTCCCGCCATCCTCCCAATGCCGCCGCTCGAGGTTGCCCCCGGGCCGCTGTCACCGGGATCGCGACTGGTCTTCACTCGCGACTCGATCATCTGGACCAACGGCTACACGCTTGCGGATCTGCTGATGGAGGTTCCCGGCATCTACGCCGCCCGCACCGGGTTCGTGGGGCAGCCCAGCCCCCTGTACTACGGGAGCCGCGGGGCCGCGGGGATGGAGATCCTCTACGACGGCCAACCCATCACCGTGCTCGGCGCGGACTCGGTGGGAGTTGACCCCGGCCGGATCTCCCTGATGGGCCTCCGGCGCGTCGAGGTCGAGCGCCACCCGGCGTTCCTGCGCGTCTACCTCGTCTCGGAACGCCACGACCTGCCCGGCGCGCGCTCGCTGCTCCGCATCGTCAACGGCGACTTCAGGACGGCGGGATACGCCGGGCTGTTCCAGTATCGCTGGGCCAGTGGGATCGGCATGGACCTCGCCGCCGATTACTTCAACGGCAAGGGAGGGCAGGGGGAAACGCGGAACGCCACGTGGTTCGACCTCCGGGCCGCGGTGGACTGGACGCCGTCACCCCTGGTGTCCGCGGCATTCCAGCTCCGGTCTCTCACGCGCGACCGGGCCGTGACGGCGGGCCCAGCGGGGCTCGACGTCCCGTTCCGCGACGACGCGCGTCGGGAGACCATCTTCCGCCTCCTCGCGAGCACGCGGCCGCATCGGCAGGGCCTCTCCTTCGAAGCCGGGCTCCAGAGCGCCACCTGGCGCGCCGATTCCGCGACCGCGGACACGCTGCTTGGCGACCGCTCGGCGAACGCCGGATTCCTGGGCCTGCGGATGGCCGGCACGCACGCCACCGCCGACCTCCAGACCCGGTTCACGGACTACCACACCCCGGTCGAAACCCGGTTGCGCACCGGGTGGATGCCGTTCGGCTGGCTCACGCTGTCGGGCGGCGCGCGCTGGGCGTCCCACCTCGGCCGCCGGACCTCGCGGAGCGCGGATGCCAGCCTTGCCCTCCACGGCGGCGCCTTCTCGCTCGTGGGAGACGTGCGCTGGGCCGACGCCGTGGCGGCCCCGGTGCTTGCCGACGACACCGCCCAGACCACGCTCGACCTGGGCGCCCGGGCCGGATTCGCGTCGCGCCGCCTGACGGTGCGCGCGGGCGTGGAGCGGCGGGACGCCTTCCAGGCGCCGCCGCTGGCCGAGATCCGGGGCTGGCCACCGCTCCCACCAGCCGCCGAGGCGACGTTCTTCGTGGGCGACGTCACGGTCAATCTCGGTCCGCTCGCGTTGAGCAGCTGGTACGCCGATCCGGTGTCCGGCGCCGCCTCCGCCTTCGAGCCCCCCTCGCACAGCCGCACCGCGCTGACGTTCCGGTCCAAGTTCCTGCGCACGTTCCGCAGCGGCGCGTTCGACCTCAAGGTGCAGATCGCGGTGGAAGCCTGGAGCGCCGGAACCGCCGGCGCGGATGCGTCCGGCGCGCCCGTGCCGCTGCCCGGGACGTCGGTGGCGGAGGCGTTCCTTCAGGTCGAGCTGGTGTCGTTCCACGCGTTCTACAGCCTCAAGAACGCGCTGCGATCGCGCGAGGGCTTTGTCCCCGGCTTCGAGTATCCGCGCAACCGCCAGACGTTCGGCGTCAAATGGCTGTTCCGCAATTGATCCGCGGCTACCGGCCACGGAGGGGGTGGGCTACCTTATTCGCCCGCGCCGCGGGGGAGGACTGGTGCCGCGATCCATGACCGGCTTCGGGGTGGCGGACGGACCGGCCGGAGGCGGTCGGCTTCAGGTCGAGGTCCGGACCGTCAACCATCGCCATTTCAACGCGCAGCTGCGGATGCCCGGGGCATTCCAGGGGTTCGAGGCCGCGCTGCGCGAACGCCTGCGCGCGCGGATCGAGCGGGGGCACGTGAACGTCTCGATTCGCTGGATCGAGGACCCGGCCATCCCGCAGGGCACCATCCGCGTGAACGTGCCGCGCGCGCGCGCCATCCTGGCGGCCGTCGAGGAGCTGCGGAACGCGCTGCATTTGTCGGATACGGTGGACGCGGCGTTCCTGGCCCGACAGCCGGACGTCCTTCAGGTGGACGCCGGGGAGGAAACGCCGGCCGTGGCCGAGTCCGAGCTGTTCGGCATCGTGGACCGCGCGGTGGACGAGGTCCTGGCCATGCGCACCCAGGAGGGCGCGGCCATCGGGGCCGACCTCCTGGCCCGGCTTGGCCACCTCACGGACGGCCTGGCGCGCGTGCGGGCCCGCGCCCCGGAGCGGCTCGTGGCCGAGCGCGAGCGCCTGCGCGCGGCGGTGACCGAGCTGCTGGATGGGCGCCAGCCCGACCCGGACCGGCTGGCGCAGGAAGTCGCCTACCTGGCGGAGCGGCTGGACGTCACGGAGGAGGTGGTGCGGCTCGCGACGCATCTCGCGGCGGCCCGGGAGCTGCTGGCCGCGGACGCGCCGCCCGGCCGGCGGCTCGGCTTCCTGGCGCAGGAGATGCTCCGCGAGATCAACACGATCGGCTCCAAGGCCAACGACGCGGCCATCGCCGCCGCGGTCATCGGGATGAAGGAAGAACTGGAGCGGTTCCGGGAGCAGCTGGAGAACATCGAGTGACACCGTTTCTCCTCGTGCTGTCCGCTCCGTCCGGCGCCGGCAAGACGACGATCGCGCAGGCCCTGCTCGCCGCCCGCGAGGACCTGGGGTTCAGTGTCTCCGCCACCACCCGATCGCCCCGGCCGGGCGAACGGAACGGGGTCGAGTACTGGTTCCTGACGCCGGAGGAATTCCAGCGCCGCGTGGACGCGGACGACTTCCTCGAGTGGGCCGAGTATGGGGAGCGCCGCTACGGGACGCTCCGGGCCGAGGTGGACCGGGTCCTGGCCGAGGGCCGCCACGTCCTGCTCGACGTCGAGGTGGCGGGGGCGCGACAAATCCGTGCCCGGTGCCAAAACGTCGTGAGCGTCTTTATAATTCCCCCCTCGGCCCGGTCGCTGGTAGAGCGGCTCGGAGGCCGGAACACGGAGCGGGGGCCGGACCTGGCCCGGCGGCTCCGGCGGGCGGTGCAGGAGCTGGAGGCGGCGGCGGCGTACGATTACGTCGTCACCAACTCGGACAAGACGCAGGCCGTGGCGGAGGTGGCGGCGATCATTGACGCCGAGTCGCGCCGCCCAAGCCGGCAGCCCGCCTTGGAAACCACCTTGCGGTCCCTGATCCGCGACCTCGCGGACCTGGCCACCGCCACGGAAAGGATGTAGCCGGCAGCATGCGCATTTTCACTCCCAACGAGCTGGCCCGCCGCGCGGGCAACAAGTATCTGAGCGTGCTCGTGGCCGCCAAGTTCGCGCGGTTCGTGAACGACTTTCCGCGGGACCAGTCCGTGGATCTCGAGAAGAAGCTCACCACCCGGGCGCTCGAGGAGCTGGCCGCGGGCGGCCTGACGTACAAGCTGATCCGTCGGCGGCGGCAGGAGACGTGATCCTGGCTGGCCGGCGCGTCCTGCTGGGCGTGACCGGTGGCATCGCGAGCTACAAGGCGTGCACCCTCGCGCGCCGGCTCGCGGAAGCCGGAACGGCGGTCGACGTGGTCCTCACCGCGGCGGCCGCCGAGTTCGTTCGGCCCCTCACCTTCGAGGCGCTCACCGGTCGGGCGGTGCTGACCTCCCTCTGGACGCCGGGCCGCGCGCTCGACCACATCGCCCTGGCGCGCGATCCCGATCTCGTGGTCCTGGCCCCGGCCACGGCCAACCTGCTGGCCCGGGCGGCCGCCGGCATCGCGGACGACGTGCTGACGGCCATTCTCCTGGCCCGGGAAGGGCCGGTCCTGGCCGCGCCGGCCATGAACGACGCCATGTACGCGCACCCGGCCACCCAGGCAAATCTCGAGACGCTGCGCGGCCGCGGTTGGCGCTTCGTGGGACCTGACGTGGGCCCGTTGGCCGAGGGGCCCAGCGAGCGCCCGGGGCGGATGGCCGAACCCGAGGCCATCTTCGCGGCCGCGGTGCGCGCCCTGCGGGGTGACGCCAGCGTGTTGCGGGGTCGTCGGGTGCTGGTGACCGCGGGGCCCACCCGCGAGCACCTCGATCCCATCCGGGTGGTGACCAACATCTCGAGTGGCCGGATGGGCTTTGCGCTCGCGGCCGACGCGTACGCCCGCGGCGCCGAGGTGGTGCTGCTCGCGGGTCCCACCGCGCTCGAACCGCCCACCGGCGTGCGGATCGAGCGGGTCGAGTCCACCGCGGACCTGGCCGCCGCGGTCGCCCGCCATCTCCCGGAAGCCGACGTGCTCCTGATGGCCGCCGCCCCCGCCGACTACCGGCCCGACACGCCGGCCGTCGCCAAGCGGTCCCGGAAGGACGGCACGCTGCCCGTGACGCTCGTGCCCACCGAGGACGTGCTCGAGACCACGCGGCCGCTCCGGAAGCCGGGGGCGGTGCTGGTGGGATTCGCCTACGAGACCGAGGACGGCCTGGTTAAGGCCCGCGCCAAACGCGAGCGGAAAGGGCTCGACCTGGTCGTGCTGAACCTGGCCGAGCCCGGGGCGGGCGCCGAAGTGAACACGAACCGGGTGACCCTCGTGTCCGCGGAGGGAGAAACGCCGGGACCGCTCGAGTCCAAGCAGGCCGCCGCCGCGCGCATCCTGGACGCGGTGGAGACGCTCCTGTGACCGAGCCGCGCGACCTCGTGCGCCGGTATCTGGCCCAGCAGGTGGCCCTCGGTGCGCGAGCCATCACGCTGCCGCGACCGGCCGCGACGGCTGCCGCCGCCAACGCCCTCGAGCAGGCGGCCGCCGTCGGGGACGCGCCACCGCCCCCACGACAGCCGCGCCAGACGCCGCCGCCGCGCGCCCCCGCACGCAGCCCGACCGGCCGGGCGACGGCGCGCTGGCAGACCGACCTCCCCCCGATCCCGCCGCCGGGGATCGTGGTGAAGGCCCCGGATACGGATCTGTTCGCAACCGACCCGCTGGCCTCGGCCGCGTTCGACGCGGTGGTGGCGCAGATCCGGGCATGCACGCGCTGCCGCCTGCATGCCGGCAGGACGAACGCCGTCCCCGGCGAGGGGCCGGCGGACGCGCGCCTCGTGGTGGTGGGGGAGGGGCCGGGCGTCAACGAGGACGCCCAGGGCCGGCCGTTCGTGGGGCGTGCCGGCGACCTGCTGAACGAGATCCTGGCCGCGATTGACTGCCCGCGCGAGACGGTGTACATCGCCAACGTGGTGAAGTGCCGGCCCCCGGACAACCGGAAGCCGCAGGGCGACGAGATGGAAGCCTGCATGCCGTACCTCCACCGGCAGCTCGCGCTGATCCGTCCCAAGGTGGTCCTGGCCATGGGGGCCACGGCCGCGGAGGCGTTGCTCCAGACGCGTGCCTCGCTGGGCCAGCTCCGGAACCGCGTGCACGAGTATCGCGGCATCCCGCTCGTCGTGACCTATCACCCGGCGGCGCTGCTGCGGAACCCGAACTGGAAACGGCCGACGTGGGATGACGTCCGTATCGCCCGCCAGCTCCTCGACCGGTAGCGACGACCAGCTGCGGCGCATGCCGTGGAGCCCCGAGGCCGAGCAGGCGGTCCTCGGGGCGATGCTGCTGGACCAGGACGCGGCGCTCAAGGCCGTCCAGGCCCTCGACGACGCCAGCTTCTACCGCGAGTCGCACCGCCGGATCTTCCGCGCCATGGCGCAGGTGATTGACCGGAGCGACGCGTTGGACCCGCTCGTGCTCCGGGACGAGCTGGAGCGCCGCGGCGACCTCGAGGCGGCCGGGGGGATGGAGTACCTGGCCGAGCTGCTCGACACGGTCCCCACCGCCGCCAACGTCGAGTTCCACGCCCGGATCGTCCGGGAGAAGGCCCTGCTGCGCCGCCTCATCGAGGTCGGCACGCAGATGGTCCAGTCCGGCTACGAGGCCCGCCAGGACATCGGCACGTTACTGGACGAGGCCGAGCAGAAGGTCTTCGAGGTCTCCAACGCCCGCGGCACCCAGGAAGTGGTCCGGATCAAGGAGCTGATGTGGCTCGCGATGGAGCGCATCGAAGCGAGGGACCGCGGCGATGAATCGGTACGCGGAGTTCCGAGTGGTTTTGCAGATTTGGACGGCAAGACCAACGGCTTTCAGCGGAGCGACCTCATTATCGTGGCGGCGCGGCCCTCGATGGGAAAGACATCCTTCTGCCTCAACGTCGCGGCCAACGCGGCCCTGGAGTCCAAGGTCCCCGTGGCCATCTTCTCGCTGGAGATGTCCAAGGACCAGTTGGTGGAGCGGCTCCTCTCGGCCGAGGCATTCGTGGACCTGCACCGGCTGCGGAGCGGCGGGCTCCGGTCCGAGGACTACCCCAAGCTGTCGCGCGCCGCGGGTCTCCTCGGCACGGCCCCCATCTGGATTGACGACACGCCGGCGCTCACGCTCCTCGAGCTGCGGTCCAAGGCGCGCCGGCTCAAGGCGGAGCACGACATCGGGCTGATCGTGGTGGACTACCTCCAGCTCATCCGGGGGACCGGGCGGGCGGAGAGCCGGCAGGAAGAGATCAGCTACATCTCGCGGTCCCTCAAGGCGCTGGCGCGGGAACTCCAGACGCCGGTGATCGCGCTGTCGCAGCTCTCGCGCGCTCCCGAGCAGCGGGGCGGCGACCGCCGGCCCATGCTCTCCGACCTCCGGGATTCCGGCGCCATTGAGCAGGACGCCGACCTCGTGCTGTTCATCTACCGGCCCGAGATGTACGCGGCCATCCTGGAAAAGGAGGACACGGAAGAGGGCATGGCGGAGCTGCACCTGGCCAAGCACCGGAACGGTCCCACGGGGACGCTCAAGCTCGCCTTCCTGAAGCAGTACACCCGGTTCGACTCCTTCACGGAACGCACCGCCACGGAACATGCCGCGGACCGGGGCAATGGCGGGTAAGCGGCACTCCGTCCACCGGTGCGCGGAGTGCGGCGCCGAGCATCCCAAGTGGGCCGGGCGCTGCGAAGGCTGCGGGGCCTGGAACACGCTCGTGGAAGAAGTGGTGCAGCGGCGGCCCGGCGCGCCGGCAGGGCGGCGGGCGGCGTCCACCCCATCGAGTGACCGACCGCCGGTCCGACTGTCCGAAGTCTCGACCGAGCGGCTGCCCCGCCTCCAGACGGGACTCTCGGAACTCGACTACGTGTTGGGCGGCGGGATCGTGCCCGGTTCGCTGGTCCTGATCGGCGGCGAGCCGGGGGTCGGGAAGTCCACGCTCCTGCTCCAGGCCGCGGCGCGCCTCGAGGCGCGGGGCGTCCCCACGCTCTACGCCACCGGCGAGGAATCGGTGGAGCAGGTCCGGCTGCGGGTGGACCGCATCGAGGAAGACGCCGGCCGCGTCCTGGCGCTGGCCGAGGTTCGCGTGGACGTGGTCATCGCCCAGTCCGCCGCCGTCGGCGCCCGCGTCGTGATCGTGGATTCCATCCAGACGACCTATGCGGACGAGCTGGAAGGTGCGCCCGGCAACGTGGGGCAGGTGCGCGAATGCGCCGCGCGGCTGATGCGCTTTGCCAAAGCCTCGGGGACCGCGGTGGTCCTGGTGGGCCACGTGACCCGCGGCGGCATGATTGCCGGCCCCAAAACGCTCGAGCACGTCGTGGACACGGTCGTCTACTTCGAGGGCGAGCCCGCCAGCGGCTTCCGCGTGCTGCGCGCGGTCAAGAACCGGTTCGGCTCGGTGGACGAGGTCGGCATCTTCGAGATGACCTCGGCCGGGCTCATCCCGGTCGCCAACCCGTCAGCGGCGTTCGTGGCCGGCCGGTCCGCCGAGACCGCCGGCACCGCCGTGACCGCCATGATGGAAGGCACGCGGCCCGTCCTGATCGAGATCCAGGCGCTCGCCGCCAAGGCGGGATTCGGGACGCCGCAGCGCGTGGCCACCGGGCTCGAACAGAAACGGCTGGCCGTGCTGCTGGCGGTGCTGGAGCGGCGCGGCGGGTTTCCGTTCCACGACCTCGATGTCTTCGTGAACGTTACGGGGGGCGTGCGTCTGATCGAACCCGCCTCCGACCTGGCGGTCGTGGCGGCCCTGGTGTCGAGCGTGGCGGACCAGCCGCTGCCGGCCGATGCCGTGTTCCTGGGCGAGGTGGGGCTCGCCGGCGAGATCCGTCCCGTGGGCGCCACCGACCGCCGCCTGGCCGAGGCGCAACGCCTGGGATTCCGCCGCGCCTTCGTCTCCACCCGCACCAAGAGCCACGGCCAGATCGAGCTGGTGCCGCTCGCCCATGTCGCCGACCTCGCCGCCCGACTCGCCGCCTGACGTGGGTGTCCTCCTGCCCGCCGCCGGCAAGGGCGAACGGGCGGGCGATGGCGTGCCCAAACAGTTCCGCTGCATCGCCGGCGTGCCGATGCTGCTCCGCGCCATCCGGCCGTTTGCGTCGCACCCGCGCGTGAAGGAGATCGTGGTGGCGCTGCCGGCCGAGCACGCGTCCGCGCCGCCGGACTGGCTCTCGGCCGTGGTGGGCCACCACCTGCGGGTGGTGGCGGGAGGCGCCACCCGCACGGCCTCCGTGCGCAGCGCCCTCCAGGCGCTCGATCCCGCGTGCGGCATCGTCCTGGTCCATGACGCCGCCCGACCGTTCGTGTCGGCCGCGGAGATTGACGCGGTGATTGCGGTGGCGGAACAGGGAGCCGGCGCGCTCCCGGCCGTTCCCGTGAGCGATACCCTGAAGCGCAGCGACGACGGGCGTCAGGTGACGGCGACCCCGTCCCGCGCGGGCCTCTACCGGGCGTTGACACCGCAGGGATTCCCCCGCGCGCTCCTCGCCGCCGCGTACGCGGCGGCCGGCGACGCGCTGGACGCGACCGACGACGCCGGCCTGGTGGAGGCGGCGGGCGGGCGGGTCGTGCTCGTGCCCGGCCGGGCCACCAACATCAAGGTGACCACGCCGGACGACTTCGAGCTGGCGGAGGCGCTCGCGCGGCCGTGACCGTGCTCCCGTTCCTCACCCGGGAAGACCGCGCCACGGCGGTCCCGGCCGTGCGGGCGCACCTCGCCGGCGGCGGGCTGTTGGCCTATCCCACGGAGACCGTGTACGGGCTCGGCTCGCGCGCCCGGGAGGCGGACGTCGCGGCACTGTCGGCGTTGAAGGGTCGTGATCCCGGCAAACCGTTTCTCCTGCTGGTGGCGAGCCGCCAGATGGCCGAGCGTGCCGGGCTCGTGTTCTCCGCGGCGGCCAACGCCCTGGCCGAGGCGTTCTGGCCCGGACCCCTGACGCTGATCCTGCCGGGTGGCGGGCGCCTGCCGGCCACGTTGTGCGGCCCGGAAGGGGGATTCGCCGTGCGCTGGACCTCCCACGCCGGGATCGCGCGGCTGATCGAGGAGCTGGGTGAGCCGCTCACCTCGACGTCCGCCAACCGCCCCGGCGGCCCCACCGCTCCGGGGGTCGGGGCCATCCAGGACCTGTTCGCCGACGCGATTGCCACGGGCACGCTGCTGATCCTGGACGGCGGCGTGCTGGGGAACGTGCCACCCTCGACGATCGTAGACTGCACGGGACCGCGGGCGCGCCTGGTGCGTGAGGGCGCGCTGCCGCGCGCCGAACTTCAGGGACGCGTGGGGAGGCTGGCGCCATGACCCGCGTCCTCTTCGTCTGCACGGGGAACGTCTGCCGTAGCCCGCTGGCGGAGGCGTTGCTCAAGCGCGAGGTGGACGCGCGGCGTCTCGACGGCGTGGAGGTCTCGTCCGCGGGCACCGGGGCGTGGGACGGCGCGCCGGCCTCGGAGGGGGCCTACCTCGTGGGACTCGAGCACGACCTCGACCTGTCCGGCCACCGCGCGCGCCTGCTGACGCGCGAGATACTGGCGCAGGCCGACCTCGTGCTCACCATGTCGCGCCATCACCGAGCCCGGGTACGCGAGCTGGACCGGGACGCCCGGGTGTTCCTGCTCGGCGAGTACGCGGGGCGCACCGGCGGCGCCGAGGAAGTCCCGGACCCGTTCGGCGGCGAGCTGGAGATCTACCGCCAGACGTACGCCGACCTCGATGAGCTGATCCGCGTGGCCGCCGGCCGCCTCCGATCCGAGACCGATGCTACGGGTTCGGGGAACTAGCCGCGTCCTCGCCGTCCTCGGCGACCCGGTGCGGCACTCCATCTCGCCCGAGATGCAGAATGCCGCCATCGCGGCGCTCGGCTTGAACGCCGTCTACGTGCCCTTGCACGCCACCCCGTCCGCGCTCGCGGCCACGCTCGAGACCTGCGCGGCGCTCGGGATTGCGGGCAACCTCACCGTCCCGCACAAGAAAGCGGGCGCCACGCTCATCCCGGACCTCACGGACCTGGCCCGGGGCCTCGGAGCGGTGAACACGTTCTGGGTCGAGAACGGACGGCTCCGTGGCGACAACACGGACGTGCAGGGGCTCTCCGCCGTCCTGGCGGCGCTCGACGCACCCGGCCCCTGGCTCCTCTGCGGCACGGGAGGATCGGCCCGGGCAGTAGCCGCGGTGGCCGGCGCCACCGGGACCCCGCTGCTCGTGCGTTCCCGGACCGCGGAGCGGGCAGCCGCGTTCTGCGCGTGGGCCCGGACGCTGGATACACCACCCGACGCCCGGCCGGACGAGGGCGCCACGGCCGCCACGGTGATCAACGCTACCCCGTGCGGCCTCGATCCCGCGGACCCCCCTCCCGTGCCACCCGAGCGCCTGTCGGGCACGGGCGTGGCCCTCGACCTCGTGTACCGGGCCGGCGAGACGGCGTGGGTGCGTGACTGCCGCGCCCGCGGTCTGCGGTCCGCGGACGGCCGCGAGCTGCTGCTCCATCAGGGCGCCGCCGCGTTCGAGCGATTCTTCCCTGGCCAGCGCGCACCCCGCGAGCAGATGCGGGCGGCCATCCGACGCGCGCTGAGCGGGTGACGGAAGCGCGGCTCCGGGCCCTCGAGCGGCTGCTCCTCCCGAACGCCTGCGTGGCGTGTGAGGGGAGCGTGGCCGAGGACGACCCCGACGGGCTGGTCTGCGGTCTCTGCCGCTCGCGGGTCCGGGCGGTCGGGACCGGCTGCGCGCGGTGCCAGCAGCCGCTGCCGCTCATCGGTCCGTGTCGCTTCTGCGCCGACTGGCCGGAGGTATTGCGGACCGCCCGGAGCGCCGTCTGGCTTGACGCCACGACCCGGCCCATCGTCCATCACCTCAAGTATGAAGGGCTGGCCCGGGCCGGTACCGACATCGCCCGCATCATGGCCCGGGTGCTCCCGCCGCCCGCAGCGGGAATCCTGGTGCCGGTCCCGCTGGCCCCGCGCCGCCGCCGCCAGCGGGGCTACAACCAGGCCGCGGCCATTGCGCACGCGTTGGGCGCACGCTGGCGGCGGCCGGTGGCGGAGCGCGTCCTGCGCCGGGCCCGCGATACCGGCACGCAGACGGCGCTGAGTCCCGCGGAGCGCCTGCGGAACATGGCGGCCGCGTTCGACGCCAGCGGACCGGAGGCCGTTGCCGCGCCCGCGCGTGATGCCGCCGACGCCACGATTATATTGGTGGACGACGTGCTCACCACGGGTGCGACGCTCGTGGCCTGCGCGACGGCGCTGGGCGAAGCTGGGTGGCCCGCGGTGGATGCCGTCACGTTCGCACGCGCCATGCCGTACGAGCTGCGGGTGCCCTGACCGGCCACCGCGACGCTCCTGGATCACACGCACACTTCAACACGCGAAAGCGGGGATGCCAATGCCGGTGCGGATCGCCATCAACGGATTCGGTCGGATCGGTCGGAACGTCGTGCGCGCCATGATCAAGATGAAGCAGAGCGGCGCGCTCGAGCTGGTGGCGGTGAACGACCTCACCGACTCGAAGACGCTGGCCCACCTCCTCAAGTACGACTCGGTCCACGGGCGCTTCCCCGGCGAGGTGCGCCACGACGCCGACGAGATCTTCGTGAACGGCAAGGGCGTCCGGGTGCTGGCCGAGCGGGACCCCGCGAAGCTCCCCTGGAAAGACCTCAAGGTGGACCTCGTGCTGGAGTCCACGGGCCTCTTCACGAGCCGGGAGAAGGCGGCGGCCCACCTCGCGGCCGGCGCCCGGAAGGTCGTGATCAGCGCGCCCGCCAAGCAGGAGGACATCACGATCGTCTACGGCGTGAACCACGACCAGTACGATCCCGCCAAGCACCACGTGGTGTCGAACGCCTCGTGCACCACCAACTGCCTGGTGCCCGTGGTCAAGGTGATCCGCGACGCGTTCGGGTTCGAGCGCGGGTTCATGACCACCATTCACTCCTACACCAACGACCAGTCCATCCTCGACCTGCCGCACAAGGATCTGCGGCGGGCTCGTGCGGCGGCCATGAGCATCATTCCCACCACGACCGGCGCCGCCAAGGCCACGGCATTGGTCATTCCGGAGGTGAAGGGGAAGATTGACGGCGTGGCGCTCCGCGTGCCGACCTGCGACGTGTCGGTCGTGGACCTCACGTGCATCGTCACCAAGGCGACCTCGATCGAGGAGGTCAACGCGACGTTCGGGAAAGCGGCGGCCGCCGGCCCGCTCAAGGGCGTGCTCGCGGTGAGCGACGAGCCCCTCGTGTCCGTGGACTACATCGGCGACATGCACTCCAGTACCGTGGACCTGCCCAGTACGAACGTGATTGACGGCACCTTCGTGCATGTCTCGTCGTGGTACGACAACGAGATGGGGTACTCCGCGCGCTGCGTGGACCTGCTCGGCTACATGGCCACGCGGCTCTGATGGCCCGGAAGAACCTCGACGCCCTCGCGTCGCAGCCTCTGGAAGGGCTACGCGCGCTGGTGCGGGTGGACTTCAACGTGCCGCTGAAAGACGGGCGCGTGACCGACGCCACCCGGATCGAGGCGGCTTTGCCCACCATCCGCTGGCTGCGGGAACGCGGCTGCCGGGTCGTGTTGCTCTCCCACCTCGGCCGACCCAAGGACGGGCCGGATCCCAGGTACTCGCTGGCGCCGGTCGCGAACGCCCTGGAGTCGGCACTCGGCATCCCAATCGCGTTCCTGGCCGATCCCACGGCCGACGACGCGCCCCGGGCCACCAAGCAGCTCAGGCGCGGCGAGGTGGCGCTCGCGGAGAACACGCGCTTCTATCCGGGCGAGGAGCGGAACGACCGCGCGCTGGCCGCGCGCTTCGCCGCGCTGGGGGACTTCTACGTCAATGACGCGTTCGGGTCGGCGCACCGCGCGCACGCATCCACGGAGGCGGTGGCACACCTGCTCAAGCCCGCGGTGGCGGGCTTCCTGATGGCCCGGGAGCTGGCGTACCTGGGCCAGGCGCTGGAACAGCCGGCCCGCCCATTCGTGGCGGTCCTGGGCGGCGCCAAGATCTCGGGGAAGATTGACGTCATCGAGCACCTCCTGCCGCGCGTGGACGAGGTCCTGATCGGCGGCGCCATGGCCTGCACGTTCTTCAAGGCCCTGGGGCTCGAGACGGGCACGTCGCTGGTCGAGCCCGATCGTGTGGACATGGCGAAGGGACTGCGCGAGCGCGCGGGTGCCAAGCTCGTACTGCCGTCGGGCGCGGTCGTGGCGCAGGCGCTCGCACCGGACGCGCCGACCAGGTCCGTGGCGCGGGACGGGATTCAGCCCGGCTGGGCCATGTACGACGTGGACGAGGCCACCCGGAACGACTTCGGGACCCGCATCGGTCGCGCGAAGACCGTCATCTGGAACGGACCGATGGGCGTCTTCGAGACGCCGCCGTTCGATGCGGGCACGCTCGCGGTGGCGCGCGCCCTGGCGGAGGCGACGGAGCAGGGCGCCGTGACGGTGGTGGGCGGGGGCGATTCCGCGGCGGCGCTGAGCGCCGCCGGCCTGAGCGAGGCGGTCACGCACGTCTCGACCGGCGGCGGCGCGTCGCTCGAGTTCCTGGAAGGAAAGACGCTCCCCGGCGTCGCCGCCCTGGACGACGCATGAGACCACTCATCTTTGCCGCGAACTGGAAGATGCACCACGGCCCCACGGCGGCCCGGGCCTTCCTCGACCGTTTTCTCGCCGAGTACCACGCCGCCGATGGACGGGAGGTGTGGTTCTTCGCCCCCGCCGTATCCCTGATGACCGTGGCGTCCGCGACGACCGCCACCCCCACCGTGCGCGTGGGGATCCAGAATGTCCACTGGGAAGCCACGGGCGCGTTCACGGGGGAAACCAGCGTGGCCATGGCCGCGGGCGCGGGTGCGACGGCGGCGCTGGTCGGGCACTCCGAGCGCCGCCACGTGTTCGGCGAAACGGATGCCCAAACCGGCCTCAAGGTCCGAGCGGTGCTCGCGGGCGGATTGCTCCCGGTGCTGTGCGTGGGCGAGACCCTGGACGAGCGGGAGGGGGGAGGGACGCTGGCGGTCGTCCGCCGCCAGCTCGACGTCCTGCGCGGACTCGACGCGGCGGCCCTTGCCCGGCTGGCCATTGCCTACGAGCCGGTGTGGGCCATCGGCACCGGCCGAAACGCCACCCCGCGGGACGCGGCCGAGGTGCACGCCGCCATTCGCGAACAGCTCGCGGGCCTCGGCGCCACGGCGGACCGGCTGCAGATCCTGTATGGGGGCAGCGTGAAGCCCGAGAACGCCGCGGAGCTGGTGGCGGAAGCGGAGATTGACGGCGTGCTCGTGGGCGGAGCGTCGCTCGACCCCGCGTCCTGGCTTGCCATCGTGCGCGCCGGCGGCGATTGACCCCCCCGC
>Ga0302046_10001310_pt1 | contig 23352 bp, 15 predicted proteins | sample RVTome_11_FD_200261 | JGI IMG/M metagenome (GOLD analysis project Ga0302046, IMG submission 200261) | Soil microbial communities from uranium-contaminated site in the Upper Colorado River Basin, Wyoming, United States - RVT147D111 (version 2) ... | reverse complement strand
AACGAAGAATGCGACGGGATCGTCGTAACCCGCCATCTGCCGGCGGACCTGGTCCTGCACGCCGGGATCGAGCGTCGCGAAATCGAGCAAAGCGCGCGGATGCACGCCGATCATGCGGTTGATGATGAATTCCAGCCGCGCGAGGCCGACGCCATGATTCGGGATCGAGGCGAAGTCGAAGGCGCGGTCGGGGTTGCCGACATTCATCATGATGCTGACCGGCGGCTTCGGCAGCGCATCCAGCTCGATTTGCTGCTGCTCGAAATCGAGCTTGCCTTCGTAGACGACGCCCGTGTCGCCCTCCGCGCAGGAGACGGTGACGGGCTCGCCGTCCCGGATCTTCGAAGTCGCGTCGCCGCAGCCGACGACTGCAGGTATGCCGAGCTCACGCGCGATGATGGCTGCATGGCAGGTGCGGCCGCCGCGATTCGTGACGATCGCCGCGGCGCGCTTCATGACCGGCTCCCAGTCCGGATCGGTCATGTCCGAAACGATGACGTCCCCCGGCTGCACGCGCGACATCTCGCGCGCCCCCGCAACGACGCGCGCGGGGCCGGCGCCGATGCGCTGGCCGATCGCGCGGCCTTGCGCCAGCGCGCGCGAGCGCTGCTTCAGCGTGTAGCGCTGGATCGAGCGGCCGGCTCGGCTTTGCACCGTCTCCGGCCTCGCCTGCAGGATGTAGATTGCGCCCGTCTCGCCGTCCTTGCCCCACTCGATGTCCATCGGGCAGCCGTAGTGCGACTCGATGACGAGCGCCTGGCGCGCGAGCTCGTGGACGTCGCGATCTTCGAGGCAGAAGCGGTCACGATCGGCTGCGGCGACTTCCACGATCTCGACCCAGCGGCCAGGCGCCGGATCCGCCGCGTAGACCATGCGCGAGGCCTTCGAGCCCAGGTTACGGCGGATGATGGCCTGCCGGCCGGCGCGGAGTGCCGGCTTGTAGACATAGAACTCGTCGGGATTGACGGCGCCCTGCACCACGAGCTCGCCGAGTCCCCAGGAAGCCGTGATGAACACGGCCTCGCGGAATCCGGACTCGGTGTCGAGCGTGAACATCACGCCGCTCGCACCGACGTCGCTTCGCACCATGTGCTGGACGCCCACCGAGATTGCGACCTGCGCGTGGTCGAAGCCCTGGTGCACGCGATAGGAGATGGCCCGGTCGTTGTAGAGCGACGCGTAGACCTGGTGCATGGCCGTGAGCACCGATTTCGGGCCGCGGACGTTCAGGATCGTCTCCTGCTGCCCGGCGAACGAAGCCGCGGGAAGGTCTTCCGCGGTCGCGGACGAGCGCACGGCGAGCGCGGCGCCGCCGTCGGCGAGCGCGGCGGTCGCGGCGAGGACGTCGCGCTCGAGGCGCTGCTGGAACGGTGTCTCGAGGATCCAGCCGCGGATGCGGGCGCCGCTGTCCGCAAGCCGCGAAACGTCGTCGACATCGAGCCCCGCGAGCTCCGCGGCGATGCGCGCACCGAGGCCATCCTGCGAGAGAAAATCGCGGTACGCCTGCGCAGTCGTCGCGAAGCCGTCCGGAACGCGGACGCCGGCCTGGCCGAGCCGCGCGATCATTTCGCCGAGCGATGCGTTCTTGCCGCCGACCAACTCGACGTCCTTCATGCCAAGCCGGCCGAACGGAACTGTGTAGCCGGTCACGCTTCGTCCTCGCTCCGCCCGCACCTGATAGGATTTGCCGCGCGGCGGCGTGCCGCGCGTGCCGCCACGGCAAACGGATGATCCGCCATGGAGCAGCGACGAACCGTCTTCTTCGTGTCCGACCAGACCGGCGTCACCGCCGAGACGATGGGACACAGTCTGCTGACGCAGTTCGACGGCATGGATTTCAGGCCGGTCACTTTGCCATTCATCACCGACGTTGACAAGGCACGCGAAGCGGTTGCGAAGATCGACCAGGCCGGCCGCGAGGAGGGCGCGCGGCCTATCGTGTTCGCGACCCTCGTCAACAACGACGTGCGCGACACGCTGAAGCAGGCGCACTGCCTGTTCCTCGATTTCTTTGACGCATTTCTCGGTCCGCTCGAGCAGGAGCTCGGCCAGCCCTCGGCGCACGTGCTCGGGCGCGCACACGGCATGGCGGACCTCACCGCCTACACGATGCGCATCAATGCGACGAACTTCGCACTTGCAAACGACGATGGCGCGCAGACGCGCGATTACGACCGCGCCGATGTGATCCTGATCGGAGTTTCGCGGTCCGGCAAGACGCCAACCTGCGTGTACATGGCGCTGCAATACGGCGCTTTCGCGGCCAATTATCCATTGACGGAGGAAGACCTGGACGGCGCGCGCCTGCCCGCAGTCGTCGATCCTTACCGTCGCAAGCTGTTCGGCCTGACGATCGAGCCGGGCCGGTTGCAGCAAATTCGCCAGGAACGCCGGCCGGACAGCCGCTACGCTTCTGCGCAGCAGTGCGCATTCGAGGCGCGCGCGGCCGAGCAGTTGTTCGAGCGCCACGGCATCCCGTTTCTTGAAACCACCGATACTTCGATCGAAGAGATCGCGAGCCGCGTGCTCGAGCGGCTCTCGATCCCGCGCCGCGTGCGGCCGTGATGGTTTCGTGACAAGCAGCACGATTCATGCGGGAAATGGCCGAATATCCCTGTGATATAGTCAAATCCATGTTGTCGGACGACCTCTGCACGATCTCCTGGCGCGCACGGCCGCGATCATTCGTGAGCCTGATGACGCTCTACGAGAGCAACTTCATCCGGCTCGGCTGGCTGGTGCCCGACCTCAGGCGCCTGAAGGGCTCGGTGACGTCGGAAGTGGCAGGCGAGCCGGCGCTGGAACTTTCAGTCGTCGAGCAGTGCCGCTACACGACTGCGCTGAACATGACCTATCTTTTCGGCGAGGGAGCGGGAAGGACGCGCGAGCCCGGGCTCGAAATTCGCGTGTATCACGATGCGCGTCTCGCGGAAGCCTGTGGCACGGCGGCGGCTCCTTCGCATCCGCGACTGCGTTTGCTCGCCGCCGGCGTTGCGCGGAACCACGGGCAGCGCTGGTCCTGCAATATGCTGCTGAACAAGTGGCTGGAGTACTGCGCCGGGAACGGACACCGGTTCTCGATTCCGGCAACCTGAGCCGACACGATGGCCGTGATGCTTCCTGACAAGTGGTCGCAGCTGAAGCTGCCGTCGATCGGCAAAGCCGATCCGGCCGAGCAGGAACGCCTGCTCAAGCTGTTCTGGAATCGCGCCGAACTCAAGAAGGAACTCCAGGGGCTCGATGACCAGCTCCACAATCTCCGCAACAAGCTGAAGCAGCAGGAAAACGCGAACTCCCGGCTGCAGCAGCAGCTCGAGCAGCTCGAAGTGCTGCTCGGAAACCCGGAGCGCGGCCTCGACGCGCTCGTGCATTTCGGCCTGAAAGCGCTCTGGCGGGCCTGCCGGGAGCAGCTCGAAAAATTCTCGGGGGAACTCAAGCGCGAGCGCCAGGATGCGCAGCGCAAGCAGCAGCTCGCGGAATTCCAGCAGGACCGCTCCGAGCGGCTCAAGGTGGCAGACGAGCGCCTGCGGCAGGCGCAGGAAGTCGCGGATGCCGAGCGCGAGCAGCTTCGCCAGCGCGAGGAACGCATGGCGCAGCTCAAGCAGTTCTGGCATTACTTCAAGCGACGCACGCTAGCCGCCGAGATCCTGGACCAGCGCCAGCGCTGCGTTGTCTCCGAGCGCCAGCTGGCCGACATGCAGGAGTCACACCGCACGATCGAGAAGGAGCCCTGGCCGGAGTTTCCGGGCCTGACGATCGACGGGCGGCGGCTCGTCAATCTCGCGGTGATCGCCTATGCGCAGCATCTCTTTGCGCGGCTCGCCGTGTCGGGGCTTGCAATGGATGCGAGGCTTGCCAACAACCGGAGCGTCGAGAGCGCGAAGCACGGGAGCCTCGACGCGTGCCTCGGACGCATCCGCGAGATCGCGCAGGCGCTCGCGATGGTGAACGCGCAGGACGGCCTGGCGGCCGAGATCAAGCGCCGCGGCGAAAAGATGGCTGCGACCGCCACGTGGCGCAACGCGAACGAAACCGTGCCGCAGCCAGCGTCGTTGCCGCCGGCGGCGACCGGCGGCGTGCCGGATGCCAACGTGCTCGTGGACGACTACTGGGACGTCTACAAAGTCCTGCTGCGCTGAACCCCGGCGGCAGCGCGCCGTCTCAGGCCGTCTCGGTCGCCGTCTTGCCGCCCCGCGAGAACAGCTTGATGCGCTGACGCCAGTTGTTCAGGTCATCGAGCCAGACGTAGAACAGCGGCACGAAGAACAGCGACGTGATGCTGCCGAAGAACAGCCCCGACATCAGCGCGCGCGCCATCGGGTAGTACGCGGGCCCATCGCCGCCAATCTGCGTATTGCCGACCGAGATCGGCAGCATCGCCAGCAACGTGACGAGGGTCGTCATCAGGATCGGCCGCAGGCGATGGCGCGCTGCCTCGAGAATCGCGTCGTGCCGGTTCATGCCTTGCTTGCGCAGGTCGATGACGTGCGCGATCAGCACGATGCCGATGTTCACGATCACGCCGATCAGGATCATGATGCCGAGCATCGCCATGAACGACATCGGCGTCCGGCTGATCGCGAGACCCCAGAACACGCCAACGATCGCGAACACGATCGACGTGATAATTGAGACTGGATATAGAAGCGACTCGAACAGCGAGGCCATGACCAGGAAGATCAGGGCGATCGCCAGCAGGATGTTCATCTGCATCGTTGCCGCGGTGTCGTCGCTGTCCTCGACGCTGCGGCCGTACTTCCAGCCGACGCCCGGAGGCAGGGGAAACTGTTCCATGGCCGCTTCGACGCCCTGCTTGACGTCGTCGAGCGACGAATCCTCCGACACGATACCCTCGATCACGACCGAGGTCAGGCGGTCCACGCGCTCGATCGTGCGCGCGCTCTGGTCGATGCGGAAACCGGCGATCGCGCCGAGCGTGCTACGGGTCCCGTCGGGCAGGTACAGGGGCGTCGCGGCGAGATCCTCGAGGCTCTGCCGGTCGTCTTCGCGGAATGCAAGCCGCATCGGGATTTCGCGGTCATCCGCGCGAAATTCCTTGAGCGGGTCCCCGCGCATCGCAATCGCGAGCGTCTGCGCGACGGCCTGCGGAGACAGGCCCAGGCGGGCCGCGCGCTCGCGGTCAACGATCACCTGCACTTCGTGCTCGCCGGCCTTGGCCGTCGTTCGCACGGAATCCAGACCGGGCACATCGCGCAGGCGCTGGACCACGGTCCGCGACAGGGCCACGAGCTCTTCGGTCGACTCCCCGGTTAGACGCATGCTGAACCCGCCGCTGCTGCCGGCCATGTCATCGTCGAACCGGAAACTCGGCTTGCCGATGATGATTTCGGGCAGCCCATTTTCGATTTGCGCCATCAATTCGCGCGGATCCATCGGCAACTCGTCGCGTGGCTTCAGCTTGATCACGCTGGAGGCGTGGTTGGGCATGAACCAGCTGTAGACCAGCTCGATGCCGAACCGCTCTCTGTTTTCTTCCAGGTAGCCCTCGACGCGCCATACCGCCTCTTCGATCCGCGGCAGCGGGTAGGTGCCGTCGATGTGGAACGGCAGGTACAGGCGATCGGTCGCATCCTGCGGAAACATGTCGATCTTCAGCATTCCGGTCGCGAAGAGCGGAATCGGCGACAGAACCGTGAGCACCACGAACAGGGCGCCTTTCCACTTGTGCCGGAACAGCCAGTCGAGGCGGCGCAGATACCATTCCTGAACGCGCGCGAAGAGCGAACCGGCCTTGATCGGCGGCGGCGACGGAAAGCGGGCGGTCAGCGTCGGGATGATCGTCTGCGCGACCAGCAGCGACGCGAGCATCGCGACCACGATCGGCACCGCAACGTGCACCATGAACACGGAGATCTCGCTTTCCTCGCCGAAGATGATCGGCAGGAAGACGATCACGGTGGACAGCGTGCCCGCGAGCACGGCAAGGCCGACTTCGCTGACGCCGGATAGCGTCGAGGCGAGCGGCTCGGCGCCATTCATCTGCCGGTGACGGAAGATGCTCTCCGTCACGACGACCGCGTTGTCGACCAGCAGGCCGACCGCGAGCAGCATGCCCATCATGGTCAGGATATTCAGCGAGAAGCCGAGGAAGTACATCGCGGCGACCGTGATCAGCAAAGAGAAGGGCACCGCGAGCGCGACGATCAGGGTCGTCGGCCAATGGCGCAGGAACAGGAACAGCACGATCAGCGCAAAGCCGGCGCCGATCAGGCCGGCATTACGCAGCTCGCCCAGGGAGCTTCGGATGTTTTCCGACTGGTTCGCGAGCACGATGACGTTGATGCCCTGAAGCTGCGGCAACTGGATCTGCTCGTCGACCACGGCCATCACGCGATCCGCCACATCCACGATATTGGCGCCGGTCGACTTGAACACGTCGAGTCCGACGCCGGGCCTGCCGTTCAGGTGCCGGCCGACCGTCAGGTCCGGCGTGACCATGCGCACGTCCGCGATGTCGCGCAGGCGCACGTTGCCGGTGACGATGAACTCGCGGACATCGTCGAGGGTCTGGAACTCGCCGATCGGCCGCACCAGGAAGCGCTGCTGGCCGCCGGTCACTTCGCCGGCGCTGACCGAAAAATTGGCGCCTTCCAGTGCATCGCGCAGGCGCGCGATGTCGACTCCATGGGCGGAGAGCCTCACCGGGTCGATCAGGATCCGCAGTTCGAGCGGTTCGACGCCCTCGAGCGAAACGCGCGCGACGCCGTCCAGGCGCTCGATCGGCTTCTTGAGATAGCGGTCCAGCGTGTCGTACTGGCGCGTCAGGTCTTCCTGGCTCGAGATGCGCACGGCCACGACCCGGTCGTCGCCGGCGGCGAACACCTGGGTCAGCACGCGATTGGCGCTCGGCGGGAACTCGTGACGGATGGATTCGAGCTTGGTGCGCACCTCGAATCCGACCGCGGCGGGATCGCGGCCCCATTCGAAGAACACGATCAGCTCGGATCCGTTTTCGGAGGAAGTGGAGCGGATTTCCTTGATGCCCGAGAGCGTCGCGATCGCCTCCTCGGCGGGCCGCGTGATCAGCTGCTCGACTTCCTCGGGTGTCGAACCCTCGTACGGGATGGTGATCTGGATGCCGGGGAAGCGAATATCGGGAAAGAGTTCGAGCGGCAGCAATCGCGTCGCGATGAGGCCGATCAGCGACACGGCGATGAACGTCATCAGCGTCGTGACGGGCCTGCGCAGCGCGAAATTCGTGTGGATCATGACTCAGCCACCGCGAGACTCCGTCGCGACGCGCGGCATGACGCCGGCGCCGCTCGGCTGGAACTTCTTGCGGTCCAGCAGCGAGTACACGACGGGGATCACGAGCAGCGTGAAGAAGCTCGCGAGCGCCACGCCGCCGATCACCGTGATGGCCATCGGCTTCCTGATCTCGGCGCCTTCGCCGAGGCCGATCGCCATCGGCAGCAGGCCCAGGATCGTCGTCAGCTTCGTGATCACGATTGGACGGAGGCGCAGCCTGGCCGCCTCGATGATCGCGTCGTGTTTCTCCATGCCGCGCTCGCGCGCCTGGTTGACTGCGTCGATCAGCACGATGGACTGGTTGACGACGATGCCGGCCAGCATGATCAGGCCGATATAGGCGACGACGTTGACTGTCGTTCCGGTCAGGAACATCGCCCAGACTGAGCCGACCAGGGCGAGGGGGATGGTGAGCAGGATCACGAAAGGATGCAGCAGCGATTCGAACTGCGAAGCCATCACGAGATAGACCAGGAACACCGCCAGCAGCATCGTGAACTGCAGCGAGCGGAATGACTCCTTCATGTCGTCGCTCTGGCCGCTGACCGCTGCGGTCGTGCCCACCGGCATTTCGACGCTCGCGACGATGGCACCCAGTTCGGCGACGGCCGACCCGAGGTCGCCGGACGACAGGTTGGCAGTCACGATGGCGACGCGCTGCTGGCGCGAGCGGCGGATCTCGGCCGGGCCGGTCGCGACAGTCACATCCGCGACCGCCGAAAGCGGCAATGGGCGAGCGCTGCCCGGATTGACGATCAGCGCGCGGATCTCCTCGACGGAGGACGCGCGCGTGTCGACGCTGCGCACCAGCACGTCGATCTTCTTTTCGCGCAGCTTGTAGCGGGTCGCGACATTGCCGCGGACGCTTGAAACGACGCGGTCGGCGAGTTCGCGCACGGTGACGCCGAGCTGGGACGCGCGTTCCTGGTCGAAAACGATCTGGATTTCCGGATTTCCGGCCTCGACCGTGGACTTGATGTCGCTGAAAGTCGGGCTTGCCTGCATGCGCAGGCGAACCTGCTCGGCCGCGGACCGTAACCGGTCGAGTTCGTAGCCGGTGATCGTGACTTCGAGCGGCGAGGCGAAATTGAACAGCGCCGGACGGCTGAACTGGTATTGAACGCCGGCCAGCGAGTCGAATCGCGTGCGCAAGCCGTCGATCACGGCGGTTTCCTCGTCGGGGCTGGTGCCGGGCGCGAGCGTGATCGACAGGCGGCCGGTGTTCTCGCCGGCGTCCGTCGGGCTCGCGTCGAGCCGGTTGCCGGTGCCGGTCACCGCATAGGACAGCGCGATCTGCGGCAATTCCATCGCGAACTGCTGCGCGGTGGCCATCGCGCGGTCGGTCTGCTCGAGCGGCGTGCCGGGCGTCAGGCGCAAGTCGGCGTTGAACTCGCCCTGCGACATCTGCGGGATCAGCTCGGTGCCGAGCTGCGGGACCAGGGCCGCAGTCGCGAGCAGCAGCAGCAGTGAAAACACGACGACGCGGCCGCGGTGTTCCAGCGACCAGCGCAGCGCAGGCAGATAGGCGCGCGCCACGGCCGCGAAGCCGGACTGCGTCGGCCGCGCGGCAAAGCCGAGGAGCCAGGCCATGCCGTCCGAGATACGGGACGACAACCGGTGCTTGTACGCCAGCAGTTTCGCGACGCCGCGACCGCCGCGCCCGGGCACGCGCCCGGGATCGGCCACCGGCAGCTCGGGCTTGCCCGCGGCCAGCATCGGCACCAGCGTCATCGCGACGATCAGCGAGAACAGCAGCGAGAAACTGACGGTCAGCGCCTGGTCGCGGAACAGCTGGCCGGCGATGCCGGTGATGAACACCATCGGGAAGAACACCGCGACCGAGGTGAGCGTCGCGGCCGTGATCGCAGTGCCAACCTCGCTGGTGCCGAGCCTGGCCGCCTCGACGCGCGAGCGGCCTTCCTCGCGGTGACGGACGATGTTCTCCAGCACGACCACCGCGTTGTCCACCAGCATGCCGACGGCGAGCGCGATGCCGCCCAGCGACATGATGTTGAGCGACAGGTCGAACATGTACATCAGCACGAAGGTGCCGATCACGGACACCGGAATCGCGAGTCCCGTGATGAAGGTCGCCCGCGCATCGCGCAGGAACAGGTAAAGGACCAGGATCGCGAGCAGGCCGCCGATCAGCGCCGCTTCGCGCACTTCGCCGATGGCGGAGGAAATGAACTTCGACTGGTCGTAGACGAGGGTCAATTCGGTGCCGCCCGGCAGCGCCTTGCCGAGCTCCTCGATCCGCTCGCGGGTGCCGGCCGCGAGCTGAACGGTGTTGGCGTCGCCTTCCTTGTACACGGCGAGCTCCACCGATTCGCGGCCGTCCACGCGCGTGATCGCCTCGCGGTCCTTGTAGCCGCTGGTGACCGTCGCAACGTCGCGCAAATAGACCGGCTTGCCGGCGACATTGGCGATGATCGCGTCGGCCATCTGCGGCACCGAGGTGAACTCGTTCAGCGTGCGAACCAGGAAGCGCTGCGTGCCCTGCTCGAGGCGCCCGCCGGAAAGATTGACGTTCTCCTCGCGCAGGCGTTGCGCGATCGTCTCGATCGAGACGTTGAGCTGCGCAAGCTTGCCCTGGTCCACGAAAATCTGGATCTCGTCCTCGTACCCGCCGCTGACCTTGACCGCGGCCGATCCATCGACCGATTCGAGGTCGGGCTTGAGCCGGTCATCGGCGAAGCGCCGCAGGCTTTTGAGACGCGCGACGCTGCCCGACTCGCCGGCGGAGGACTTGGCGAATTCGTCGGTATCGACGAAGGCATAGCGCATCACCGGCTCGGTGGACGGGTCGAAGCGCAGCAGGATCGGCCGGCTCGCCTCGATCGGGAGCTGCAGCAGGTCGATCTTCTCGCGCACGTCGATGCCCGCGAGATCCATGTCGGTGCCCCACGCGAACTCGAGGATCACATCGGCCTGGCCGGCACGCGAAACCGACCGTACCGAGCGGACATTGCGGATGATGCCGACCGATTCTTCGATCGGCCGCGTGATCAGGGTTTCCAGTTCGAGCGGGGCGGCGCCCGGCAGGTCGGTCCGGACCGTGAGCGTCGGGTAGGACAGGTCCGGCAGCAGGTTGAGCTTCAGGCGCGACAGCGAAACGAACCCGAACAGGATGACCGCGACCGTGACCATCAGGATGGTCACGCGCCGGCGTGTGGCGAATTCAACGATCCGCATCGGTCGTTGCCCGCGCTCAGCCGGCCGCGACGGCGGGAGGCGTGCGCGCTGCCGGCCTTGCCGGCGCGTTGACGATGCGGACCGCGGCGCCCGGTTTGATCGCACCCTGGCCGACGACGACCACCTGCTCGCCGTCCTTGAGTCCCTTGACCACCTCGATCCACGCGCCATTGCTCAGGCCGAGCTGCACCGCGCGCTCCGCGGCCTTGCCCTCCTGCACGACATACACCTTGGGCGGGCCGTCTCCGTCCAGCAACGCCGTCCGCGGGATCTGCAGCGCATCGGGCTTGCGCTCATAGACGATCGCGACCCGTGCGAACATGCCCGGGCGCAGCAGGTCGCCGGCCTTGGTCACGCGGATCCGGACTGAAAACGTCGCGGTCGCGGCGTCCACGTACGGGCTGATCAGCGAGATCTCGCCCGCGAAAGTGCGGCCGGGCACCGCGTCGAAACTGAGCTCGGCGACCTGGCCGACAGAGATCTTCGCAAGCTCGCGTTCGGGCACGTTGACCCGCAGAATCAGCGTGTCGAGATTCTCGACGACGAACAGCGAGCTGTCCGCACTCTCGATCACGCCACCGACGGGCGTGACCGTGTTGCCGACCTTGACCACGTCGAGGCGCTGCGTGACCGTGCCGTTGATCGGCGAGCGGATGTCGCAATAGGACAGTTGCAGCCGCGCGAGGTCCCAGGTGGCCTTGGCTGCCTCCAGTTCGTACTTGAGATTGTCGATCGCCGTTGCACTGATGAGTCCCGTCTGCTGCAGCCCGAGATTGCGCTCGTAGTCGCGCTCGAGTTTGCGCAGGGTCGCTTCGGCGAGCGCGACCTCGAGCCGCAACTGGTCGCCGTCGAGCCGTGCCAGCGTCTGGCCCTCGCGAACGCGCGCGCCTTCGTCGGCCAGCACCTGGCGGATCTCGCCCTTGACCTTCGGCATCACGAAGGCCTTGCGCTCGGATTCGAGCGGCGCCGTGCCGGTATAGATCGCGGCCATTTCGGCGCGCCGCGTGGCTGCGACCTCGACCGGCACGGCGGTCAGTGCTTCCTTGCCGTCCTTGCCCGCGCCCCTGCCGTCGGCATTGCCGCAGGCCGCGAGGGTCAGCGCAGTGGCGATGACGAGGATACTGGACTCAGTGCGCATCGCGGTCTGCTCCCGGGATCAGATGGGCGCTATGCTACGGTTACTTAGTGTTGTAGTCAAGTATAACACTAAAGGAATACGCCGAAGCGTAAGCCATTGGATTAATGCGTAAAACAGCGAATCGGCGGATGGATCAGCTGAGCTGTGCCAGTTCCTGCGTTGTCGGCAGTTGCGCTGCGTCGGCCGCAATCTCGACGGCCTCATCCAGGACGGCATCCGGTGCCTCGGCATTTTCCAGCGCGCCGACATTCGCGAGCGGCGCGAGTCCACGAGCCGCCCGGCGCGCATTTTCGCGCTTGAGACGCTCGGCGTCGATGGCATCGCGCTCGGCGCGGCGCTTCGCGAGGTTCAGCGAGACGTCGCGCTGACTGCGAAGCTGCTGGAGCGCGTCCAGGTCGCCCTGGAATGCGACGAAGTCCGGATTGTTGGCGATCCGCTCTTCGTGCACGCGCGCGATCTGCGAAACGACGGGCAGCTCCGCAGGTTCGGGCGTGAAGCGCGCGGCATTGATGCGGTCCCAGGGGAGGGAGCTCTCGCGCGTGCTTTCGCCGATGTCGTCGATGTCGAGCAGCGAGGGCAGCGCGATGTCCGGCTCGACCCCGCGATGCTGCGTGCTGTCGCCGGTAACCCGGTAGTACTTTCCGATCGTCACGGTGAGCTGGCCGAAGCCGGCCTTCGGCCCGAGCGCATAGCGATCGAGCGGATACAGATTCTGCACCGAGCCCTTGCCGTAGGTCTGCTGGCCCACGACGAGACCGCGCTGGTAATCCTGGATCGCGCCGGCAAAAATTTCCGAAGCGGAGGCGCTCGCGCGATTGACGAGCACCACGAGCGGCCCTTGCCAGGCGACGCCCGGCTCCGGATCGTCGAGCACCTCGATGCGGCCGCTCGTTTCGCGAAGCTGCACGACCGGGCCGCGCTCGACGAAGAGTCTGACGAGGCTCGTCGCCTCCGAGAGGTGCCCGCCGCCGTTGCCACGCAGGTCGATGACGAGCGAGTCGATCCCTTCGGCCTGCAGCTCATTGATCAGGCGACGCACGTCCCGCGTGGTGCTGCGATAGTCTGCGTCGCCTTTCATCCGGGCCTGGAAATCCTGGTAGAAACTCGGAACCGCGATGACGCCGATCCGGAGGTCGCGATCGCCTCGATGCAGGGTGTGGGTTTTCTTCTGCGCCGCCTGCGATTCGAGCGTGATCTTGGCGCGCTTGAGCGAGAGCTGTGTCTCGGGCGTGCCCGGCATCGCGCCGCTCGGGAGAATCTGCAGCCGGACCACGGTATTCACCGGGCCGCGGATCAACTGCACGACGTCGTCGAGCCTCCAGCCCACGACGTCGGTCATGGCACCAGTTGCACCCTGGGCGACCGCGGTGATGCGGTCGCCGACCTTGATTTCGGTCGACGCGGCCGCGGACCCGCCCGGCAGCACGTTCATGATCGTGACGTGGTCGTCGACGAGCTGCAGCGAGGCGCCGATGCCCTCGTACGAGAGGCTCATGGCGATGTTGTATTCCTCGGAGTCCCGCGGCGACAGGTAGTTGGAATGCGGGTCGTAGACGTGCGAGTACGCGTTCATGAAGGTCTCGAACACGTCGTCCGCCGTGATCTGCTCGATGCGCTTCGCGACGCGCTCATAGCGCTTGCGCAGGGTTTCGCTCGCCTCCGGCCAGGTCTTGCCGGCGAGCAGCAGCGACAACGCGTCGTTCTTGACGCGCTTGCGCCACAGCTCGTGCAGCTCCGCCTCCGAGGCCGGCCAGCCCTCGTCCGTGCGGTCGAAACGGAAGGACTCGTCGAGCGTGAAATCGGGCTCGACATCGAGGAGCCCGATCGCGAGCCGCAGGATCTCGCGATTGCGTTGCTGGTAGCGCGTGAAGATCTCGAATGCGGGCGCCGCGTCCGCCTCTTCGATCGCGTCGTCGAGCCGGTAGCGGAGGCGCTCGAAATCCGCGATGTCGGACGCGAGGAGGTAGCTGCGGCTCGCATCGAGTGCCTCGAGGTAGCGCTCGTAGATCTGCGATGACATCTCGTCGTCGAGCGCCGCCTGGCGGTAGTGCTGCCGCTCGACCACCTCGGAGACGAGCCGCATCACGCGGCGATGGCGCTCGCTCGCGACCAGGTCGCCGGATGCGGCGACCGCGGGGGCGATTCCGGGAGCGAGCGGCGCACGGTCCGGGCCCGAGCCTGCGAGCACCAAGACGCCCACGGCGAGGAGCAGCGCCACGAGCAGGCGCAGCCGGGGGGAGGTTGGCGCTCTGAGCCAGGGTGTCATGGGGTTAAACTGCTCCTCGCGGCCCCCAGGGGCCGCACCCGGTCGGGACAGGCTATGGGCGGGCGGGCGCGGGTTCAAGTACCGGCGTCACGCTCAGGGGGAGACTTGATGCGGCCTCTGGGGTTCCTGACGGGTGTCGTCCTGGGCTCCGCGGCGTCCATTGCGCTCGTCCTCGCCATGATCGTGGTCATTTTCGCCCTGTCAGCCGGCCAGCGACCGGAAGTCGCGCGCGAGTATCCGGGCTTGCTCGTCTCGGCGGGCCTTTTTGCGGTGCTCGCGGCCGTGGCGGGCGCGGCCTTTGTAGGACTGCAGCGGGAACGGTCCTGGCGCTGGCTTGCCCAGGGAGTGATGTGGCTCGCCATCTTCGCGATCGGCTGGTACTACTGGCCCGCCGGCAATACTTAGGACAGGGGTGCGCATGCGGCATTACGACATCTGGATCCGGCTGCTGTTCATTTCCGCGGCGGCGGCGCTCTCGCTCGGCGCCTTCAATGCGGACGACAAGATGCTCAAGAAGGCCGCCGCCGCCATCGACGAAAAGACCTATCGCAGCCTGATTGCAGCCCTCGCGTCCGACGAGATGGAGGGTCGCAGTCCGGCCACGGACGGCGAGCGCCGCACGATCGAGTACCTCGAGGAGCAATTCGTCGAGGCCGGCCTGCAGCCTGCGAGTGGCGGCGGATTTCGGCAGGAAGTCGGACTGGTCGAGATCACCGCTAGCGAGCCGAAATTGTCGTTCAGAAGGGGCGCGGGGAGCGTGGCGCTCGCGCACGGCGACGACATGGTGCTCAATACGATGAGAGTCAGCCCCGAATCCTCGATCGCCGAGAGCGAGGTCGTCTTCGTGGGCTATGGCATTGTCGCGCCCGAATACGGCTGGAATGACTATTCGGGCATCGACATGCGCGGCAAGACCGCGCTCATCCTCGTGAACGACCCGGGTTTCGTGACCGGCGAGGAAACGCTATTCCGCGGCAAGGCCATGACATATCACGGCCGCTGGACCTACAAGTACGAGGAAGCGGCGCGCCAGGGCGCGGCGGCGGCGATCATCATCCACGACACCGCGCCCGCATCCTACGACTGGGGCGTCGTCAGGAACGGCTGGACGGGGCCGCAGTTCCACGCCGAAGCCGCCGATGGGAACGCGGGACGCGCGGCGCTCGAGGGGTGGATTACGCGCGCGCGCGCGCGCCAGATTGTCGAGCTCGCCGGGCAGGACCTGGCGGCAATGGAAGCCGCCGCGGTCGAGCGCGGGTTCAAGCCCGTGCCGCTCGGCGTGACAGCCACAGGCAGCGTTAGGAACACGGTCCGGCGCCTGCGCTCGCCGAATGTCGCGGGCGTGATGCCGGGCAAGGATCGGCCAGACGAGTACGTCATCTACGTCGCCCACTGGGATCATCTCGGCGTCGCCGAAGAGCCGGACGGGGACCGCATTTACAACGGTGCCGTGGACAACGCGACCGGCGTAGCCGGCATCCTCACGATCGCGCGCGGCTTTCGTGAATTGCTGCCGGGACCATCGCGCTCGATCCTGTTCATCGCCGTAACGGCGGAAGAGTCGGGTCTGATCGGCTCGGAGTTCTACGCCAGGCATCCGCTCGTGCCGCTGGAAAAGACGGCGGCGGTGATCAACATCGATGCCATGAACCCTCTGGGCCGGGCGAAAGACGTCGAGGTGATCGGATTCGGCGCATCCGAGCTCGAGGACCTGCTCGCCGCGGCGGCCAAGTCGCAGAAACGGACGCTGACTCCGGACCGGCGGCCGGAGGCCGGCTACTTCTACCGTTCCGACCACTTCGCTTTTGCCAAGGCCGGCGTCCCGGCGTTGTACATCAAGTCGGGCACCGCGCTGCGCGACCGGCCGGAAGGCGCCGGCAAGGCACTGCTTGAAGAATACGTGGCAAAGCGCTACCACAAGCCCGACGACGAGTACGAGGAGTCATGGGACGTCAGCGGCTCGATCGAGGACCTGCGGCTCCTGTTCGAGGTCGGCGCGCGCATCGCGACGGGCGAGACCTGGCCCGCATGGTACGAAGGCAATGAATTTCGCGCGGTGCGCGAGAAGAGTGCAAAGAGCCGGGAGCCTGCGGAGGAATAATCCGTATCAACTAGCGCGGCGCAGCGGCCGCGTCAGCAAGCGCACGGCGGTGAACAGCAGGTACGGCCCGGCGACCAGCAGCCACGCCGTGGTCGTCGCCGTGAAGAACGCGACGTACAGCGAACCGAGAAACGCGAGCAGGCCGCCCTCGTAAGGGCCGAGCGTCAGCACGCCTGCGAGATAGATTAGAAACGGCATGACGAGGAGGCCGAAGCCGAACCACAGGGCCGCGATCCTGAGCTCCCGACGCCAGGTCGGCGAGAGCCCGGCGAACCAATTGGCAGTGGGGTCCTTCCAGGCCATCGACGCCAGTCTGAGCCGCGGGCCGCACCGGGGCAAGCCGCTATACTGTGCGCGACATGACGCGACTGCGCTGCGCCGTCGTCGGCGCCGGCTACCTCGGCCGCTTCCACGCCCAGAAATACGCGGGACTCGCGCGCTGCGAACTCGTCGGCATCGCCGATCCGGCGCCGGAAGCGCGCGAGCGCGTGTCCGCCGAGCTCAACGTCGCCGCCCACGCCGATCATCGCGAGCTGCTGGGGCGCGTGGACGCGGTCAGCATCGCCACGCCGACGGCGCTGCATCACGCAGTCGCGCGCGACTTCCTCAAAGCCGGCGCGCACGTGCTGGTCGAGAAGCCGATCACGACGACCGCGGAGGAGGCGCGCGAGCTGATCGCCCTGGCGGCTGCTGCCGGGCGGGTGTTGCAGGTCGGCCATCTCGAGCGCTTCAACCCGGTGATCGTCGCCGCTGCGAGTGAACTGGACAATCCTCGTTTCATCGAATCGAACCGGCTCGCGCCTTTCAAGCCGCGCGGCACCGACGTCAGCGTGGTGCTCGACCTGATGATCCACGACATCGACCTGATCGAACACATCGTGCGATCGCCGATCGTATCGATCGACGCGGTCGGCGCGCCGGTTTTCACGGACGAAATCGACATCGCGAATGCGCGCATCCGATTTGCCAACGGCTGCGTCGCCGACGTCACGGCGAGCCGCATCAGCATGAAGGCGGAGCGGAAGCTCCGCGTGTTCCAGGCCGACGCCTACCTCTCGATCGACCTGCAGCAGAAGCTGTTGACGGTCGTGCGCCGGCCCGCCGTGATCGAAGAGGGCGCGATGCCGAAAGTGGACATGCAGGAGCGGAGCTTCGACCCGGGCGATGCGCTGCTGGCGGAGATCGAGGCCTTCCTCGACGCCGCCGAGCAGGGTGGCCGCCCGGTCGTGTCCGGCGAGGACGGCCTGCGCGCGCTCGAAACCGCAATGCGCATCGTGAAACTGGTCGATCTCGACCAGCCAGCGCCGCGCGCGCCTGCCGGGGCGAGGCCGCCGGCCGCTATACTAAAGGGCTGAAAAACGGCGAGGCCTGGCCTGGCATGCAACCGACCAACACGGCGGATCCCGACTACTACCACAAGGTGGTGGACTGCCAGTGGGCGTGCCCGGCGCACACCGACGTTCCCGAGTACATCCGGCTGATCGCGCAGGGCCGCTATTCGGACGCCTACATGGTCAACCGCGAGTCGAATGTCTTTCCGGGCATTCTCGGCCGCGTCTGTGACCGGCCCTGTGAGCCCGCCTGCCGGCGCCGGCGCGTCGAGGAAAAGCCCGTGGCGATCTGCCGCCTGAAGCGCGTCGCGGCGGACCTGCGCGACGACATCTCGAGCCGCCTGCCGCAGGCGCCGGCGCGGAAGAACGGCAAGCGCATCGCCTGCATCGGCGCGGGTCCGGCGACGCTCACCGTCGCGAATGATCTGCTGCCGATCGGCTACGAGGTCGTGATCTTCGAGCAGTTCGCGATCGCGGGCGGACTGATGCGCACCAACATTCCCTCGTTCCGCCTGCCCGCGCCGGTGCTGGACGAAGAGATCGGCTACATCGTCGGGATGGGCGCGGATCTCCGCCTCGGCTCGCCGGTCGCGAGCATGCGCGAGCTCCTGAATTCCGGCGGATTCGACGCGGTGTTCGTCGGCACCGGCGCGCCCAAAGGCAAGGAACTGCAACTTCCCGGCCGCAAGGAATCGGATCGCATCCACATCGGCATCGCGTGGCTCGAGTCGGTCGCCTTCGAGCACATCGATTCGATCGGCGAACGCGTGCTGATCATCGGCGTCGGCAACACCGCCATGGACTGTTGTCGTACCTCGCTTAGGCTCGGCGCGAAGAGCGTCAAGGTGATGGCGCGCAAGCCCCGCGGCTTCTTCAAGGCCTCCGAGTGGGAGCTCGAGGATGCGGAGGAGGAAAACGTCGAGATCATCGTCAACCACGCGCCGAAAGCCTTCGTCGTCGAGGGCGGCAAGCTCAAGGGCATGGCCTTCGACCGCCTCGAATACGAGATGGAAGGGACCGAGATCAGGAGCCAGCGCGTGGTCGAGGAAGCGTTCATTCCCTGCGACGACGTGATTCTCGCGATTGGCCAGGAGAACGCTTTTCCCTGGGTCGAGCGCAATCTCGGGATCGAGTTCGACAAGTGGGACGTGCCGATGGTCGATCCGGTCACCTTCGAGTCGACGCGCAAGGGCGTCTACTTCGGCGGCGACGCGGCATTCGGGCCGAAGAACATCATCTGGGCGGTCGAGCACGGCCACCAGGCGGCGATCTCGATCCACAAGCATTGCGCGGGCGAGCCGCTCACGGAGCGCCTGCCGCGCGGACTCAACCTGCAGAGCCGCAAGATCGGCATGCACGAGTGGTCGTACAAGAACGATTACGACGCGAAAGAGCGCCGCCTGATGCCGCACGTGAGCCTGAAGGAGCGATTCAAGCAGCTCAACATCGAGGTCGAGCTCGGCTTCGATGCGGATCGTGCCGCCGAGGAAGTCGGCCGCTGTCTCAATTGCGACATCCAGACCGTGTTCCACGCGAAGCTCTGCATCGAGTGCGACGCCTGCATCGACATCTGCCCGACCGATTGCCTCACGATCACGGCGAATGGCGACGAGGCGGATCTGCTCAAGCGACTCAAAGCTCCGCGCCGGAATCCGGACCAGCCGCTGCTCGTTTCCGAGCCTCTCGTTCAGACCGGGCGCGTGATGGTCAAGGACGAGGACCTGTGCGTCCACTGCGGGCTGTGCGCCGAGCGCTGCCCGACCGATGCATGGGAAATGCAGAAGTCCTGGATCAAGATTCCCTACGCTGAGGACGAAGCCAGATGCCAGAGCGCAAAAGCAGTGCGCCGCGCGTAAACGACTTCACCCTCAAGTTCGCCAACGTCAACGGGTCGGGGTCTGCGAGCGCTAATTCGCTGATCATGAAGGCGATCTTCCGGATGGGTGTGCCCGTCGTCGGGAAGAATTTCTTTCCGTCCAACATCCAGGGCCTGCCCACCTGGTACGAGATACGCGTCACGCGCGAGGGCTGGCGCGCGCGCTCCGGGCGCGTGGACATCATGGTCGCGATGAACGCCGAAACTTACTCACGCGACGTGCGCGAAGTCGCCGCGGGTGGCTGCCTGCTCTACGACTCGACCTGGCCGCGCAGCTCGCTGCTCTCGCGGGACGACATCAGGACCTTCGGCGTGCCGTTCGCCGAGCTTTGCAACGAGCACTTCGAGGGCGCTCGCGCCCGTACACTGATGAAGAACATCATGTATGCGGGAGCGCTCGCGGCGCTCATCGATCTCGACCTCGAGGTCATTCGCGGGCTCCTCGGCGAGACGTTCGCGAAAAAGCCGGCGCTCGTCGAATCCAATATGAAGGCGATCGCAATCGGCTATCGTTACGCCAAGGAAAACTTCGAGTGTCCGCTCCCGACTCGCGTCGAGCGTATGAATGCGACCGCGGGCCACGTGATGATCGACGGCAACACGGCCGCCGCGCTCGGCTGCCTGTACGCCGGCGCCACGGTCGGCGCCTGGTATCCGATCACGCCGTCGACGTCGCTGATGGACGCGTTCCGCACTTTCTGCGGGCGCCACCGCACGGACCCGGAGACCGGCCGGCGCGATTACATGATCGTGCAGGCGGAGGACGAGCTCGCCGCGATCGGGATCGTAATCGGCGCATCGTGGAACGGCGCCCGCGCATTCACTCCGACCAGCGGACCCGGCATTTCGCTGATGGAAGAATTCATCGGCCTCGCGTACTACGCGGAGGTGCCGGCCGTCGTTTTCGACGTGCAACGCGCCGGCCCGTCGACCGGATTGCCGACACGCACACAGCAATGCGACCTGCTGGCCTGCGCCTACGCCTCGCACGGCGACACGCGTCATGTGCTGCTCTTTCCCGACTCGCCCGAGGAATGCTTCCAGATGGCGGTGCAGGCCTTCGACCTCGCGGAGCGGCTGCAGACCCCGGTATTCGTCCTGCTCGATCTCGACATCGGCATGAACGACTGGATGGCGCCGGAGTTGCGCTGGGACGACGGCTATCGCCCAGACCGCGGCAAGATGTTGAGCCCGGGTCAGATCGCCGGGCTACCGAATTTCCAGCGCTACCTCGATCCAGACGGCGACGGCATTCCGTACCGGACGCTACCCGGGATCAGCCCCAAGGCCTCGTATTTCACGCGCGGGTCCGGACACAACCGATCGGGTGCCTACACCGAGGATTCGGCCGAATATCAGGACGTGCTCGATCGCCTTGGACGGAAGTTCCGCACGGCCGTGAAGCACGTGCCGCCCGCGGTCGCCGACGGCCGCGGCGCCGCGGCCGCGATCGTGAGCCTCGGCTCCTGCGACGCGCCGGTGCGCGAGGCCCTTGCGACGCTTCGCAAATCCGGCGTCGCGATTGACTACCTGCGAGTGCGTGGCTTCCCGTTCGGCGCGGAGGTCGAGGACTTCCTCGCGGCGCACCAGACGATTTTCGTCGTCGAGCAGAACCGCGATGCGCAGTTGCGCGCCTTGCTGACCCTCGAAACCGCCGTCGACAAGCAGAAGCTGCGCTCGATCCTGTACTACAACGGCCTGCCGATGCCGGCGGCCTGCATTATCGATGGCGTCAACAAGGCGCTCGATCGGGGAGTTGCCGCATGAGTTTCATCGCCAAGCCGAAGGTCGCGAATCCCGGACTGCCGAAGAACGTGCTCGGGCTGAACCGCCGAGACTACGAAGGCAGCATGTCCACGCTCTGCGCCGGTTGCGGCCACGATTCGGTCACCGCCGCCATCGTGCAGGCCTGCTTCGAACTCGCGTTGCCGCCGCAAAGCGTCGTGAAGCTTTCCGGCATCGGCTGCTCGTCGAAGACCACGGCGTACTTCGTCGCCGGCGCGCACGGATTCAATTCCGTCCACGGGCGCATGCCATCGATCGCGACAGGTGCGAACGCGGCCAACCGGCACCTGCGCTACATCGGCGTGTCCGGCGACGGCGACTCGCTCTCGATCGGCGTCGGCCAGCTCGCGCACGCGATCCGGCGCAATCTCGACATGGTGTACATACTCGAGAACAACGGCGTCTATGGATTGACCAAGGGCCAGTTCTCCGCCTCGGCCGACCTCGGCTCAAAGTCGAAGAAGGGCGAGGCCAACGAGCAGCCGCCGATCGACCCGGTGCTGCTCGCGCTCGCCCTCGGCGCTTCGTTCGTCGCGCGGAGCTTCTCCGGGGACAAGGAGCAGCTCGTGCCGCTGATCCAGGCCGGGCTCGCGCACAAGGGCTTCGCGATCATCGACGTGCTTTCGCCCTGCGTGACCTTCAACGACCACGAAGGCTCGACCAAGAGTTACGCTTATGTCCGCGAGCACAGCGAAACCCCGGTCGCCGCGGACTACATCGCGCCGAAGCAGGAGATCCGCGTGCAGTACGCGCCGGGCGAGACCGTGTCGGTGCCGATGCATGACGGCAGCAATGTCGTGCTGCGCAAGCTGGATCCGGACTATGACCCGGCCGATCGCGCGCGCGCAGCCGCGTACGTGCAGGAGCGCGCCATGCGGAACGAATACGTCACCGGCCTCATCTACCTGGACCCGTCGCGGCGCGATTTCCACGCGCAACACGGCACTGCGGAAGAAGCGCTGAACGCCGTGTCCTACGAGCGCCTCTGCCCCGGCGCCGCGAAGCTCGACCGCATCCTGGCTTCATTCCGCTGATCCACATGATCGACCAGATCACCCCCGTCAGCTACGAGTTAGCGTCGCGCGATCCCGGCGAATTCGTCAGGCATTTCGCCGGAAGCTTCGAGCGCTTTGGCTTCGCGGTGGTCGGTGATCACGAGCTGCCGCAGCCGCTGATCGATGCCTGCCTCGATCGCTTCAGGAAATTCTTCGCCCAGGGCGACGAGGTCAAGAAGCGCTACCAGGTGCCCGGGATCGGCGGCGCGCGCGGGTATACGCCCTTCGGCGTCGAAACGGCCAAAGGCGCGACGCACCATGACCTCAAGGAGTTCTGGCAGATCGGGCGCGAGCTGCCGCCCGGACATCGTTACCGGTCGTCGATGCCGGACAACATCTGGATCGAGGGCGATCCGGAGTTCAAGCGCGCGGCGCTCGAGCTCTGGGAGGCCTTCGACCGCATGGGCCGGAAGCTCCTGGAGGCGATCGCGACCTATCTGCGGCTCGAACAGCACTGGTTCGACGACAAGGTCGGCGAGGGCAACAGCGTGCTGCGGGTCATTCATTATCCGCCGCTGAAGGAAGGCGCGACGGGAGTGCGGGCCGGCGCGCACGAGGACATCAACGTGATCACGCTCCTGCTCGGAGCGGAAGAGGGCGGTCTCGAGCTGCTCGATCGCAACGGGCGCTGGCTGCCGATCAATCCGCCGCCGGGCACGCTCGTGTGCAATGTCGGCGACATGCTGCAGCGGCTGACGAACCACGTGCTGCCGTCGACGACGCACCGAGTCGTGAATCCGACGAGCGCGCGAGTCAACCGGCCGCGCTATTCGATGCCGTTCTTCCTGCACTTCAATTCCGACTTCCCGATCGCAACCCTCCCTGGCTGCCTCACGCCGGACCGGCCCAACCGGTATCCGGAGCCCATCCTCGCAGACGATTACCTGCGCGAGAGACTGCGCGAGATCAAGCTGCTGTATTAGGGAACCGGAGGTTCCCCAAGTGGCGAAGCTCTACTTTTATTACTCGACGATGAATGCGGGGAAGTCGACGTCACTCCTGCAGTCCAGCCACAACTATCGTGAACGCGGGATGCGCACACTGGTCTATACGGCACAGTTCGATCAGCGGGGAGGCGGCAAAGTGCATTCTCGTATCGGTCTCTCGAGTGAGGCGCGCCATTTCGCGCCAGGCTCGGATCTGTACCAGGAGATCGCCGTGGAGCACGCCGGACAGCCTGTCAGCTGCGTCCTACTCGACGAAGCACAGTTCCTGACGCGAGTGCAGGTGGAGCAGCTCGCTGCCGTCGTCGACCGCTTGTCGATCCCCGTGCTCTGCTACGGCCTCAGGACCGATTTCCGCGGCGAGCTCTTCGAGGGCAGCGGCCGCCTGCTGG
>Ga0302046_10001307_pt1 | contig 23360 bp, 22 predicted proteins | sample RVTome_11_FD_200261 | JGI IMG/M metagenome (GOLD analysis project Ga0302046, IMG submission 200261) | Soil microbial communities from uranium-contaminated site in the Upper Colorado River Basin, Wyoming, United States - RVT147D111 (version 2) ... | reverse complement strand
CATTCGGTGCGGTCGGCCGTTCTGCCGCCTGTGCCGGAGCGGCCGCGAGAGCCAGGAGTACTGCAGCCAGTGCCTGCACCTGTTCGTGATCGGAGACGGCCTGGCTCCCGAGACCAAGACCCGCAAGCTCTACGAGGTCGAGCGCTACGAGAGGTCGACCCGCCGCGGGCGGCGGTTGTTCTCGGTACTGCTTCCCGGAGCGTCGCACCTCCTGCGGGGAGTCGCGGGGCGCGGATCCGCGCTCGTTTTCTTGTGGGTTTTGGCGCTGATCGCTTGGAACCCGGTCGTCCTCGAGCCGCTGGAGAGTCTGGCGGGGCTCGATCTCCACCTCTCGATGCTGCGACCCGGGAACGTGCCCTCCGGCTTCGCCATCGATCCGTCCGCCATTCTGGCGCTGCTCGGTGCCGTCGTCGTATGGCTTGCCGGTAACGCTTGGCTGTGGCGGCGACGGGAGGTGTGAGTTGGCGCTCCAGGGGACGATCAAGGACTTCGGCCTCGGCGACATCCTGCAGTTGATCGGGATCCAGCGCAAGACCGGCATCCTCACCCTGGAGAACTCCCAGGACGCGGTGACCGTGCACTTCTTCGAAGGCCAGGTCGTCGGGGCCGACACGCGGCTGCGCAACCTCGAGGACCTGCTCGGCGGGGTCCTTGTCCGGACCGGGAGGATCACCGAGGTCCAGCTCCAGAGTGCGCTGCGAGTGCAAAAGAAGACCCTGCAGCGCCTCGGCTATCTGCTGGTGAAGCAGGGGTTGATCTCGGAGGACGACCTCCGCGAGGCGTTGCGCGTTCAGGTTACCCAGATCGTCTATCGTCTGTTCCGGTGGCGCGAGGGAAGCTACCGCTTCACTCCCGTCGAGCACCTCGAGTACGACCGCGAGCACTTCATTCCCGTGAGCGCCGAGACGATCCTCATGGAAGGCGCTCGCATGGTCGACGAGTGGCCGATCATCGAGAGGAAGATCCGCTCCGCGCACATGGTGTTCCACAAGACCCCCGCCGCCTCCGCGCTCGAGGGGCCCGTGGAGTCGCTCGTGGACACCGACATCGACTTCAGCCTCGACCCGGACGAGGCGGAGGGGACGGGAGAGGGAGGCGGCGAGCTTCGAATCTCCCCCGACGAGCGCGAGATCTTGCGACTCGTGGACGGGCGACTCACCGTCCAGGGGATCGTAGACAGCAGCCCGCAGGGCGAGTTCGACGTCTACCACGTCCTCTACGAGCTCCTGAGCCGCCATCTGATCGAGGAGGTTCCGACCTCGCCGGCGATCGCGCTGCGGCCCGCGGCGAGCGACTCCAGAGTCGTCGGTCGCGGGCTCGTGATCCTGGTGGTCGTCGCGGCCGCGTTCTCGGTGGCCACGTTCTCCCGGAACCCGCTCAATCCCTGGACCATGGCACTCCACAATTCACCGCAGTCGCGTCTCGATCTCTACGCCAGCCGCGGCCGGCTCGAGCGGCTGGAGCGGGCCGTGCAGGTGTTCTACCTGGATCTCGGATCCCTCCCCGACGCGCTCGGGCGGCTCGTCGGGCACGGCTACCTCGAGGAGAACGACCTTCTGGATCCCTGGGGCAGGCCCTACCTCTACGAGCGCGTTCCGGGCGGCTATCGGGTCGCCGGACTCGACTCCGAGGGCAATCCGAGCCCGGATCTCACCCGGAGCCACCGCCTCAGCTCCGCGCAGCGCCTGGTCCTCGAGGGCACCGCCCCCGACCCGGGCCCCGATCCCGCCACCCGTCCTTGACACCCGGCGGCTCAAGTCTTAAAAGGACGCGCGAAGTTGGCGTGGTTCGGCGGTCCGGTACCGCCGGCCGGAGAGGAGCGGCATGAGCAAGATCATAGGAATCGACCTCGGCACGACCAATTCGGTCGTCGCCGTGATGGAAGGCGGAAAGCCGACCGTGATCACGAATCCCGAGGGGGGACGGTTGACCCCATCCGTGGTGGCGATCAACGACAAGGGTGAACGCATGGTGGGTCAGGTCGCCAGGCGACAGGCGGTCACCAATCCCGAGAACACCATCTACTCGGTGAAGCGATTCATCGGAAGGAAGTTCGCCGAAGTCCAAGGGGAGACCAAGATGGTCCCGTTCCGCGTCCATCCGGCGGACAACGGCGACGTGCGCATCGACATCCAGGGGCGGCCTTATGCCCCGCCCGAGATCTCGGGGATGGTCCTGAGGAAGCTGAAGGAAGCCGCGGAGGCCCACCTCGGAGAGCCGGTGACGAAGGCCGTCATCACGGTGCCCGCGTACTTCAACGACGCCCAGCGACAGGCGACCAAGGATGCCGGTCAGATCGCGGGCCTCGAGGTCGAGCGCATCATCAACGAGCCGACCGCCGCCGCTCTGGCCTACGGGCTCGACAAGAAGAAAGACGAGACCATCGCGGTGTTCGACTTCGGCGGAGGCACGTTCGACATCTCGATCCTCGAGGTCGGCGACGGAGTCGTCGAAGTCAAATCCACGAACGGCGATACCCACCTCGGCGGCGACGATCTCGATCATCGTGTGATCGAGTGGATCGTCGCGGAGTTCAAGAAGGATCAGGGGATCGACCTGTCCCGGGACAAGATGGCCCTCCAGCGCCTCAAGGAAGCTGCCGAGAAAGCCAAGTGCGAGCTGTCGACCGTCGCGGAGACCGAGATCAACCTTCCGTTCATAACCGCCGACGCCGGCGGGCCGAAGCACCTTCAACTGAAGCTCAACCGCGCCAGGTTCGAGCAGCTGGTCGGTGATCTCCTCGAACGCACGCTCGCTCCCTGCAAGCAGGCGCTGGCCGATGCCGGCATCGGACCGGACAAGATCGACGAGGTCGTGATGGTCGGCGGGTCCACTCGCATCCCGAAGGTCCAGGAGCTGGTCAAGGCCTTTTTTGGGTCCGAGCTGCACCAAGGCGTCAATCCGGACGAGGTCGTGGCGGTGGGCGCCGCCATCCAGGCCGGGGTGCTGGGCGGGGACGTCAAGGACATCCTGCTGTTGGACGTCACTCCGTTGACCCTCGGCATCGAGACGCTCGGCGGGGTCTTCACGAAGCTGATCAACCGCAACACGACGATTCCCACTCGCAAGAGCGAAGTCTTCTCGACGGCCGCCGACGGCCAGACCAGCGTCGAGGTCCACGTGCTCCAGGGAGAGAGGGAAATGGCCGCGAACAACAAGACGCTCGGCCGCTTCCATCTCGACGGGATTCAGGCGGCGCCGCGCGGCATGCCGCAGATCGAAGTCACTTTCGACATCGACGCCAACGGCATCGTTCACGTCTCCGCGAAGGACCTCGGTACCGGGAAGGAGCAGAAGATCACGATCACCGCCTCGTCGGGCCTCGACAACCGGGAGGTCGAGCGCATGGTGAGCGACGCCGAGGCTCACGCCTCCGAGGACAGCGCTCGGCGCGAGGAAGTCGAGGCGCGCAACCGCGCCGACCAACTCGTCTACCAGGTCGAGAAGACCCTCGCGGAGAGCGGATCGAAGCTCTCGGAGGCCGATCAAGCTCCGGCTCGCGACGCCATTCGCGACGTGCGGGCCGCCATGGAGAAGGGCGGGGCCGAGGCGATCCGGTCCGCCAGCGAGCGGCTCGAGAAGGTCTCCCACCGCGTGCTGGAAGCGATCTACCGCTCTCAGGCCGGAGCCGAAGCACACAACGCGGGCCCGACCCCGGCGGGTAGCGGCGGCTCCTCGGGCGACGTCATCGATGCGGAGGTCGTGGACGCCGGCGATGGGCGGGGCAAGAACTGACCGACTGCTCGACCGCGGCGCCAGGGAGCCGTGAACAACGCGGCGGATCCACGGGGCGCGCTCCGGGATCCGGCGCAGCGGAGAGGTGATGGCTCAGTCCGAGTGGGATGCCCTCAAGGAGCTCAAGAACGTCCAGGCGAGGATGAACAACCTGTTCGAGAACGCCTTGGCACGGACGAACTTCGGCGCCGACGGCGGTGTCGGGGCGTGGACCCCGGTGGCGGACGTCCTCGAGAGCGACGACCGCATCGTGATCTCGATGGAGCTCCCGGGAGTCGCGCTCGCGCAGATGGACGTCCGCGTCGTGGACGACGATCTGGTGGTCGAAGGCGAGCGCCGCATGGCGCGCGAGACCGCGGAAGGCGAGCAGTTCCACCGCGTCGAACGGTCCTACGGCGCGTTCAGCCGCCGTTTCCCCCTGCCGTCCACCGTGGACCGCGAGTCGGTCGGGGCCGAGTATCGTCAGGGCGTACTGAAGATCACGCTGGTCAAGAGATCGGGAAAGCACCCCGGGCCGATCCGGGTCTCGATCAGGTGAACCGTGGCGCGCGTCGAGACGGGGGAGCAGGGCCTCTATCTGATCGGTGAGGTGGCGCGGGTCTGTCGGATCCATCCGCAGACTCTACGGTTGTACGAGCGGGCCGGGCTGCTCAGGCCCGTGCGATCCACGGGTAACGCTCGCCTCTATTCACGCGAGGACCTCGAACGTCTGTCGAGCATTCTCGACCTGACGCGAGACATGGGTGTCAACCTCGCGGGGGTCGAGATCGTCCTGCGGCTTCGCCGGCGCGTTGCGGAACTGGAACGCGAGGTGGCGCGCCTGTCCCAGGAGCCGGAAGCGGATCCCACCGCCACGGAACGCTCGCGTTCGCGCCCGGGAACGGCCTGACTCGCTCCGCGCCGCTCGCGAACGGCATGCTATACTCCGCCCTCGCGAGCGGTGCGATGATGGACGAAGAACGCGAAGAATCGACCGGCGGAGGGGGCTCCGGATCGGCATCTCTCAAGAAATACCTGAGAGAGATCTCTCGACTTTCGAGAGTCACCGCCGCCGAGGAGCGCGAGCTCGGGAAGAAGATCCAGCAGGGAGACAAGCAGGCCCTCCGGCGGCTGGTCGAGGCAAACCTGCGCTTCGTGGTCTCCTATGCGAAGCGCTACCGCGGATGCGGCCTGTCGTTTCTCGATCTGATCAACGAAGGGAACATCGGACTGATCGAGGCGGCGAAGCGCTTCGATCCGGAAAAGAAGGTCAAGTTCATCACCTACGCCGTGTGGTGGGTGCGCCAAGCCATCATCCACGCACTGTCGGACCAGAGCGGCGCGTTCCGGCTGCCCCAGAAGCAGGCGAACCTCCTGTACCGCATCGGAAAGGCGCAAGCCCAGCTCCGGAACGACCTTCGCCGGAGCCCGTCGGCGGAAGAGATCGCGAAGAGAATGGAAGTTCCGGTGGAAGAGGTGACCAACCTCCTGCAGGTGGCCGACGACAACATCTCGTTGTCCGCGGTGATCGACGAGGAGCATGAGTTCCACCTATCGGACAAGCTGGAGCAAGAGACGATCCCGGCCGCGGATCTCGTTCTGCTCAGGTCTTCCCTGAAGATCCACCTTCGAGGCGCCCTTGACGAGCTGGACGCCAAGGAAGAACGTGTGATTCGCTTGCGCTTCGGATTGGACGGCGGCGATCCGAAGACTCTGAAGGAGATCGGGGAGATGATGAACCTGTCCCGCGAGCGGATACGACAGATCGAGGCCCAGGCGCTGGAGAAGCTCAACCGCTCTCACAAGTGCCAGCAGCTGAGGGGCTATCTCAACTGAGGCGCCGGTGAGCACGAGCTGCGCGGTGTGCGGTGGAACCGGGTTCGAGATCAGAACCGGGCCGGACGGTGTTTCGACTGCCGCGCGCTGCTCCTGCGGAGAGCGGGATCGCGGAGATCGCCTGCTGCGCGCCGCCAGGATTCCGAAGCGCTACGACCACTGCACCTTCGGCACGTTCGAGATCCACCATCCGAGTCTCGACATGGCTCTCCAGACAGCCAGGGACTGGGTCGAGCGTTGGCCCCTGGTGGAGCACGGCCTGTTGTTCCTGGGCACGCCCGGCACCGGGAAGACCCACCTGGCGGTCGCCATCGCCCGCGAGCTGGCCACCTCCAAGGGTGCGCGGGTCGTGTTCCGGGAGCAGCGTGAGTTGCTCAAGTCCCTGCAGGGAACCTACGACGCGGGCGCCGGGATTCGCGAGTCGGAGGTGCTGTCCCCGGTGCTGGAAGCCGACGTCCTGATCTTGGACGACCTCGGCGCCGGGAGAATGACCGCGTGGACCCGGGACGTGCTCCACGACATCATCGTTCACCGCTACAATCAGAAGCTGGCGCTGTTGATGACCTCGAATCATGCGATGGGAGAGCAGGATGCGACCGCCCCGGTCCAGAAACTGCCCGAGGGGGTCACCCTCAAGGACCGCCTGGGGGACGCGCTGATGTCCCGGATCTACGAGATGTGCCTGGTCGTGGAGTTCGGGGGAAACGACTACCGCCGGGGCGTTCTTCACGCCAGTCACCGCTTCTGAACCGGGGCCCTTCACGTTCGATGCCCTCCGCTCCACTGCGGTCGCCCGGTCACTGGAGGTCGAAACGATGGAATCGCCCGCGAACGTCCGGTACGCGCTCAGCGGCCGCACGGCCTGGATCACCGTGGATCGTCCCGCCAAGCTCAACGCCCTCGACCGCGCGACGATGGAGGAGATCGATCGGGCGGTCGCGAAAGCCCTCGTGGATCCCGAAGTCGGCGTCGTGGTCATCACCGGCGAAGGGGAGAAGGCGTTCGTCGCCGGCGCGGACATCGAGGAAATGAGCGGATTGAACGCCAGGGCGGCCCAAGAATTCTCGCTGTTCCTGCAATCGTGTCTGAACCGCATCGACCGCGCCCCCAAGCCCGTCGTGGCCGCGGTCAACGGGTTCGCCCTGGGCGGAGGCTGCGAGCTCGCGTGCGCGTGTCACGTGCGCGTCGCCGCCGACACGGCCCGCTTCGGTCAGCCGGAGGTCAACTTGGGACTGATTCCGGGGGCCGGGGGTACGCAGCGCCTGCAACGTCTGGTCGGGCGCGGCACCGCGCTGCACCTGATCCTGAGCGGCGAGATGATCGACGCCGCGGAAGCGCTGCGCATCGGCCTGGTCGAGCGCGTCGTGCCACTCGCCGAGCTCCGCTCCACGGTCGAGAAGTACGCCGCCAATCTCCTTGCCAAGAGCCCCGTTGCGCTCGCGCGGGCCCTCGACGCCGTCCGTGCCGGCGGCGAGGTCGCTCTGGACGAAGGACTGCGTCTCGAGGCGAGCCAGTTCGGGCTGTGCTTCGCCACCGACGACATGCGGGAAGGTACGCGCGCCTTCCTGGAGAAGCGCAAGCCCCGGTTCCATGGACGGTAACCCCGCGTGAAGCGGCTGCGGCTCCTCAGGTTCCTGCTACTGGCGTTGCTCCTGCCGTTCGTGGTCGTGGTGATCGTCATGCTGCGCAACCCGGGACTCGGGCTGTCCGACCCGCCCCTGAACCGGCAGGGGCGCGACACGGCCACCGACATCGAATACGAGGATTTCTTCGAGGGCATCCGTCGTTACCTGTTCATCGCCGGTCTCGCCACCGTGGACGACAGCGGCAACATCCACTTCGATGACGTCAAGCGCCTCGAGGTCTATCGGGAAGGCTCGTCACCGCTTCTGGTCAGCGCCGAACAGGGGTCCTTCACCGGGGGCGAAGGACGTCGTCTGATTCGGCTCGAAGGAGGCGTGAGCGTCGAGGACGAGGGCGAGGAGCTCCGCGTCAGTCTCGATGCATTGGAGGTCAACCAGGCCGCAGGCGAAGCCCGTTCCTTGGGCGGGGTCGAGTTCAGGGGTCCGACGTTCAGCGGAAGGGCGGGTTCCGTCGTCTACGGTCTCGAGGATCAGCCCGCGGTGATCAACGAGCCGGTGGTGGAATCGAGCGACGGCTCCGTCCTGCGCGCGGAGCGAGCCCAGCTCCTCGATGGGACCCGGGATGTGCTGTTCGAGGGCGGCGTGCGGATCTCGGACCCGGATCGTGACTTCCAGGCCGAGAGCATGCGGGTGCAACGGGGCACCGGCGGCAATCTCGAGCACATGGTGGCGTCCGGAGGAGTCGAGGGCTCCGATCGGCGCGAGCCGGAGTCACCCGGCGCCGTGGTCGCCGATCGCATGGAGGCCTTTTGGGGGCAGGATGGCGAGATCTCATCGCTGAGCCTCGAGGGCGACGGCGTGCTCCGCAAGGGAGTCAACGAGCTCATGGCGGATAGGATCTGGGCCGTGCGCGCGGAGGGTGCTTCGGAGTGGTCGTTCGCGGCCCGGGGGGCGGTCGTGGCGAAGGGGCACCGTGGAACGGGGCCGATCGTGCTGCGCTGCGCCGAGCTCGTCGGTCGATTGGGCGCGGACGGAGAGCTGATCGAGGGGGAGGCGATCGATGGCGTGCACTTCGAGGCGCAGGGCGCGGTGGCCGACGCCGCGAGCGCATCGTTCGATCCGGGCGATCCGGGCACGGAGATCACGCTGCGCTCGTCCAAGGAGCTGCGAGCGCGCGTTCTGCAGGGTCGGAGCCGCGTGGCGGCGGAGACGATCCGCACCAACCCCGACGGCACGTACCTCGTCGCCGAGGGTCGCGTGGAGGCGAGCCTGCTGCCCGCGGCGTCCGAGGAGCGCGCCGGTCCGGAGAGCGGTCTGTTCGACACCTCCGAGCCGATCCATTTCGTCTCGGCGCGGCTCGAGGGCAACCCCCGGGCCAACGCGCTGGAGTTCGTCGGAAACGTGCGGGGATGGCAAGGGGAGAGGAACCTCAAGGCGGATCGCGTGCGCCTCGACCAGAGCGCCGACACCCTCACGGCGCTCGGACAGGTGTCCACACGCCTGCCGCGGATGGCGGAGAGCGGAGCCTCCGAGGCGGATTACATCCAGGTTTCCGCCGAGCGGCTGGATTACAGCGGCCGGGAGGGGCTCGCCACGTACGCGGGAGAGGTGCGGGTGCGACAGGCCGAAGGATGGATGGAGTCGCGGGAGCTCGTGGTGACTCTGTCCCCGGAAGGCGAAGGCGTGCGCGAGATTCTCGCGCGAGACGACATCACCTTCGAGTTCCGTGCGGCCGATTCGGATGGGCTGCCGCGCCCCGTCACCGGCACCGCCGACCGGGTCGTGTACAACCCGCGGGAGCGGGTCATGACGCTGCACGGAGACCGCGCCCCGGCCGCCGTGAGGCGGGCGGGCGAGGACGGCGCGGTCACGAAGGGGAGGGTGCTACGCTACCACCTGGACACCGGGGCGCTGGAGGTGCAGTCCGGCGAGCGGGATCGTGCCACGATCCAGACCTCGGACAGCCCGGGAAACTGAGATGGCGGATGTGCGGCCCGAGGCTTCGCAGGGCGCCGGCCCCGCGGCGTCGGAACTCCCTGTGACCGACGGAGTCGGCCTGGTGGCCAAGGGCCTGAGAAAGGTCTATCGCCGCCGTGCCGTGGTCGACGCCGTGTCCGTGAGCATCGCGCCGGGACAGGTGGTCGGTTTGCTCGGTCCGAACGGTGCGGGCAAGACTACCTCATTCTACCTGATCCTCGGTCTCGTCCCTCCCGACGCCGGTCGTGTGTTCCTCGATGACCACGACATCACGGACCTACCCATGTACCTGCGCGCTCGTCGCGGGATCGGGTATCTCCCCCAGGAGGCTTCGATCTTCAGGCGCATGTCCGTCCAGGAGAATGTGCTGGCGATTCTCGAGACCCGCGACCTCGATGGCGACGAGGCCCGACAGCGGTGCGACGAGCTGCTCAGGGAGTTCGGCCTCGAGAAGGTGGCGCACGCTCCCGGCTATGCGATCTCCGGAGGCGAGAGGCGCCGCGCCGAGATCGCGCGCGCGGTTGCCAGCGACCCGCGGTTCATCCTGCTCGACGAGCCGTTTGCCGGCATCGATCCGATCGCGGTGTCGGACCTGCAGCGGGTCGTGATTCGGCTCAAGGAAAAGGGGATCGGCGCATTGATCACCGATCACAACGTGCGCGAGACTTTGCAGATCACGGACCGAGCTTATATTATTAGCGACGGTCGGATCTTCAGACACGGGACCCCCTCCGAGCTGGCGGGTGACGCGGAGGTTCGCCGGGTGTATCTGGGAGAAAACTTCAGGCTGGCGTAGCTGGAGCGCTCCAACTCGATGGCTCTCGAACAGAAGCTCAGCGTACGGATGAGCCAGCGGCTCATCATGACGCCGTCGCTCCAGCAGGCGATCAAGCTCCTGCAGATGTCGAAGCTGGATCTCGTGGAGGAGATCCAGCAAGAGCTGGTCGAGAACCCCGTCCTGGAAGACAGCGTCGAGACCCCCTCCCCGGAGCGAACGGAAGCCGAGCCCGTCCAGGAGGATTCCGGCGATGCCGAGAGCAATCCGTTCGACGACATCGACTACGAATCGTACTTCCAGAACGTCGACGGCGGTTACATTCCCAGCGGCCCGATCGATGTCGGCGGGGAGCTGCCGTCGTTCGAGAACACGCTGGCGGAGCCCAAGAACCTCGCCGATCACCTGATCTGGCAGCTGGACCTTTCCGCGCCGACGGAGCTGTCCAAGGAAATCGGGCGCGCCATCATCGGCAACCTCAACGACGATGGCTACTTGCGCGCCTCGCTGGAAGAAATTCGGCAGATGGGAGACTTCCCGGCCGACGAGGTCGAAGCGACGCTCGCCATGATCCAGGGATTCGACCCGCTCGGCGTCGCCGCTCATGACCTCGTCGAGTGTCTGTGCGTTCAACTTGCGCACCTCGGCCAGCAGGGAACACCCGCGGAGACGATCGTGCGGCATCACATGGACAAGCTCCAGAGCCATCGCTACAAGGAGCTTGCGGCCGCGCTCGACATCGATCTGGAAGACCTCCACGCCGAGCTCGAGATCATCCGTGGGCTGGACCCCCGACCGGGCCAGAAGTACAACGAGACCAGCAGCCGCTACGTGGTGCCGGACGTTTACGTCGTCAAGGTCGACGCCGATTACCAGGTGCTGCTCAACGAGGATGGTCTCCCGCGGCTGCGGATCAGTCCGGTCTACCGCCGAATGGTGGCGCGCGGCGCCGCCGGAAACACGCCGGCCGACGCGAAGGAGTACGTGCGCGGCAAACTCAGGTCGGCATTCCGGCTCATCAAGAGCTTGGAGGAGCGCCAGCGCACGATTTACAAGGTGGCCACCTCGATCGTGAAGTTCCAGAGGGGATTCCTCGACTTCGGGATCGAGCGCATGCGGCCGTTGGTTCTCAAGGACGTCGCGGACGACATCGGGATGCACGAATCGACGGTGAGCCGGGTGGTCAACAACAAGTACATGCACACCCACCGCGGGTTGTACGAGATGCGCTTTTTCTTCCACAGCGGGATCGCGTCGAACCACGGCGGCGACCAGGTATCGTCGCTCACCGTCAAGGACAGGATCCGCAAGATCATCGGCGGCGAGGATCCCAAGCACCCGCTGTCCGACGCGGCGATCGTGAAGCTCCTCAGGGCCGAGGGGCTGCAGATCGCACGTCGAACCGTAGCGAAGTACCGTGAGGAACTGAAGATCCAGTCGTCCAGCGCCCGAAAACAGTCTCTCGTGTGATTCGAGGGTTAACGGATGAACGTCGAGATTACCGGAAGGCAGGTCGAGATCACGTCGGCGATTCGTGAGTTTACGGTCGACAAGCTGCGCAAGCTCGAGAAGCTGCTCGACGGCCCGCTCGAGGTGCACGTCGTCTTGGGTACCGTGAAGCACCGGCACATGGCCGAGATCCAGGTCAAGTCCCGCACCGCGTTGTTGTCGGGGATGGAGGAGACGGGCGACCTGTACGCCTCGATCGGCGAAGTCGTGGAGAAGCTCGAGCGGCAGGCGCTGAAGCACAAGGAGCGGGTGACGGGTCGGAAGCGGCGCGAGGGTGTCCGGGTCCCGGACGTGGCGGCCGTGATCGAGGCCGAGGCCGCGGTCGAGGATCAGGTCGCGCAGGACGGACCGACTCTCGTCATCCGCAGCGAGCGGTACCGGCTCAAGCCGCTGTCGGCCGAGGATGCGTTCATGGAACTCGAGGCCAGCGGCGACGAGATCCTCGTGTTTCGCGACGCCACGACCGATCGCGTCAACGTCGTGTACCGCCGTCGCGATGGCCACGTCGGCCTGGTGGATCCCGAGTTCTGATTCCCGGTGCGCTTGACCCTCGCGGGCGGATCCTGATATCGTTGCACGCCAAGGGCTTGCGCCGGGGGACACCTCCGGGACAGCGGGCCCCGCGCGACGACGTTTCGACCGGCACGACGCGTCCCCTCGCCGAGGAAGCCCACGATGACGGAGGATAGGGACCGAAAGGACCTCGCGGCGACCCCGGCTCGGCGAAGCGCCAGCCGCGCCGAGTGGGAGTCGGAGACGCTCGGCGGAGCGCCGGAGCGCGACCGCGAGTTCTCGACCGTCTCGAGCCTGCCGATCGAGCGCCTCTATACGCCCGACGACCTGGGTCCCGGTTGGCGTCCCGAAGAGAAGCTCGGGTATCCGGGAGAGTACCCGTTCACGCGCGGGATCCACCCGACGATGTATCGCGGCCGCCCGTGGACCATGCGACAGTTCGCCGGCTTCGGAACGGCACGGCAGACCAACCAGCGCTTTCGCTACCTCCTCGAGCACGGACAGAACGGCCTGTCGGTCGCGTTCGACCTTCCGACCCTGATGGGGCGGGACAGCGACGATGGTATGGCACGCGGAGAGGTCGGCAGGGAGGGCGTCGCCGTCGACAGCCTTGCCGACATGGAAGCGTTGTTCGACGGCATCCCCCTGGACACGGTCTCGACGTCCATGACGATCAACGCGCCTGCGGCCGTGATCTTCTGCATGTATCTCGCCGTCGCCGAGAAGCAGGGCGTGCCGTTCGACGCGCTGTCCGGAACGCTCCAGAACGACATCCTGAAGGAGTACATCGCCCAGAAGGAATGGATCTACCCGCCGCGTCCCAGCATGAAGATCATCACGGATCTCATGGCGTTCTGTGCACGCAACGTACCGCGCTGGAACACGATCTCCATCTCGGGATACCACATTCGAGAAGCCGGTTCGACCGCCGTGCAGGAGCTCGCTTTCACGCTGGCCGACGGGATCGGGTACGTCGAAGCCGCCATCCAGGCCGGCCTGGACGTCGACGAGATCGCCCCACGACTGTCGTTCTTCTTCAACTCGCACAACGACTTCTTCGAGGAGATCGCCAAGATGCGGGCGGCCCGCCGCATGTGGGCCCGCGTGCTGCGCGAGCGGTTCGGCGCCAAAAACCCGCGGTCGTGGATGCTCCGCTTCCACACCCAGACGGCCGGATGCTCGCTCACCGCTCAGCAACCGTACAACAACGTCGTGCGGGTCACGATTCAGGGGCTCGCGGGCGTCTTGGGCGGCACGCAGTCGCTGCACACCAACTCGCTGGACGAGACTCTCGCGCTTCCCAGCGAGGAAGCGGTTACCATCGCGCTGCGCACCCAGCAGATCATCGCGGAAGAATCCGGTGTGACGAACACCGTGGATCCCCTGGCGGGGTCGTATTTTGTCGAGGCGCTCACAGATCGAATGGAGCGGGAGGCTCAGGAGTACGTGGATCGGATCGATCGCATGGGCGGTATCATCGCGGCGGTCGAGCGCGGATTCCCGCAGAAGGAGATCGCCGACGCCTCGTATCACTACCAGCGGCAGCTCGACAGCGGGACGAAGACGGTCGTCGGGGTCAACAAGTACACCATGCAAGAGAGCACCCGGCCGGAGCTCCTGCGGATCGGATCCGAGGTGGAGGCCGAGCAGCTCCGCAACCTGAGCCGCGTCCGCGAGCGACGCGACGAACAGCGGCTCCGGAACGATCTCGAGAGGCTGCGCGCCGGTGCGGAGCGCGGCGACAATCTGATCCCCCTGCTTCTGCAGTGTGTGCGAGACTACGGGACGGTGCAGGAGATCTCGGGTGCGCTCGTGCCCGTGTTCGGGACGTACCGCGAGGTCTCCGTTCTGTAGGGGCTCTCAGACGGGGTGTCCGGGTCCCGAGGACGTCCGCCTGGGCGGCCCGATGCGCGGCGGCAGCAGGAGGTTCGTGAATCATGCCGGGCAAACTTCGATTGCTCGTCGGAAAGGTCGGCCTCGACGGCCACGACCGCGGCGCCAAGATCATCGCGCGCGCGCTGCGCGATTCCGGCATCGAGGTCATTTACACCGGACTCCATCAGACACCCGAGATGATCGTCAGTACCGCGATTCAGGAAGACGTGGACGGGATCGCCGTGTCGAGCCTGTCCGGCGCCCACAACTACCTGTTTCCGCGCCTGATCGAGCTCCTCAAGGAGCGCAACGCCGATGGCATTCGGGTGTTCGGCGGAGGTATCATCCCCCAAGAAGACATCGCCGGGCTGAAGGCGGCGGGCGTCCTCGAGATCTTCACCCCCGGGACCTCGATGGAGCAGGTCGTCAAGTGGGTCAAGGATAACGTGCGGCCCCGCAGCGAATGACGTCCTCGCGACGCGCCGGGTACCGCATGCGGGTGGTGCCGGGGCCGGCCTCCGAGGGAGGGAGAACGATGCCGAAGACGATCCTCCTTGCGGATGACAGCGTCACGATTCGTAAGGTCGTCGAGCTGACGTTCAGCGAGACGGACATCCGCGTCGAGTCCGTGGGGAGTGGTCGGGAGGCGCTGGAGCGCTTCACGGCCATCGAGCCGGATCTGGTCCTCGCGGACGTCTCCATGCCCGGACCGTCGGGCTACGAGGTGTGCGAGCACGTCAAGGCCTCGGGTCGGCCGGTGCCCGTGTTGCTGCTGGCGGGGACCTTCGAACCGTTCGACACGGAACGCGCTCGCGCCTGTGGTGCCGACGGTCACGTCGTCAAGCCTTTCGAGTCCAGCGTTCTCGTGGAGAAAGTCGAGTCTCTCCTCGCGGCGCCGCCCGGGCCGCCGCCGGCCGCGGCTCCGGCGCGGGTGCCGGCCGAGGATCGCGGGGAATCGGCCGATCGCGATCTCGAGTCGGCCCTGCAGTCCCTGGTGTCGACCGCCGGAACCGAGCCGTCCGTTCCTTCTTCCCCGTCCGACGCGGCCGCTCGGCCGGGCGGCGAGGAGGACCGCGACCCCGAGGGCGTGGTCCCGGACGCCGCTCCGGTCGCGGAGCAGGCACCCGCGGCCACGCCGGTGGCAAGCGCGAGGCTCGGCGCCGCGGAGCTCGACGCCATCGCCACAGCGGTCGTGGAGCGCCTGTCGACCGACATCCTGCGGCAGATCGCGTGGGAGGTCGTCCCCGATCTCGCCGAGGCGATCATCCGGGAACGGATTCGCGACCTGGAGCGCGAGATCGAAGGGTAGTTCCGTTGCACGACCGCGCTCAGATTGCCGAGGCCGTGCGACGCGTGGTTGCCGCCGCTCTCGAGGAGGATCTGGGGTCCGCCGGGGACATCACCACCGATGCCGTGATCCCCGGCGATCGCGCCGCGGTCGGCCACCTCGTGGCGCGACAACCCCTGATCGTCGCCGGCGTGGTCGCGGCACGGGAGGTCTTCCGGCAACTGGATCCGACGCTCGGCTTCGTCGCCCGACGCGCCGACGGTGACGCGGCCCACGCGGGCGAGCGACTGGCGACGGTGACGGGGACGGCGCGTCCCATCCTGCGGGGCGAGCGCACCGCTCTCAATCTCATGATGCGCATGAGCGGCATCGCCAACCTGGCGCGTCGGGCGGTCGAGGAGATTGCCGGAACGGGCGCGCGCATTCTCGATACCCGCAAGACGGCTCCGGGCCTTCGCATCCTCGACAAGCTGGCGGTGGCGCTCGGGGGAGCGGAGAACCATCGCACGGGTCTGTTCGATGCGGTGATGATCAAGGACTCGCACCTGGCGCTCGTGGACTCGATCTCGGACGCGGTCGCCCGGATCCTCGACCGCGGGATCGCGAAGGAGCTCGTCACCGTCGAGGTGCGAACTCTCCGCCAACTCGATGAGGCCATCGCCGCGGGCGCCGGCAGGGCGCTGCTCGACAACATGAGCCTCGAGGAGACCCGCAGGGCCGTGGAGCGCGGCAAGGGGAGAATCGTCCTCGAAGCCTCCGGTGGATTGCGTCCCGGGCGACTGCGCGCGGTGGCCGAAACGGGGGTGGATTTCCTGAGTGTCGGTTTCCTGACGCACTCGGTGGAGGCCGCGGACGTGGCCATGGAGGTCGGCCTCGTATCGTGAGATCGACGATCGGCCCTCTCGACCGCGAACGTCTGCACGAGCTTCTCGAGTCCCAGCCGTTCGTGCGGCATCTCGAGGTCGTGGAGACGACCGAGTCGACGAACGACGACGTTCGGCGACTGGCGGCGGGAGGATCGCCGTCGGGGACGGTGGTCGTCGCAAACCATCAGCGGTCGGGCCGAGGCCGGGCGGGGCGTCGCTGGCACTCGGCTCCCGGCCTCGGAGTCTACGTCTCGGTTCTCTTCCGGCCGGAGATCCCGATCGCGGAACCGACTCGCTGGACCCTGATCTCGGCGCTTGCGGCGTGCGAGGCCTGCCGGCGGGTCGCACGCTGCGAGGTAGAGATCGTATGGCCCAACGACCTGTATCATGGAGGCCGCAAGCTGGCGGGGACCCTCACGGAGCTTCGCAGCGCCTCCGGAGTGGTGCAGGAGATCGTCGTGGGCACCGGCTTCAACGTCCACCATGTCTCGTCGGATTTCCCCGCGGACCTGCGCGGACGTGCAACCTCCTTGGCCATGGCCGGCGGCGCGCGAGATCTCGATCGCGAGTCGCTCGCGGCCCTCTATGTGGAGCGCTTGGCCGAGCGCCTTCGGGCGCTTCAGGGCGGCGCGTGGGACGAGTTGCGCGACGCGTGGTACCTCCACGCGCCCGGAGCGCGTGGATCGCGTGTCGTCCTGCGACGCCCAGGCGTCCCCGACGTCGTCGGCGTCACCCGGGGAATCGACGACGCGGGAGCCTTGCGGCTGGAGAACGGTGACGGCTCCATCGTGGTCGTTCGATCCTCGGACTCGCTCGTGAAGAAAGGGGCGTGAATCGGATGCTGCTGGCGCTCGACGTCGGGAACACGCATACGGTGCTGGGGGCGTTCGACGGCTCGAACCTGCGTGCGAACTGGAGGATCGCGACCTCGACCGAGGCCACGGCCGACGAGCTCGGCGTTCTGTTGCGCGCGCTGTTCGCCGGAGACGGCATCGATCCGTCCGGTATCGAGGGGATCATCGTCTCCTCGGTGGTTCCGGACCTCGACGCGGTCCATCGTGAGCTGGCGCGGAGCCGGTTCGATCTCGAGCCGCTGTTCGTGGAGCCGGGTGTGCGCACCGGCGTTCCGATCCTGTACGACAACCCGCACGAGGTCGGGGCGGACCGAATCGTCAACGCGGTGGCCGCCGTCGCACGCTACGGCGCGCCCGTCATCGTGCTCGATTTCGGGACGGCCACCACCTTCGACGTGGTCAGCCCTCGGGGGGAGTACCTCGGCGGCGTGATCGCTCCGGGCCTGGGCATCTCCGCGGACGCGTTGTTCGAGCGGGCAGCCCGCCTGGTGCGGGTCGACATCCGCAAGCCTCCGCGAGGGGTCATCGGGCGAAACACCATGGAGAGCATCCAGTCCGGCCTGTTCTACGGCTACGCCGGCTTGGTCGAGGGCATCGTCGCCCGGCTTCGCGCCGAGCTCGACGCGCCGGCGCCGATCGTGGCCACCGGGGGGCTGGCCCGTGTTTTCGAGGGCGAAATCCGGTCGATCGACGTCGTGAATCCGGATCTCGCGCTCGAGGGCCTGCGACTCATCTGGGAGAAGAACACGCGTTGAAGGTCCTGTTCGTCTGCAGCGGCAACATCTGTCGTAGCCCGATGGCGGCGGAGTATCTCAGGCACCGCGCGGCGCGCTCGCGTCTGAGTCACGTCGTCGTGGACTCGGCGGGGGTGCTGGGCATCGAAGGGTCGCCGGCCTCGGAGGGGGCGATCATGGTCATGAAGGAGGACGGACTCGACCTTTCGCGCCACCGCTCGAAGGGTATCGACCGGGCCGGCATTCGAACCTCCGACGTGGTGGTCGCGATGTCCTTCGACCACCTCGATGCGCTCGCGGAGAGGTTCCCCGACGGATCGCAGAGACGCTTCCTGATCCGCGCCTTCGAGGGCGGGCCCACGCCGATCTCGGGCGCTCCGGAGCTCCAGGATCCCCTGGGGACGGATCTCGAGACCTACCGCATACGGTACAAGTGCATCAAGACGTGCGTCGATCACCTCGTGCTGTACCTGAGGCACGAGACGGCATGAGCGCCGCGGCGCGTGGCCCCGAGAGCTACGCGCGGGCCTTGGAGCAGGCGCTCTCTCGTATCCGCGAGCGCCCGGTGGTCCTTTCACCGCGCGACTGGAACCTGGTCGTGGAGTGGCATGCGCGACACATCCCTCTGGGCGTCGTCCTGGAGGCGCTCGAGGACGCCGCGGCCCGTTCGCGGAAGCGGAGGTCGGGTTCCGGGCCGCGGAGCCTGGCGTACATCGCGGATGCGGTGGATGAGGCGTGGGATCTGATCCGGAGTGGGCGGAGCGCCCGCGACGGCGCATCGCCGGCACCGTTGCCGACCCTGGCGCAGATCCGCGAATCCTGGGAGCGTGCGGCGGAGCGTGCGGCGCGCGACCATGCGGCCTTGTGCGCGTTGCTCCGGGAGCTCCTCGCACGGCTGGATCGGGGTGAGCCGCCGGCAGATCTCGATCGCGAGGTCGATCGCCGGATCTCCGGCTGTTTTCCCGCCGCCGAGATCGCAGGGATCGAGGAGCAGGTGGACGCCGAGCTCGTCTCGTTCCGGGAGCGGCTTCCGGCGGCGGCGCTCGAGAAGACTCGCTCGAAATCGATCGCTCGCCGCCTGCGGCGCTCGTTCGGGATTCCGCTGCTGTCCATGTCCTCGCGCTGATCGCGGCGCGACGATCCCGGTGGGGCCGACGAGCCGCCCGCCGGCCTCGGCGTGCTAGCATCTCGCGTCCCGCCTCCCTCGACGCGCGACGGTGGCTCCTGCAATCTCAGCCCGGCGGCCCGCCGTGGCGCCCGCGCTGGCGTTTCTCGCCGGCGTCGCGTCGAGCGATCCGTCGTCGAGAGGCGCGCTGTTCGTGGCGCTCGCCGCCATCGTCCCGTTCCTCGCGGGCCGGCCCACGGCCCGACGGGCGCTTGGCGTGATCCTGTCGGCCGCCCTCGGCGGGATTGCCGGGTGGTATTCGGACCTGCGGTACGAGGCGCGGGTCGCCTGGCTTCCCGCGGATGGCCGTTACGTCGAGCGCGAGCTCCGCGGCCGGATCGTGGAGGCGCCGCTCGTCGATCTCCGGGGCGACCGCGTTGTGACGATCGCCGCGCGCCCTCCCGGAGGGCGCGGTGCGGAGGCGCGCATCAAGCTGCGGGTTCGCTCCGGGGAGCACCACGCTTGGCTGCAGGCCCTCGATGCCCTCGGACGCGGGGACGTGATCCGCGTGTACGCGCGGGTCGGGGTCCCGCGACGTCCCGATTCGGCGAGCGCCTCCGAGACGTGGCGCGCTCTGCGCGCGCGGGGCATCGACGCGACCGGCTGGGTGAAGAGCGCCGGCCTGATCGCGCGCGAATCCGGCGCCCGCCCGTCCGCCGGCCGGACGCTGGAGAGCGTCAGGATCCGGCTGCGCGGAAGGCTGCGGGATTCCTTTCCCGATCCGGGGCCGACTCGGGCACTCGTGACCGCCATGTTGCTCGGCGAGTGCAACGAGGTGCGCCCGGAGACCTACCGCGTGCTGCGGGACGCCGGGTTGTCGCATCTCATCTCGATCAGCGGGCTGCACGTCGGATTGCTGATCCTGACGGTCCTGGCCGCGCTGCGGCGAACGTCGGTTCCGATCGCAGTGTCCGCGGCGCTGGCGGTGGCGGGCCTGGCGGCCTTCGGATTCATGGTCGGGGCGAGGGCTCCCGTCCTGCGCGCGGTGGGATGCGCCGCGGTCGCGCTGCTGGGCCGAGTGCTGAACCGCGACGGCAACGCCGTCAACACGGTCACGGTGATCGCTGCGGCCCTGGCCGCCGCGCAACCGTCGCTGCTCGCGGATGTCGGTTTTCGCCTGACCTTCCTCGCCGTGTTCGGGATCCTGCTGCTCGCCGGCCCGATCGCCGACCTCGTTCCCTTGCACCGCTCCGTGGGGACGTCCGTGGGAGTCAGCGCCGGCGCCTACCTCGCCACGGTGTGCGCGGTCGCGTGGCATTTCGGGCGCCTGGCACCGGTTGCGCTGGTGTCGAACTTGGTCGCGGTGCCGCTGTGCGGATGGATTCTCGCCGCGGGCGGCGCGGCGCTGGCTCTCGAACCCGTGCCGCTGGCCGGACCGCTGTCGGCGCGCGCCGCGGAGGCGGGGGTCGGCCTCCTCTTGGGAGTGGCGGACGCGGCGGCCTCCATCCCGGGGGCATCGTTCCGCGTGGCGCCTCCCGCGCCGTGGATGGCCGCGATCTGTTACCTGCTTCTCGGCCTGACCGCGCGCTTGAGCGCCGCGAGGCGCGGACCGCGCCGACGGGCGGGGCTCCGCGTGGCCGGCTTGGCTCTCACGCTCGTGCTCGCGCGCCTTCACCTGGGTCCGTGGCCGGGTTTCTCGAGTGCCGAGTTGGTCGTCGTCGACGTCGGGCAGGGTCAGGCGGTCGTCCTGAAGGGGAGCCGGGGCGGTTGCGTGCTGATCGACGCCGGCGGGACCTCGGGGGGGCGGTTCGATGCCGGGGAGCGGGTCGTGACGCCGTGGCTGGCGAGCAGCGGTTGCCGGCGTCTCGCGGCGCTCGTGGTGACCCACGATCATGACGATCACGCCGGGGGAGCACCGGCGATTCTCCGCGAGTTCGAGGTCGACGAGCTGTGGTATCCCGTGGCGACGCATCGGCGCCGGGGAACGAGTGACTTGATCGATCTTGCTCGCGCGAGCGGTGCCGGGACGGTCGCCGTCGAGCGCGGGTTCGAGGCGTACCGGGCCGGCATGCGCATCGAGGTGCTCCACCCGACTCGCGACGATCTGGACTTGGGGGTCAACGACCGTTCGATCGTCGTTCGAGTGACGACCGAGGCCGGGCGAGTGTTGATCGCAGGGGACATGGGCACGCCGGGGGAGCGCCGAGTCCTGGCGGCCGACCTCGATGCCGACAGCAGCATCCTGGTGGTGGGACACCACGGTGCGGACGGCGCATCGTCGTCGGAGTTCCTTCGACGGGTCCGACCGCACAGCGCGGTGATCTCGGTCGGAGCGTGGAACCGTTTCGGTCACCCGTCGCGCGACGTGCTCGAGCGGCTCACCGCGGTCGGAGCGCGCATCTACCGCACCGACCGCAACGGCTCGATACGGTTCCGCGGCTCGCAGGGAGGCTGGGAAGTGAAAGCGGAGCGGGTCAGCCCACCCGCAGCGGCATGGGAATGAAGCTGGCGACGAAGATCAGCAGGAGGACCCACGCCAGGGCAAGGCGGCCGCCGCCGAGCGGCTCGGACTCGTCCGCGAGGCGGGGGTGCCGATCACGCATCCACAGCAGGATCAGGAACCACACCAGGTATGCGGGGACGAGGAACATCCAAATCTGGACGACGACGACGCACAGCAGGGCGACGAGCGTCACCCGCGAGGCGATGCGGTGCGAGTGTCGCGAAATCGCGTACATCAGGTGCCCGCCGTCCAGCTGCCCGACGGGGAACAGATTCAGGGACGTCACGAGCATCCCGACCCAGCCGGCGAGGAACGGAGAGCCGACCTCGAGCGCCGCCACGCCGTCCGGGAGCAGCCAGCCCGTGAGCAGGATCGACAGCACGGGTTGGCCGAGGACCTGATCTCCGACCGGGGCCTCCACGGGTCGCGCCTGCAGGAGACCGACCACGAATACCGGCAGCGCGACGGCGAATCCCGCGAGCGGTCCCGCCGCCGCGACGTCGAACAAGGCGCGGCGATGCGGGATGGGTCCGCGGATCCGTATCACGGCCCCGAAGGTCCCGATGGGCGGGACCCCGGGAACGAAAAACGGCAGCGTCGCCGGGATGCCATAGAAACGGCACGCGAGGTAGTGGCCCATCTCGTGACTCCCCAGGATGAGGAGGACCCAGAACGAGTAGACCGGATCGGCACGGAAGAGGTCGCCGATTCCCTCGACCTCCTCCCACCGCAAGTCCCACAGGTGCGGGGCGTAGGTGGTGGTGAGTGCGGTGAGCGCGAACAGCAGGGCGTGAATCCAGACGCGCCGCGAAGCTCCGAATTGGGACAGGGGATCTCCGGCCGTGGGTCTACCCGAGATTCCGGAGGTTCTTCCCGGGTTTGAAGCGGATCGTCTTCCCCGGGGGGATTCGCACTTCCCGCCCGGTGCGCGGGTTGCGGCCGATGCCTTTCTTGCGGGGCTTGACCTGGAAGACACCGAAGCCGCGCAGCTCGATTCGCTCGCCGCGCATCATGGCCGTCTTCATGGCGTCGAATACCGCCTCGACCGCCTCGACCGCCTTGACCTTGGTGATGGTGGCCTCCTCGGCGACCTTGTTGATGATGTCGGCCTTGATCATCCGCGCCACCTCCTCCGCAAGCGTCTCCGAGGCGAACCGGCGGTAGTTTAGGAGCGGGCCTCGCGGGTGTCAAGGGCGGGCATGTTCTAACTCTATCGGCTGTCGAGACTTAGCGCGTTGCGCGGTTGTCGGGATCGGTCCGGCGTGCTATAGGTTTCGCCGCACAGGATCGCCGCGCCAAGCGATCGTCGGGGTCCGCTCCGCACGCGCCGCGAACTGCCGGGTCCGGTCGCTCGCGGGCCGGCCCGTTCTACTGGGGAGCCCGCGTCGATGCCCTCGCCCTTGATCGCGATCGTCGGTGCTCCCAACGTCGGCAAGAGCACCCTGTTCAACCGCCTCGTGCGGCGCCGAAGGTCCATCGTCACCGACGAGCCGGGAGCCACACGCGATCGGGTCTACGGCGAGGTCGTGGACGCTCCCCGCCCGTTCCGGGTCGTCGACACCGGAGGCCTGGCGCTGTCCGACGATGCGCTGCTGGGGCGCGAGATCGAGGGTCAGGTGCGGGCGGCGTTGGAGGAGGCGGCGGCGGTCCTGCTCGTGGTCGACGTTCGCGCCGGGGTCACGGCTCTCGACCGCGAGATCGCCGCGCTCCTGAGGCGCCGCGCCAAGGCGGTCGTCTTGGTCGCCAACAAGGTCGATGCCCCGAGCGTCGAGCCGTCGCTCCTGGAGTTCCACTCCCTGGGACTCGGGGATCCGGTTCCCGTGTCGGCGGAGCACGGCCACGGCCTCGACCCGCTCCTCGATCGCATCACCGAAGTCATCGCCGCCTTGCCCGAGAGCGAGCTGCCCGGTCACGTGGACGACGCAGTTCGCATCGCGATCGTCGGCCGTCCGAACGTGGGGAAGTCGTCGCTCGTCAACCGCCTGTTGGGCGAGGAGCGCATGATGGTCAGCGAAGTTCCGGGCACCACGCGCGACGTCGTCGACACGTGTGTGGAGCGGGACGGCCGGCGGTACGTGCTCCTCGACACGGCGGGTATCCGGCGAAAGGGGAGCCGAGAGCGAACGACCGCCGAGACCCTGGCGGTCATCATGGCGCGCAAGGGAGTGGAACGAGCGGACGTCGTGGTGCTCGTGGTCGACGGGTCGCAAGATCTTTCCGCCCAGGAT
>Ga0302046_10001306_pt1 | contig 23392 bp, 23 predicted proteins | sample RVTome_11_FD_200261 | JGI IMG/M metagenome (GOLD analysis project Ga0302046, IMG submission 200261) | Soil microbial communities from uranium-contaminated site in the Upper Colorado River Basin, Wyoming, United States - RVT147D111 (version 2) ... | reverse complement strand
TAGGGGGTCAGGGCGCTCTGGTATCCTTCGCGCCCGACCCGGCAGCCGCCCGGCGCCCGGCAACACGGAGGACCCGGATCTCATGGACAGCAAGGAACTGGACCAGAACGCCGCCGCGATGGTGGCACCCGGCAAGGGAATTCTTGCGGCGGACGAGTCGACCGGCACGATCAAGAAGCGCTTCGACAAGATCGGGCTCGAATCCTCGGTCGAGACGCGCCGCGCCTATCGCGAATTGCTGTTCACGGCGGAGGGCGCCGAACGGCACATTTCCGGAGTGATCCTCTACGACGAAACCATCCGCCAGCACGCGGCCGACGGCCGGCCGTTTCCGAGCCTTCTCGCCTCGCGCGGCATCCTGCCAGGCATCAAGGTGGACGCGGGCGCGAAGCCGCTCGCCGGATTTCCGGGCGAGACCGTGACCGAGGGACTCGATGGCTTGCGCGAGCGGCTCGCGGAGTACCGGGATCTCGGCGCGCGGTTCGCCAAATGGCGCGCGGTCATCGACATCGGCGCCGCGATCCCGACGGCGACGGCGCTCGAGGCGAACGCCCACGCGCTCGCGCGCTATGCCGCGCTCTGCCAGGAAGCCTCGATCGTTCCAATCGTGGAACCCGAGGTGCTGATGGACGGCGACCACGCCATCGAACGCTGCGAAGAGGTGACGGACGCGACGCTCGAGACGGTGTTCGACGCGCTGTTTCGCCACCGCGTGCGTCTCGAAGGCATGGTTCTGAAGCCCAACATGGTCATCGCGGGCAAGAAATGTCCCAAACAGGCGCAGCCGCCGCAGGTGGCCGACGCGACCGTGCGTTGCCTGCGCCGGCGCGTTCCGGCCGCGGTGCCCGGCATTGCGTTTCTGTCCGGTGGCCAGAGCGAAGCCGAGGCAACCCTGCATCTCTCGTTGATGAATCGCGTTCGCGGCCTGCCGTGGCAACTCTCGTTCAGCTATGGGCGGGCCCTGCAGCAAAGTACGCTCGATGCCTGGCGAGGCATTCCCGGCAATGTCGCGGCGGCTCAGCGTGCCTTCCTGCGGCGGGCGAAGCTCAATGGCCTCGCGCGCGACGGCAGTTACCAGGCCGCGATGGAACAGGCCGCGGCCTGAGGGCCGTGCCCGGCGGATCCGCGACTTGACAGCCGAAGCGCGTCGCGAAGCCGCCGTGATCGTGCGCGGCCTGCATTACACGGTGGGACGCCGCATCATCTTCGACGGCGTCGATCTCGACTTTCCGCGTGGTTCGGTCACTGCCGTCATGGGCCCGAGCGGGAGCGGCAAGACGACACTGCTCCGCCTGATCACCGGCCAGCTGCGGCCCGGCCGGGGTCTCGTGGAGGTCGAGGGGAAGGACGTTGCCGCGCTCTCGCGGCGCGAGATCTACCGGATGCGCCGGCGCATGGGAATGCTGTTCCAGAACGGCGCCTTGCTCACGGATCTCAGTGTTTACGAGAACATCGCGTTTCCACTCCGCGAGCATACGCGCCTGCCAGAGCGGCTGCTGCGCCACGTCGTGCTGACGAAGCTGCAGGCTGTCGGCCTGCGCGGCGCCGCCTGGCTGATGCCGGCCGAGCTGTCGGGCGGCATGGCGCGCCGAGTCGCGCTCGCGCGCGCGATCGTGATGGATCCCGATCTCCTCATCTACGATGAGCCGTTCGTCGGGCTCGATCCGATCTCGATGGGCGTGGTGCTCCGGCTCATCCGGCGCCTGAACGACACGCTCGGTTTGACGAGCATCGTCGTGTCGCACGACGTCCGCGAAATTACCGCCGTCGCCGATTACTGCCACCTGCTTTCGGGCGGCCGCATCATCGCGAGCGGCCCGCCCGCGGCCGTTGCAGGAAGCGACCGGGAAGACGTGCGCCAGTTCATGCACGGGCTGCCGGACGGGCCGGTGCCGTTCCACTATCCGGCGCCGGAATACGTCGAACAATTGCGGCAGGCGCACTGAATGCCGGCGCCGATCGTCCGCGAGCTCATCGAGAGCACCCTCGACGCGCTGCGGGCGCTCGGCGCCTATGCGCTTTTCGCCGTGCGCCTCGCGGCCGAGACTCCGCGCGCCTTGCTGCGCTTCGGCCTGGTGGTGGAGCAGGTGCACAACGCCGGCGCGCTTTCGCTCGTGATCATCATGCTGTCGGGTCTCTTCGTCGGAATGGTGCTGGGCCTCCAGGGCTTCGACCTGCTCCAGCGCTTCGGATCCGAGGAATCGCTCGGCACGGCGGCCGCGCTCGGGCTCTTGAAGGAGCTCGGGCCGGTCATCACGGCGCTCCTATTCGCCGGCCGCGCCGGCACGGCGCTCGCCTCGGAGCTCGGCCTGATGCGGGCGACCGACCAGCTCGCGGCGATGGAGATGATGGCGGTCGACCCCGTGCGGCGAGTCGTGATGCCGCGCTTCCTCGGGGGCGTAATCGCGATGCCGCTCCTGGCCGCGATCTTCAGCATGATCGGCATCTATGGCGCCCAGCTCGTCGGCGTGCAGCTCATGGGCGTCGACGCCGGCCAGTTCTGGTCGCAGATGCGCGACGTGGTCGAGTTCGACGACGTCATCGAGGGCGCGCTGAAGAGCGTCGTCTTCGGCGTCGCTTGCAGCCTCGTCGCGGTCTACGAGGGATATCATTCCGTGCCGACCGCGGAGGGCGTGGGCAGGGCCACGACGCGCACCGTCGTGATTTCCTCGGTGAGCGTCCTGCTGCTCGACTACATGCTGACCGCGGTCATGATCTAAGGAGTCCGCCATGCGCCAGACGCGCGCCATCGAGCTGGGAACCGGGCTGTTCGTGCTGCTCGGCTTCGCGGCGCTTTTCTTTCTCGTCACGCAGATCACGAACCGCGAGTTCGGGCTCGGCGGCGACGGCTATCGCCTGACGGCGACATTCGAGCAGGTCGGCGGTCTCAAGCCGGGCGCGCCCGTGTCGATGTCGGGCGTGACGATCGGGCGGGTCGAATCGATCGAATACGATTTCAACGAATACCGCGCGCGCGTGACGCTCCGCATCAACCCGTCCTACGACCGCATTCCCGACGACAGCGACGCGGGCATCCTCACCGCCGGACTGCTGGGCGGCCAGTACCTCGGAATCGGCCCCGGAAGCTCGGAAACCTTTCTTGCGGACGGCGATCAAATACAGTTCACGCAGTCCGCCATCGTGCTCGAGAACCTGATCAGCAAGTTCCTGTTCTCGAGGGCCGGAGAACAACAGCCCGCCGAAGGATCCGCGGAGGAAGACACGCAATGACGCGACGATTCGCCAATTTCATTGGTTCGCTGCTCGCGCCGGTCGTGCTGGCGGGCAGTGCCTTCGCCGCGGAAAACGTTCCTGGACCCGCGCCGCAGGAACTCATCGATACGGCGGCGCGCCAGCTGCTCGAAGCACTGGATGCCGATCGGGAACTGGCACGCAAGGACCCGGCCAGCGTGCGCAAGCTCGTGGACGAGATCCTGTTGCCGCATTTCGACACCGATTACTCGGCGCGCCTCGTCCTGGGAAAATACTGGCGGAACGCGAAACCCGAGGAGCGGCAGCGGTTCGTCGACGCCTTCTACCAGTCGCTGCTCCGCAATTACGGGTCGGCGCTCGCCGAGTTCACCGCGGATCGCATGAAGGTGCTGCCATTCCGCGGCGACCTGTCGAGCGGGCAGGCGACCGTCAGGACCGAGGTGAAGCGCAGCAACGGCACGCGCGTGCCCGTCAACTACACGCTCCGCGCGACGCCCGAGGGGTGGAAAGCCTGGGACGTCACGATCGAGGGCATCTCCTACGTGCGCAACTTCCGCAATGACGTCGGGGCGGAAATCGATCAGCGCGGGTTGCAGGCGCTCATCGAGCGGCTGGAAAGCGAGAATCGCGGTGGCGCGAAGACCTCGGCGCGCTGACGCGGCCTCGCAGCCGGCCGTACTCGCGGCGCTGGGGCCGGGGCGCTTCGAGCTCTCCGGTGGCCTCGGCTTCGACGACGCCGCACGCATGCTCGCAGAGGGCGACGCGGCATTCGGCACCCTGAAGCAGGCGGAGATCGATCTGGCGAAGGTCGAGCGAGTCGACAGCGCGGGGCTCGCGCTGTTGCTTGAATGGTCGATCGCGGCGCGCGAAGCGGGGAGGGCGCTCAGCTATCGCAACGTGCCGCCCGCCATCGCGGCGCTTGCGGGCATCAGCGACGTGTCGGAACTATTGGCGCCGGTCGCTGCAGGCGGCGGTTGATCCTCCGGATTTTCAATCACCCCTTCCTCCGGTACCTCCGACTCCTGCATTTCCCGCTCGAGCTCTTCGAGTTCCTCGGGCGTGATCTCGCCGCCCGGAACATCGCCATCCTTGACCTGGAACTCGCGGCGCTGCAGCCAGGCATCGCGGATGAACGCGTACCTGTCGTAGGCCGAATCGAATGACGCGTCGTAGGGCAGAAGCTCGGCGCGGCGATTCACGAAAGACAGCCCGGCGAGTCCCCACTCGGTCGTCGAATCCAGATCGAGCGCGACGCGAAGGTCAGTTTGGGCATCGGCCAGGATCGACGGCGCGTCGCGCGCCGTGGACGGACCGAAGAACGGCAGAACGACGTAGGGGCCGGCGGGCACGCCCCAGCGTCCGAGCGTCTGGCCGAAATCCTCGTCGTTGCGCGGGATGCCGAAGTGCGAAGCCGGGTCCAGCAGGCCACCGATGCCGAGCGTGGTGTTGACCGCGAAGCGGCCGAGGTCGATGAGCGTGTCCTTGATCTTGAGCTGCAGCAAATCGTTGACGATCGTCGTCGGAAACGCCAGGTGGTCGAGGACGTTATCGACGCCGGTCCGGATCAACTGAGGAACGTGATTGCGATAACCCGTCGCAACAGGCTTCAGCACCGCGCGGTCGACGGCGTCGTTGAAACGGTAGGTCGCCCGGTTCATGCGCTCGAGCGGATCGCCGGGCGTGGTCGGGCCGGTCGTCGCACAGCCCGAGAGCAGCAAGCCGACCAGTGCGCCGGCGCCGGCGCGGTAGTGGACGACCATCGGCAGTTCCCTTGCTTCGATTGAGGCCGCAATTCTAGCTTTCGCCGCGGCGGTCGGGGTCCGGGGTCGTCGGCTCCGCCACTTCGCGGGCGCGCTTGCCCTTCGGCAGGTACTCCTGGAGCTCGCGGATCCGGGCGTCGAAGCGCTCGCGCTGCACCGAATTGAGCCCCGGCACGGCCTGCGCGAGGCGCAGCTGGTTGATCGCGAGCGAAAGGTCTCCGCTGATGACGTGGAACTCGGACATGTAGTAGTAGGAATCCGCGATGTCGCCGGCGGCATTCGCGGCGATCGCAGTGAACCGCGCCTGCTCGGCGGTCGGCGGCGTGTTGTTGAACAGGTCGAGCAGCACGACGTGCGCCCGCCGCGGATCCCCATCGCGCATCAGCGTCTCGGCGTAGCGCATCGTCACCGGCACGTTGCGGGGAAAGAGTTTCATCGCATTCTCGAGCGTCGCCCGCGACGCGGCGGTTCGGCCGGCGGCCAGCTGCGCCTGCCCGAGCGACGTGTGATAGAGCGTGACGTCGGGGCGGCGGTCACGCAGCGCTTCGAGGGCGGGGATCGCCTCTTCGGGCGTTCCGAGCTGCATCAGGGCGAGCGCGCGTCCGTACTGCTCGCCGGCGGTCGACGGAAAATCCGCGCTCTGCGCCGTGGGATACAGGTCGCGGACGGACGTCTCCGGCGACAGCGTCTCGATCTCCAGGCGTTCGCGGATCAGCGCGTAGCTCGTGCTGTCGGGCGTTCGGGGCCGCTCGAGGCGGTTAGCACGGTCGCGGGTCTCGGCGATGCGCTCGCTGGTGACCGGGTGGGTGCGGAGCAGGTCGGGGATGTTCCTGCCTCCGCTGCCCGCGCGTTGCTGCATGGTGGCGAAGAATTCGGGCATCGCGACCGGATCGAATCCGGCAGCGGCCAGGATCCCGATTCCGACGCGATCCGCCTCGCTCTCGTTCGCCCGCGTGAAATTGATCTGGCTCTGGGCCGCGAGGCCCTGTGCGGCGGTCACCGTCCCGAGCACCGCGTCGCTCGGGATGCCGGTCGTCGCGCCGATCAGGATCGCCGCGAGGATGGCGGCGGCCGAGGCGAGGTTGGCGCGGCCCGCATTCTGCACCGAGCGCGCGATGTGCCGCTGCGTCACGTGCGCGATTTCGTGCGCGAGCACGCCCGCAAGCTCCGCCTCGCTTCGCGTCGCGGTCACGAGGCCCGCGTTGACGCCGATGAATCCGCCCGGGAGCGCGAAGGCGTTGATGCCCGAATCCTTGATCGCGAAAAAGGTGAATCGGTGCGCCCCTTCGTGGGCCTGGCTTGCGAGTCGCAGGCCGAGCGACTGGAGGTACTCCGTGATCTCCGGATCCTCGACGATCTGCCCCGCGTCGCGCAGGCTCCGCACGATCATCAGCCCGATCTTGTACTCGTCGATCAGGGATAGCGTCGTCGTGGCCGGTGTGCCGATGTCCGGCAGGTCGCCGGCGGTCGTCTGGGCCGCGGCCGGCGCCGCGCCAATGCCGAGTTGCAGGGAAATGACGATCAGCAGAGCGCGCATTGCATCGATCCTGGCGGAGTTCCGGGTTCGACCGCGCGCCGATCGCATGGTTCGCCCACCTTGGGCCTCAAAGCGCTTCCGAAGCGAAATCGGCGAGCCGCGAGCGCTCGCCGCGCACCAGCGTCACGTGTCCGGCGTGCTTCCAGCCGCGGAAGCGATTGACGACGTAGGTCAGGCCGGAGGTCGTCTCGGTGAGGTAGGGCGTGTCGATCTGCGCGATGTTGCCGAGGCAGACAAGCTTGGTCCCGGGACCTGCGCGCGTGACGAGCGCTTTCATCTGCTTCGAGGTCAGGTTCTGCGCCTCGTCGAGGATCAGGTAGCGGTTCAGGAACGTCCGCCCGCGCATGAAATTCAGCGAACGGATCTTGATGCGGTGGCGCAGCAGGTCCTGCGTCGCGGCGCGGCCCCAGCTTCCGCCTTCCTGTCCCTGCGTGAGCACTTCGAGGTTGTCCATCAGCGCGCCCATCCAGGGCTCCATCTTTTCTTCTTCGGTCCCCGGAAGGAATCCGATGTCCTCGCCGAGGGGAATGGTGACGCGAGTCATGATGATTTCGCTGAAGCGATTCGTCTCGAGCGTCTGCACCAGGCCGGCCGCAAGCGTCAGCAGTGTCTTGCCGGTCCCGGCGGGGCCGAGGATCGTGACGAAATCGATGTCCGGGTCGAGCAGCAGGTTGAACGCGAGGTTCTGCTCGCGATTGCGCGCCACGATTCCCCACACCGCGTGCCGCTCGCTGCGGAAGTCCTGCGTGACCTCGAGCGTCGCGAGCTCGTCGTCGATCGAACGCACGGCCGCCTCGAAGGCATCGGCGGAGTTGTCGTACAGGAATTGGTTCGGATGCCATTCGCGCACCAGCGGGCCGCGCACGCGATAGAACGTGCGCGCCTGGTCGTGCCAGGACTCGACATTGTTGCCGTGCGTCTCCCAGAAATCCGCCGGCAGGGCCGTGACGCCGGTGAACAGCAGATCGGCGTCCTCGATCGTGCGGTCGTTGTAATAGTCCTCCGCATGAACGCCGAGGATCGCCGCCTTGATGCGCAGGTTGATGTCCTTGGAAACCAGCGTGACGCGCGTGCCGGGCAGCTCCATCTGCAGCGCGAGCGTGTAGCCGAGTAGTGCGTTGTCGATGCCGTGGCCCGGAAGCGTATCGGGCAGGCCTGCGGCTAGCCGCCGTGTCTGGAAGAAAAGCCGTCCGGTCGGCGGCTTTTTGCCGTGATTGCCGGAGCGGCCCGTCGGCAGCTCGAGCCCGCGGTCGATCTGCTCCTTGGTCGCGTTTGCCATCAGCTCGTCGAGGAAACGAGTGACCTGCCTGACGTTTCGCGCCGATTCGGAGAGTCCCTTCTTGCCGGCGTCGAGCTCTTCGAGCACGCCCATCGGCAGATAGACGTCGTGCTCTTCGAAGCGGAATACCGCCGCCGGATCGTGCATCAGCACGTTCGTGTCGAGCACGAATGCGCGGCGGGCGCCTTTCGCAGGCCGGTTCTTCAGCATGACCGGATCAAAGCTCGCGGGCCGCCGCGAGGACCTCCGCGGCGTGACCCGCCACGCGCACCTTGCGCCACTCGCGGCGAAGCGTGCCAGTGGCGTCAATGAGGAAGGTGCTGCGCTCGATTCCCATCAACTTTCTGCCATACATGTTCTTCTGCTTCCAGACGCCGAACAGCGCGGCGACAGAATGATCCGGGTCCGAACCCAGATCGAACGGAAACTTCATCTTCTCCCGGAAACGGCGATGCGACTCGAGCGTGTCCGTGGAGATTCCGAGAATGCGGGTACGCAGGCGCCGGAACTCCGGCGCCAGGTCGCGGAAGTCGCTGCCCTCGGTGGTGCATCCAGGGGTGTTGTCCCGAGGGTAAAAATAGACGACGAGATTCTCTTTCGCTCCCGCGCCCAGGCGAAAGTCGCCGTCCGTTGCCGGGATCGTGAACTTCGGAGCCTTCGCGCCCAATCTGACCGCCGCCATCGCGTCTCAGCTCTTGACCGGCTCGAGGATCGCGTCGAGGTTCATCTGGTCGCAGAAGTCCATGAACTCTTCGCGGAGCGCCCCGACGTGAATCCGCGACGGCACGTTGATGACCATGTAGACGGAAAACATCTGCGCCCCGGTATGCGCCGCCGCGTAACCGCGCGTGGAGAGCTCCCCGATGTCGATGTCGCGCGCTGCGAAAAAACCGGAAAGGCCCGAGACGATGCCGGCCTGGTCGATGCAGACCACGTCGACCGAGTACGGCACCATGTCCTCGCGCACCGGCCGCTGCACGGTTCGGCGCACCTGGATCGTTATGCCCGACGTCTCGGCGAGCTTGCCGAGGTCGGTCTCGATCCGTGCGATCGAATGCCAGTTTCCGGCGACCAGCAGGAGCATCGCGAAGTCGGAGCCGAGCGCCGTCATCCGGCTCTCGCTGATGCTGCCGCCGCAGTCCGCGACGACCTTCGAGAGATCGTGGACCAGACCGATGCGATCGTCGCCGATGGCCGAAATTGCGATGAATTGTTTCATGCGGGAAAGAGCGGAGGCGTCTGCAGAGTGTACCGGGATCGTCGAAGCGATGATATCGCGGGTCCCGCGTATCTTGCGCGGCGCAGGCGTGCGCAAGTACGATCGCGACTCCGGTGCCGGCCGTTCGGCCGGGGGGTGACATGTTCCGCGGCAGCCTGGTTGCACTCGTGACGCCGATGACGGAGTCCGGCGACATCGATCACGTCGCGTTCGGGCGGCTGCTCGACTGGCACGCGCGCGAAGGAAGCGACGGTCTCGTGATCGGCGGCACGACGGGCGAATCTGCGACGGTCACCGTGGCGGAAGCCGCTGAGCTCCTGCAGATCGCGGTCCAGCGGATCGGCGGCCGGTTGCCCGTGATCGCGGGCACCGGCAGCAACTCGACCGCCGAAGCCGTGGAGCGAACCCGCGCGGCCTGCGAAGCGGGCGCCGACGGCGTGCTCGTGGTCACACCTTATTACAACCGCCCGACGCAGGAGGGCCTGTACCGGCATTTCAGTGTGATCGCGGACGCGGCGAGCGTGCCGCTCATTCTCTACAACGTGCCTTCGCGAACGGCCTGCGATCTCCTGCCCGAAACCGTCGAGCGGCTGTCGGGGCATCCGCAGGTCATTGGCATCAAGGAGGCGACCGGCAGCATCGCGCGCGGCGCCGAGATACTCGAGCGCTGCGGCGACGACTTCCTGCTGCTTTCGGGCGACGACGCGACCAGCCGCGAGCTGATCGGCGCGGGGGCGCAGGGCGTCGTCACGGTAACCGGCAACGTCGCGCCGCGCCTGATGCACGAGATGGTCGAAGCGGCCTTGCTGGACGACCAGGACGGCGCAAGGGAACTCGACGAGCGGCTGGCGGGTCTTCACACTGCGCTCTTTCTCGAGTCGAATCCGATTCCCGCCAAATGGGCGCTCGGCCGGCTCGGTCTGATCGGCGCGGGCATCCGGTTGCCGCTCGTTGGCCTTTCGGATGGTCATCATGGGACGTTGCTCGCGGCCATGCTCCGCGCCGGGGTAATCGAATGAGGAATCGAGTGAAGCGCCTGGCCTGGCTTGCGGCCGCGCTGCCGATCGCCGGTTGTGGCTGGCTTCCCGATGCCTACACCGGCTGCGATGAGGCCCAGCCGTATCAGTCCGCGCGGCAGATGGAGCCGTTGCGCGTGCCCGCGGGCGCCGACCTGCCGGATTTACGGAATGCTCTCAGAATTCCCGAAGTCAAGGCGCCGGAGCTCCCGCCCGAACCGGGCCGTTGCCTCGATCATCCGCCGTCTTACGGCACGGAGCGCCCGCCGACGCAGAGCGGCTGAACGGTTGCCGCGACCGCAGTCGTCCGGTAGGCTTCGCCGCCCGGGAGAGGTGGCCGAGCGGTCGAAGGCGCTGGACTGGAATTCCAGTAATACCCACAAGGTATTCGTGGGTTCGAATCCCACCCTCTCCGCCAATCAGTCTTCGCGGTCCCCCGGATCGCGCGCCCGCCCGCCGGCTGTGATCGACTCGTAAGCACGCGCGAACGCGACTACGAAAACCGCCGGCAACCCGGCATCGCCCGCCTGCACGGTCGCACGGAAGAGTTCCTGGTAGCGGTTCCACAGCCGCGCCTGCAAATCGGTGCCGACGACGCCGCGCGCGCGCCGGCCCAATTGCTCCTCGAGCACTTCGGGATTCAGTTTCTCGAAGACCGCGGCGAGCGCATCGCGGAGCGCCGCGGCGATCGCGATCTCGTGATTGCGTGCGCGCGTGAATTGGCCGCGGATCTCGTCAATGGCGCGAGAGTCGCCGGGGCCGCGGCCGGCCAGCATCAGCTCGAGGATCTGTTCGACGGCGGCGATCTGCACCAGCGGGCTCGTCGCGTCGCGCCGGCGTGCGCCGGAGGAAATGCCGAACTCGCTCGCGAAATCCGCGCGGGTCCGCGCGAGCTCGGTAAAGCCGACGAGTGTCTCGCGCAGGAGTTGTCCTGCCTGTTGCAGGGCCGAGGAGCGCATTTCTGCGGGAAGCGCGAGCGGATCGATGCCCGCGCCCTTGCAGAGCGCGGCGAGGCCGGGCCACAACTCCTGGTCCTCGCGCGCGCGCGCGGAAGCGACCGGCGCGGCGGGCGGTGGCGCCGCCGCGGGCGGCGGGACCGGAGCGGCGGGCGCGGCCGCCGCGGGCGCGGCGCGTGCCGGCGCCGGTGCCGGCGCGCGTGTCGGTTCCGCGTGTCGGCGAGCCCGGGCCTCGCGCTCGCGCCGGCCGGTCGAGATGAACGACTTCACTTCGAAGGACGCGTCGAGGTCGGCGTCGCTCATCGCAATCGCTTCCTGAGGCGGAAAATCGTTGCCGCCGGAGATCTCGACCTCGATCTCATACTCGCCGATGCGGAAATGATCGCCTTGCGCGAGCTGATGGGGGCGATCCGGCCCGAGCGCCTCGTCGGCGTCGTTGACGAATGTCCCGTTGGTGCTCGTGTCCCTGAGCCACCAGATTCCGCCGCGATGCTCGATCTCGGCGTGGCGGCCGGAAACATAGCGCTCCGGATCCCTGAGCACCCAATCGTTGCTCGCATGGCGCCCGATGCGGCCGCCATTGACGCCGAAGGTCCAGCGCGCGTGCTCGCCGGCCGTCGCCGCGTTGTCGCTGACAATTTTCAGCCTGAGCGCCATCGCACATCACGCCTCGTTGGGCCGCTATAATAACGCGCCCACGGCAGGGCGACCCCCACTCCGATCATGGCCGCAAGTCACATATTCAGGATCGTTTTCGTCAACCAGGGCAAGGTCTACGAGATCTACGCCCGCAAGGTCAGCCATGGCGGGCTTTTTGGCTTCGTCGAAGTCGAGGAACTGGTCTTCGGCGAGCGCAGCAGCGTCGTGCTCGATCCGTCGGAAGAACGGATCAAGTCCGAGTTCGCCGGCGTCAAGCGGAGCTACCTGCCGCTGCACGCGATCATCCGCATCGACGAGGTCCGCAAGCAGGGCGTCAGCAAGATCAGCGTGCTCGAAGGCGGCAATGTCGCGCAGTTTCCCGTCGCCCTGTATCCGGCCGGCAACGATCCGGGCGTGAAGCGCTGACGGCTTGATGCTGCTGTTCCGAGGCGCGCCGGCACTTTCACCATTCCGGATCGAGAGACTGCTCGCGGCGCTCCGGCGCATGCAGCCCGCGGTCCGCGGCGTCACCGTCGACTTCCTGCACTTCGTCGAGACCGAGCGCGAGCTGACGCCTGTCGAGTTGACGGTCCTCGAGCGGCTCCTCGATCACGACGGGCGAGCGCCGCATGAAGGCGAGGGCCGGCTGCTGCTCACCGTGCCGCGGCCGGGAACGATTTCACCCTGGTCGTCGAAGGCGACCGACATCGCGCGAGTCTGCGGGCTAGCGGCCGTGCATCGCATCGAGCGCGGGAAGGCCTGGCGGATCGCGGTCGACCGGGAACTGACGCCCGCCGGGCTCGCGAATCTCGCGGCTCCGCTCTTCGATCCGATGACGGAGTCCCTGATGGCGGATGCGGCGGAGGCCGGGCGGCTCTTCGCCACGCACCCGCGTGGTCCGCTCGGGCGGATCGTGCTCGGCGACGCGCCCCGGGGGGCGCTCTCGCGCGCGAACTCTGAGCTCGGGCTCGCGATGTCGGACGAAGAAATCGCCTATCTCGCGGACGTCTTCGCGCGCCTCGGGCGCGACCCGTCGGACGTCGAGGTGATGATGTTCGCGCAAGCGAACAGCGAACATTGCCGCCACAAGATATTCAACGCGGACTGGCGCATCGACGGCGCCGCCGCGCCGCTTTCGCCGTTCGCGATGATCCGCCACACGCACGAGCGAAGTCCGGGCGGCGTGCTCTCCGCCTATAGCGACAATGCCGCCGTGCTCGAGGGCGCCCGCGGCGCGCGATTCTTTCCTTCTTCCGCGCACCGCGAGTACGGCTGGCACGAGGAGCCGGTCGACATCCTGATCAAGGTCGAGACCCACAACCACCCGACCGCGATCTCGCCGTTTCCGGGCGCGGCCACGGGGTCCGGCGGCGAGCTCCGGGACGAAGGCGCGACCGGCCGCGGCGCGAAGCCGAAGGCGGGCCTCGTCGGATTCACCGTGTCGAATCTGCGCATCCCGGAATTCGTGCAGCCCTGGGAACCGGATCACGGCCGCCCGGCGCGCATCGCCTCTGCGCTCGACATCATGCTGGAAGGCCCGATCGGCGCGGCGGCGTTCAACAACGAGTTCGGACGGCCGGCTGTCCTTGGTTACTTCCGCACCTGCGAGCTGCGGCTCGCCGGCGATCGCGAAGGCGTCGTGCGGGGTTTCCACAAGCCGATCATGATCGCCGGCGGTCTCGGCAGCATGCGGCGCATGCACGTCGAGAAGCGGCCGGTGCCCGCGGGCGCACCGCTCGTCCTGCTCGGCGGCCCGGCGATGTTGATCGGCCTCGGCGGCGGCGCGGCGTCGTCCCAGGGCAGCGGCGTCGGCAGCGAGCAGCTCGACTTTGCGTCGGTGCAGCGCGGCAATCCGGAAATGCAGCGGCGCGCGCAGCAGGTCATCGACGCCTGCTGGGCGATGGGCGAGGGCAACCCGATCCTCATGATCCATGACGTCGGCGCCGGCGGCCTTTCGAATGCCGTGCCCGAGGTCGTGGCCACGGGCGGCGGCGGGCGCATCGATCTCGCCGAGGTGCCGTGCGACGAGCCCGGCATGTCCCCACTCGAGATCTGGTGCAACGAGGCACAGGAACGCTACGTGCTGGCCCTCGCGCCGGAGCAACTCGACGCGTTCGTCGCCGTGTGCCGGCGCGAGCGCTGCCCGCACGCGGTCATCGGCCATGCGAGCGACGACGGCAGGCTCGTCGTGCGGGATGCGCGCTCGGGCGAGCTGGTGGTGGACATGCCCGTATCCGATCTTCTCGGCCGGCCACCGCGCATGCGGCGGGACGCGCGACGTCGCGCGCGTGCCGGGGACGGCTTCGACGCGTCCCGGCTCGAAGTCGCTGAAACCCTCCGGCGCCTGCTGTCCCTGCCGGCGATCGCCGACAAGGGTTTTCTCGTGACGATCGGCGACCGGTCCGTCGGCGGACTGATCAGCCGCGATCCGCTGGTCGGCCCCTGGCAGGTCCCGGTCAGCGACGTCGCCGTGACGCTGTCGGCGCTCAGGGGCTCGCGCGGCGAGGTCATGGCGCTCGGTGAACGGCCCATGATCGCGCTGCTCGACGCGCCCGCATCCGGCCGCATGGCGGTCGGCGAGGCGATCACGAACATCGCGGCCGCCGACGTGCGGCAGTTGGGTGACGTCAAGCTCTCGGCAAACTGGATGGCCGCCTGCGGCGAGCCGGGCGAGGACGCCGACCTGTATGACACGGTGCGCGCGGTCGGCCTGGAACTCTGCCCGGCCCTCGGTATCGCGATTCCTGTCGGCAAGGATTCGCTGTCGATGCGCTCGACCTGGCGTGCGGAGGGCAGCGAGCGATCAGTCATCGCGCCGCTTTCGCTCGTCGTGAGCGCTTTCGCCCCGGTGGCGGACGCGCGGCGCACGCTGACGCCGGTGCTCGATGCGACGGCAGGCCCCAGCGTGCTGCTGCTCCTCGATCTGGGCGCGGGCCGCGATCGCATCGGGGGATCCTGCCTGGCGCAGGTGTACGGCAAGGTCGGCGACGTCGTGCCTGACGTCGACGACGCGGCGCGTCTCGCTTCATTCTTCGCCGCGATCCGCGAACTGCGGGATGCGGGCCTCGTGCTCGCCTACCACGACCGATCGGACGGCGGGCTCGCGGTCACACTGGTCGAAATGGCTTTCGCGGGAAGGACGGGCATCGACATCGAACTCGGCGCGATCGAAAAACCCGTCGCTGCGCTCTTCAGCGAAGAGCTCGGCGCTGTCCTGCAGGCGAGGGCCTCCGACGTCGAACGCATCGGGGCCGTGCTCGCGCGGCATGGACTCGCGGAATTTTCACGGCCGATCGGCAAGGTCGTGGCCGGGCGGCGGATCCGCATCTCGGGCTCGGGGCGCGTGCTGCTCGACGAGGACCGCGTGCGGCTGCGTGAAAGCTGGTCCGCGACCAGTTGGCGGATGCAGCGGCTTCGCGACGAGCCCGCCTGCGCGGACGAGGAGCGCGATGCGCGCCTCGACGATGACGATCCGGGCCTCGCCTGGCGACTCACGTACGATCCCGAGGACGACATCGCCGCGCCGATGATTGCGTCTGGCAGCAGGCCGCGCGTCGCGATCCTCCGCGAGCAGGGCGTGAACAGCCAGGTCGAGATGGCCGCCGCCTTCGATCGCGCCGGCTTCACGGCCGTCGACCTGCACATGACGGACCTGATCGACGGCGGCGCGACGCTCGAGGGCTTCCATGGCCTCGTCGCCTGCGGCGGATTCAGTTACGGTGACGTGCTCGGCGCCGGCGAGGGCTGGGCCAAGTCGATCCTGTTCAATGCCCGTGCGCGTGGCCTGTTCGAGGCCTGGTTCGGGCTCCCCGACCGATTCACGCTCGGCGTCTGCAATGGCTGCCAGATGCTCGCGGCGCTCGCCGAGCTGATACCCGGCGCGGAGCGATGGCCCCGCTTCCGGCGCAATCGTTCGGAGCAATTCGAAGGCCGGCTCTCGATGGTCGAGATCGGCGACACGCGCTCGGTATTCTTCACCGGCATGGCCGGCTCGCAGCTGCCGATCGCGGTCGCGCACGGCGAGGGCAGGGCGGAATTCCGGAGCGCCGCCGACGAGCGCGCGGCCGGCGCGCAGGCCGTCATGCGCTTCGTGGACAACCGGGGCCGCGTGGCGACGCGCTATCCCGCGAATCCGAACGGTTCGCCCCAGGGAGTTGCCGGGCTGACTACGGACGACGGCCGGGTCACGATCCTGATGCCTCATCCCGAGCGGGTTTTCCGAACGCTCCAGAATTCCTGGCATCCTGCGGATGCGCGCGAGGACAGCGGCTGGATGCGGATCTTCAGGAACGCGCGGGTCTGGGTCGGCTGAGGCGTGGTTTCAGGTGCGCACGCCGGGCAGCGGCGTGACTTTCGACTCGTCTTCGGAGAAATAACGCCGCACCATCATCGCCTGCTGCAGGCGGCCGCGGCGCACATAGGCCTGGTAGAGGAGATCCTTGATCACTTCGAGCAGGACGCCCGCCTGGTAGGCGTCGACGACGGGAAGATTCGAGCGTCCCGGCAAATCCACGTCGAAGAGCACCTTCTTGACGACGGCGAACGATTCCTCGTCGAGTTCTGCGAGCCGGCGGATGTTCGCGAGCTCGTCGTAAAGCTCGAGCTTGCCGTTTTCGCCGAGATCCGCGAACGCACACTGGGCCACCCGCCGGCACATCGAGGCGAATGCGTTGTAGCAGGCCGCCCCGAAGCAGGCGAACGCCTCCTTCAGGAGCGTCTCCGCCTCTTCCGGCAGGTGAGTGAAATTGAAGCGCTCGCGCGGGCGCTCCAGCTCGACGAAGCTGGGCGCGAGCTCGACGCGGCTGCCGGCATAGAGCTTGACCGAGAATCGCAGGAAGATCGGCGCGTTGCAGGACTCGCAACGATAGACGAGGCCGACCTGTGCCGGCTTGTGCTGCTCGAGCGCGTTGAAGTCCGGCACGGAGACCGGCGTGATGTGCGCCAGGACCTGGCAGTGCGGGCAATGCAGCGCGAGACCGCTTTCCTGGTCGTGATGCAGGCGTCCCGCCGAGTCGATGTAGACCGCCACGCGATTCCCCGGAGTTCAATCGCTTCCAGTCTAGCCGAAATGTCTCCCAGCGTAAGCCCTCAGGCGTGCAGCGGCTTGTACCGCAGCCGGTGCGGCTGATCCGCCAGTTCGCCTTTGCGCCGCCTGAGATCCGCGACGTACTCCTGGTAATTGCCTTCGTACCAGACCACCTCGCTGTCGCCTTCGAATGCCAGGATGTGGGTCGCGATGCGATCCAGGAACCAGCGGTCGTGCGAGATCACGACCGCGCAGCCCGGGAAATTCAACAGGGCCTCCTCGAGCGCGCGGAGCGTTTCGACGTCCAGGTCGTTGGTCGGCTCGTCGAGCAGGAGCACGTTGGCGCCGCTCCGCAGGAGCTTGGCGAGGTGCACGCGATTCCGCTCGCCGCCCGACAGCTCGCCGATCTGCTGCTGCTGCTGGTTGCCGCGGAAATTGAAGCGCCCGACGTAGCCGCGCGAGGGGGTTTCGTAGCTGCCGACCTTGATGATGTCCTGGCCGCCGGAGATCTCCTGCCAGACGGTCTTCGAGCCGTCCAGCCGGTCCCGCGACTGGTCCACGTGCGCGATGCGGACCGTGGGGCCCGTCCGTATCGTCCCGGCGTCGGGCTTCTCGGTGCCCGTCAGCATCCGGAAGAGCGTGGTCTTGCCGGCGCCGTTCGGGCCGACGATGCCGACGATGCCGCCCGGCGGCAGGCGGAATGACAGGTCGTCGATCAGGAGGCGGTCGCCGTAGGCCTTGCGCAGGCCCTCGACTTCGATCACGAGTTCGCCGAGGCGCGGCCCCGGCGGAATATAGATCTCGTTGGTCTCGTTGCGGGCCTGGAATTCGACCGACGACAGCTCGTCGAATTGCCGCAGGCGCGCCTTGCTCTTCGCCTGGCGCGCCCTGGGATTGGCGCGCACCCACTCGAGCTCGCGCGCGAGCGTGCGCCGCAGCCCCTCCTGCTGCTTCTCCTCCTGCGCGAGCCGCTGCTCCTTCTGTTCCAGCCAGGACGAGTAATTGCCCTGCCACGGAATGCCGTGACCGCGGTCCAGCTCGAGAATCCAGCCGGCCACGTTGTCGAGAAAGTAGCGGTCGTGCGTGACGCAGATGACGGTGCTCGGATATTGCTCGAGGTATTTCTCCAGCCAGGCGACCGACTCGGCGTCCAGGTGATTCGTCGGCTCGTCGAGCAGGAGCATGTCGGGCTTCGACAGAAGCAGCCGGCAGAGTGCGACCCGTCTTCGCTCGCCGCCGGAGAGTTGTGACAACTTCACATCCCAGGGCGGCAGGCGGAGCGCATCGGCGGCGATGTCGAGCTGCCGTTCCAGGTTGTGCCCGTCGACGCTCGCGAGGAAAGCCTCGAGCTGTCCCTGTTCCGCGGCGAGCTGGTCGAAGTCCGCGTCGGGTTCGCTGTAGAGCGCGTAGACTTGCTCGAGCCGCGCGAGCGCATCCTTGACCGGCTTCACCGACTCTTCGACGATTCCGCGCACGTCGGCCGCCGGGTCGAGCAGGGGTTCCTGCGGCAGCAGGCCCACCTTGATTCCGGGCTGCGGTCGGGCCTCGCCCTCGATGTCCGTGTCCACGCCCGCCATGATGCGGAGCAGCGTCGACTTGCCCGAGCCGTTCAGGCCGAGCACGCCGATCTTGGCGCCGGGAAAGAAGGAAAGCGAAATGTCGCGCAGGATGTGCCGCTTCGGCGGCACGACCTTGCCGACGCGGTTCATCGTATAAATGTACTGGGCCATGCGTTCCGACCGGTCCGGGGGGCGCGGATTATCTGCGATGCGGGCCGCCGCCGCCAGACGCAGTGGCGCCGCCCGTGCTAGGCTCGAACGGACACTACGCGCGGCGGCATCGCTTGGCACAGAACGGCGGATCGGGCACTTGCGTCGTGGCCGGCGAGCGGATCGCCCGCTACGCGTTCGGCGATGGACATCCCTTCGGGCCGGACCGGCACGAGGCATTCTGCCGCGAGCTGGCCGCTCAGGGTCTCGATCGCCAGGTGCTCATGCTCGCGCCGCGCACCGCGACGCGCGCGGAGCTCGAGCTCTTCCACCGCCCGGAGTACATCGACCAGGTCGAGGCACGGTCGGCGATCGGCGAAGGCTTTCTGGACGCCGGCGACACACCGGCGTGGAAAGGAGTTTTCGAAGCGGCGGCCGACGTCGTCGGCGCGTCGCTCGTCGCCACGGAAGCGCTGATGACCGGCGCCGCAAGGCGCGCGTTCGTCCCCATCGCGGGACTGCATCACGCCGGACGGGGGCATGCGGCCGGATTCTGCGTGTTCAACGATTGCGGCGTCGTCATCGAGCATCTGAAGCGCGAACACGGCCTCACCCGCATTGCTTACGTCGACATCGACGCGCATCACGGCGACGGCGTCTATTACAGTTTCGAGGATGATCCCCACGTAGTCTTCGCGGACCTGCACGAGGACGGGCGTTTCCTCTATCCCGGCACCGGCGCGGCCGAGGAAGCGGGCATCGGCCCCGCGCGCGGAACGAAATTGAACCTGCCGCTGCCGCCAGGAGCCGGCGACGAGGAATTCCTCGCGGCATGGCTGGCCGTCGAAGCGCATCTCGAGCGGCATCGGCCGCAGTTTCTGTTGTTCCAGTGCGGCGCGGACAGCCTGGGCGGCGATCCGATCACGCATCTCTCCCTGACCGAGGCCTCGCACGGGCACGCGGCCGCCCGGCTGTGCGGGATCGCCGATCGTCACGCGGAAGGGCGAATCCTCGGCGTCGGAGGCGGTGGCTACAACCGGCGGAACCTCGCGCGCGCCTGGACCCGCGTCGTCCGGGCGTTCGTCGAAGCGGCGTAAGGAACGTCTGATTTACCCGCGCATGGGCGCGACCGCGTGCGATTTTCGTCCCCGGCAAGGAGCGAGGAACGATGTGTATCGTGATACATGAGCGACGAGTGACGAAGCCCGGGACGAAAATCGCCCGGTCCCTGCGGGTTACGCGCGGGCCTTGGCGCGACTTCGTTACTCGCCTCATCCATAGTCCCGGCTATGGGACATCGGCTCGCGCCTTGTCGCGCCAAGGCGCGCGCGTAACGCGCCTCATGCGGGGGTAAATCAGAGGTTCCCTTGGCAGTTCGGGTAGACTGCGCCGCTACCATGTTCGAGCGCGGCATGAACATCAAGGAGTTCGATCCTGAACTCGCGGCGACAATCGCCGCCGAGCGCCTGCGTCAGGAAGAGCACCTCGAGCTCATCGCCTCGGAGAATTACGCGAGCCCGCGTGTGCTCGAGGCCCAGGGCTCGGTGTTGACGAACAAGTATGCCGAAGGCTATCCGGGCAAGCGCTACTACGGCGGCTGCGAGAACGTCGATGTCGCCGAGCAACTCGCGATTGACCGCGCGAAGAAGCTGTTCGGCGCGGCATACGCGAATGTCCAGCCGCATTCCGGGTCGCAGGCGAACGCGGCGGTCTATCTTGCGCTCCTCGCGCCGGGCGAAACGCTGCTCGGCATGAGCCTCGACCACGGCGGTCACCTGACGCACGGCGCGAAAGTGAATTTTTCGGGCAAGCTGTTCAACGCGGTGCAGTACGGCCTCGATCCCGCGACCGGCGAGATCGATTACGCGAGCGTCGAGGCGCTCGCCCGCAAGCACAGTCCGAAGATGATCCTCGCGGGATTCTCCGCGTACTCGCGCGTGGTCGACTGGGCCCGGTTCCGCGCGATCGCGGACGAGAACGGCGCCTGGTTCGTCGTCGACATGGCGCACGTCGCCGGTCTCGTTGCGGGCGGGGTCTATCCCAATCCGGTGCCGATCGCGGACGTCGTGACCACGACGACGCACAAGACGCTCCGCGGCCCGCGCGGCGGGCTGATCCTCGCGCGTGAGCACCCCGAGCTGCACAAGAAGCTCAACTCGCTGATCTTTCCGGGCACCCAGGGCGGGCCCCTGATGCACGTCATCGCAGCGAAAGCCGTCGCCTTGCTCGAAGCCCTGTCGCCCGATTTCGCCGCCTACCAGCGGCAGGTCGTCGCCAATGCGCGCGCCATGGCGACGACGCTGCAGGATCGCGGTTATCGCATCGTGTCGGGCGGCACGGACAATCACCTGTTCCTGCTCGACCTGATCGGCAGGAGCTACACCGGCAAGGACGCCGACGCCGCGCTCGGGCGCGCGCACATCACCGTCAACAAGAACGCCGTGCCGAACGACCCGCGGCCGCCGTTCGTCACGAGCGGCCTCAGGATCGGCACGCCCGCAATCACGACGCGCGGCTTCGGACTCGGCGAGGCGCGGCAGGTCGGCGGATGGATCGCCGACGTGCTCGACGGGATGGGCGACGAGGGCGCGATCGCGCGCGTGCGCGAGTCGGTGCTCGCGATCTGCGGTCGCTATCCCGTTTACGCCTGAGCTCCCACGCGGAGGACGGCAGTGCACTGCCCGTTCTGCAACCACGACGACACGAAGGTGACAGACTCCCGCCTCGCGGGCGAAGGACACCAGATCCGCCGCCGCCGCGAATGCCAGTCCTGCGGCGAGCGGTTCACGACATTCGAGACGGCGGAACTCGTCATGCCGCAGGTCGTGAAGAACGATCAGACGCGCCAGCCGTTCGACGGGGGCAAGCTGCGCGGCGGGATCATGAAGGCGCTCGAGAAGCGGCCGGTCGGGCGCGACGAGGTCGAGTCCGCCATCGAGCGGATCGGACACCGGCTCCGCGTCCTCGGCGAGCGCGAAGTCGCATCGCGCACGATCGGCGAGATCGTGATGGAGGAGTTGAGGCAACTCGACGAGGTGGCATACGTTCGCTATGCCTCGGTCTATCACCGCTTTCACGACGTGGACTCGTTCCGCGAGCAGCTCGAGCAGCTCGACAAGAGCAGGCAGCGGGATCCGGCCGGCGGACAGATGTCGCTGCTGCCCGCGCAGGGTCGCGGGCCGCGGACCAAGCGATGAATGAAGCATTGCCGCGGGATGTCCGCCACATGGCGCGCGCGCTCGACCTCGCCCGGCGCGGATTGTGGACGACGGACCCGAATCCGCGCGTCGGCTGCGTGATCGCCGACGGAGATCGCGTGCTCGCCGAGGGATGGCACGCGTTCGCCGGCGGTCCCCATGCCGAGGCGCTGGCGCTCGCTGCGGCGGGCAGCGCCGCGCGCGGCGCGACGGCTTACGTGACGCTCGAGCCCTGCTGTCACCACGGGCGTACCCCGCCATGCGCCGATGCGCTCGTCGCCGCCGGCGTCGGTCGCGTCGTGTACGCGATGCGCGACCCGGATCCGCGCGTCGCCGGCGGCGGCATCGCGCGGCTCGCCGCCGCCGGCATCGAGGTGGAGGGCGGCGTGCTGGAGCGCGAGTCGCGTGAGCTCAATCCCGGCTTCGTCTCGCGCATGGGGCGCGGCCGGCCCTGGGTCGTCGTCAAGCTCGCGGCGAGCCTCGACGGCGGCACGGCGCTTCCCGGCGGCGAAAGCCGCTGGATCACGGGCGAAGCCGCGCGGACGGACGTGCAGCGGCTGCGCGCCCGGTCTTCGGCCGTCCTGACCGGCAGCGGCACCGTGCTCCGTGACGATCCCCGGCTCGACGTGCGCCTGCCCGAAGCGACGCGCCAGCCGCTTCGCGTCGTGCTGGATTCGCAGCTTCGGATTTCGCCGCGGGCGCGAATCCTCGCGCCGCCCGGCCGGTTGCTCGTGCTCTGCGCCACCGAAGATCCCGCGCGCGCGGCGGCGCTCCGCGCCGCGGGCGCCGAAGTCGCGACCGTCGCGCCGGCGGCGGGTGGCATCGACCTCGCTGCGGCGCTCGCGCTGCTGGCCGAGCGGCAGGTCAACGAGGTGCTCGCGGAATGCGGGGCGGGTCTTGCGGGCGCATTGTTGTCCGCGGGGCTCGCCGACGAACTCGTCTTGTACCTGGCGCCGACGCTGCTCGGGCGCGGTGCGCGCCCGCTGGCGGAGCTGCCCTCGCCAGCCACGATGGCCGATCGCCTCGAGTTCTCGATCGTCGAACGGCAGGATATCGGCGGGGACCTCCTGATCCGGCTGCGGCCCCGGCACTGAGGCGAAACGAATGTTCACCGGAATCGTCAGGGGAATCGGCCGCATCGCGGAAGTTGGCGGTGACGACGGCGCGCGCCGGCTCAGGATCGACACTGCAGGGCTGCCGGCCGGCGCCTGGCGCATTGGCGACAGCGTGGCCGTGTCCGGCGTCTGCCTGACGATCATTGCGCTCGGGGACGGATGCTTCGACTCGGAACTCTCCGGCGAGACGCTCCGTTGCACGACCCTCGGCCGGCTCGCTCCGGGCAGCCGGGTCAATCTCGAGCCTGCAGTGGCAGCCGTCGACTCGCTCGGCGGACACCTGGTGTCCGGGCACGTCGACGGCATCGCGCGGGTCCGGCAGGCCGAGGAAGTTTCCGGTTCGCTGCGGGCCTGGATCGAGGCGCCGGCGGATCTCGCGCGCTACATCGCGAGGAAAGGCTCGGTCACGCTCGACGGCGTCAGCCTGACGGTCGGCGACGTCGCGGGCGCCGGATTCAGCGTCGATCTCGTGCCGCATACGCGCGCGGTCACGACCCTCTACGCGCTCGAAGCGGAACAGGCACTCAACCTGGAGGTTGACCTGATCGCGCGCTATCTCGAGCGGCTGCTGGATGCGCGCGGAACCCGATGAACACGATCGACGAGCTGCTGGACGAATTGCGCGCGGGTCGAATGATCGTCGTCATGGACGACGAGGAACGCGAAAACGAGGGCGACCTGCTCATGGCCGCGGCCTGTGTCCGCCCGGAGGACATCAATTTCATG
>Ga0302046_10001301_pt1 | contig 23413 bp, 14 predicted proteins | sample RVTome_11_FD_200261 | JGI IMG/M metagenome (GOLD analysis project Ga0302046, IMG submission 200261) | Soil microbial communities from uranium-contaminated site in the Upper Colorado River Basin, Wyoming, United States - RVT147D111 (version 2) ... | reverse complement strand
GCGGCGGCCGGAGCGCGGTCGCGACGACGTGCTGGCCTTCTGGGAACGATACCGCGAGGCGACGGCGGCCCGGCTGCGGGGAGACTGCGGCTCGGCGGAGTCGATCTACCAGGCGGCGCTCCGGCTCGATCCCGAGCACGAGGATACCCTCTACTACCTCGGGCAGTGCCGGATGGAGATCGGACGGACGGGACCGGCGCTCGAGGCATTGCAGCGACTCGTGGCGCTGCGGCCCGAGAGTCCCCGCGGCCATGTCGCCATCGCCGTCCTCCATGCCTCAATCGGCGGGGACGGGAGCTTCGATCTCGAGGCTGCGGAGAGGCATCTGCGGCGTGCCCACGCGCTGAACCGGGAGGAGACCGGACCGCTCGTGCGCCTCGGCGAGGTGCGCCTGCTGCGCGGTGACGCCGCAGAAGCCGGTTCGCTGCTGCGCGACGCGCTGCGCACCAACCCGAAGAGCGTGGAGGCGGCCTTCCTGCTCGGCTATCTCGCCTGGGACGGCGGCGATAGTGAGGCCGCCCGCGACTACTGCCGGAGCGCGCGGCAGGCGGCGCGTCGCGAGGCACCGGCGGGAGGGGTGCCCGGCGAGGGCGATGTCAGGCGGGAGAGCGGCGGCCCGGCGCCCGCGCCGGTCGCGCGGCCGGCCCTGCTCTCCCCCCTGGCCCGCGAGCTGCTGGCCCACGACGGACCGGTGGAGGGGTCCGCTCCGTCGGACGAGGATCTGCGCCGGTTGTACGAGCCGGTGCGCGAGTTCCTCGCGGGCAGGGCGGGCCGCTAACCCGACTCCTGCGGCCCGGGCGGGCCGAACATCTCCTTCAGGATGAGCGCGGCGTTGAACGCTCCGGCCGCGGTCGCGCCGAGCAGCAGGGCGGCGCCGGCCGCCAGGATGTCCGGACGCTCGAGGAACATCCCGGCCGCCAGGAGCGGCACGCCGCCGGTCCAGCCGCCGAGCCCGATCCACTGCAGCCGCCGGTCCGGCATGCGGTCCGGATCGGGCGCGGGCCCGCAGCCGTCCATGGCGCGGTTGGCGTGATAGACGGCGAACCACGGCAGGATCCGGGACTCCACGCCGGCCACCATCTGCGCCAGGAAGCCGATCAGGCCGAAGACCCCGTACGCCGCGGCGGCGCGCGGCGCCGACTCCGGGTCGAACGCCCCGAACGCCAGGAGCAGGCCGAGGCCGGCGGCAGCAGCGGCGTACGCCAGCGCCTGGAAGGCGTGCAGGACGGCGATGTCCGGACGCCGCCGGCCGGCGGGAGGCCGCCGCGGGTTGCGGCGCATCCAGGCGACACGCTCCAGAAAGACCGCGAACGCCGCCACCACCAACAAGGCGAAGACCGGGAGCGCCCGGCTCGCCGTCATGAGAGCGGTGGCGAGACCCCAGACGCCGACCTCCAGGAGGACGGCGCCGGCATACAGCGCCCGGCCGTGCGGCACCGCCGAGGGCAGGATCATGGGGATGAGCCGGTAGCCGGCCCCCATCACCATCATCGCCACCCACCCGAGCGCCGCCAGATGGGCGTGGGCGTAGACGTTCTGCAGCCGGACCCCGGGCAGGAAGCCGTCGAGCTTGTCGATGCCCAGAAGCACGCCGAGCGCCCCCGCCCCGAGGATGTTGAGGAACGCCAGCAGGAAGTGCAGCCGGACCGGGCGATCGATCGGCGCGCGCCGGCATCGGCGTGCGCCAGGGCGAAATAGAGGACGGGCAGCAGGCGCGGCGGGATCCGCTCCCGGCGCTCCACGTCAGGCCCGGAGCCGCGCCTGCGCCTCCCGCAGCCGGTCCAGGAACGCCAGCTGATCGACGCCGTGCATGCGGCAGGCCTGCCCCAGACTGACGCCGCGCGCCAGGGTGCGGCGCAGGATCGGGTTGGCGAGGGCCGCGAAGCCGCTGCCGACGAACACCGGCAGCAGCCCCGGGTAGGCCGCCAGCAGATCGCCGACGCGCGTCTCAGCTACGATGGGCGGCTTCCAGCCGGCCGCCGCGGTCTCCTCGGGCGTCGGGGCGTTCATGGTCTTCCAGATGTTCCAGGCGAACAGCGCCAGGGCCACCATCTCGAGAAGACCCGAGAGGCTGGCGATGCGCAGCCAGAGCGGGTCGCCGAGGGCCGACAGCGACTGGAACAGCACGCGCACGAGGCTCCCCGTCACCAGCAGCCAAAAGGTCCATTCGCGCAGCAGCGCCGAGTGCAGCGGCACGCCCCGGAAGACCGGGACGATGCGGCTGGCCATGCCGACCATGATGGTGGTGATGAACCCCACCGTCAGGGCATGGCGATACGCCCCCACCAGGGCGTGATCCATCTCGCGGCCCGCGAGCGCCATCAGGGAGAACACGAACAGCATCGCCGCCGAGACCGCAAGCCACAGGTACCCGACGCGCAGGAATTTCTCGTAGCCGCGATCCACACCCGGCTCGCGCTCTCCCTCCGGGCGGGCCAGGATCCCGAGGGTCCAGATGAACACCGCCAGGAAGACGGCGGTGGCCGCCCCGCCCAGACCGAAGACCAGCCGCGCCGCCGCGCCGCCTCCCGCCAGGTACGAGGCCTCGCCCACGGTGAGCAGCAGGAGCGCCATGGTCAGGGGCACCGACACCAGCGCCGCCGCCTGCGGGCGGCTCCTGAGCCCCATGAACACCGGCAGGGTCCGCAGCGACACCCCGAGGATCCAGAATCCGACGAAGCCGAGCAGGAACACGGTCAGATAGGGCAGGTTCAGCCAGGGGGGAACGGCGGCGGCGCCGGTGGCCGCCAGGTAGCCGGCGTGCGCCAGGTTCAGGAGGACGGCGATCGCCAGCCAACCGGTGCCCAGCGCCAGGTAGAACTGGTACGGATCGATCCGATCGAACCGGGCGGCCAGGATGCGCGCCAGCGTCCAGCCGAAGATGGCGCAGCCGCCGGCTTCCAAAAGGGCGCCGCCGATCAGCAGGACGGAGCGGAGACCGCCCGGATCGAGCGCCTGGGCGGCGCGCAGGACGGTGCCCAGAAGGAGCGCCACGAACGACCAGGCCGCCAGCCGGTACGAGGGGAGCGGGGTCCCGGTGAGGCGCGGCAGGATGTGATAGGCGATCCCGACCAGGAACAGACCGACCCAGCCGAACAGCTGCCAGTGGCCGTGCACCTGGAGGACGCCGCGCCCGATGCCGCCCAGCTCGCCGCGCAGGCCCATCAGGATGAGCGCCCACGCCCCGAGGGCGGTGCCGCCGGTCAGCGTGAACATCAGCGCCGCCTTGAGGAACCTTCTGTACAGGTTTTCGTGCGCCACCATCGCCGGGGTGATCTCCGGGCCGGCCGCCGGCGCCCCGGCCCCGCCAGTGCGCGCCGCCTCCTCCAGCTCGGCCAGCAGCGTCTTCAGATTGACGTGGTGCACCTCGGCGAACCAGCCGACCGGCTCGACCGGCCCCCGGGCGCCGCCGCACCCCATCAGGCCGTGCCGCGCGAACACCGGCAGGGTCGCCGGGTAGACCTCGATGACGTCGCGTACGCACATCGACGGATCGATGGTGACGCCGGCCGGCGCGGCCGCCGCCGGGCCGGTCCCGGCCGCCGCCTCGATCGCCCGCACGACCTCGTCGAGCGGCAGCTTGTGCGCCCGGCAGGCGAACTGCAGCGGGTGCGCGCCGCCGCAGCAGGCGTCCAGCCCGTACCCCGCCAGCACCGGCCCGGCTTCCGGGAAGAGTTTCAGGATGTCGGCCACCGTCATCTGCGGATCGACCTGCTTCGGTTCGCGTGTCATGGGGCTGCTCTCCTTGCCTCTTCGGCGATCCTGGGGATCGCTCCCGGGCCCGGCACGTAAGCGCACGCCGGGTCCTCCTCCATCCAGTCGCCGGTCGCCGCCCAGGCGCGGGCCCGCGAGCCACCGCACACGGCGCGGTACTCGCACCGCCCGCATCGTCCTTTCAGGCGATCGGGGTCGCGCAGCATCACGAACAACGGATGCCGCCGGTACACCTGCACCGGATCGTCCCAGCGGACGTTCCCCGCGGTCACCGGCAGGAAGCCGCTCGGCTGGATGTCGCCCCGCGCACTGACGAACAGGAAGCCGGAGCCGTCGTTCATCCCCGGCACGAAGCGCCCGCCCCCGGCCTGCAGGGCGACGCGGCGGTAGTGCGGCCCCTCCGTGGTCTTGATCCGGAACCGGGCGGTGCGGGACAGCGCGTGCAGCCAGCCGAAGACACGCTCGCAGTCGGCCGCGCCGATCTGCATCCCGGAGGTGGCCCGCCCGGTCGGGACCAGCAGGAACAGGCTCCAGCGGCGCACCTCGAGCGCCGCCACGAGCTCGGCGATCGCCGGCAGATCGTCCAGATTGTGGGGCGTCAGGGTGGTGTTGATCTGCAGGGACAGTCCGAGCGCCGCCGTGGCGGCCGCCCCGTCGAGCGACCAGCCGAACGAGCCGGGCACGCCCCGGAAACGATCGTGGATCGCCTCCGTCGAGCCGTCGATGCTGATCGATACGCCCGCCAGCCCGGCCGCCCGCGCCCGGTACAGCGCCGCATGCGTCAGAAGCGGCGTGCCGCTCGGGCTCAGGTGGGTCGGCAGGCCGGCCCGGGCGCCGGCCTCGATCAGTTCGAAGATATCGTCCCGCTTCAGCGGATCGCCACCGGTGAGGACGAAAATCGGCCTGCCGAACCGGCGGATGGCGGTGATCAGCCCGCGCCCTTCCTCCGTGGTCAGCTCTCCCGACTCGCGGCCCGGGATGGCCATCGCCCTGCAGTGGACGCAGGCAAGGTCGCACGCGCGGCTGACCTCCCAGATGACGATCAGGGGGGCGAGGCCGAAACGCTCGCGGCCGGCATGCCCTTTCTGTAACCGCTCCATCCCGCCGATCATCGCCCTCTCCGCCGGGGCCGGGGCCCGGGGCCCGCTCGCCCGGGATCATCGGTCGCGGGCGCCGGGACCGGTATGATCCGGATCATCAGGATGTTATCCTAGTGCACGAGACCCGGTCGCAGGAGGCGCCGCCCTGAGCTCCGATTCCGCCATCCGGTCCATACCCTGGGCCGTCATCCCCCTGTTCCAGAGCCTCAAGCCCGCCGAGCGCGACAGCCTCCGCCCGCTGGTGCGCATGCGGTCGTACGTGGCGGGGGAGACCATCTTTCGCGAGGGGGAGCCGGCGACCTCGTTCCATTTCGTCCTGGGCGGGCGGGTCAAGATCGTCAAGAGCGGCCCCGGCGGCCGCGACGTGATTCTGGAGATCTTCGGGCCGGGCGACCCGGTGGGCGCCCTGGCCGTCTACGACGAGCGCGACTTCCCCGCCGCCGCGGTGGCGCTCGAGCCGGCCAGCCTCCTGTCGATCCCGCGGCAGGAGTTCTTCGCGGTCCTCGCCTCCAACCCGATGCTGGCCCGCGGCCTCCTGATGGGGCTCACCCGCCGGATGTTCGAGCTGACCCGCAAGCTGGCGGAACGCTCCAGCCGCGTCGAGTTCCGCATCGCCCGACTGTTCCTGACCCTGGCGGACCGGCTGGGACGGGAGGAGAAGGGGGGTCTGTCGATCCCCATGAGTCTCAGCCGCCAGGAGATTGCCGATCTGGTCGGCACCACCCAGGAGACGGCGATCCGGATCATGAGCCGCTGGGGCAAGGACGGCGTGCTGGTCACCTCGGACAGCGGCTTCCTCGTCGCCGACAGGACGGTTCTGGAGCGCATCCCGCCCGAAGACTGACAGGCTCCGGGGTCGCGCCGCCTGCGGGCTACGGGATCTCCGGCCGCAGCCGCTGGATCCCCGGCAGCAGGCGCTCCGCTTCCTCCGACATGCGGCGCGCGCGGTACAGATCGGCGCATTGCCGGCAGACGGGCCGGCCGGGATCCCATCCCGTGTGGTCGGATTGGATCGCCTCCAGCGCCTCCCGCGGCAGCGCCGCCGGGTCCGGCTCGAATTCGTGGGTCGGGAAGCCGCACAGGGAACAGGGACCGGGGGCGCGCCGCGCCGGCTCCGGCCCGCCGGCGGCGCGCGCCGGGTCGGCGGCCAGCGCCACCAGCCCGGGATGGTCCGGCCGGGGCCCGGAGAAGATGCGTTCAAAGCAGGCTTCGGCGCTGTCGCCCAGCGCCGGGAAAGCGCCGCGGAACTCCGCCAGCCGGCCCTCCCGCGCGCCGAAATCGATCCGGCCCAGCGCGGCCAGCCGCCCCTCCACGGAGCAGCTCCAGAGGACCCGGTAGCGATCCTGCAGGATGCGGTCGTGCACCGGACCCGCCGGCTGCTCGGGCAGGCGCGGCTCGTAGCGGAACTCCGGGTCGAGCATGTCCGCCACGTGCAGCAGCTCCCGCCGCAGGAGCGCGAGCGTCGCCCGGGCGTCCGCCAGGACCTCCGGCCGGATGGCGACGACGATGGTGCGGCCGCCGTCCGCCGCGACGAACAGCTCCGCGGCCTGGTCGCGCGTCCGCCGCGCCGGCAGCATCAGGAAGCGTCCCACGGAGCGCAGGGCGTCCGCCTGCTCCCCGACGGCCCGGCTCACCGGCTCCACCAGGCCGAGACGCCGGAACCAATCCAGGTGCGCGCGCTCGAAGGCGGCGTCGCGCACCTCCGGCGGCTCGACGGCGTACAGCGGCGCCCGCATCCGATGGAACGCGGCGCGTTCGGGGCGCGCGCGAAGGGCCGTCCAGACCGACTCTTCCACGAGCCGGGGGTGGATCTCCACCCGCTCCCAAAGCCCGTCGGCGCGCGGCCCGGCCAGCGGGGCGGCGGCGCTCATTCCGCCGCCCGCGGGTCGCAGGACCCCGGGGCACAGGCGCCGGCGTCCCCGCAGGCGATCGGGGCACCGTCGTCGATCGGCTCGCGCAGGCGCAGCGTCCCGGGACCGAGCAGGACGCCCAGGCGCCGCCGTTCGGCGTCGAGGAACTCCAGCAGCAACGCGGCGGCCGCTCCGTACGCTCCCTCCGGGTCGGCCGCCAGGACGCGGCGGGCGAACGCCGGCCCGAACCGTCCGAGGTGGTCGCGCACGAAGGCCCGCTGCGCCGCGACGGTCTCCTCCAGCATCGCTCCATCCCCCGTCTGCTGGGCGTGGGCCTCCTTGCGCGTCAGAAACGCCAGGAACTCCAGCTCGCAGGACAGGTGATCGATCCGCTCGCGGCCGCCCGGGTCGAGGACCAGTCCGAACGCGCGCACGAAGGCGGCGACGTCGCTCATCTCCTGGGGCTTCTGGAACAGGGTGTCGTCGCCGTACTCGGTCTCGTAGGGCGGGATCGGCCCGCGGCCCGTGTGGCCGAACAGCGCGTCGCAGACGCGCGCCCGCGCCTCGAGATCGCGCAGCTGCGGGTGCCCGGCGAGGCGGCGGGCCCGCTTTTCGAGCCCGGTGGTCAGGCGCCGGTCGAGCCAGGCGGCGGCTTCGGGGAGCGCTGCCGCCTCGCGGGACGACGCCTCCAGGCACCGGGTGCGCCCGGCCGGGGGCCGGAACGCCAGCGCCAGGGTCTCGTAGATCAGGCTGCGACCCAGGGCCAGACACAGGTCCGTCGACTCGTGAATCTGCGCGCTGGTCGTCATCGCCAGACCTCCGCTAGATCGAATTGGCGTGCGCCGCCGGGCGGACGTGGAACGGCTCCTCGATGGTCGTGCGGAACAGCTCCTCGTTCTTCCTGCCGTGGGCTATCACCGTGTCGTTGTAGAGCGTCACCCGCCGTCCGTTGACCTCGCCCTCGTGGATCTTCGGTCCCTCCTGGATCTCGTAGCGATAGATGATCCGATTGGAGCGCCGGAACAGCTGCAGCACCGCCAGGAGCTCGCGGTCCGGGTTGGCGTAGCGCTCGATCGCCTCATCCACGCCGGGTCCGAACATCTGGCGAAGGTACTCGCGCGGCACCCAGCGGGGCGGGATGTAGAAACCGTTCGGCTGCGTGCCGAACTGCGGGTAGAGCGGCAGGGCCACCTTGGCCACGTGCACCAGGTAGTACAGCGGGTTCCAGCGGTCCTCGGCCCAGGTGCCGTCCGGCGCCATCTTGACGAGTCCCTGCATCCGGATCTGGCCGATGCATGCCGCCATGCAGCGGGTTTCCATCGGCGCGCCGTCGCTCTCCGGGTCCTTCCCCTCGACGCGCGGATAGCAGGCGATGCACTTCTCCGACACCCGGGTGTTGCCGCGGTACATGGTCTTCTTGTAGGGGCAGGCCTCGACGCACTTGCGATAGCCGCGGCACTCGCTCTGATCGATTAGCACGATGCCGTCCTCCGGTCGCTTGTAGATCGCCCGGCGAGGACAGGCCGCCAGGCAGGCGGGGTAGGTGCAGTGGTTACAGATGCGCGCCAGGTAGAAGAACCAGGTCTTGTGGATGGGAAGCGATTCGCCGGTCTTGTGCAGCTCCCGGGGTATCCCCTGGCCACCGACCGGGTTGTCCTCGTAGATGTTCGGGGAATTCCATTCCTCGTCGGTCGGCAGGTAACCCAGGACGCGCGAGGAGTCGGGCGACAGTATGGCCTGCCGCGCCTCGAAGATCGTCCGGCCGTCGTACCGGCCGTACGGCGAACGCGGATCGTCCCCGGAGGAGCCGCGCCAGACCTGGCCGCCCGGGTCGGCCTTCTCCAGCAGGTCGAGGGTCTTGACGTCCCAGGCCTGCGGGTAGCCGCCGTACGGCTTGGTCTCGACGTTGGCCCACCACATCTGCTCCTGCCCCTTGCTGAAGGTCCAGGTCGACTTGCAGGCCATGGTGCACGACTGGCAGGCGATGCACCGGTTGATGTTGAAGACGAAGGCGAACTGACGCTCGGGGAAGGCCCCGTCGTACGGATAGTCCATGTCGCGCCCGAGGTGCCAGTTCCAGACCTTACTCATCGTCTCCCCCCTCCCTCTGGAGGATGCACGGTCCGGCAGCCGGCGCCGCGGCGGAGACGCGATCGACGATCCGAACGCGTTGCCATACGCCGGCGGCCTGGCGCACGATGCCGCGCACGGCCTCCTCCCCCAATTCGCGCAGGGCGTTGTGCGCCCCGGCATAGAAGGGGCGCTGGAAGAGACCCAGGATGCGCTCCTCGTCGAACCCCATGCGCGCGTACTCCTCGGCGAACACGCGCACCATCTCGACCTGCGACGCGCGACCGGCCGGCAGCGCGACGCCCACGAGCATCATTGGATCCAGACGGTCCGGATCGTCGTACGGCATCGCTCAGCCCTCCTCCCGTTCCACCCGGACGAGGCCGCCCGAGAGATAGCGCTTCATGAAATCGTTCTCGTTGTCCGGCGTGTGGCCGGTCGTGGCCGGCTGCCAGATCCCCCGGCCGCCGAGACCGCCGTCCTCGGCCTTGGTGATACGCACCAGGGTCTCCTTCGGAACCGTGTTGAGCGCGTGGTTGTCCGCCTCGCCGCCGAAGATGAACCCCATGAACACCTTGGCCTTGTGGAACAGCGTGTCGGTCTGGTGCATCGGCATGTGCCAGTTGCGGGTCACCGACTGCTGCGACCCATAGCGAAGGTTCGACTGGTAGCCGGTGTTGGCCGACAGCGCCCTCCCGTCGGGCCGCGTCTCGTGCGCCTTGACGCTTTTCTCGGTGGCGATGAACGGGGCATGCTTCATCATGACGATGTTGTACGGATAGGCGTGGTTGTACTTCACACGCAGCATGCAGCGCGCCACCTTGTAGAACGCGTCGCCCGGCTTCGCCCCCAGATACGGACGATCGGCCGGATTGGCGTCGACGTAGACGTAGTCGCCGTCGTTGATCCCGAGGTCGCGCGCCGCCTGCGGGTTCAGGTGGATCTGGTGCTCGCCGACCGACGGCGAGCGACGATCGAGGCGGTACGGATCGCCGAAGTTGGAGTCGTAGAGCATGTGCCAGTCGACGTTCGACCAGGACGAATGCACCCGGTGCCGCGTCTTCGGCGTCAGGCAGTAGAACCTGAAGCCCTTCTCCCACAGGAAGTTCCTGGTCAGCTTTGCCTGTGCCCACGGCAGCTTGACGTTGCGGATGGTGCGCTCGTCCCAATGCTCGGCCGTCGCGGGAATCCCGTAGTCCTCGGGCCGGACGTGCGGATTGCTGCTGATGATCACGTTCGGCAGGTACGGTGTGGCCTCCGGCCCCTCGCGGTGCACGATGAAGTTCTCCCCGTACTCGATCGCCTCGGGGAGGTCGACATAGGCGTTCAGCCGCCCGGTGTCGGTGTGGAACGGCTCGTCGTCGTGCACCTGCTCGTAGAACGGCACCCTCGGATAGGTGCGGAACAGCATCAGGCAGCCGCCCGGCGGGCCGTGCTTCCCCGTCATGATGTCGTCGAGCCGGTACCCCTTCGTGGTGGTGGAAGTGTCGAGCAGGCGCTGGATGTAAACCCCGCGCTTGCCGGCGTGCTCGAAGTGGAACAGGTCGTGGAAGCGCCGGTCGCCCGTGCGCTGCGCCAGGCCGTCGGCGATGCCGGCCAGGATCGCCAGATCGTCCTTGCTGTCGAACACCGGCGGGATGCCTCCCTTCCAGATCTGGAGGAACGGGTTCGAGCAGGAGGCGGTGATCTCCAGCCCCTCGAACTCCAGCCACGAGTTCGCCGGCAGGGCGACGTCGGCGTATTCGATCGAAGCCGTCATCTGGATGTCGATCGAGACGATCATCTCGACGTTCGGGTTGACGTTCTTGATCATCGCGTACGCCCACTTGGCGTTGTTGATCAGGTTGACGTTGGTGAACAGGATCGCCTTGGTGGGCGTCGGCATGTGGGTGGAGCCGGTGAAGCATTTGCGGCCGAACTTCGGCGTCTTGACGATCAGGGCCAGGTCGCCGTGGTTCCAGTAGGCAGGCTCCTCGTCCTTGGCGTAGGCGTGGGCGTGGACCCGGTCTCCGGGCGCATCCTCGTCGAGGGTCAGTTGGAACGGGTCCTCCGCCACCCATCCCTTGAAGCCGGGGCCGGTCCAGGGCGAGCCCTGGAACAGCGCCGACTTGTAGTTCCCGGCCCAGGTGTGGCACCCGGCGCCGGGCTTGCCGATGTTGCCGGTCAGCATCAGCGGCAGATAAGCGGCGCGGTTCATCTCGGTGGCGTGGAACCAGTGGTTGATCCCCTCCCCCTGGTGGATCGCCGCTGGCTTGATCGTGGCGAGGTCGCGCGCCAGCCGTTCCACGAGGTCGCGCGGCGCCTGCGTGATCTCGCAGACCGTCTCGATGTCGTAGTCCTTCAGATGGACCCGGTAGAGGGACCAGAGCGTCGCCACCTCGACGGCGCGACCGTTGGCGAGCTTCACGGTGAAGGTGCCGTCCAGCGCCGGGTCGAGGCCCAGGGCCGCCATGCGACGGCCGATGTCGTCGCGGGTCACGGCGCGCGGACCGCCGGACTTCCGGTCCCAGATCACAAAATCGCCGATCTGCTCGTGCTGCGCGGGCGTGAGGCCCTGGATCTTCACGGAGGGGCCGACCGGCGAGAGCCCGCTCCGGTATCCCGGGAACACCTCCTCCGCCCGCAGCCGCTTGAGGGTGTCGGTGCGCACCAGAAGCGGAAAGTCGGTGAAGCTCTTGACGAACGGCTCGTCGTACCAGCCGTTGTCGATCATCAGGCGGGTCACCCCGAGCCACAGCGCCGCGTCGGTCTGCGGCCGGATCGGAATCCAGTAATCCGCCTTGGTGGAGGGCGGACCGTATTCCGGGGCGATGACGACGATCTTCGCGCCGCGCTCCATGGTCTCGATGAACCAGTGGGAATCGGTCAGCTTGTTCTCCACCAGGTTCTTCCCGTCCATGACGATCAGCTTGGAGGAGCGCAGGTCGTTGAAATCGCAGTCCGAGGCCTGCAGGCCGTGCACGAACGGCTGCCCCGGCGCCTGGTCGCCGTGCCAGGTGTAGTTCGCCCAGTTGCGGCCGGCCAGCGCCTTCTCCGGCCCGACGCCGCGGATCTGCGCATCGAGCAGGGCCAGCGAGTTGTTCAGCCGGTACATGCCGTACTTGCCGATGACGCCCAGAAGCCCCATGCCGCCGCGCATCTTGATGGTGCGGGTGCCGGCGCCCTGCATCTCTTCGATCATCTCAGGCTGGTATCCCTGCGCCAGCAGGCGCTTCTTCCCGTCCTCGCCGCTGTAGCGCGTCGCGATGGCGACCAGCGCGCCGGCGATGGCGTCGGAGGCGTCGGGCCAGGAGATCTGCACGAACTCGTCCTCGCCGCGCCGGTCGAACAGGAAGCGGGCGCGCAGCTCCGGCGTCAGCTCGGGGTAGCCGGCGTCCGCCCAGGCCTTCCAGCCGCGCCTGACGATCGGGTGCTTGAGACGATACGGACCGTACACCACACGATGGAAGGTGTACCCCTTGGCGCACTGCCGGGGATTCCAGTTGACCGTCGCCTTATGGCCGTACAGGTCGGCGTAGTCCTGGTAGTCGTAGGTCGAGCCAAGCCGCGTCACGATGCCGTTGCGGACGTAGGCGCGCACTCTGCAGGCGTGCGTGTCGTTGGGCGAGCAGACCCAATCGAACATCGAGTCGTAGCGGTATTGATCGCGGTAGATCTTCTCCCAGCCTCGCGCTACCGCGCCGGCAAGCGGGTTCTGCGCGGGGTCGGCCGCGGCCAGGAGGTTGAGCGGCAGCGACATCCCGAGGACGCTCGACCCGGCCCCGAGCCCCAGCAGGCGCAGGAAATCGCGGCGCTCGAGGCCGCCGCCGGCGCCGGTCCTGGGGCGGCCCGGCACGTCCTCCGCGGCAAGTGCGGCCGCGCGCTCACCCGCCTTCTCCAGGCGTTCGTCGTGGTCCGTCATCGGGGCCTCCTTCACCGCTCCAGCCTGAGTTCCTGCCAGATGGTCACCGATTTCTTTCCGTCCCGATCGCCGGCGCTGCCGTTCCACACGGCGAAGGCGACCGGCACGCTCGCGCCCGGCGCGAGGCTCACGGCCTTCCCCCCGTCCGCCTTGAAGGCGCGGCGGAACATGACCCTATAGGTCCCGGTGGCGTACACCCCCTTCGAATCGAGAGCGGTCCCGGCGTCGGGACGGGCCCGCAGGGTGCCGAACCCCTCAGCCACCAGGTCCTCCGCCGCGCTCAGCCGGGTCGGGTCGGAGACGATGTTGCCGGCACCCCATCCGGTGACGAAGGTCGGATCCGACTCCAGCGTCAGGGCCTGGCGGGCCGGCTGCTCGAGCGGAGAGCGAGTCAGGTTCGGGTACGAGTCGATGCCGAGGTTCGGGTAGACCTTCTCCAGGTCCTGGAAGACTGGCTCGAGGTCCGCCTGCCGCTCCGACTTCCACATCCACAGGTTGACGAACCGACCGGCTTCTCCCATGGCGAAGAACGGCGGATCGGCCGACGGTGAGAGCTCCACCGCGACCGCGTCGCGGAAGTCCTGGACGCGCATCGCCGTGTGGTCGTGGGTGTCGTCCACCCAGACCAGGAGCAGCGCCAGACGGCTTCCGTCGTGCAGCGCGCGCACCGTGAGCTCCTCGGGACGCTCCGAACGCCACCACAGCGGCATCAGGTGCAGGTTGACCGGTGCGGCGCGCGTCCAGAGCCAGGACTCCGGGTGATCCGGCAGCTCCTTCACGCGCGCCGCCACGATCTCGAAGCGCTTCATCTCGACGCGGTCGCGTTGCGCGTCGCTCGACAACGATCGCACCAGGTGGGTCAGGTGCCAGGCGTCCTCGCCGTGGGCCCAGTCGCTCATCGGCATCGGCGTCCCCAGCATCCCTGCGACGATGCGGCGATAGACCGACTCCGGCCGCGGATCGCCCTTGAACACGCCGAGCGTCAGATCCCGCGGCCTGGTCGGGAAGCCCCTGTCATCGAATTGCTCCTGCGCCCCGTCCCCCTTGCCGGCCGGCCCGTGGCAGGGGGCGCAGGCGTCCGCGAACATCTCCCGGGCGCGTGCCTCCGCCGCATCGTCCCACGGCGGCTCCGGCGGAACGGCGATCACGCCGGCGCGCGCGGGCTCCCCCTCCGGCGCTTCGTCCCACCCGGCGCCCACGGGCGTCACCCACGGCTCGGCCGCGAGCGACTTAAGGAAGTGCACCAGGCCCCAGCGTGTCCTCTCCAGGAGGTGGCCCCAGGACGGCATGGCCGAACCCGGCATGCCCCGGCTGATGGTGTCGTACAGATCCTGGTCGGTCGGGACGCCCTCCCAGGTGGAGACCAGGGCGTAACGGCCGCTCGTGAAATCGCGGGGCTTGGGATAGAGTAGATACGCCGCCTCGCCGTCGCCGCGGCCCTCGGGGCCGTGGCACGGGGCGCACTGCCGCTGGTACGTCTGCTGCCCCAGCGCCAGCAGGTCCGGGGACGCGGGCAGCGGAGGGCCGCTTACAGCCGGCGGCGCCGGCCACACGAGAGAGAGGACCAGGACTGCGAATGCGCCGACTGCGCCCTTGCTCCACGCCATCGGTCTCCTCCTGCTGCCGGTCCGCCGTGCCGAGCGGAGTCCGTGTGCCTGGGAAGATTACGAGGGGAGGGGCGGCGCGCGTATGATCCAGATCAGGAATGCCGGTCCGCCGCACCCGTGGTGCGCACCCGCCGGAAGCGGAACGCCCCGCCCACGGCGTCCGTGAGCCGCGCCGGGATGACGCGCACGCTTCCCTGTCATCTGATGCGATCCATGCTGCAACGTTCAGGAGATGCTGAACCCCGCGCACAGGGGGCCGTGGTTCTGAGCGCCGCGCGGGGACGGGCGGGCGATGGGGGCCCGTCGACTACGTCGCCTCGGGCGACCGTGCCGCGTCCCGTCGCGCCAGCGATCGGAGCGCGGCGACCATGATCGGCACGACTCCGAACAGGAGAAAGACCCCGTCGGCGGCGATCCGCACCCACTCCAGGGTGTGGAACGTGCCGCTCATCAGGTAGGTGAGCCGGCGGGCGTGCCAGTAGCCGTTGTTCAGGGAGTCCGCCAGCTGCAGGATGCCGCCCGGAAAGAGATCGGTCACCACCATCAGCGCCAGCCCCGCGTTGAGCCCCCAGAACCCCAGCCGGACGTAGCGCACCGTGCCGTTCCACACCCGATCGGTCTGCGTGGCGCGCAGGCAGAAGACCAGAACCGCGAGGGCGAGCATGCCGAAGACTCCGAACATCGCGGTGTGACCGTGGTTGCTGGTGAGCAGCGTGCCGACTTCGAAATAGGAGACGATCGGCAGATTGATCAGGAAGCCGAAGACACCCGCCCCCACGAAGTTCCAGAACCCCACCGCCATCAGGAAGTAGATCGCCCAGATCTGGCCGCCGGCGAAGAGGCCGCCGCAGTCGGCGCAGGGTCGGTCCTTGACGCGCACGAAGTCCCACGCGTCGAGGGTGAGAAGCGTGAGCGGCACAACCTCCATGGCGGAAAACGATGCAGCCAGGCCCATGTTAAGGGTGCCCTGCCCCGTGAAGTACCAGTGGTGGCCGGTGCCGATGATGCCGGCGCCCAGGTAGAGAATGGCATCCAGATAGACCACACGCGTCGCCGTGGTCACGTTCACCAGCCCCATCTGGTGGAACATGGTGGCGACCAGGACGGTGGCGAACAGCTCGAAGAAGCCCTCGACCCACAAATGGATAATCCAGAAGCGCCAGTTGTCGATGACGGCGTAGTTCGTGTGCGGGCCGTAGAACAGGGCCGGCAGGTAGAAGACCGGGATGGCGGCCGCGGCGTAGAGAAACAGCGAGGCGAGCTCCGATCGCCCGGCGACCTTCATCGCGGGCCGCAGTGCGCGGAACATGAGGAACAACCAGAGAACGAGCCCGGCGGCCAGCAGGATCTGCCACAGCCGGCCCAGATCGAGGTACTCGGACCCCTGGTGGCCGAGCCAGAACCAGAGCTCACCAAGTCGGTCGTTGATCCCCAGCCATTCGCCGGCGAGGCTGCCGAGCACCACGACGATCAGGGCTCCGAACAACAGGTCGACGCCCCGCCTCTGACCCTTCGGCTCGACGCGCCCCACCAGCGGCGCGAGAAACAGGCCGCCTCCCACCCAGGCGGTGGCGATCCAGAAGATCGCCAATTGCAGGTGCCAGGTGCGCACCAGGTTGTAGGGCAGCCAGGCCGCGATGTCGATGCCGTAGAAGGCGCCCGGCTCGACGCGGTAGTGGGCCAGGACGCCGCCCGCAAGGCTTTGCAGCAGGAACAGCGCGGCGACGACACCGAAGTACTTGCCGGTCGCCCACTGGCTCGGCGTCAGCGTCCACCCGGAGAGAGCGCTGTCGTGATAGTGCGCCGGGGATGTCTCACCGCCCCAGCCGAGATAATCGAACTTGCCGAATAGAAAGAGGATGGCGCCGATTCCCACCAGCAGGGTGATCAGACTGAGTGCGCTCCACATGTAGGTGGAGCTGCTCGGACGGTTGCCGGCCAGCGGCTCGTACGGCCAGTTGTTGGTGTAGGAGTAGTCCTTACCCGGCCGGTTCGCCACCGCCGCCCAGGCGGCCCACGCGAAGTAGGTGGTCAGGTCCGCGAGCTCATCGGGATCGTCGATGAAGCCGCGGGGGAGTCCCGGCGCCGCGGTGCCGCCATTGAAGTAGTCGCTCCACTCGCGCGTCTGGATCGCCAGCGAGGCCGCCTCGCAGGGGGTGAAGACCAGCGTGTCGGTGCCGGGGTCGTAGCGGTTCTCCTTGAGCAACCGCGCGGTGCGGACGGTCGCCGCCGCTTCGTCCGGCGACGCCCCGCCGGTCCGCTCGCGGCGACGGTGGTCAATGCAGATCTCGGCCAGACGGTGCAGGTACTCGGCGCTGTAGTCCGGCCCGAGATAGGCTCCGTGCCCCCACAGCGTGCCGTGCTCCATCAGGGCATACTTGAAAAACACCTCCTGGCCGCGGTGGATCGTCTGCCGGTCGAACAGCGTGGCTCCCGCCGCGTCGGTCACTCTCTCCGGGATCGGCGGCGCATTGCTGTAGGTGAGCGCCGTGATCACGGAGAGCACCGAGAACCCCGCGATCATCACGAGAATGGTGGCGTGCCGCCACCAGGGAGACAGCGCGCTGGTCGCTTCACTCGACGCGGTCATGAAGCCTCCTCAGTGCCGGCCGATCGTCCCGGCGTGGCCGGCGCGGCGCATGATACCCCAGCCGCCCGGAAGGGCTTCAGCAGGATGTACCTCGTCGCACCGGCTCACCCGCGGGCTCGTCCCGCTCGATCGTGGATCTCGGCTCCGGCTTCGCGGTCGAACCGGTAGGCGCGCCGGAGCACGCCCCCGACCCCGGGGAGGGCGGGTGAACGCTCACGCGGGATTTTTCTAACGTGCGCGGGCTCAAGAGGTTGCGCCTGATCGCGGATCCCGGTTCAAGAATTCTTCAAGGGTGGCGTCCCATCATTCGCGGCGCACGGACCGAGGTGAATCGGCCCTGCATTTCGTAAAGGAGGTCTGGTGACATGAGGACACGATGCCTCGGGAAGGCCGTGCGAGATCCTGCGCGCGTGCTCGCTTCGCTCCTCCTGCTGGCCCTGGCGCCCGCGGCGCTGGTCCAGGCGGCGGAGCCGTCCAGCGGCACGCTCAGCGACCCCAATGACGAAGTCACCTGGTTTGGCGCCCCCTTCGCCTCCAATCCCGTCGCCTGCCCGACGAGCGTCGATCCGTCATGCGACCATTTCCGTCTGACGATCGCCAGCACGTCGATCAAACGGGTCCTCATCGCCATCGCGCCCGACCCGGGATTCGAGGCCGATGACTACGATCTGTTCGTCTTCGACGATCAGGGGGTGCTGCTGGCCAGCCAGGCCGACGGCGACGGCTTCGAATCGGTCGTAATCGAGAACACCGGCGCGGCGTTCTACGAGGTCCGGGTGCAGCCGTGGCTCGTCGCCCCCGGATCGACGTATCGCGGCGTCGCCATGCAGACGCGGGAGCAGGCCGCGGACGCCGATCAGGCCGACTGCCTCGAGGCCGTTCCCGAGGAGATCAGCATCGCCGGCATCCTCGACGACGGACAGACCATCAAGCTCACCGTGATGCTGCTGCTCGATGGGACCGACGCGGCCGTCGCCGAGGAGGTGATGGCGCGGGCCGCCGCGTCGTACCTGCCCCTCGGCATCAACCTCGTGCTGAAAAAGACGAAGAAGGTCTCCTACACGTCGACCCTCTCGGGTGAGCTCATCGCCTCCGCGAAGCAGACGGTCGGCGGCTCTCCCCCGAACGGGATCGACTTGGTCGGCGTCTTCACGGATAAGACGATGCAGTCGATCGCCGGCGGGACGACCGTCGTCGGACAGGCCGACTGCATCGGCGGGGTCCGATTCGACGAGCATTCGTTCTTCGTCGTCAGCGACATCCGCTCGATCGAAGACCCGCAGACCGGCACGACGGGAACGCTGAACTCCCTGGGATTCAACCCGAACGTCGATGCGACGGCCGAGGTGATGGCGCATGAGATCGGCCATCTGATGGGAGCGCATCACCATTACGCCAACTGCATCGAAGGGAACCTGTCGAGCGCCGGTCCCAGCGATCTGTCGCCGTGCACGTTGATGTTCAACGCGGTCAACTTCGCGTCGCTGAACTTCAGCAGCGTCGACGGGCCCGTCGTGCGCGGCCACGCGGTCAAGTTCGCCGCGCCCTGAAGCGAGCTCGCAGGCATCGCGTCCCGTCAGGCGCCCTCTCCCCGCCCGCGGGGAGAGGGCGTCGTGTCCGTCCGCTCCCGCTGCCGGTCGTGTCGCCGCGCGCCAGGCCGAAGGCGTTCACCGCCGATCCGCTCCGCCAGGCCGTCGTGCTCCTGCTGCATCTCCTGCGGCAGCCGGGCGCCGAAGCGCGCGAAGAACTCCGACTGGCTGCGCAGCGCGCCCGCCCAGCCCGCGCGATCGATCGACAGCAGGCGATCGAGAGCGCCGGGGGCCAGCGTCAGCCCTTCCAGATTGAGCTCGTCGGGACGCGGCAGCCAGCCGATCGGCGTCGCGACCCCCCTGGCGCGGCCGCGGCAGCGATCGATCACGGTGGCCGGCGTGTCGCTCGCCGGGGTCCATGGCTTGCCGGTCCAGTCGGTGCACTGCGCCGGCGGATCGATCCAGGCCGCGGGCAAGCCGGTTGATCCGCGCGAGTGCGATGAGCGCCAGGATCGGACCGGCCACGAAACAACCGAGGCCGAACAGGAGGAATGGACCGAGCATCGCTTTCATCAGGATGCCTCACCGCAACCGGAGGGGGCGGCCTTCTCGGGCCGCCCCCATCTGTCGTACAGGTCGATGAGGCGCCGGCGGTTGGCCCGGGCCTCCTGCGTGTCGGCGCCGCGTTTCTGCAGGGCGGAATCGGCCTCGAGGAGCAGACGCTCGCCCTCCTCCCGCCGGCTCTGGGCGGCGAGACAGGCTCCGAGGGCGCTCTTCGCCGCCGCGGTCCGCCAGTCGGCCTCCCCGACGGTCGACCGCCGGACTTCCAACGCCTCGGTCAGGAGCGGCTCCGCCTCCTTCGCGCGACCAGACTCCGTCAGCAGGACCCCGAGGCTGACCAAGGCGTACGACGTGTCGGGATGCCGCGGGGGCAGGGCCTGGCGCAGGATCTGGAGGGCCCGGCGGTAAAGAGGCTCCGCGTCGGCCGGTCGCGAGAGGCCGGCGAGCGCGTCCGCGAGCGTCACGCTCTCGAGCGCCACGTAGGGATGATCCCGGCCGAGGGCCTGCTCCGTGAGGCCCACGGCCCGGCGCGCCAGCGTCTCCGCCTCGGCCGGCCGGCCCGTGGCGGTGAGAATGCCGGCAAGGGTGTCGAGCGACGGGGCCAGATCCGGATTCCCGGGGACCGACTTGGTGTAGATCGCCACGGACTCCCGCGCCGCCGTCTCGGCCGCCGCGAGGTCGCCTTTGCTCTGGAGCATGACCGCGAAGTTGTTCAGGTTGCGGGCCACCTCGGGGTGCGCCTCGCCGAGCGTCTTGCGGTAGAGGGCGAGACCCTCGTGATGCAGGGCTTCGCTTTCGGCCAGATCTCCCTGCTCTCCCCGCAGGACGGCGAGGTTGAACAGGATCGGCCCCAGTCGCGGGCTCTCGGGATCGCTCCGCCGCTGCGCGGCCAGGGCCTCCCAGTACAGGTCTTCCGCCTCGCCTAGGCGGCCAAGGGCGTGCAGGTCGGAAGCGAGGTTCAGGGCGGCGGCGGCGAGAACATCCGGTCCGTGACCGGGATTCCTGCGCGCGATCTCCAGGGCCTCCTGGTTCGCCCCGGCGGAGGCTTCGTAGTCGCCGCTGTAGAACAGGGCGGTCCCCAGACCGGTGAGGCTTTCCACGATCCGCGCGTCTTCCGGGTCGAGCCGCTGCCGCCGGATCTCGATGGCCCGGCGATGAAGCGCCACCGACTCGCCGGTCTCCCCCGTGCGCCACAGGAGCGTGGCCAGCACCTGGAGGCTCGCGGCCGTTTCCAGGCTCGCTGATCCGAGGGTCCTGGTCCTGAGCTCGAGAGATTGTCGGGCCAGTGGCAGGCCCTGGTCGTAGAGTCCCAGCTCCGCGTAGGCGCGGGCCATCGAGTTCATGAGCGAAGCCCTTACCTCCGGGGCCGAGGCCAGGTCGCTCTCGATCTTCCGGGCGCCGCGGTCGAGCAGCTCGCGCGCGGTGATCGCGCTCCCTTTCGCGCGCTCGGGCCCCGAGAGCGCGAAGAGGTCCAGCAGGAACTCGGACAGCCGCTCGGCCTTGTCACGCTCTCTTACGACGCGGGTCGACTGGACCGCCATCGCCGCAGCGAATCCGGCGAGTAGCAGAGCGAGCGTGGCGACGAAGCCGAACGCGGCCTTGTGCCGGCTGACGAGTTTCCGCAACTGGTACACCGCGCTCGGGGGCCGTGCCAGGACCGGCTGATCGCCGAGATACCGCTCGATGTCCTCGGCCAGGGCCAGCGCGCTCTGATAGCGGGCGTGCGGGTCCTTTTCGAGCGCCTTGAGCGTGATCGTCTCGATCTCTTTGTTGAACCGGGTGACCGGGCCCCGACCAATGCGGGTCCGCGAGGGGGACATCGGCCGGGCCGGGGTCTCGAAGATGATCAGCGCCGCGTCGTGCGCGCGCGTCCGGCTCACGTCGTAGGGAAGCCCGCCGGTCATCAGCTCGTAGAGGATGACGCCCAGCGAATAGACGTCGCTGCGCAAGTCGATCTCGTCCGGGTTGCCGCGGGCCTGCTCGGGGCTCATGTAGGCGAGCGTCCCCTGCAGCTTGCCGGCTTCGCTGACGAAGGTGGTCGCGGCGACGTCGAGGTCGGTGATGCGGGCCAGCCCGAAATCGAGGATCTTGATCTCAGGCGGCGCCGTGGCGCCGCCGCTCGATCCCAGCTCCTGGCTGACCAGGATGTTCGAAGGCTTCAGGTCCCTGTGGATCACACCGCGCTGGTGCGCATAGTTGATGGCGTCGCAGATTTTGCGGAAGAGCCTCAGTCGCCGCCTGACATCGCCCGCCTGGGTCGCGACCCGCTGGCCCTTCAGGTACTCCGACAGCGGAGTCCCCCGCACCAGCTCCATCGCGAAGAAATGCTGGCCCTCGCTCGTGCGGCCCGTCGCATGGATGGCGGCGATGCCGGGGTGCCTGAGACGCGCCAGAGCCTGTGCTTCGCGCTGGAACAGCCTGACGTGGTCGTCCGACACGAACCGGCCGCCGCGAATCACCTTGAGAGCGACCAGCCGTCTCGGGTGCTGCTGCTCGGCCTCGTACACGATGCCCATACCGCCTTCGCCGATCCTCCGGAGAATCCGGTACTCGCCTATGGCCGGCACGGCGCCGATTCCGTCGCCGGTCGAGCGAGTGGTCTGGGCGTCGGTTGGCGGCGTGCGGGGTCCGTCGCTGCCGTCCATGGTCTCCTCCGCCTGCCGGGCTCGCTCATTGTCGCACAGGCGTAACCGTCCGGAGAACCGCACCCTCGGGGGGCGGGGTGGATGGCACGGATTCGAGGTGTGGCCGAAGCCGACGAGTGGCGTGACGGCTCAGGCGGCGGACTCGGCGCGTTCGCCGGGGAGCAACTCAGCGATGCGGTCCTGACGAGCGGAAAGAATCCCGGGCGGAGCCCGGCTGCGGTGGCCGGGCTGGCCCGCATCGGCTTCCGGACGGGCCGGCTAGCGCTGCGCCGGGACGGTCGCCCCCTTCGGTCGCGAGGGACGCGGGGAGCCTCCCTTACCCTCGATCCGCTCCGCCAGGCCGTCGTGCTCCTGCAGCATCTCCTTCGGCAGCCGGGCGCCGAAGCGCGCGAAGAACTCCGACTGGCTGAGCAGCGCGCCCGCCCAGCCGTCGCGATCGATCGACAGCAGGTGATCGAGAGCGCCGGGGGCAAGCGTCAGACCTTCCAGTTTGAGCTCGCCGGGACGCGGCAGCCAGCCGATCGGCGATTCGATCCCCCTGGCGCGCCCGCGGCAGCGATCGATCACCCACTGCAGCACGCGCAGATTCTCGCCGAAGCCGGGCCACAGGAACGTGCCGTCGTCGCCGCGGTTGAACCAGTTGACGCGGTAGATGCGCGGCGGGTTCGCCAGCTTCTTGCCGATCGCCAGCCAGTGGGCGAAGTAATCGGCCATGTTGTAGCCGCAGAAGGGGAGCATGGCGAACGGATCGCGTCGCAGGACGCCGACCTTGCCGGTGGCGGCGGCGGTCGTCTCCGACGCCATGGTGGCGCCGAGATAGACTCCGTGCTGCCAGTTGAACGCCTCGTACACCAGCGGGATCACGCTGGCGCGGCGGGCCCCGAACAGGAAGGCGCTGATCGGCACCCCCTGCGGGTCGTTCCACTCGTCCGAGTAGCTCGGGTTGGCCGTCACCCGGACGGTGAAGCGGCTGTTCGGGTGGGCCGCCGGCGTGCCGCTCTCCGGGGTCCACGGCTTGCCGGTCCAGTCGGTGCACTGCGCCGGCGGATCGTCCATCCCCTCCCACCAGACGGTGCCGTCCGGCGTCTCGGCGACGTTGGTGAAGATGGCGTCCCTCTGCAGCATCGCCATGGCGTTCGGATTGGAGTGGTGGCTGGTGCCGGGGGCGACGCCGAAGAAGCCGGCCTCCGGGTTGATTGCGTAGAGGCGGCCGTCCTCGCCCGGCCGGAGCCAGGCGATGTCGTCGCCGACCGTCCACACCTTCCACCCCTTGAACTGCTCCGGCGGCACCAGCATCGCCAGGTTGGTCTTGCCGCAGGCGCTCGGGAAGGCGCCGCAGATGTAGGTCTTCTCGCCCGCGGGCGACTCGATGCCGACGATCAGCATGTGCTCGGCGAGCCATCCCTCCTTGCGGCCGAGAGAGCTGGCGAGCCTGAGGGCCATGCACTTCTTCGACAGCAGGGCGTTGCCGCCATAGCCGGAGCCGACGCTCCAGATGGTGTTGTCCAGCGGGAAGTGGCAGATGAAGCGGCGCTCCGTGCTCAGGTCGGCCCGGGCGTGCAGGCCGCGGGTGAAGTCGTCCGAGCCGCCCAGATGCTCCAGCGCCACCGTCCCCATGCGCGTCATCATCCCCATGTTGAGCGCTACGTAGAGGCTGTCGGTGATCTCCACCCCGACCTTGCTGAACGGCGATCCTTTGGGCCCCATCAGGAAGGGGATGACGTACATGGTCTGCCCCTGCATGCAGCCATCGTAGATCGGCCGCAGCTTCGCGTAAGCCTCGTCCGGCGCCATCCAGTTGTTGGTCGGGCCGGCATCGCCCTCCTTGTCGGAGCAGATGAAGGTC
>Ga0302046_10001299_pt1 | contig 23422 bp, 14 predicted proteins | sample RVTome_11_FD_200261 | JGI IMG/M metagenome (GOLD analysis project Ga0302046, IMG submission 200261) | Soil microbial communities from uranium-contaminated site in the Upper Colorado River Basin, Wyoming, United States - RVT147D111 (version 2) ... | reverse complement strand
TAGGCCTCGTTCGATGGTTTTGTATGGGCATCGGGAAACCGGGCACCTGGTCCCGGTTTGGTCGGGGAAAACCTAGCTCCCGGTCGCGGTGAGCGCATCATGCCGCTGTCTTGCGGGGCAGCGGAGTCTGATCCCTTTCCCGGCCGGTGAACGGGAGAAGGGAGTCACCGAAGAGCCGCATTCAGCATGGTCACCTGCTGATCAAACCATCCGTGTTGCGCCTCCACGTTGATGTATCGCCGGTCCTTGTAGTGGACGGAAAGCGACCCATCGTCTGTCGCCTGGGGGGATTGCAGCACCACATTCCAGCGGGGACGCAAGCGGTCGAAGTCATCACGGTGCGTCACGAGAAAGAACGCATCCCGATCCAGCTCGTCGTGGACCGTCGGGTTGTTCTGAATGCGTGCGGCGTCTCCAGCCAGGCCCCCGTCGTTCAGATACGACTCGATGCTGAAGTCGGTGGGTTCGGTCGAGTTGCGGTTGTTGTGTATCGCAATCACCGTGGGTGGTCCCGGCATCTGGGACAGGCAGGTGTCCAGGGTGTCCAGAAAGGACTGGGCAAACGACATCAGTGAAGACAGGGCCGCGGGATCATCCCACCCTTCGGGCAAGTCGCTGTTCAGCTTCTGTACCGTGGCGCGCAACCCGACATCAGTGAAGATCCGATTCGGGTCGACAGTAATTCGAACCCCGTCCCGTTCGAAAACCACGTTGCGATGGCCGCCCTGCTCGATGGTGAAAAGTTGCCCGCCGGATCCGGCCACGTGTGCCACGGCAACGCGAAAGGCCGTGCGCTCATCCTCGTGTGGAATGACGATGCACGAAGCATCGTCAACGCTACGGTTTGAATACGCGGCGACGATGGGACCACTCGGACCGGCTCGATATACAATGTGCCTGGTCATATTCTCGCACCCGGCCAGAGACTCCACAGGCAAGTCCGCTGATTCTGACAGGACGTCGATGCACCCAGCCACAAACGACGGGAGGCCGGCGTCGATGGTCTGACGGCTTGTCCGGCTGCATCCTCCGACTCCCACCCACGTCGATATTACGAGCCAGACGACGGCCCGTCGTATCGACACGGCTGGCGTGATCATCCCCTTCGGGTACCGCGAGAAGATCATGCTGTCGGGTTTCTGCATTGGCGGTCGAAGAACAGGTCGTGGCCATCAGCTGCAAGTCGTATCTGGATTTCCTCGGCGACGGCATCTTCCGAAGCATACGACAAGAAGATCTTCATCCACTCGCCTTTTCCAGGTTTCCTCCAACTTAGGCCCATGGTATTGGAGCGTCTAGCGCGGTATATCCTCGGGGAAAGGAGGTGACTTTGAGGATGTTAAATGCCCGAACGGCCGGCATGGCCGCGATGATGACGCTGACTACAGTTGGATCGGTCTCCGGCGTGACCGTGCAGGCGTCCGATTCCACCTACGACGTCGTGATCCGAGGCGGCCGCGTGCTCGACGGGGCGGGGAATCCCTGGGTCGTCGCCGATGTAGCCATCCGGGACGGTCGGTTTGTGCGGATCGGAAGAGTCGAGGCTACCGGTGGGATTGAGGTGGACGCGACCGGGAAATACGTCTCACCCGGCTGGATCGACATGATGGATCAGTCCGGGCCGGTCCTGCCTCGCAACGGCCGCGCCGAGAACAAGCTGCGGATGGGAGTCACGACCGCGATAGGCGGCGAAGGGGGGACCCCAGTGCCGGCCGCGGGGGTTGCGGAATACTTCGCCCGGTTAGAGCGGCAAGGCATCGGGATCAACTTTGGGACATATTTTAGCGCCACCCAGGCTCGGGTTGCCGTGCTTGGCAACGAGAGTCGTTCACCAACCGCTGACGAACTCCGCGGGATGCAGGCGGTCCTCGACACTGCCATGGTTGCGGGAGCCATGGGCATGACCACCGCGCTTATCTACCCTCCCTCCAGCTTTCAGACCACGGAGGAGTTGATCGAGCTGGCCAGGGTGCCGGCTCGGTACGGGGCCATGTACGCCAGTCATATTCGGGATGAGGGCAGGGGACTGGTGACGGCTGTCGCCGAAGCCATCCGCATCGGCGAAGAAGCCGGGCTCCGGGTCGAGGTTTTCCATCTCAAAGCGGCCTATCAACCAGGCTGGGGAATACTCATGAAGGAGGCCGGTCTGGCCATTGAGCGGGCGCGCGCCCGGGGGGTGGACGTGGCGGCGAATCTTTACCCGTACACGGCAGGGGGAACCGGGCTCGAAGCCACCGTTCCCTCATGGGCGTTTGACGGTGGGCGCGATTCGCTACGAGTCCGCCTCGCCGATCCGGTGGTTCGGGAGCGACTCAAGCGCGAGGTGGAAACCGGGTCGCCGGGATGGTGGAACATCATCGAGTCGGCTGGTGGCTGGGACCGTGTGGTGATGGTGAATGCAAGGAACGACGATAACGCCCAATATGAAAACAGATCCATCGCCGACATCGCGCGGGAACTCGAGCGCCATCCTGCCGATGTTGCCTGGGACTTCGTGTTGGCGGGCGAAGGACGGGTAATGGCGATCTACCACATGATGAGCGAACGGGACATCCGAGAGGCCCTCGCCTTCCCCTGGACGAGCATCGGCAGCGACGCGGGCGCCGCGCTCAATCCGGGTCGAGTGGACGGTTTGGGTTTGCCCCATCCGCGAAGTTACGGCACCTTCCCGCGCATCATCGCCCGGTATGTCCGCGAGATGGGTGTGCTGACACTGCCCGAGGCGATCCGAAAGATGACGTCGTGGCCGGCAACTCGCATGGGGTTGTCGGACCGCGGAGTAATACGGGAGGGCATGTGGGCCGATGTCGTGGTCTTCGACTATGAGGCCATCGAAGACCTCGCGACCTGGGACGAGCCCGTCACCTTCCCGGAGGGCATCGACTACGTGCTGGTCAACGGGGTTGTTGTCATCGATCACGGAACGCACACGGGTGAGCTGCCGGGGAAGGTGTTGTACGGGCCGGGGCGACGGTAGGGCATCGCGCCGTGCCGCAATCTGACGAGCGCAATCGTGATCAGCCTCTCAATCATCTTCTTCTCTGGACATGATGCCCGCATCAAGGCACGTTTCGCCAGCAATGTGTCCCTCTATTCACCGCCGAACGGAACGACGAATGCCTGATGAGTGAAGCTCGGACCATCGATGTGCTTCTGGTGGAAGATGACCCGGATGATGCGGAGCTGACGATCCGTGCCCTTCGCAAATACAAGCTCGCCGACACCCTGCATCACGCCGAAGACGGGTTTGAAGCCCTCGAGTTTCTTCACAGCACGGATGTGCCGAGGCCACCGCCGCGTGTCATTCTCTTGGATCTCAAACTGCCCAAGATCAACGGGCTCGAGGTGTTGCGCAGGTTGCGTGCGGACACGCGGACGCAACACATCCCGGTCGTCGTATTGACCTCCTCAAGAGAGGATCGGGATCTGAAAGAAGCTTACATGCTGGGCGCCAACAGCTACATCGTCAAGCCCGTGAATTCCGCCAAGTTCGCCGAGGTCGTGGGCAAGCTCGGAATGTACTGGATGTGGATGAACGAACCTCCGGAGGACCTTCGGTGACGCGGTCCTCGAACAGACTACGGGCTCGGTAGTTTGAAATAGAAAGTCGCACCACGATTGAGTTCTCCGCGGGCCCAGATGCTCCCGCCGTGTCGCATGACAATCCGATGCACAATGGCCAGGCCGACGCCGGTGCCGGGAAATTCGTTTGACCGGTGTAACCGCTCGAAGACTCCAAAGAGCTTGTCGGCATACGTCATGTCGAATCCGGCGCCGTTGTCTCGCACGTAGAACGTCCCTGGCTCTTCGGGGACGGCTCCGACCTCGATCCTGGCATGCTTCTCGTTGGAAGTAAACTTCCAGGCGTTCTGCAGGAGATTCTGCATCAGAAGTCGAATCAGGCGGTTGTCGCCGGTAACACGCAGTCCCCGGTCAACGCGACACTCGACACGCCGATCTGCGTGCGCCCGAAGGTCGTTGATGATGTCGTCGGACAGGGTGTCCAGCTCAACGACGTCGCGCGTCATTGCCGTGCGTGTCACGCGTGAGAGCTCCAGGAGGTCATCAATCAACTGGCCCATTCGCTCGACGCCACCAGTGACGCGACGAATATAGTCGTCCCCAACCGGCCCCAACTTCTCTGCGAACTCCTCGGACAACGCCGCACAATATCCGTGAACCGCACGCAGGGGGGCACGCAGGTCATGCGACACAGAGTACGCGAACGCTTCCAACTCCTCGTTCGCGGCTTCGAGCTGAGAAGCGTAGAGACGGAGAGCATCTTCGGATTCCTTCCTGTGCGTAATGTCACGAATGATCCCCGCAAACGCGAGACCACCGTTGCGGTCCCAGCTCGACAGCGAGAGTTCGAGGGGAAACTCGGAGCCGTCCTTTCGGCGCCCCGTCAACTCGATCGTGCGGCCGAGGACGTTGCTTTCGCCTGTAGCGATATAACGGGCAAACCCTCTCCGATGGCCGTCACGAAACCGCTCGGGCATCAGCGTGGTGAGGGAGTGCCCAATCACCTCCCGCGCGTCGTATGCAAACGTTTGCTCCGCCCCAGGGTTGAAATACGTAATGACTCCGTCCTCATCCGCCATGATGATGGTGTCACGCGATGTTATCGCGACACTGCGGAACTGATCCTCGCTGGCACGCAAGGCAGCCGTACGTTCAGCGACGCGCCCTTCGAGTTCCTGTTGCGCACGTTGAACACGCTCCGCCATGAGGTTGAAGGCGCCGGAAAGTTGGGAAAGTTCATCGGGGCCCACGACAGGGACGCGCTCCGTGTAACTTCCATTGGCGACCGCCGTGGCGGCCCCTGTCAGACGTTGAAGTGGAGCTGTCAGGGATCGAATGACCAGCCATGCTCCTATACCGCCCGCGATGACAAAGAGGGCGGCGATCGGCGCGATTCGTGTGAGAAAATCGTCGGCGCGCGCCATCACGATGGAGCGTGGTGACGAAACCCACGTCATCCATGGCGTGCCGCTGACCGCAGTTCCTGCCCCAACCCGCCACATGCCTGTGTGGCCCCGGTATTCGACCCCGCTGCCGGTAGCAACGTCCGACGGTCCTTGGGCAACGCGCGACAAATCTGTCCAGATGCCGGTGGGATCGCCCACGAGGATGCTGGCTTCCATTCCGATGAGGTCAGACAACGCCTGCACACCTGTGGGTGTCGCCGTTAGTACGCGACGTTGCACGAGAAAGCCGATCGGCTCCGCGCCGGAGCGGATGGAGGTTGCGATGTCGAACCACACCTGCTCAGCCTCGGATCCGAATCCGCTGATTCCCACGGTGTCGGTCGTCAGCCAGCGGGGGAACGTGTCGGGGCCCGGAGGAGGGGGAGCGCTGTCCGTCCGGCGAACCTGGACAAGTGACGTTCCCGCCGCGTCCCATAACTCGACGACATCCACCTGTGCGTTGGACTGCCTCAGATCGTCGAGGCGCGCCCGAACGGCCGCGCTGACGGTGCTTTCCCGCAATGCCCGGATCAGTGTCGTGTCGGACGCGTATTGTCGCATGGTGGTGCGTGCTTCCATCGCCGATTGACCGAGCAATCCGGCTAATTGGCGTGACACATCTTCGAGTCGCTGGCTGCCGCTGCGGAGCGTCACCGCTCGCAGGTCGCGGTAGGCAAACCATGAGACAGCGGACACCACGCCCAGCAGGACGAGGGCGATTGAGATGGGAAGCTGTGAACTCAGTCGTCTCATGGACGCGGCGGGGTACGATGCCGGTGAAGGGCAGGGGGTGGACCACCTTCTATTAAGACCACGACACGATTCACGCAATACGCAGGCACAGGAGGGGGCGCCGACGGACTCCATCCTGCGGCTCGACGTCGCCCCGCCAGGGAGCTTTGCACAAGCTGCGCGCGGGTCACTCCTGGTGGCGACATGAGCCGAAGCCCGACCCGTTCGAGTGCCATCCTCCCGGGCATCGAGAAGGACCTCAATCGTTTCCCGCATTGTCTGGAGCGAGTGTGACCACTCAACCGTGGGCGAACCTGGAGCCCAGTGGGCGAGGAGACCGCCGCCCACCTCTCTCCTCCCGGTTCCTCGATTTTTGCCGGCCCAGATTCGCCCGTAACATTCAGCCGGGAAGCGGCATCCTTGAAGCTGACCGTCCAATGCGGCACAAACGCGGTCGGAAAGAGGAGAGTCATGCCCCTGAACCAGACGCCCGCAAACGAGGACCGACGGATTGCCATTGCCGTCTCCAATCCCGACGCGAAGGAAATCACCATCGAGGCGATTCGCGACTTGGGGGTTACTCCTGTCCCGCTGGACGACCTGGGCGACCTGCCTTCCGTATCCCTGTTCTGTTCCGGATCCGTTTGCGATCTGCACGAACCACAAACGGTGGTGACGGCGATTCAAACCCTGCGGGCCGCCGACCCGACTCATCCGGTTCTGGTAATCGTGCTCGCGGATCAGGGCCCCTCAGGCGTGGAATTGCCCCACGGCGACATTGGCGTTCGACAGTGCGTGGGGGAACACGCCCAACACCTGCGGAACTGTCTTCCTGCAAACCTGGAGTGGCTGATCGAATACCACCCGGTCGATGCCTTGCTGGAGACGATGATGAAAGAGGTGGCGTCGCCTTCCTCAACGACCACGCGGTTCGTGGAATGGTCGATTCGCACCGTCCACGCCGGCGTGAGGGCAGGCATACCGACGGGTGCACGCGACCTGGGGGTCTCGACGCGGACCCTTGCCCGGCATCTGCGGGAAGACCAGTTGCCATCACCAATCGAGCTGAACGGATGGGTGAAGCTCCTCGCCGTAAGCCATCGATCAGACCTGAATCGAACGTCCCTGGCGGCGTCGGCGCGGGCCTTCAACTTTGAGGCGAACCGTCTCTACCAGTTGAGAAGACGCCTGATGCGAAAGACATCGTACGGGGGGGGCAAATCTGATCGCCCGATGTTCCCCTTTGTGCTCCGCGCCTTTCGCGAGCGATGCGCAGCGTTGCGCCCCGTTCAATGATCTCGCAATGACCTCAGCCCTCCCGCCTTGAAGCTCTGAACGGGCGATCAACCGCCAGGGAACCGCTTCACAAGTCGTGTTCCGTTCGCTCCGGCCGGTGTGGGCCCGATCCGTCAGAAACGCCCGGTTTCGTTCTCCACGAAAAGGACAGCTCGTCGCACGAGATCGCGCGCGCCCCTCGCTCCAAGCTTGGCCTTGATCCGCTCGCGGTGGCTATCGACGGTCTTTGTACAGATTCCCATGGCTCCTGCGATGACACGGGAGTCTTCGCCGCGCCCGATCCGTGTGAACACCTCGAATTCTCGATTGCTCAGGGAATCGACCGAATCATACACCTGGCCCGTGATGCGGCTCACGACGCGCTCCCGGATGGCTGAGCTGATCCAGGGCTTGCCCGCGGCCAGGTTCCGGATTGCCGACCTGAGGTGGTGGAGCGGGTCGGCGTGGAGGATATATCCCTGGGCGCCGGCCTGAATCATTCGGGTCCCCCAAACGGTCTCGGAATCCTCGGAAATGACGAGGATGGGAAGGCGTGAATATTCGGATCGTAATCGCGAGACTACCTCCAGACTGGCCCGAGATCCGAGCGAGGAGTCGACTATTACCAGGTCGACCTCTTCCGCATGCACTGCCCGGATCGCCTGGTCCGCGGATTCGGCCTCGGCCGCCACCTCCATGTTCGGATCCTGTTCGGCCAGGGCTCGGAGGCCGAGTCTGAGAATAGGTTTCAGATCCACGATGAGGATTCGGATCTGGTTGGAACTCACCATGGCAGTGGGCGTAGTGACCATGCTTAACAGGCGGCGGCCTCGGGTCGTTACGCGTAAAGACCCGGGTCAAGCCGCTCCTCCCTTGGTTGGAGCCAATCTTGTCGAGGCCGACGCGTTCCTGCGGCCTCCCCATCAGACTGGAGATGCTGCGGAGTGAACAGGTGTTACAAGCGGGATCTGAATGGGGAAAAATGCGTGTTTGGCACGGAACTGCGCCCGTTTCGAGAGGGTCCGCTTCTTGCAAAATGATGGCTTCGTCAAGGAATTGGCCCCGCGCGCATCATGGGGCAATGCTGTCGGACGGCGCGCAAGGCCCGGGGGCGTTCAACATCTGGCCCACCTGGAGCGCTGCGCTTAAGTACTTGGGCTGCCGTTAACAATGAGAACTCGGGGCGTTCAGGATCGGGGGGGCCGAAACGGATGAAACAGCTGAATGCCATCATTGTCGGAGCCGGGTCCCGCGGCAACAAGGTATTCGCCGATCTCATGGCGAACCATGAGACTGGTTTTACCGTCAATGGCGTGGTGGAAACGGACTCGGTCCGACGACTGGCGTTCAGGCAACGATACAATGTGGACGCAGGGCATGTCTTCGAGTCCGCGGAGGCATTTCTGAACGCGCCGCGGTTTGCCGACATCGTGTTCATCTGCACGCCGGACCGTACGCATTTCCAGCTTTGCCAACTGATCGCCAAAGCCGGCTACGACATCGTGCTGGAAAAGCCGATCGCTACGACCCTCTCCGAGTGTGTCGCCCTGTGCGACATCCAACGCCGGTACGGCAACGGCATTTTCGTCGCTCACGTGTTGCGGTATTCACCAATCTTTCTCGCCGTCAAGGAAATATTGGATGAAGGAAGTCTGGGGGCCATTCGCCACATCCGGTTGATTGAAAATGTCGGTCATTGGCACTTTGCGCACAGCTTTGTGCGGGGGCCGTGGCGTCGTGTCGATGAGTCGGGCCCCATTGTCCTCACGAAGACGTCGCACGATCTGGACATCCTTCAGTGGTTGATGGGCGAATCCGTGCGGTCAGTGACGTCACACGGATCGCTGAGTTACTTCCGGCCCGAAAACGCTCCCATTGGTGCCACCCCGAAATGTGTGGATTGCCCGCGGCAATCAGACTGCACGTACAGCGCGACGCGCTTTTATATGGAACCGCGGCCGGTCTGGCCCTATGACGTTCCATTGGGTGGCGGTGTGGATACGCTCGCGGCTCGACGTTCCGCTATTCAGGAAGGCCCGTACGGCCGCTGTGTGTGGTTGAGTGACAACGACGTGTGTGATGATCAGGTCGTGCTGCTCGAGTTCGACACGGGAAGAATGGCAACCTTCGAGATGCACGCCAATACCGTGGAGAACACCCGTGAACTCACCGTACTGTGCGATCATGGGGAGATTTCGGCAAACGTTTGTCAGGACCACCTCGTAGTTTCCCGCTTCACGGGTCAGCCGGACAACATCATTCGGGAGCCGATTGACCTCCCGCGTTTTGGGGATAGTCATGGCGGCGGTGACCTGAACATGCTTCTTGCGCTCCACGAACACCTGACGGCCGGTAAACACGTCGATCTGGTAACCTCGCTGGAGAGTTCCTTGAACAGTCACGTCCTGGCCTTCCTTGCCGAACAGTCGCGTAACGAAGACAACGCCAAGATGCTCGTAGCGGAAATGCTCGTTCCCCAGGGCGTGGTCGCACCGGAAACCGGAGCAGGCGGCGAACGCCTCACGGCCTGACGGACCGTGCGTCTGACACAACACCTGCTGGGCCGGCCCCAACCCCCCTCACCCTCAATGACGTTCGGTAGCGAACCCCTGCACAAGTCGCGTGGGTCCGGAGCGCGGGTCCTGCACACACGGCAGACGTGGGGCCGAGTCGTAGCGCCATTGGGTCGGGACTCACGACCCGCGGGCGCTCCGGCGGTCCCTCCGGCCGCTGCAGTTCGCGGAAAAGGCCAGTGAGTACGAGGGGTCGCCGGCTCACGCGGCGAGCGTCTTGACCCGCACCACCATCACCGTTCTGTCAACGTCTTCGTAGGGGTCCGGTGGGAGATGCGCAACTCGCCGCCGCGTCCATCGGGACCACCAGACGACTTGTGCAGAGCATCCCTGGCCTGGTCTCAAGGGTGGAACAGCAGCCAGGTGCCGCCGAGGAGTACCAGTATGATTGTGATAACCAGCCCGGCCACGCGCAGCACGATCCCGCCGAATTGACGAAAGGCTTGTTTAGTATTGGTTCCGGGCCAGGCCCCCGACGGTTGTACGTGGTCCCTGAATGACTGAAGCTGTTCCTCGCGGGTTGGGGTGCCGAACATGATGCCGATCAACATGCCGCCGACACTGGCCGCCGCGGTGACGACGAGCTGAAACTCGTATAACCAGGAAGTGCCCAGCGTCACGAGCAGGGCCGTGCCAAGGCCGACCCCTCCGGCCGTCAGTTCCGAGATGGCGTTGACGCGCCACCAGAGCCAACGGGCAGCGGTTGGGACTCCCAGCGACGCTCCAATGAATGCCACCCACTTCCACGCCTGTTCGATGGTATCGATCTGAAGGGCCACGAGGATCGACGCGATCGCAAAAAGGACCACGCAGGTCCGCGCCACCTTGATCTGCTGGTTGGATGTTGCATCCGGTTTCACCCTGAGATACAGGTCATTGACGATGTAGGACGCCCCCCAATTGAAGTGCGTGTCCACGGTGCTCATGAATGCGGCCAGGAGACTCGCCACCAGGATGCCCACGACCCCGACAGGCAGGAGTTCGAAGAGAAGAACCGGATACGCCATCTCGCGATCGCCGGCCACGGGCGCGCCGGCACCGCCCAGCGCGGTCTGCTCCTGCCCGATCGGAATCAGTACCAACGCCGCCACCGCCACGATGAACCAGGGCCAGACGCGCACCAGGTAGTGCAGTCCCGTGAACAGGCCCGCCGCCTTGCGCGCATCGCGATGTGTGCGACAGGACGCCAGCCGTTGCATGAGGTAGCCACCGCCGTCAGACGGAATGGTGCCGAAGGACTGGACGACCAGATAGGCGCCGAATGTAAAGGCACCCAGTCGAAGGGCCGCTGCCCATCCCCTGGTGAACGATGGGAAGAGGTCCGTGTACTGGTGATCTCCATAGAGGTTGGTGAGACTGGAAGCCAGTTCGGCGCGTCCCCCCACGGCTTCCCAGGCTGCAATCGCCAACCAGATGCTCCCAACCATGGCCAATGCGAACTGAATCAGATCAGTGAACACGACGCCGCGAATGCCGCCAAGCGAGGAATACAGCGTGACGATGCCTACGAGCAGGATGATCGTCAGCACTTCGGAAGCGGCGCCTAACGTGGTTCCTCCCGGCCACAGTCTATCCAGGTGACCGGTGACCGTTGGGAACCAGACATCCCAGCGAAATACCGGGTCGATGATCTTGCCCATGGCGCGCAACACCCAGCCGAGAATGATCGCGTTGTAGACCACAGCGAAGAGCACCGCTCGGAAGACCCGTAGGTATTCGGCGCTGCGACCCGTATAGCGTATGGAGACGAGTTCGGCGTCCGTGAGCATTTCGGAGCGGCGCCACTTCTCGGCGAAATACACGACGACGGCTGCGTGGACGGCCATCATCGAGAGCCAGAGCCAGTTCCCCGACAGGCCACGGTCTGCGACGATACCGGTGACGGCCAGCGGCGTATCGGCGGCAAACGTGGTGGCGGCTATTGAGGTGCCGGCCCACCACCATGGCAGAGACCGACCAGCGAGGAAGTAGCTCTCCTTGCCACCCTCCGCGCGTTCACGAACCCAAAAACCAACGCTCAGCGCAAAGCCGAGGTACGCGAGAATGACACCCCAGTCCAGCGGGTGGAGCGTCATGCTCTAACGGCCGTTACCGCAGCGAGGAACTCCTCTCCCCACTTCCGGTGATCGTGGTGTTGTACGATCTGGGCCATCCTCTGCATACGATCTTGACGTTCGCTTTCGTCGAGCGTGAGCGCGCGATACAGGGTTTCCCGCATGCTCGTCGCGTCATAGGGGTTGGTCCGCAAGGCACCGTGCATCTCGACGGCGACGCCTGCGAACTCGGACAACACGAGAACACCCGAACTTCCGTGGTGAGCCTTTGCGGCGACGTATTCCTTGGCCACGAGGTTCAACCCGTCGCGAAGCGGCGTAATCCATGCGATGTCAGACGCGGCGTAATACGCAACGACATCCTCGAAGGGGAGGCTACGGAAAAAGTATCTCACCGGCGTCCAATCGAGGCGTGAAAATCGGCCGTTGATCCGGCCTACGGCCTGATCGACCTTCAGCCGAACGTTTCTATAGATGGTCATCCCGTCCGCGGGAGGCGTACAGACGTTGATGAGCACCACGCGGCCGTGCAGATCGGGATGTGATTCCAACAGTTTCTCGAACGCCTGGAGTTTCTCGAGCGGGCCTTTCACGTAGTCGAGGCGCTCGACGGAAAGGACGGTATCGCAGCCTACGAATTCCCGGTGGAGGGCTTCGATCTTCTCGCGCACGTCCGGCCGGTCCATCGTCTCCGCGATTCTTCGCAGATGGACTCCGACCGGATGTGCCCCCAAGCCGATCCGACGTTCATCGACCTCGACGGCCGTGGTCATTTCCCCGACGCCCAACGCGCATCCATAGCTCAGAAATCGGGGCGCGCATGTTTCACGCTCGAGGATGTTGACAGGGCCGTGTGCCCGGAGCACCTCGACGAAGTTCTCTACGTACCGTGGAATATGAAAACCGACGTAGTCACACTGCAGGAGGCTTCCGATGATCTCGCCGCGCCACGGTAAGACATTGAAAACGTCTGAGGGTGGAAAGGCGGTGTGATGAAAGAACGCAATGCGCACATCCGGTCGTTCGGGGCGCAGAAAGGCGGGTACCATCCAGAGGTTGTAGTCATGAATCCAGACGATTGCACTCTCCGCCGCTTCACGTGCCGTCCTTGCGGCGAAGAGCCTGTTGATCTCGACGAAGTGTTTCCAATCTTCCTCGCGGAAGACCGCTTGACTGAGGAAGGAGAAGATAACCGGCCACAACGCCTCCTTGGAGAATTTCTTGTAAAACCGATCGACGTCATCGGTGGTCAAGGCGATCCGCGATGCTCTGACGTTAGGCAGTGCGTTTTCATCAACGGGTACTTGCTCCTCGAACCCGTCCGGGCTTCGACTGGCCTGGAGCGACCAGGCAACCCACGCACCGGAGCCACTATCGGCGAAATAACTCAACAGCGTCGGGATGATGCCGTTAGGGCTTCGCGGTCGGCGGCGAAATACCTTGCCATCCCGCTTGATCTCGTCAAATGGAAGACGATGGTATACCATCACGAGATCCGCGTCACCGTTGTGTTTGGTGTCTATGGCCGGTGGAATCCGTTCGGATCGCGAGCGGATGGCCTCGAGGATACCAGCCGCGCCGTGGTCCTTGGCGTGATACACATTGGCGCGCTTGCGCGTGGCTTCCAGCAAGGCAAGCTCGGCGTTTCCCACGACGACCCCGGGCAGTCCGGTCTCGAATAGTGCCAGGTCGTTCAGGGTATCGCCAGCGGTGAGCGCGAAATCCGTTTGGATCTTCAAGGCGTCGAGGAGCCGGAGCAGGGTGGTTCCCTTGTTGACACCCGCAGGCAGGACATCCAGATACAGATCCGCCGAGAGCAACACATCGCAATTGAGTTCCGCGACGCGCTCAATCACCGTTGTTATGACCGTGTGGTCATGCGCAAAAAAGGACAAGCGGCGTTCCTGGGGAACGGTTTGGACTTCCAGGCCGTCCAGATCCTTCAGGCGTTCGCGCACCGCGTGCATGCCGACCCAACGGCGATCGATCTCCGATTGGAGCGGCTGTACCGGTTCGAGTGACGGTGCCGACACCACCGTACCACCGACGTCGGCAATGACATACTCGGGAGTGGGTATCGTGGGATCGTTGAGAAGGGGAATGACGCTTTCCAGACCTCGTCCGGTCACAAACATCAGATGTGCTGCTGGATCTTTCTCGAGAAAGTCATAGAGACGCCGCCGTGACTGGGCGGGGCCGCCCAGGAACGTGCCGTCGAGGTCCGTGCAGAGCCAGAGAGCATCGGTCATAGCGGATCTTTGGAATGGGTGAAACTCGACCACAGCCGATCACCCGGCACCGGCGCGCCCGAGATTTTGCCGGGTTAGATTCCATAAACTGTTGGTAGACAATGATTTGTAGTGGAATCGAGCCCTGGTTTACGGTGCTTCGTGGGGCTCGATCCAACGTATAGTACCTAATCTCTCGAGAAGCGCCCTACCGACCGCTACCTCTCCATCTCGGTCCGGACCTCCTTCATGAGCGAGGCCAGATCCAGTCCGGCACTGTCGATTTTTCTCTTTGTCAGTTGGAAATGGCTGATGAAGCCGCGGTACTCGCGCGCTTCAACACGTCTGTCGACGGTTTCCAGCGTGCGCCCGGAATCGTCCACCGGTACATCGAGTGGGATACCGGTGGCAAGGTGTACAGCTTTCCAGAGCGCCTTCAGCGCCTTGATCTGAATGGGATAAAATCCGAGGAAATCCGGCAATGCATCTCCGTGGACCCGGATGCCCGACCAGACCGGTCGCTTGCCGTGTCCGCCCCGCTCGTAGTGCTTCTGAAACCTGAGATAAAAGGCGTTGGTGATCTCCACACCCGCGGATTCGAAATTGAGGCCCTTCGCCTGCCAGGCGACGTGTTGCATGTCCAGGCTCTGATAGATGGTACCGTCGTTATCGAGGAGGAAGTGAACGGAGAGGCCCGTCTGATCGAAGCTCTTCGCACACTTGAGGGCGGAGGTGGTCACATCCCAATGATTGACGAAACACATGATATCGCGTTTGGGTTGGTTGCCCCTCCACCGGAATGTGCCCTCCTTGGCTTTCAGGCCACCCTCTTCATTCCACAGGATGACCTTGTCCCACTCGATCGGAAACGCATTGCCGTTATAGATGATCCTGCGATCGGGTCTCGGCGTGACAACGGTTGTGGTCGTGACCGGCGAGCGCGCATCGCGTTCCGCAATCAGACGTCGGAACGACGCCCGTCCAACCATGCCGTCTCCCTGGAGGCCTGCGCGCCGCTGCCAACGCAAAATCTCCGCCACCAGTGCTTCGTCATTGGCTTCCGCACCGAACCAGCTCGGCTTCCATCCCAACCGTACCTCGCTGGCTCGGTTGTAGAGGACCTCCCGTGAAAGGCCACTCTCCGTGCTCAATCCGCGGGCACGGCGCTCGGCGAGCAGGGTTGCGAAGGTCGATGGACCGACCTTTCCATCGATGAAGAGACTTCGGGCGCGCTGCCACCGCTTGATGCCGAGGACCAGATTCCAGTCAAACGCGGTGTAACCGAACCAGTTCGGATGCCAACCCAGTTCGCGCGCGGAAGCCTTGTTAAAGGAGATCGCGTTGATCTTGTGTTGCTCCGTCATCTCTCCCCCATGATCTTGGGACCTGAATATTGTCCGTCATTCGGACGAGCGCGAGCCCGGCGAGTATCAGGCAACTTGCGGGCGCGATACCCTGTCGGCCGCACTCTCAACGCGTTAGCCTCCTGGGAGATCACCGATGCAGCAACCCGAAACACCGAGACCGATGCATTTCTTTGGGGGCGGTTATGGACGAAAAACCAGCGACGGCTACGGATGACGCAAGCCTGGCCGAACTCGATCGTGAGATTCGCACGGAACGCTTCGTCGACCCGAATCCGGTGACTGCCCCGGCGGTCCTGACCGGGGCCACAGGAACTCGGGCGCCGGAGCAGATCCTGTTGGACGCCGTTGAGCTTGCGAAGCGGGACCTCCCACCGGACGCAACTCCGGAGGTGCAGACGGCCGTTGCCGAACTGCTGCGGATGATGGAGGTGCTGGCAGTCTCCGCGCGACCGGTTACCCGGATGGCGATGGCTGAGTTTGCACTGCACCGCCTCCTGAAAGCCCCCAACGATTTGACCCTCGCCAAGAAGGTGATCGCCGATCTCCGCAAGGCGAGTTTCGGTCGAATCGGCTTGTGGCTGTCCCGGGTGCGGGCAGCAACCCCACCACACGTCGACGTGGTGCTGGGACTTGCGTTGGCCGTTCTCGTATTCGGGGCCGCTTTCCTGTTCGGTGGATTCAATGCGTTCCGGGCCGTCGGCCTGACCCAACAACTGGCACCGGACACGTTTCTCCAGAGCCTCGTATGGCTGGGAGCAGTCGGGGCGTTCGGGAGTGTGATCAGCATCCTGACGCGGCTCAACGATTTTGCCCAGAAGGTGAATACCAGCGCGTGGCTGGATTTCATGAACGGGTTTTTCAAACCCGTGATCGGTCTCGCGTCGGCCGATCTGGCCTTTGTGCTGATCGAATCCCGCATCGTGCCCCTCGATTTTGCGTCGGACGAGACGACGCGCTTTGCCCTCATTGGCATCGCATTCGTCGCCGGCTTCTCGGAGCGGCTGGTCCACGACCTCGCCTCCATCGTTGAGCGCTCCATTGGGGCGGCGGGTGAGCGGGGAATCGAGCTGCAGCGCACGGGAATGAGCCCGGCGGCCAGGGCGGAAATCGCCGAGGGTTTGAGTGGGCGCACCGAGGTATCGCGCGCGGAGATTTATGATTCGGTTGATCTCAACGAGCTGGATGAGGCAGTCAATACGACCTGGGAGGAGACCGAAGGGTCGATCAAGGGCCGTTCGTGAGGTTCCGTCGATGGCGTTCCGTCGTCTCACGAGGGCCGCGTGCGGGATTTGCCAACGAGCAGGCGGCTGCACCATGGGCAGTTGCGCCAGTACTCTCCGGCGACGCCCCAGCCGCAGGACTGACATTTCTCCCCGCCTTCCACCGGCCATGACCGCGTGACCTTCGTGCGACACCACGGGCAGTACCGCATGAACGGCATGAGATCCTTGCGTCCACATTTCCTGTTCGAGCACTTCGCCACGTATCGAACGTCGCTGTACTGTCTCTCACTGGGTTCCTGAACTTTCCCCCCGTAGCACCACGCACAAAACGACCAGTCGGCTTTGATGCCGCGACCGCAGCGTTTGCACGAGCGCGGGAAATCAGTGGAGGCGCGGTGCCGTGACCGTCGGCGCCCGCACCACGGACACCAGTGCATCACCTCCGAAAGAGGATGGCCGCACCGGCTGCAGTCGAACTTGGTGCTGAGTTGCGTCCCAAACCGCCTGAGGAATTCGCGCGCTCGGGCGCTCTTCCAGGTCTTGCTGGGCGAAACCGCCTGCCGCTTCCTGCGACCGGGGCGGAGCGCATGTGTTCGAACACGCTGAAAAGCCCTCAGAAACTGCTGGCCGTCCGCAAACCGCTTGCGATGGTCGACGATTATCGCGCGTCGGATAACGGCAATCATCGAGCCTGAGACGTTCTGCTTGACGCGCTCGAAGCCCGGTGGGGGCCACGCGTAGGGCCATGTCGGTAACTGACCTCCAACGAGGCGGTAGAGGATGAGGCCGGTCGAGAACACATCCGACCTCGCCGAGGGTCGCCCAAAGGCCTGCTCCGGGGCCAGGTAGCCGATGGTTCCTGTACCCTGGCCGGTGAGAGTGCCTTGATGTTGCGCGACCTTGGCAATGCCGAAATCAGCGAGCCGCAGGCGCTCCTTTCCGAACAACAGCAGGTTGTCGGGCTTGATGTCACAATGAATGACGCCGTTCGCATGCGCGTACGCCACCGCGTCGAGTAGCTGGCTGGCGAACTGCAGGGCCGTCTCCAGCCGGCAACGCCTGGTCAAACGTTCCGCGAGCGTCTCGTTTCCCAACGGTGTCACGATGACGAATATGCCGTCTACGAAATCGGCATTCTTGATTGGAAGGACGTTGGGGTGGTCGAGCCTTGCGACCAGACGAACCTCCCGCCTGAATTCGGCCAGGGTGTCCTTCGTTATGAAATCGGCGCGCGGAATCTTCAGGGCAACCTGGATGCCCTCAACGGTATCGTATGCCTGGTATACGGTGGCGTATCCACCGTGACCGACCTTCCGTTCGATCCGGTATTTGCCCAACCGATCATGGCGTTTCAGTTGTGACATGTCGGCCAAAGCTTATCCGAGACCGGGCCGGTAACGCCACCCCCATCGGACGACGTCGGGAATCCCTCTTGACACTCTAACAGATTTATATATAACTGAATTATACTGTTTTGCACCCACAGGGAGATGTGATTGCCTTCCATATATATGCCGGGATCGCAGAGGCTTCCCTGAAGACCAGGCGCACGTTTTCCCGGGCGCATGCGGCGCCGATCAGCCTGCCCTGGATTCACATCCTCCTGACGTTGACTGATGGAGTCCGTCACGGATACGGCATCATGCGGGAGGTGGAAGCGCGGACGGAGGGACACGTGATGCTCTGGCCGGCCACCCTGTACGGCGCCATACGCCGGATGCAGGAGGAAGGACTGGTAACGGAAGTCGAGCCTCCCCGCGATGCGGAGGATCAACGTCGGAAATACTACCAACTCACGAGCCTGGGCCGTCGAGTACTCGCCGGTGAGGTTGGTCGGTTAGAGGATGTCGTCTCCCTTGCTCGCAAACGAAACATCCTGGGTGCGCGATGACCCGAGCCGATTCCGGGGTCATCACCTTTGCCGTCTGGATGTACTCGCTGGTGTTAGCCAGTCTGCCACGTACGGTCCGGCAGACAGTCGGTCCCGAAATGCTGCACACGTTTCATATGGCGTGTCGGAGTGCGTACGAGCGAAGACGTGTGACCGGGGTCGTTCGAATCACGTTGCTGGCGCTCCTGGATGTCGCGCGATGGATACCGCGTGAGTGGCGTGGTGCTTATCGGCGCCGTCGCGCTTCCATCGGTCATCACGATTTCCACCCGTCGCGGAAGGATCTGCTGAGGTCCATCTCAACTCGTGAGCTGCGGTACACGCTACGATTTCTCTCGAAGCATAAGGGCTACGCCGCGATTGTCATTCTGACGCTGGCAATCGGTATTGGTGCCAACACGACTGTGTTCTCACTCGTCAACGGCGTGTTGTTCAGGGCGTCCACGCTGCCCGATGCGGATCGGGTCGTTACCATCGCGGAGGTGAATCCAAGCATCGATATTCCTCCTCGTTGGGCCTCGATCCCGAACTATCTGGACTGGAAGGAACAGTCACAATCCTTTGCCAGGGTCGGCATGTTCCGGGGTCGCAGTATGTCGGTGACGGGAGGGGATGTGCCTCACTATGTGTACGGCGCGTTTATCACCGCCGACTTCCTGCCGGTCATGGGTGTGAATCCGTTACTGGGACGATCTCTCAGCGAACAAGAAGCCAACAATAGCGAGCCGGTTGCCGTCATTGGATACAAGCTGTGGGAAATAGTCAGCAATGCCGATTCGGGCATGGTGGGAAGGACGATCTCGATCGACGGTATTGTCCGCACAGTGATCGGCGTTATGCCTCGTGGGTTCGTTTCGCCGGGGCCCTGGATCGGACCGCGTGTACAAGTGGATGTGTGGATTCCGTTCACCGCAATGGATGACCGTCGGGTCAATCGGTCATACAACGTGGTGGGGCGGTTGGCCGATGGGGTTTCGCTCGAAGATGCGCGTTCGGAGATGACGGTTGTGCAACGTCGGTTGGCGGATGCCTACCCGGTGCCGAACCAGGGCTGGCAGATCGTCCTGACACCATGGGTGGATCTCGTAGTCGGCCATGTCAGACTTCTGCTGCTGCTGGCGTGGGCTTCCGCATGGCTGGTCCTGCTGATGGCCTGTGTCAATGTCGCCGGTCTGACAGTGAATCGGACCATTGCGCGTCGTGGCGAACTGACTGTGCGTACTGCGCTTGGTGCAGGACGAATGCGGATTGTATGGCAACTCCTGATGGAAGGCCTGGTCATGGCCGGTTTGGGCGGCGTGTTAGGACTCGGCCTGGCGGCGGTGGGGCTGGAACTGATTGTGTCCTCGAATCCGGGAATCATACCGCTGACCGAGCAGATCGATCTCGATCTCACGGTGCTGGCCGTGATCCTGCTGTCGGTCGTCTGTGTTGGCGTGGTGGTGAGTTTGCTGGCTGCCGCGCGTTTCTCTCAAACCGATCTCCTTGCCGATCTGGCAACGGCGGACAGGCGCCACACCCCGGTGGGGCGGTTGCTCAAGAATGGACTCGCTGTCATTCAACTGGCAATCACGTTCGTCCTCCTTCTGGGCGTCGGTCTGTTGACGCGCAGTCTGACACATCTCGCATCCGTTGAGCCAGGTATCGAAACGAAGAACGTCTTTCAGACTACCGTGGCGCTCTCGTGGAACCGCATTACGACGCTCGCAGATCGTACGCGTTTCATCAGCGGGGTCCTCGATGGTTTGCGGGCACTGCCCGGAGTCCAATCGGCGGGGATGATCAACTCCCTGCCATTCTCCGGAAGCAACGCATGGCAGCCGATCTGGCTGCCGGGACAACCTGTTGCCCCTGCGGAAGAGGAGCCCGTCGTAACGCAACGCAATGTCAGTCCGGACTATTTCACAACGATGGGCATTCCCGTGCTTCAGGGACGCGATTTCGTCGAAGTGGACGTGCAAAACGCTGACGTGGCGATCGTGAATCGAACTATGGCGGAGAAGTTCTGGCCGGAAGCGTCACCCCTCGGTCAGAATCTCGCGGTTAACGATGCGTCAGACACATTGACGATAGTCGGTGTCGTCGGCGATGTACGTCATTTTGGCCCGCGGGACGACGTGCCGGCGGAACTGTATCAGGTCTACTCGCGTGACTTCCTGACGTCCAAGTCGTTTGTCGTTAAAGTCGACGCCGCGCTGAACGTGGAAGCGTTGGGGCGCCAGGTCAGGGATGTCGTGTATGCGCAGGATCCGGATCAGCCGATACGCGACGCGTCGCCGATGAGTCAGGCGGTGCGTGAAACCATGGGGGCGGAGCGGTTCAGCATGGTTATGGTGGGCATGGCTTCCGGAATCGCCGTGTTGCTCGCAGGAGTTGGGGTCTTTGGCGTCATGGCCAACCTCGTGCTCGAGCGCCATAGGGACATTGCCGTTCGGCTTGCCCTGGGATCCTCCCATCGCAGGATGTTCAACCTGATCTTGAGGACCGGTTTCCAGCTCGGCGTCGCTGGCTGCGCGATGGGTGTCATTGTGAGTTTCTCTGCCAGTCGGTTCATGGGCCGCTTGCTCTTCGAAGTGAGCCCGAATGACGTGGTGACATACGTGCTGGTAGGCATCGGCGTCCTGGTCCTGTCCGTCACTGCGGGATTGCTTCCCGCAAGACGCGCCTCGCGGATTCCGTTGGTTGATGTTCTGTCGGGCGAATAAACGTCCAACGCTCAACGCTCAACGTCCCAGAAGTTCTATATGACTGTCCGAGGGTGCTAGAAAGCTCTGCACAAGTCGGGTGCGTCCGGAGCGCGGGGCCGGTACACGCGGCAGACGTCGGGCCGAGTCGTAGGGCCATTGGGCCGAGACTCACGACCAGCGGGCGCTCCGGCGGTCCCTCCGGCCGCTGCAGATCTTGGCAAAGGCCAGCGAGTACGAGAGGTCGCCGCTCACTAAATCTCCGATCGTAACGCCGTAATCGGATCCACCCGGGTTGCACGACGAGCCGGAAAGTACGATGCCGTAACGGCGGCCAACAACAGTACGACCGTCACACCGAGAAACGCCTTTGGGTCGAACGGACTCACGCCAAACAGGAACGTCGACAGACTGCGGGTCACGACGGCTCCGATGCCGAGTCCGATCGTTATGCCTATGAGACTCAGGACGATGCCCTGACGCACGACGAGCCGAATGACGTCCCTGTGCTTTGCTCCCAGCGCGAGCCGGATGCCCATTTCATGCGTTCGCTGTGACACGGTATAGGCCATGACGCCGTACACACCACCCACGGCGAGCGCAAGGGCAATCCCGGCCAGTACGACCATGATCTTCGACATGATCGCGTCGCCTCCCAGCACCTCCTCGATAGCGGCGCTGAACGGCGTCGTGTCATACGCGGGCAATGTGGGATCGATGTCCTGCATGGCGTTTTGCGCGACGGTTTGAAATGTTGCGGGATCGATGCTCGTTTCGACAACCCACGACAGGCTTCGGTACATCCCCTGTTGCACCGCCAGATACACCATTGGTTCAACGGAGTCGTCAGCGCCTTGATCGAGAGTGTTTTCCACGATGCCGACAATCTCACGCGGGCCAGACGAAAAGAACACCTGCTTGCCGAGTGCGTCGCCGTCGGGCCAGTGCCGTTCCGCAAACGCACTATTGACCACCGCCGCCTTGGTTGAGCCAATGTGATCCGCATCAGTGATGTCCCGGCCTTGAACAATCGGAATGTCCATGGTGCCGAAGTAGCCTGGCAGGACGGCCCGAAAATTCGTGACGCGGCGACGTGACTCTGAAAGCTCATCGGCTGAAATCCCGTAGTAGGTGCCACTACCTCCGTGCAGAGGGAGGATGGTCGTGGCCCCAACAGAGACGGCACCGGCCGTGGACTGGAGACGTGATCGCAGACTCGTCCAGAACTGCGCGACATGCGTGGTGTCCGGGTAGACGGTCTCAGGTAGTGTGACCCGCATGGAAAACACGTCCGACGCGTCGAATCCCATGTCGGCGTTACGGATACGGTTGAATCCCTGCACGAGGAGTGTCGAAGAGACGAGTAACACGAGAGCAAGCGATATCTCACCAATAACGAGCCCGCGGCGGAGCCGGTTGCCGTGTGAACTGATTCCTGCCCGCCCACCCTCCTTCAGCGTATCGGTGAGGTCCGGCTTGGAGCTTTGCAAAGCCGGAGCCATTCCGAATATGATTCCCGTGAGGCCGGAGACGATGACGACGTAGAGAAGTACGCGACCGTCCAGCCCGATTTCATTGACCCGCGGAAACCAATCGGGCATCCAGGAAACCAGCCCGCGAATGCCGCCGACGGACAATACGATTCCCAGGATTCCACCAAGCGCGGCGATGACGAACGATTCAACCAGAAACTGGCGGGCGATGCGTGACCGGCCGGCTCCGAGGGCCCCCCGCAGTGCGACTTCACGCCCCCGTCCCGCCGCGCGGGTAAGCAGAAGATTGGCGACGTTGGCGCACGCAATGAGCAACACGAATGCGACAGCAACGGAGGCGATGGTAGCGCCGACTCGAAAGTTTTCGTCGAATAGATATGCGTGGAGAGACAGGAGCCTGGCGCCATTCCCCGCGCTCGTCTCGGGATACTGTTCACTGATGTGCCGAGCAGCCTGTTGTATCTCAGTAGTAGCCCGTTCCGCCGAGAAACCGTCTCGTACCCGACCCCACGCTTCGAGGTAATAGCTGTTACGCGCCTCTTCCCCGGTGAAGGCAAGAGGTGTCCACACGTCGTTTCCCCGAGTACCAAACCAGAATCCTCGGGGCATGATGCCGACGATGGCGTGCGCCCGCCCATCGAGCTGGATCGTGCGCCCCACAATCGATGAGCCTCCGCCAAAACGGCGCTGCCAGAAGCCGTCGCTGAGAATCACGACGTTGTTGTTCCCGGGGGTTCCTTCGTCCCTGGAGAATCCGCGTCCCAGGACCGGTGAAACACCGAGGACCTCAAAGAAGTTTGGCGTCACACCCATGCCGATCAAACGTTCGGGGACGCCGTCTCCCGAGAGATTAAAACTCGTTCCGTCGGAGCCCGCGATCTCCATCGTCTCACTCTGGCTCCGCTGGTCGATGAGATCCGGTGCCGAAAAACCGA
>Ga0302046_10001298_pt1 | contig 23447 bp, 23 predicted proteins | sample RVTome_11_FD_200261 | JGI IMG/M metagenome (GOLD analysis project Ga0302046, IMG submission 200261) | Soil microbial communities from uranium-contaminated site in the Upper Colorado River Basin, Wyoming, United States - RVT147D111 (version 2) ... | reverse complement strand
CGGGCCATAATGTCCACGTCATTGGTATCGTCGCCGATGTAGGCCACCTGTTCAGCTTTAAGATGGTGATGCTCTAAGATTGTATCGAGCACACTGATTTTATCTTTGATCCCCAGGTACAGTTCGGTAATCCGCAATTTTTGCGCCCGCATCCTCAAAGCAGCCGAGTCCTCGCCGCTGATGATGCCCACCTCAACTCCGGCCAACGTTCGCAGCCGTTCGACCCCCATGCCATCGCGGATCGAAAAGCGCTTCATCGCTTCGCCTCGTTCGGAATAATAGACGCTGCCATCGGTTAAGACCCCGTCGCAGTCGGTCAATAGCAACTGGATTTGCCGGACACTACCTCGGATGAGTTCAAGATCCTCTTGTGAAACTACCATGCTGTCCAACCCCCATCAACCACTAGATTAGCGCCGGTCATGTAGGTAGAAGCATCACCGGCCAGGAAGACAATCGCGCCTTTGTAATCCGTTGGGTTGGCCATGCGTTTCAGCGGTGTTTTAGCCGCGTAGTTGGCCACAAAATAATCCTCTTGCCCATTTCTGACCCCCCCCGGTGACAGGGCATTGACGCGCACCCCAACCTCGCCCCAATAAGTGGCTAAATATCGGGTGAAAGCGATCACCGCGCCTTTGGTCGTGGGGTAGGCCGGGGATTTGTAAAACTGTTGTTGACCCGCCGGCGTGCGGTAAAGGGATTGATCCGGCCCAACCATGCCGTAGGTCGAAGCGATGTTGATAATGCTCCCGCCTCCCTGTTTGGCCATCTGTGAACCGATGATCTGGGCGCAGAGAAAAATCCCGGTAACGTTGACGGTCAGCGAGCGTTTCCACATGGCCAGGGGGTAGGATTCGAATTTCGACAGCTCAGCGGCCATGGTTGGGCTCTCGAACATATCGTTGATGGCGGCATTATTGACCAGTACATCGACATGACTAAACGTGGTCAAAGCGGTCTCAAGCGTGTGTGTGATCGAGGCCGGCTCGGTCACGTTCATGCTAACGCCCAGCGATGGCGTCGGCAGCGTGCTGGCCAGCACCTGACTTTGCTCGCCGTCCAAATCACCCACCACGATATTTGCTCCGGCTTCGGCCAGGGCCTGACAATGATGCCGGCCGAGCAACCCCAGCGCTCCGGTGACAACGGCTACTTTACCTTCGAGTGAAAAGACGTCCATTGGTCAGTCACCCAACCTTTCATAGAGGTAGGACTTACCTAATTGAAATGCCCTGCCCAAAACAGAAAGAAGCGTTAGCGAAGCGGCAAAACCCGCTCCAATCTCCATCAGCCCTTGTGACCATTGACGGCCAATTTCGGCACGGGCTTCATGTTGAAATCGTTCACTTTGCGAAAGACCAGCTGCATGGGTCGACCTCTTAGGAATTCGGACACCCGGTTTTCAGCCACCGCTTGTTTTAGAATTGGCAGAACCTCACCATAGGCTTGCAGCATCGTCTCGATGTCCTGGTCGGTGTGGGCAAAGCACATATTATGAAACCCGGACCAGAGAATGCCCCGGATGATCAACTCTTGCTGCAGCAGCGATTTTAACAGCAGCGGGTCACCTTCCGTGGCCTCAAAGGTCACCAGGGTGCGAGCCGGGTGGCCGATGCACGAGGTGTAATGGTCGATGCCCAATTCGGCTGCGAGCCGGTTGTAACCGGTCTGAAGTTTATGCCCCTGCCGGGCCAGATAGGTCGGCACGTCATGCTTGCGCAGTTCGTGTAGGGTGGCCTGGGCCGCTGCCAGCGAGAGGGTTTCGCCGCCAAACGTGGTGAAAAAGAAAACGTCCTCCTCCAGCAATGCCATCACGTCTTGCCGCCCGGTGAGCACGGCCAGGGGCATGCCGTTGGCAATGGCTTTGGAGTAGCAGGCCAGGTCGGGTGTCACCCCAAAAAACGCTTGCGCGCCGCCCAAAGCCAGGCGAAAGCCCGTCCACATTTCATCGAAGATGAGCAGCGTGCCGTTCTCAGCGCAGAGTGCTTTCAATGCTTCCAAAAAGCCAGGTCTGGGCATTTCGAAAACCATCGGTTCCAGGATGACACAGGCGACATCCTGGCTTAGGACCGAGGCGACCGAGTCCAGGTCATTGTAGGCAAACGTATGCACCAACTCCTGCACTACCGATGGTACGCCGTGATACCGGGCCGTAATGCCGATGTACCAGTCGTGCCAGCCGTGATACCCACAGCACAGCACCTTGTCTCGTCCGGTGTAGGCCCGGGCCAGGCGCACCGCAGCGCTGGTCACCTCGGCCCCGGTTTTGCTGTAGCGGACCGACTCGGCATTGGGGATGAGGTCCCGAATCAGTTCGGCTACCTCGACCTCCAGCGGGTGCATTAGCGAGAAGGTGATCCCATCTTTGAGTTGGTGTTTGATGGCTTCATCAATCGATTTGTAGCCGTACCCTAATGAGATCGGCCCCACGCCCATGTTGAAGTCGATGTATTTGTTGCCATCGACATCCCACACGTGCGTGCCCCGCCCCGATCGTAGATATTTGGGCGCCACCCCCTGCACGTACTGGGTGGGTCCCTTGGCCAGCACCTGGGTATAGGCCGGAATCAGGCCGGTCGCTCGCGCATACAGCCGGTCCGACTGGGTGATATCGGGATAGTGGTGAATTGAATTGATGGCGTTGGTCATTGTCCTCTCTCCTCTTTAAAGCTAGTCAGCATTTCAGCATTTCAGTGTATCAGATCTTTAGCATTTCAGCTTTTTAGTTTTAGCTGACCGGCTGACATGCTTCCATGATCTTTTCGGCAATTTGGGTGCCGGTGAACCCTTCATAGGCCAGCACATCGTCAAGTAAGGCCGGTTTGAACCAGCGCTGTTCTAAAGCCAGTGGCGCAGGTTGGGAGTCAGTTTATGGCGAACCAAGATTTCACAGACCAGTGTGTAGAGACCGCCGGTCATAAGATGATCTTCCAGGGTCACCAGCAGGTTGGTTTCCTGAGTGGCGGCGACGATGGTGGCTTCGTCGACCGGTTTGAGCATCCGCAGGTTGAGTAAGCGAACCGATATCCCTGCAGCTTCCAGATGACGTCTGGCCTCAATCGCCTGCTTGAACAGCATGCCGTATACTAATATCGTCACATCAGTGCCATCGGCGATACATTCGGCTCGGCCAATTTCAAAATGAGAGTCGTGATCGAGCACAGACGCCAGCGGGTTATGGCGGATGTAAACAGGGTTTTGGCTGGCCAGCAGATGTGGCAAACCAATGACCAGATCTTGCTCATCGGCCGGACAAAAGACATGCATGTTGGGGATGCCACGCATCAAGGCGACATCTTCGATGGCCTGGTGGGTCGGGCCGTTGGCGTCGGACAAAAAGCCCGGCACGCCGCCTACCAGTTTCACCGGCAGGTTGGGCAATCCTACATCGGTGCGGATGAATTCAAAGGCCCGCATGGTCAGAAAGGCCGCCAGCGCGTGGGCGACCGGCGTCCGGCCGCGCAGGGCCAACCCCGCCGCAATGCCCACCATGGCCTGTTCGGTGATGCCGGTATCGATAAAGCGCTGATGCAATACTGCCGGGAGGTTGCGAATAGCCGCTCGATTTTCGGCGGTCAGCACGATATAGCGGTCATCGGCCAGGGCAATTTCTTGCAGTGTCTCCTCATAGTTCATTGCAACAACCTCAACGAACCAGCAGTGTTTCGGACGTCAGTTCGGCTTGACGGACGCCGTGCAGTTCGGCCAATAGGGCCTCGATCTCGGCCTGGGTGAAGTTACAGAACCAACGGTCGGCCCGCTGCTCGATACTGGGCAAACCACGGCCCCGGACGGTCTCGGCAATGACCGCGTTGGGCTTACCCCGGGCAAATGGGAGATGCGTTAGCACGGCCTCCAGGGCGGCAAAACTGTGACCATCGACCCGCACGGTCTGGCAGCCAAAGGCTTCGAATTTTTGGGTCAACGGCTCCAGCGGGATCAATTCTTCGGTGCGCATATTGGCCTGAAACCGGTTACGATCGACGATGATCGTCAGGTTATCCAGATAGGTGGCGCTGGCCACCAGGCAGGCTTCCCAATTTGAGCCTTCGTTCAGTTCACCATCACCCGTGATGACGATCACCTTGTTCGTTTGGCCCCGGAGCTTGCAATCCAACGCTACCCCGACCGCCACGGACAGCAAGTGACCCAGGGAGCCGGCGTGAAACTCGATGCCGGGAATATCGCGGTTGGGATGCCAATAGATGGCGTCATTCGTTTTTAGATGATTGGCCAGCCGGGTCCGTTCCAGTAGCCCTAACTCGACAAAAGTTCCGTAGAGTGCCGGCACATCGTGTCCCTTTGAAAGGAACAGATAATCCCGGTCGGGATCGGCCAGGTTATCAGGCGTAATATTGAGTACATGGCTGTACAGATAAACAATCAAATCGGCACAGGATAGCGAGGCCCCAATAAAACACCCACCTGCGGTTGCCATGCGAATGATGTGTTCCCTGACTCGTCGCGCTATGGTTTTTAATTGGGCGAGATCCTCATTTGTCATGGCAGCATACGGGTTTCAGCCGGGCTAATCGTCTTTAGCTCAGATGGTGTCGATACCAATTCACGCCGAGATAGTCGACATTAATGGCTTTGAGGGCCGGCTCACGTTCGAGCAAGGCCAGGATATCGGCCAGGCCAAAATCGGGTTTGGACGGATACAGGGTTTCGAAGATGGCCTTGATCAGTTGGTAATCTTCCTCATAATCCAGCACCCAGCGATACGTCATCGAATAATTCAAACCTGTTTTCCAAGGGACGTTCGCCAGCCGAAAGCGCTCTGGTTGTTCCCAGAAAAAAGGCGTGGTATGTTCCCGTTCAAGTGACCGGCGGGCTTCGCGCCAGGCGACTTCCAGGGCGGCCATGGACATGATTTCGACGTCGTTGCCGTCAGGATAGGTCTCAGGATGCAAGTTGCTGACGTAGTCATACCGATCAGGCTGCTCCAGATAGACGGCCAGCACGGTGTCGATAACGTTGGGGTCGATCAAAGTCACATCGGATGGTATTTTGACAACAGCGGTGGCCTCGAAGCGGCGGCCGGCTTGAAAATGTCGGTCGAGTAAATCGGTCGGATGGCCGCGTATACATAAAAAGCCTTCAGCCTGGCATAGCCTCTCGATGACATCGTCGGCCGGGTCAGTAGTGGTCGCCACGACGACCGTGCCGGCCAACCTGGCTGCTTGCACCCGTTCGACCACGCGAGCCAGAACCGGCTTGCCCAGGAGCGGCAGCATGACCTTGTTTGGCAGCCGGGTCGAGCCGGTGCGGGCTTGAATAACGGTCACAACGTGGGTCGAATCAGGCATATGCGTATCGTTCTCCCACCGCCACCTCATTTTCCTCTTACAGCAGCCGCCGGCAGACCCGGGCAATGTTTTTACCGGAGGTGGCTCCATTCTGAATGGGAACTAATTCTTTAAGCATCTCGATATCAAAATAGGAGTAAACTTCTTTGCCCAGGGCCAGACCGATATAAACGACGGTGGAGTATTGGGTAATGAGAACATCGCAGTTGGCAATCATGGGTTCAATGTTGCCAGTCGTATAAATCAATGCATGAGGAGCCTGGGCTTTGATTTCACGGACAGCCCGGTCGCCCCTTTCATTGGGGTGAAGCTTAAAGATAAGTGGGCGGCCGGCTGCAATATCGATGGCCTGGCGGATAAACTGTTTGCGGTTGTCAAACTTAAATGTCTCTCGCGTATCCGAGGTGGCGACCAGCACAAAGTTCCGGTGAGGAAAGTCATTTTGACAGAATTGATCCACGTTATCAAAATTGGGAATACCCGTGACGACGATTTTGTCCGGGTCTACTCCTTTTCTGATGAACAGGTCTCTATAACCGGCCGAAGCCACACAGAAATATTGGTAGGCATCGGACAGGCCATTGGTCGAGGTGCTGGCCAGATAGCGCGGTAATCTGAACCACTTGACCAGGTGGAACATGAAAGTTTCCCGGTCGGTCATGCCTTCTTGAACCAGTACGATCTTTTTGTGGCGGATATTTTTTTGAATGAGTAGATCGCTGCTGGTTACCACCAGGCCATAATCATTCCGGCGACCACCATAATCCACCTTGAGCCGATGGTCGGCCAGATACTGTTCGGTTTGCCGACGCGGGGTACCACCGATAACGGTAAAATCTAGCAGGCCGTGGCGGGCTGCTAACTCAAACACACCATCGGTGTAATAGGGGGTAAAGTAACAGTCATGGTCAGCTTCAAGCTGCCGGGCAACGGCGTGGACGATTTTGGTCTGGTTCAAGGAACCGCCAATAAATAGTATCTTCGTCATCTCACCCCGAATTTTGCCCTGGGGATGTTAACGTAACGTAAAGGGACTATTAACCAATGGTGCTAGTTATTATTTACCTTGTTTATTGGATGAAATTGCCCCAAATTTGGTGATTTATGTCAGTAAAATCAGGGTAAATATGTAAAACCAGCCCATTATCAGCCTATTTTAGCGGAAATTAGCTTGTTTGAAGGCTATCTTTACCTCAAACTAGCACCAATGGTTATTAAATTAATGATAAGAGTTTGTTAAACTTTCTGAAATATCCTTTCGTACTCGTTACCCTATACTAGCACCCTTCGATACGCCCTTCGCTCTGCTCCGGCCTGCTTTAGAAAGAAAGTGATGATGATCTCAATTAGAGCATAACGACTCTTGATTAGAACGAATGTTCTTAAAACGAATCAAGTTTTGAAACATTGCTCTCGTTGATCAGTACCCCAAAGTTTTAGCCTCTTGCAAAGCACAGATCGAACTGCCCAACCTGCTTCTGAAATTCATAATTATAGCTCAATTTGAGCTGTAGATTAATCATGCAGCTTAGAACGCGTTACATCCGATACCAGGGAACCCACTTACCGAAGTCAGTTACAGGCGCATTGAGTTTTCCAACCTATGGTTTGATTAGGCTTCCTTGCATAGCTCCGGTTGAGGCTCGAAGGCCGATCTTTTCGGGGCTCAACTTGGTTTATGAATTGATCTAAATATCAAAATGAGCTTTAGATATACCTGATGTCGCACATGAACAGCTTCCATGCTGCGTAAGCCTTGTCGTCTTCAATGGAGATGTTGAAATGGATGCCAGAGGAAAGTGAGAGCGGGTGGTTAGCCAGACTAAAAGCTCAATCTTAGCTTTAGAACGGATCGTTTGAATGGTTGGTTGGGGTGAACCATGGTTCACCCGATTGAGGTCAAATTTCTAGCAGAGCTTGCTGGCTAACCTGCCGACCGTTGCCGGCGGGCGAGTCCCGCACAGCTTTTGCTGTGGTATTTTTGTCGAGGATGGTTGGGTACGAAGGTGATCTGGCAGCCGGGTGCGGCACAGCGCTGCGCTGTACCCAAGACCAGGGTTCCTGCCGGTAGATGGTTTACGGCCAGAACCTGGACTTCTTCTGCACGGCTTTGGATCTCATCGAGACCGGCCAGACGACCGGCCAAAACGGCCAGGGCCTTTCCTAACTGACCGTTGGCTTTGAAGCCGGGGTAACCCCGAAGCAGGCTATGCAAGAATTTGCCCGTCCAGGGACGACTGCGACCGGCGATTTGGCTGAGATCGGCTGCTAATTCGTCCAGGTAAGCCATGGTAATTTTTGGGCCGTAAAGCTGTTCGTAAATGTCGAAAAGTGTCGAGATGCCTGATTCCATTTTTATCGCCTCAAAATTGTCCAGAAGCTGTCCAGAAAAGAAGATCGTTATAATATCTGACCTTATGTTTAGTCGTTATGTGAACTCTCTTCTGAAACCGGTGGATTCATGTGCTCGTCCACCGGTTTCAAATTGCTGGCTGTTTCCAGAATCTGATCGATCTTCTGGCGCAGATTGCGCAGGTCAATCATTAGGGCGGCATACTCACTTTGACTGAGCGCTTTGGTCAAACCGGCTTGGTCTTTAGCCTTGAGCCGGTTCAAAAAATCTAACGTCGTACGGACTTGATTTTGGAGCCGGACCACCGGCGCCGATGATACCGAACGTGTTGTTCGTCCGGGTGATGGAGGGGCGGTTGTAAGTCTGTCTTCGGTCAGGAGGTGGTCGACTAACTCCTTGACCGAAGCTACAATGGCCCGCCCGGAGCCTTCTTCCTCTTCCGTTTCAGCTTGCCAGGTTACAAGCTGCTGCAGTACCTCTACTTGCAGGTCGGGTCTTCCTTTCAGCTTTTGAACGATGGGCCGGATCGTGCGCTCGGCCAGATTGTGCCGGTCGGCGATGGCCAGTGCTTCCGGGCTCAGGTTTAATACGGAGGTCATAAAGATTCGATAACGTTTCGAGATACCCAGCGCCTCCTCCACCCGGGCCCAGGGAACCAGTTCAGATGAGGGTGAACCATGGTTCACCTCAGTGACGGCTTCCTCATCGGCACCTAACTCCCCATCGCTAGCGGGCTGGTCAGCCACACCGGACAACTCGTAACGTAGCGCCCATAATCCTCGAGCGCGCTCGGTGGCGTTGATGTCTTCTCGCAGCAGGTTTTCGATCAGTTGATGGGCCCTGATCGTTACACCGGGCGAGGCAATGGTGACTTTTATCTGGGCCGGGTCGGCGACCGTGTCACCTTCATTAATCTTCCAGCTCTGGCTGGCCAGATAAACGTGAGCCCAAAAGCGTCGCTCACCGGTAACGATGAGATAGTTTATATCAGGCGGCACGATCTCGTTTGGATGAGGCTCACGTACGGAGATTGGGCTGATTAGCCCGTGCCGGGCAATGCTATCGGCCAGACGCTTGAGCTCGCGGATGCTGCGCCGTAGAGCGACAGCGGCCTGCTCCTCCTCGACTCGGCCCATCCATTCGTGCAGGGCATCCAACTGGGTCATCGCTCCTGTGCTGACAGCCTGAGCAATGTCATCGGGCAGCAGGCGGCGCGGCTGGCCAATGTCTGGTAAAATTTCTGCGACTGAGATGGTGACTGAACTCTGGGCTTCAGCCTCGAATTGGCTTTGGGCATCGTCGCTCATAAAGGCGACGACGGTGCTAAGGGGTGGTTTTTTCCTTCTAGCCACGTTTCATTACCTCTCTGGCCAGCGCGGCGAATGCATCGGCCGCCTCGCCTGGCTCGTAGCCGAAGATATCGGTCTGGGCGGCGTGAGCATTGCTGACAGCAACGCGTTTGGGAATAGCCGGCAGGATCTTATCGCCAAAGATTTGTTGTAAAGCCTCGCGGGTTTCGCGGGTTTCAACGGTGCGGCTGACCATGTTCGGCACGACGCCCAGCACCTTTAGATTGTTGATTTTGGCGATGTTGGTGATGGTGTCTTGAAGCAATCCGAGGCCAATCAAAGGAAAGTAGCCCGGCTCAACCGGGATCAGGACCTGATTGGCGGCCATCAAGCCGTTGAGCGTGAGCATGCCCAGCGAGGGGGGACAATCGACAATAATATAGTCGTATGCTTCGCGGAGCGGTTGGAGGGCTCTGGCCAGGCGATCTTCCCGACGCAGCAAACCGATGAGCTCCAGCTCGGCGCGGGCCAGGCGAATGTGAGCCGGCAGCAGGTCGAGCGAAGCAACAGGGTAGGGCTCGTTGGCCGGTAGTTCGACCGTTTGAATCCCGGCCTGGGCCGGCGCTTCGTGAACGATGACTTCGTAGGTGGTGATCACGTCCTCAGCGAGCGGCCCCAGCGTGAATTGGGCCGTCAGAAATACGGCGCTGGTGTTGGCCTGCGGATCGGCATCGACCAGCAGCACCCGGGGCCGGCGACCGGAACCGTTGGCGCTCTCGCCCAGACCGCGAGCCAGAGCCCCGGCCAGATTTATGGCGATGGTGGATTTGCCAACCCCGCCCTTTTGATTTGAGACAGCGATGATACCCATAGGTTTTTTGCCTCCGTTAAAGTATGGGGCGGCCTTCTTTTGAGGCGGCCACCGCAGTTGATGCTGTCGCTCCGAGTGGTGGTTATCGGGCAGCAGTTGTTTCTGCTGCAATTGGCTAACCACGATATCCGGTGCAATGCCAATGGCCGTGGCGAATGTTTCAATGGCCACCTGACTTCTATAATCTTCGGTCTCGACGAAGCGCCAGAGCTTGAAGGCCGGGATGAGCAAGTCGGCGGCAAAGGTGTCAGCCTCTTTTTCCCGGCCGTCGGGGGGCGCGCCATCTTCCAGAAACATGTCTCGTTTGCCGTGTAGAAGAATATGACCGGCAGCATGAAAGAGGGTGAACCATGGTTCACCGGTCGATTTGAACCGTGAATTGAGTTGAATGAGCGCCTTGGTTGGCGTCAGCCAGCGGGTCGCCCCGCCGAGGGGGACCTCGGCCAGGGTCGGAACCGGGGTGACGGCTACGCCGGCTGCGGCGCACAGTTCGACTAATTTGGGTAGAACTATGGCCGGATTCTGTCGAGTGAGAGGACGAACTTCGTCGAGCATGCGGCGAAAGGTTCGGGCGTCATACGGCTCGCAGAAAAGGCCCCGCGCCTCCAGCTCACCCCGGCGGAGCCAGGCCACCACTGCCCCGGGATTCGTTTGAAATGTGGGCGAGCGCTGTAGATCCGTCTGGCTTTCCAGCCATAGGGCGCGCCACTGAACGGGTGAGGTCACGCCAAAGAATTGAAGCACCTCGCGTAGCTGATCTATGACATCGTCAAAAGCCTGAATCCAACCCTGGCCGATCATTGCCTTGACCGGTATTTCGCTAAGCCAGAATACCTGGTCGGCCAGTTGGCGGGCCTCATCCTGGCGGGCCAGGGTTTCACGGTATTGTTGTTCTTGACTCGCCCAGAAGCTGGCGCGTAATCCCAACACGCGCTCCAATTGGATGGCCGTTTCGGGCGTAATGGCGACTTTACCTTTGATAATGCCGTTGATGGTCTTAAGTGGTCGTCCCATACGCTGGGCCAACTCAGCCTGGGTCATACCAAGCGCGTCAATCGTTTCGAGCAAGGTTTCGCCGGGTGGGGCGGTTTGGCTAAGTGGATCATTGAGTCTGGCTGGGTTTTTCATCGGGTCTCAAACTTTTCTAATGGGTCGATGTCACCAAATAGTTTAACGGTTACCGTTAATAAAATTATAGCACATTATGGTAAATGTGTGCAACTTTTAGTTTTAATTTTGGGAGGTCCTTGGAAGTGTGGTGAGGAGATTGTTTAACATTTTCGGGTTGCTATGATTATGCCGGTCGACCAGTTGAGCTTGGTTACATGCAAGCTGTCCATCTGCTCCAGGGTGGCGATCAACCTGGTGACTTTTGGCGGGTGTACCTCGGGCCAGGAGGATTGGGGGAGAAGGTCGTCGATGACGTAGAACCCGCCGACCTTGAGAAGCTGCAAGGTTTCTTGGAGATAAGTGAATTTTCCGGGCCAACTGTCGGCAAAGATGAAGTCGAACGTTTGTTCTTGACCAAGCAATGAATCGATAAATGGTTTCCCATCAGCCAGGTTAAGGGCGATTCTGGGATCGTCTTGTAGAAATCGCCTGGCGACGGCCAGGGCCTGTTCGTCACGGTCGACGGTGATCAACACTGAGGCCGTATCCATCCCGGCGAGCAGCCAGGCAGCCGACAAGCCCGTACCGGTACCGATCTCCAGGAATTGGCCGGCAGGCCTTGAAGCGGCCAGGGTTCGCAGCAGGGAGCCGGTGAGCCGGTCAGACGCCATAGTGAAGCCCATGGCCTGGCTGGCTGCTTCGATTGCTTCGACGAGTGGGGGGGGATTTAGATTTTGACTGTCGATCATAGGATGATCCTTTTAGGATAAGTGCTGGGCGCCAGGTTTCAAGTGTCACGCCTAAGGCGGCTTTGGGTTGTTCCATCGAAAATGAAAGGTTGGTTACGTTTCATTGGGCAGGGTTGGAGATGATTCAGGCCTGACGACAACGTGAAATCGTTCACAAACAACGGGCATGTCTTCAGGGAGTTCTCGGTTGATGGCCCGACAGACGCGGGCGAAGAAGGATTGGTGGGCTTGACGCCAGTAGACCAGCGAGCGGTCCCCTTCGCCCTCGTCATAGGCAAACTGAGCATCCACTTCGTTGAAGGGTTTAATCTCGACTTCGATGGTCTCGATCAGGCACAGCGGTTGGCCGGCCCAGTCGATGATGATGCTCAGGTCGCCGACCTGGGGGATGGGTTCTTGTTCGGCTTCGTATTCCCAAAGCATGCTACAGGTGGCCGTTTTGACCCCGCTTTTGACCAGATGACCGAGCTCATTGGCCATGCGTTCATTATCACCAAAATACCAGGCCTCGTAGGTGGGCGAGGGTGGTTGGGCGCCTGGGGGTAGTGAGTCCAGGTAAGCCTGCCAGAAAGTTTTGATGGCCGGATTGTTGGTCATGATTCACCTTTTCAGGGTTAAGACGACCAGAGACGGGAGACCGGGGACCGAAGAAGGTCGGTCGTTTTAGTGGTCACGAGCGGTCACCGGCAGATGATAACGATGGTGACTTTTTTTGATTGGTTGCCTCGAAAATGATGAAACTATAAGGATAGTGATTATTCTCATCGAGTTCGAAATCTTCTCTTGAGATCTCACGCCAGATGGCGGGGTCGATCTCAAACAGAAACGTATCGCCCCTGAACTCGGCGTGAACGAGGGTCAGGTAGATCCGGTCGGCGTAGGGCAGGGCCTGTCGATAAGTGGCAGCGCCGCCGATGATGAAGATTTCAGGATCAGGCTGGGCCAGTTCGATAGCCTTTTCCAGAGAGGGAGCGATTAAACAGCCATCGGCCTGATACGCTGCTTGACGCGTGATAACGATGTTGGTGCGACCGGCAAGGGGCCGGCCAATCGACTCGAACGTTTTGCGCCCCATCAGGATAGGGTGGCCCATGGTCAGAGCCTTGAACCGCTTGAGGTCCGCCGCTAGATGCCAGGGTAGTTGATTATCGATGCCGATCACACCGTTTTGGGAAGCGGCGCAGATCAAAGAAATCATCAGACAGCGACTAAGGCTTTGATGGGCGGATGGTGCTGGTAGTTCGCCAGGGTGAAGTCCTCATAGCTGAAGTCGAAGATCGAGGTGACCCTGGGATCGAGCAGCATGGTTGGCAGCGGGTACGGATCACGGCTCAACTGGAGGCGGGCCTGTTCGAGATGGTTGAGGTATAGGTGGGTATCGCCCAGCGTGTGGATGAACTCGCCCGGCTGCAGCCCGCACACCTGGGCGAACATCATCGTCAAGAGAGCGTATGAGGCGATGTTGAAGGGCACGCCCAGGAAAATATCGGCGCTGCGCTGATAGAGCTGGCAGGAGAGCCGGCCGCCGGCCACATAAAATTGAAAGAAGCAGTGACAGGGCGGCAGCTTCATTTTGTCGATGTCGGCCACGTTCCAGGCGGAGACAATGATGCGCCGCGAATCGGGATTATGTTTGATCTGGTCGACGACGCGGCTAATTTGATCCAAATGATCATTATCCGGCGTGGGCCAACTGCGCCACTGGTAGCCATAGATCGGGCCTAACTCGCCGTTTTCATCGGCCCATTCGTTCCAGATCCTGACCCCGTTTTCTTGCAGATAGCTGACGTTGGTATCGCCCCGGAGAAACCAGAGCAGTTCGTGGATGACGGATTTGAGGTGGATCTTCTTGGTGGTGACAAGTGGAAAGCCGGCGGACAGATCAAAGCGCAGTTGGTAGCCAAAGACGCTGATCGTGCCGATCCCGGTGCGATCTTCCTTTTTGATGCCATGGGCCAGTACCTGCTGCATTAATTCAAGATATGGCTGCATCGAGCCCCTCCCTGCTGTCGCCAATTATTAAGGTTGAGCGTCCACCGTTCGTCTCGATATAGATAATCGAAGCGAGTTATGCGGCCAAAACAATATGAACGCCTGCCGATTTATACCGCACATCCCGATTTAAGTCAATTAGGTTTAGGCGGTTCGGCTTCCGGGAAATTAATTTGAGCAAATTTTGAAAATAAAGTACTTTTGGCCCTATACTGGGGAGTCTTAATATTATATAATGGAAAACGCGAGTCAGGCATAAGGATGCAGGAGTTAGCGGAAAAGTTTCTAACCGGCTCTCGATCCTGATTACCTGAGTAGGAGGCCAGACGTGGGGACTTCTGTTTAACATTAGATAAAGAGAGGTGAATGATTGTGAACGAATATTATGAGAATGATGAATTTAATGAAGAGATCGATCCTGAAATGTGGCTAAATGTGGTGATGTATCACATGGCCGATAAGCAGGAGAAACAAAAGCTGATTGAAGGTATTTCCGACCGAACCGGTCTTGCCGTGGAAAAAGTGGAAGAGATGTTTCATAGTCTGGCCGAGATCCTGATCGAAGTTACGAGATCGAATTAAGGGCCAGGGTCAACGCTTTGTTGTTTAGCTCATTACTCTACATCTGAGTCAATTTGGGAATGATGGACAGGATTTTCGGGATTTTTGATACATTCCGATCCCGCTGGTCCTGTCCAATTTTCCCCTTCAGTCTGACATTTCCTGAAAGGTTTAGAGCAGAATTAGCAGAATGATAGAATAAAAATTCTATCATTCCAAAAATTCTGCTTTTTTGTTGCGAATTGTGTAACTCCTGCTAAGTTTATGAAGGGTTACGAGCTGGTATTTTTAACCACCTTCGCCAACGCCCACTTAAATTATATTTGCCCCAAAAATTGTCCTATTTTAGAGCCATTGTTATGGTATAATGTGGCAAGGAAGCAACCCACTGAAGCCTCCAAGACGAACGGGCTTAGCCTATAATGATCACGATGAAATGCAAGAATTGCTCGACGGGAATCGACCTGACCCCGATCGGCCAGGATCAGCAGCTCATCAATTGCCCGACCTGTGAAGCTGTTCTAAGCGGCATGGGTCCAGGGGACGATGTCGTCAGCTATAAGCCATCGCTCAAGAGCTTGCCCTCACAAATGGCGATTGAGGTTTTGGACGATGAGTTGGTCATCACTCGTCGTTGGTTTGGCTGGGGCCATATTGCATTGGGTATTATTGTTTTTTTCTTGCTGACGTTCGGATTATTTTTCAGCGAGGTTCAAACGTTAGAGTTTGTGATCAATCCATTGACCTGGTTGGTGTCTGGTCTGGGCTACTATCTTTTGAGACGGCTGATCAACGTCGAACGCTTTGCGGTACAGGTCGGGAATGACACCGACCCGGTCAGACAAGAGTTTTACCGGTTCATGCGCTGTGTTATCTCGCCGGACTGCCGGCTATCGGACAACACCATACGTATCTTGCGGCGGACATTTGGGCAGGTCGATGACACAGCGATTAGCCCGGTGAGCCAGGAGCAAAGACACATCGCGGCCCAGCTGCTGGATCAAGAGGACGAACGCTTCGACGCGAGTCATTAACCAGCGGCAACTTGAGTTACTTAAGATATCGGTCTATAATCGTGAGGCAGCACACCCTTATTCAAACTGTTAACGAAAGTATCTTCTCAAAAAGTTGGGGCGATCTTGCCAAACCCTCAAAGTTTTCAAAACCTTGAGGGTTTCTTTCCCATATTATTGAGATGGTACTAACGAAAGGTGATAATCCATGAGTCGTCGTTTGATCAGCTCCGGTTCTACCTTCGAACAAGAGATAGGCTATTCACGGGCCGTGGTCGATGGTGAGTGGATTTTCGTGTCGGGAACAACGGGTTTTGATTACAAGGCGATGACGATATCGGATGACCTCGCTGACCAGACCGAGCAGTGCCTGCAAAATATCCAGGCCGCGCTCGAACAAGCCGGCGCGAGTCTGCACGATGTGGTCCGCGTCTTGTATATCCTGCCAAAAGCAGACGATTTCCCCCAGTGCTGGCCGATCCTCCGCAAGCATTTTGGCGAGGTCCGCCCCGCTGCTACCATGATCTCTGCCGGGTTGGCCGATCCGCGCATGAAAATTGAAATCCAGGTGACGGCCCTTAGACGGCAGACGGGCAGCTGAATTTGTAGTCAACACCCAGGAGGAGTTTTTCATGGCAAAGTTCTACGATCACATCGGTGATAAACACCAGGCGTTTATTGCCCGGCAGCACATCTTTTTTGTCAGCACCGCGCCGCTGAGTGAGACCGGGCATATAAACCTCTCACCCAAGGGGTTGGATAGCTTCCGCGTCCTATCACCAAACCGGGTGGCCTATATGGACCTGATTAGCAGTGGTAACGAAACCTCGGCCCACCTGCTGGAAAATGGGCGGATCACCTTCATGTTCTGTGCCTTCGATGAGTCGCCCAAAATTCTGCGGCTGTATGGCCGGGGAACGACGGTGCTGCCCGGCGACTCGGAATGGGGCAGCCTCAGCGCCCACTTTACGCTCTATCCGAGCACCCGCCAGTTTATTGTCGCGGATATCACCAAAGTCCAGACCTCGTGCGGCTTTGGGGTGCCCCTGTATGAATATCAAGGCGAGCGCGATCATCACTTTAAATGGGCTGACGCCAAGGGTCAGGTTGGCCTCGAGGAATATCGTCGCGAACATAATCATCATAGTCTCGATGGGCTGCCAACCCCCCTTGGCCTGCAAGAAACTTAGCAACTGCGCCAGACCCTAAGGGTTTTAGCAACCCTTTTTGCTTATGCGCCGCTCTTTACCAGGACTCTGCCTGGGAAAGTTCTACACTGCCGGCTTAGTACTGCGCCAGGAACGCGTCAACCTCTCGCTCGGCTCGCTGCCGGGCGTAACCGTAGTGCTCTTGCAATAAGCCGACCATCTTTTCATACTGACCTTCAACCTGGTCGATTTCGTCGTTGGTGAGGTCACCCCACTGTCGCTTGACTTCACCTTTAACCTGCTTCCATTTTCCGGCAAGAATATCTTTGTTCATTTTTAGCTCCTATGTTATGAATCGTTTTGATAGATTTAAAATCGGCCCAACAGCACAAAGAGCACCACAATCACCAGCAGTAGGCTGAGCCCGCCGCTCGGGAAGTACCCCCAGCTTCGACTATGGGGCCAGGCCGGGATAGCTCCCAGGATTAACAGCACTAACAGAATGAGTAAAATCGTTCCAAGCATATGATCTCCTTATCTTGTCGTCTTAATTATTACAGCGACGACCGTCAACCCTCCAAGCCTCATCAACTTTTTAGCTTCGACATATCGTCGCTGTTATGCCCATTATGAAGGCTCAGCAACCGTTTCTCAATGGGGAGGGTCACTATGTCGAGAGTGGGAATGTCCCTATGGGCAGGGTGGGGGATTCCCTACCCCGCAAACCAAGAATTTTGACAATTATTTGACATCCAGCCGACTCGGTGATATGTTTTCTGTTGAAAAGAATATCTTTAGTCTTCCGGTGGTTTATGTCTCTTATACCGGTCACTTCGAGGCTGTCAAACAGGTCTGTTGCCGTTTGGCAAAGCGCGTCGAACCATCCGAAATGCTAAGGAAAACCGTAGACGCTATGGATGTTGATCGGATATGTCACTCCGGTAATTTTTTTCGGCAGCTAAGCCGCAACCCGTAACGAGTGTCTACTGCGCAGACAGGGTTGCGGCTTTTTGATTTGTCGCCAGGCGCGACTAAGAAGGAGTGAAAAATGCAAGGCAACAAACTGTATGTAGGGAATCTGAATTACGCCGTCACCAATGAGCAGTTATCCGAACTATTTGCCGGATATGGTCAGGTGGTCAGCGTAAACATCATCGAAGGGAAAGGCTTTGGTTTTGTCGAAATGGCAAGCCAGGCCGAGGCTGAAGAGGCGAAAACAGCCTTGCATAACAGCGAATTCGCCGGCCGGAGTCTGAAAGTCGATGAAGCCCGCCCGCCCCGCAAACGAGAAGATCGAGGCGGTCGCGGCGGTGGCGGCGGCGGCGGCGGTGGCGGACCTCGGGGGCGGGATAGAGGCCGTGGGGATCGACGCTTTTAAGGATCGGTAACCCGCTTCGTTAAGTCAGCTGCCGGCCGTTGGGCCAACAATAATTCAATAAACGTTAGAGGTTGCAGGCCGCCTGTTCCAGGTTGTCGTGGATCGGTACCGATCTACGGCCATTCACTGCGACGCGCAGCCTGCAGCCCTAACCAACAAGCCCTCTCTAAACCTAATCCAAACTTCACCCTTTATCCCATCTCTCATATCCCACACCCTTTATCACCCATCCCATCTCTACAAACAACATGCCCCCCGCTGGCTACCGCGCCTGAAACGTGAGGCTCCAGCCTCGCCGAAAGTGGTGGGGCCAGGGTCATAAGATCTCTACCGGCCCCGCTCATTTGAACCACTGAAGCCACTGAATAGCACTGATTTCACTAAAAAGCCTCAGTGTCATCAATTTGCCTCAGTGCGTTCAGTGATTCAACCGGCGCTTGCTCAAGCCCAAGTGAGGGCTGATTGTGATAGATTAAGCCGCCGAGAGGCGAGGCATGCCGGAGAATCGTGCGGTTGGGCCCGAAAATCGCGTAATCGGGCCGGCGGAACGCGTGATCAGGTCGGCGGACTGCGTGATCGGGCCGGAAGATCGCTTGATCGAGCCGGAAGATCGCCTGATTGGGCCGGAGGATCGTCTGATCGGGCCGGAGGATTGCCTGATTGGGCCGGAAGATCGCCTGATCGAGCCGGAGGATCGCCTGATTGGGCCGGAGGATCGTCTGATCGGGCCGGAGGATTGCCTGATTGGGCCGGAGGATCGTCTGATGGGGTTGGAGGATCGTCTGATCGGGCCGGAGGATTGAGTGATTCAGTCCGAGGAGCGAAGCGTGGGGTCCGAAGATCGACATTTTACCAACAGTATCACTGTATCGTCGTGCGGGCGGTGGGTGGGTGCCGGCACCGCTGGTTAGTTCGGTCTTAGCCTCAGGGTCAGACTTGGCGATTATGGGCAGACTCTGCTACAATCGGGTGGAATCCATCAAGAATGGCATGCTTCTCTTCTTGCTTAGGAATGAACGCTTCAGCACCGATGCAGAGGGAATTGCAGTTAGTTTAGGTTTACAAGCCGATCCCAATGTTGCTCTTGAAGAAATCACGGCAAATCCTGAAGCAAGAATATCACAAGATACTTTGTTTACATTCTAACAGATATCCACCTGGAGATAAAGGAGGGAACTGAAATGGCTCAACGAAAGCAATCGCGTGGAAAATGTGTGTTTTGTGGTAAAGCGATGGCGAAAGGGGGGTTGTCGAGGCATTTATCGAGTTGTTCGGCCCGCCAAGAGGCGATCAGCCAGGCTAATCAGGCCTCTGGCAAGGTCCAATCGGTGTATCATTTACAAATTCAAGATTCCTGGCAGCGCGACTTTTGGCTGCACCTGGAGATGAACGGTTCAGCCACTTTACACGATTTGGACCAGTATTTGCGGGCCATCTGGCTGGAATGCTGTGGCCATCTCAGTCAATTTTCGGTGGGGGGCTGGAGTGGGCACGAGATCCCTATGAATAAGCGGGTCGACCAGGTCTTCAATCCGGGGGTGGAACTGACCCATATCTATGATTTCGGAACCTCATCCGAAACATTGGTCAATGCCGTGGGTTTACGCCAGGGCCAACCGCTGACCAAACACCCCATCTTCTTGATGGCCCGCAATGAGCCGCCTGAAGCTGAATGCATGGAATGTGATCAGCCGGCCGCCTGGCTGTGTATGGAGTGCCTCTATGAATTGGATGAGCCGGGCCTGTTATGTGATCAGCATGCGAAAGACCATCCCCACGAGGATTATGGTGAGCCGGTTCCGCTGGTCAACTCACCCCGCATGGGCATGTGCGGTTACAGCGGGCCGGCGGACCCGCCCTATTAACCTGAACTCGACAATTAGTCTGGTCATGTCATTCTGAGGAGCGTAGGAAGCGAAGCGGCTGTAGCGACGAAGAATCTCCATGGAGAATATACTGGCAAGGGTCCGGTGGAGATTCTTCGCTCCCCTTGGTCGCTCGGGATGACATCAGAGCTTCGATTGCTATGGCTTCCCCTCCCTGATCACTCTCGTCGCCTCCATATTAACGGTCATCGTCTTGGGGTCGATGACCACGCCGTAATCCTCGTGAGCGCGCTCGATGGAGACGTAGTCATTACATACGTCGTCGAGGACCTTGTCGGGGTCGCGGCTGAAAGGATCGCCCCAGCCGCCGCCACCGCCGGAGTTGTTGATCAGGATGTCGCCGCCGGTCATGCTCTCGTAGATCATGCCGGTGATCTCTTCGCGCTCGGTCCCGGGCCGTAGGATGACGTGGCCGTTTTCGCCGTCATCACCGTTGGCCATGCCCCACGGTTTGGTCTTGGTCTTTTTGACCAGGGTCAGGGCCGATGACGGGGCCAGGAAGCGATAGGTCCGGGTCAGACCCAGGCCGCCGCGATGCCGGCCGGGGCCGCCTGAGTCGCGGCGCAAGGCGTAGGTGTCGATCAGCCAGGGCGCTTTCGTCTCCAGCACCTCGACCGGGTTGTTGCGGCAGCCCGGCTCGGACATGTGCATGATGCCGTTCTCGCCATCGCCGCCGGCGTGCGCGCCAAAACCGACCCCCTCGTTGGTCGCTTCGAGCCACATCTTGCCCGTCCTGGGATGGATGCCCAGGCCCATCACGTCAAAGACATCGCCGCCCGAACAGGCCGGGATGAGGTCAGGCATGCCCTGGGCCAGGGCCTTGGTCACGACCTCGGGCGCGAGCAGCCCGGTCCAGAGGGTGAAGGTCGGGGCCGGGGCCAGGGCGTGCATGATGCTGCCCTCCGGCGCGATCACCCGCAGGGGCCGGAAGTTGCCTTCGTTGGCCGGCGTGTCGGGTGTGGTGATCCCTTTGAAGACCAGGGCGCAGATGCCCGTGGTCAGCCCGATGGGCAGGTTGATCGGCCCTTTGACCGCCGGATCAGAGCCGGTCCAATCCACGACCATCTCCTCGCTGGTCACGGTGACCGTGGCCTTGAGCTTGACCAGGGTCTCTTTGTCGATGCCGTCGTCGTCGACGTAATCCTCGGCGGACCAGGTGCCCTGGGGCAGTTCGGCCAGGCGGGCCCGGGCGATGCGCTCGCCATGGTCCAGAATCGCCTCGACCGCTTCGTCGAAGGTGTCCGGTCCAAACTTCTCGATGAGTTCGACAATGCGGCGCTCGCCCGTGCGGCAGGACGATATCTGGGCATTCATATCGCCGATGACGCGATCCGGCATGCGGCTGTTGAAGCGGATCAACTGCTCCAGTTCTTTGTCGAGCCGGCCCTGCTTGTAGATCTTGGAGCAGGGAAACATCAGCCCTTCCTGGAACACTTCGGTCGTATCGAGGCAATAGCCGGGGTCTTTCTGGCCCAGGTCGAGCCAGTGCTGCTTGACCGCCGTAAAGCCCATTAGCTTATCCTTATAGAAGATGGGCGAACTGGCCATCACGTCGAGAATATGGGCCGAACTCCAGTAGGGATAGTTGAGCAGGATCAAGTCGCCGGGCTGGATGTTGTCATAGCCCAGGAACTCGACCATTTTCTTCAGCCCGTAATCATTCCCCCGCGTGAATACGGCCAGACCGGGTGCTTCGGCCAGCAGCCGGCAGTCCCGGTCGTAGATGCCCAGCCCAAAGTCGTGGATCTCGTAAATGATGGTGCTGTACGAGGTCCGAATCAGGTTGCGGTTCATCTCGCGGGCGGCCGAGAGAAGATAGTTGTGAATGACTTCGACCGTAATGGGATCGAGGTTGCTCATGGGTTGCCTCCATATTGTGAAAGTAGCAGAGTAGCAGACTCAAACCGTGTCAATCACCAATTCGCCATATTGGCCGACCGTGAGCACGTCGCCGCTGTGGATGACCGTGGTCGAGCTGGGCTCTTCGATGATGGCGGGGCCGTCGATACGGTCGCCGCCAAGCAAGAGGCCGCGGTCGTAGATAGTGTAATCGACCCGCCGGCTCTGTTCGTATTGATAGACCGAGCGTGTGCCTTTGCGGGCGCTGTTCGCACTGCTGGCGCCGGATTCGATCTTGGGCATCTCCGGTCGCGGCAGCAGGCCGACGGCTCGCAGGCGTAGGGTAACGATCTCGATCGGGTCGTTCATACTGTGGCCGTACTGCTGCTGGTGAGCCGCGTTGAACGTGGTGATGATATTGGGCACGTCGCCGGCGGACAGGTGATGGCCCGGCATGGTCAGGTTGACGGCATGTTCCTGACCCTGGTAGCGCAGTTCGGCCAGCGGGACGAAGGTGCGGTGAGCCTCGTCAAAGCCATCCTCGATTAGGGCGGCTTGACCGCGCTCTAGGAGGCCGGCGTAGATCTCGTTCAAGCGGGCGATGTCGACGTTTTCCAGGCCGGTGACATAGGTCTGGGCATAATCGTGGACCACGTCGACCATCAGCATACCAAAGGCTGAGAAATTAGCCGGTCCGGGCGGCACGATGACCCGGGGGATGCTCAACTCGCGGGCAACGCGGGCCGCCACAAAGGCTCCGCCGCCGCCAAAGGCCAGGATGGCGAAATCGCGAGGGTGGTAGCCCTGTTCGATGGAGATGACGCGCACGGCCCCGGCGATCTTGGCGATGCTGATGCGCAGGATGCCAGCCGCCGTTTCGTCAAAGGAGAGACCGAGCTGCCCGGCCAGGTCTTCAATCGCCTGCTGCGTGAGCGCGGCCTCGAGCTTGATCTCGCCGCCCAGGAAATTGTTGGGGTCGAGATAGCCAACGGCCAGGGCGGCATCGGTGAAGGTGGCGGCCTGGCCGCCCTTGTTGTAGCAGGCCGGTCCGGGCACGGCCCCGGCGCTTTGGGGACCGACCTGGAGGTGGCCGCCGTCGTCGACCCAGGCGATGCTGCCGCCGCCGGCGCCGATGGTGTGGATGTCGATGGTGGGAATGGAGATGGGCAGGGTCTGGAAAAGCTGCTCGTTTTCGAGCCGGGGCTGGCCGCCGGCGATGAGTGAGGCATCGAGGCTGGTGCCGCCCATATCGAGCGTGATCAGGTTCTCCTGGCCGATGAGGTGGCTCAGATGGGCCGCGCCGATGACGCCGCCCGCCGGACCCGACAGGACCAGGTGGACCGGCTGCTCTCGAGCCGAGGCTACAGTCATCGCCCCACCGCCGGAACGGGTCAACAGGAAGTGGCCCTTAAAGCCGCTGGCTTGTAACTCACCATCGAGCCGTTCCAAATAGGTGCGGGTAATAGGTTTGACGTAAGCATCGATGACGCTGGTACTGGTCCGCTCGTACTCACGATATTCACGACTTAGCTCGTGCGACAAGGTGACCGTCGCCTCGGGATAGACCTGGCGTAGGACGGCGGCCATGGCTTGTTCGTGGGCCGGGTTGGCGTAGCCGTGCAGGAAGCAGACGGCCACGGCCTCGACCTGATGCTCGCGCAGGCACTGAGCGATCTTGGCGGCCTGCTCGCGATTGAAGGGGGTCAGGACATTGCCCTGATAATCCAGGCGCTCTTCGACTTCAAAGACCAGATAGCGGGGCACCAGGCTTTTTGGCTTGCGGTATTTGAAGTCGTACATGGGGTCCCGGTCGGTCCGGCCCAGCTCATAGACATCGCGGAAGCCCTGGGTGGTGATGATGGCGACGCGCGCACCGGTCCGGGTCAGCAGAGCGTTGATGCCCAGGGTAGTGCCATGCACAAAGTAGTCGATCCGGCCCAACTCGGCCT
>Ga0302046_10001297_pt1 | contig 23448 bp, 25 predicted proteins | sample RVTome_11_FD_200261 | JGI IMG/M metagenome (GOLD analysis project Ga0302046, IMG submission 200261) | Soil microbial communities from uranium-contaminated site in the Upper Colorado River Basin, Wyoming, United States - RVT147D111 (version 2) ... | reverse complement strand
CGGCTGCCTGAACTGTCACCGCGTGGACGGGCGCGGCTCAGGCATCGGTCCGGACCTGAGCGGGATCGGGCGCGCGCGCCGGGCCGTCGAGCTCCAGGCGTCGCTGCTCGACCCGGCCGCCGAGGTACAGCCCACCAGTCGCTTCTATCGCGTGGTGACGGCCGACGGAGAAGCGGTCACGGGCCGCCTGCTCAACCACGACACGTTCACGGTGCAGGTGATCGACGGGGCCGGACGGCTGCGATCATTCGTCAAGGCCGAGGCGGGGGAGCACGGCTTCGTCGCCACGCCGATGCCGTCCTATCGCGATCGGCTCGCGCCCGGGCAGGTGGCGGATCTCGTGAGCTACCTGGCCACGCTGCGGGACGGGGAGGCACCATGAGGCGCGCGCTGCTTCCCGCCGTCGTTCTGGCGGCCGCCGTCACGCTCGAGGCGCAGGTCGGCTTCGACCGCATTCTGAACGCCGACGCCGAGCCGTACAACTGGCTCAGCTACTCGCGCACGCTGTCCAACCAGCGCTTCAGTCCGCTCGCCCAGATCACGACCGCCAACGTCACGGACCTGGAGCTGGCGTGGGTGTGGCAGACGCGCTCGCTCGAGAAGTTCGAGGCCACGCCGCTCGTGGTCGACGGCATCCTCTACACGGTGCAGGCCCCCAACGACGTGGTCGCGCTCGACGCGGTGACGGGGCGTCCGTTCTGGACGTTCCCGTACGAGCCGGCGCCGGAGGGACGTCCGTGCTGCGGCCGCGTGAACCGCGGGCTCGCCATTCTCGGCGACACGCTCTACATGGGGACGATCGACGCGCACCTGCTGGCGATCGACGCCCACAGCGGCGAGCTGCGGTGGAAGGTGAAGGTGGCCGAGGCCGCCGAGCGGTACTCGATCACGCACTCGCCGACCGTCGTCAGGGACAAGGTGATCGTCGGGACCGGCGGCGGCGACGGGCCCATTCGAGGCCTGATCGCGGCCTACGACGCCCACACCGGCGAGGAGGTCTGGCGCTTCCGCACGATTCCGGGCCCGGGAGAGTTCGGCAACGACACCTGGTCCGGCGACTCGTGGAGGACCGGAGGCGTCGGCGTCTGGAACGCCGCCGCCTACGACCCGGAGACGAACCTGATCTTCTACGGCACGGGCAATCCCGCGCCCGACTGGGACGGCAGCGTGCGCCTCGGCGACAATCTGTACAGCAACAGCGTGGTGGCGCTCGACGCCGACACCGGCGAGTTGCGGTGGCACTACCAGTTCACGCCGCACGACGAGATGGACTACGACTCCACGCAGGTGCCGCTGCTCGCGGACCTGACGTGGCGGGGCGAGCCGCGCAAGGTGATGCTCTGGGCCAACCGGAACGGCCTGATGTACGTGCTGGACCGGGTGACCGGCGACTTCCTCTTCGGCAAGCCCTACGTGAAGGTGAACTGGATGGACGGCTTCGACAGCAACGGCCGCCCCAACCGCGTGCGGGTGGGGACGCCCGAGGGCACGCTCATCCAGCCCCACGTCCACGGCGCCTCCAACTGGGCCCCGCCCGCCTTCAGCCCCCGGACGGGGCTGTACTACGTGTCGCACTGGGAGAACACCGGATCGATTGCGTTCGAGGGCGCGTTCCCGCAGACCCTGCCGGGCAACCGCCGCCAGACCACCATGGGGCAGGTGAACCTGCAGCCCTTCTACAACACTCCGGACGAGGCCTACGGCGTGATCCGGGCCTACGACCCCGATACGCTCGAGCCGGCCTGGGAGCACCGGATGGCCGACATCACCTGGGGCGGCGTGCTGGCCACGGCCGGCGACCTCGTCTTCGGCGGCGGGAAGGAAGGGTATTTCCTGGCGCTGGACGCCCGCACGGGGGACCTCCTGTGGCGTGCCTCGGTGGGTGGCCAGATCAACAGCGGTCCGATGAGCTACGCTGTAGATGGGAGACAATACGTGGCCGTGGCCGCCGGGAGCGCGCTGTTCACCTTCGCCCTGCCGGAGCAGACACGGTCACCGCAGACACCATGAGCATGCGACTCCTTGCGTCCCTCCTGCTCGTTGCCGTCGCGGCATCGGTGGTGGCGGCCCAGGCGCCCGCGTATCGCGCGCCACGGACCGGTGACGGCCGTCCCGATCTGAACGGCATCTGGCAGGCGAACAACACCGCCGACTGGAACCTGGAGGCGCATTCGGCCGAGGCGGGCCCCGTGCTCGCGCTCGGCGCGCTCGGAGCGGTTCCGCCTGGTCTGGGCGTCGTCGAGGGGGGCCAGATCCCGTACACGGCCGAGGCGCTGGCGACGCGCCAGGAGAACTACGAGCACCGCCTGGAGCGCGACCCCGCCATCAAGTGCTACCTGCCGGGTGTGCCGCGGTCGACCTACCTGGGGCGCCCGTTCCAGATCGTCCAGAGCCAGTCCCACGTGATGATCCTCCACGAGTTCGCGCGCGCCGTCCGCACGGTCTACATGGCGGAGCAGGTCGAGGCGCCGGCCGACAGCTGGATGGGCTGGTCCAACGGCCGATGGGAGGGCGACACGCTGGTGGTGGAGACGACCGGCTTCAACGGCCTGTCGTGGCTGGACCGGTCGGGCAATTTCACGAGCGATGGCCTGCGCGTGGTGGAGCGCTTCACGCCGCGCAGCGCAGAGACACTGCTCTACGAGGCCACGCTCGAGGATGCCACTCTCTACACGCGCCCCTGGACCATCCGCATGCCGCTCTATCGACGGGTCGAGCCGGACGCCCGGCTCCTCGAGTTCCGGTGCGTGGAGTTCGTCGAAGATCTGCTGTACGGACATCTTGCCAAGCCCAGTGAGTGAGCCAGAGCCATGGAGAAACCGCAGATGAGTCATCGCGCTCTCGTTTCCGCCGGCCTGTGTCTTGCCGTTCTCGCGTGGACCGCGGCCTCGGCGGCCGCGCAGCAGGCCTACACGCCGCCTCGGACACCGGACGGACAGCCCGACCTGCAGGGCTTCTGGTCCAATTCGACCTACGTGTCCCTTCAGCGTCCGCGGGACGTGGACAGGGAGTTCTACACGCCCGAGGAGTTCGAAGCGCGGGTCGCAGCGGCTGCCGAGCGAGACCTCGAGCAGACCGAGCCCGGCACGACCGCCGACGTGCACTACGACTTCGCGCAGTTCGCGCTCCGTCGCAGCCAGACCGACTTCACCGAGGATCTGCGGACGTCGCTCATCGTCGACCCGCCGGACGGCCGGATTCCGCCGATGAACGCGGCGGGCGAGCGCCGGGCCGCCGAGCGGAACGCGGCGCGGCCGCCGCGCGGCAGCCAGTACGACCGCGTGCAGAACATGCCCGCCGGCTCGCGCTGCATCATCATGGGCGGGGCGGGGCCGCCGCTGCGGGACGCCGGCTACAACGCCAACTACCAGATCGTGCAGGGGAAGGATCACGTGATGATCCTGACCGAGATGATCCACGACGTGCGGGTCATCCCGCTCGACAACCGTCCGGCGCCGCCCGAGGACGTGCGGCAGTGGATCGGCCTGTCGCGCGGCCGGTGGGAGGGTGACACGCTCGTCGTCGAGACCACGAACTTCAACGGCGAGAACGCGTTCAACGGCAGCAGCCCGAACATGAAGGTCACCGAGCGCTTCCGTCGCGTGTCGGACGAGGAGATCGACTACACGTTCACGATCGAGGATCCGGAGACGTGGGACCGGCCGTGGACGGCTCGGGCGCCGCTCACGAGGACCATCGGGCCGATCTTCGAGTTCGCGTGTCACGAGACCAATTACGGCGTGGCGAACATCCTGGCCGGCGCGCGGGCCGAGGAGGCCGCCGAGGCGGCGGCCGCGGCCTCCAGCGGCGGAGCAAACTGACGAGGCGTTTCATGAGAACCAAGTACGTCGTTGCAGCCACGGTCGTCGGCGCCCTGCTGGCCCTCGGGGCGCAGGTCTCGGCGCACCACTCCTTCGCCGCGGAGTTCGACATCGACAAGCCCCTCGAGCTGAAGGGGTCGCTCGTGAAGTGGGAGATGGTCAACCCGCACTCGTGGTTCCACATCAGCGTGAAGGACGAGAGCGGCAGGGAGACGGTGTGGATGGTGGAGGGCGGCAGCCCGAACCAGCTCATCCGCATGGGGGTCACCAAGAACACGGTGCCCGTGGGGACCGAGCTCGTCGTCGAGGGGTACCGGGCCAAGGACGGGACGGAGAAGGCGGTGGGCCGCAACTTCGTGCTCGCGGACGGGTCGCGCCTGTTCCTCGGCGGCTCGGCCCCCGGCGGCGCCGGCGACTCGAAGTAAGGGCCCTGCCGGCTTGGCGGCGCTGATCGAGGCGATCGACCTCAAGCGGAAGGCGTTCTTCGAGTTCGAGGACGCTCCGTATCACTGCCTGGGCGTCGAGGTCTCGAAGCCGACCGCGCGCGGTGGTCAGACGCTGGTGCGCATCAAGATGCGCAACCTGATCACGCGCGCGGTGTTCGACCGCACCTTCAAGGCGGGCGACCGGTTCAAGGAGCCCGATCTCGTCATCGTGCCCGCCACGTTCCTGTACGCCAGCGGGGACGAGTTCCACTTCATGGAGCAGACGACGTTCGAGACGGTGCCGCTGCCGGCCGACGTCGTCGGCGAGGACCGCGACCTGCTCTCCGACAATCTCGAGGTCCAGATCCAGAAGTTCAACGGACGCCCGATCGGGCTGCAACTGCCGCCGATCGTCGAGCTGGCCGTGGCGCAGACCGAGCCCGGCGTGCGCGGCGACACCGCCAGCGGCGGCGTCACCAAGCCGGCGACGCTCGAGACCGGCCTCGAGATCCGCGTGCCGCTGTTCATCAAGGAAGGGGAGCGGGTCAAGATCCACACCGAGACCCGCGACTTCGCCGGGCGGGCCTGAGCCGGCTCGCTCCGCGCCCCCGTGAGGCATAATTCGGGGGTCATGCTGGACATCAGACGCGAGCTCAAGGCCGCCTACGCGGACCTCTTCACGCCGGACGCCATCGAGGCGCTGCACGCGCTGGCGCCGCTCGACGACGACCGCAAGACGGTGATGGCCCGCCGCATCGACCGCCGCGCCGCCCGCGCGCGAGACCGGCGGCGCATCGCGTTTCTCGACCCGTCCGAGATCCCCCGCACGCGCATCACGGTCGCCGACGCCAGGGCCGGCCGCTTCGAGGGCAGCGAGATCCCGGCCGACCTGCAGCGGCAGTGGATTCAGGGGACGGGACCGGGCGCCAAGCGGGACGCGCCGGTCGAGCAGAGCATCCGCAACGTGGCCTACGCGCTGCTGTCGGGCGCCGACGGCTGGATGTTCGACGGCGAGGACGCCCTCGGACAGCTCTCGACGATGTCGCTCGACAACCAGCGCAACCTGAAGCTGGCCATCCACCGGGACCCGGTCTTCCTGAAGACGGCCGAGCAGGTGGCGGGCGAGATGAACCGGTGGGCCGACGGGTTCTTCGGCCGCGCGATCGTCGCCGACTGGCGGGCGCAGCTCGACTTCACGACCAAGATCTTCCGCGCGCGGGGCCTGCACCTCGACGACCGCCACGTGCGGCGGAGCGACGGCGGCGGCTTTTCGGCCTCGATCGTGGACATGACGCTCTACGTCGCCGCCAACGCGCGGCGGCTGCGTGAGGCCGGGTCGTCGGTGGCGCTCTACCTGCCGAAGATCCAGACGGCCGAGGAGGCCGCGCTCTGGAACGACATGCTCACGGCGCTCGAGCAGGTCACGCAGCTCCCGGTGGGCACCATCAAGGTGTACGTGCTGGTGGAGCAGCTCGAGGCGGCTTACCAGTTGATGGAGATCCGGGCGGCGCTCGGGCTGCACTTCGTGGGCTTCAACACGGGTCGCTGGGACTACATCAACAGCGTGGCCGACGCCATGGCGTGGGACCCGGCGTTCCTGGATCCGAACATCGACGCCATCACGATGACCTACGGCTACATGCGCACGTACGAGGACCGCGTGCGCCGCGCCGTCAACACGCCGGACAGCAAGGGCGGGTACGCCCTCTGGCAGGGCGGCATGGAGCCGAACATCCCGGTGGGCTCGGCCGAGGGCGTGCGGCGCGCGATGGAGAAGGCGGTGGCCGGCGCCGAGCGCGAGGAGCGCGAGGGGGCGAGCGGCAAGTGGGTGGCGCACTGGAAGATGGTGCACATCGTGCGCCCGGTGTGGGAGAAGGTGGGCCGCGCCAACCAGCTCGGACGCACGTTCCCGCCGCTGGGCTACGAGCAGGCGGATGCCGACGCGCTGCTGCTGCTCGAGCCGGCGCCGCGTACGATTCGCGGCGCGCGCGACCTGCTGAGCGTGGCGCTCCAGTACGGCAACGCGTTCCTCCAGGGCCTGCAGGCGGCGGCGCTCAAGCCGGCCGACTTCTTCGGCAACGAGGACGTGCTCTACCTGATGGAGGACATGGCGACGGGCGAGATCCGCCTCAGCATCCTGTGGGAATGGCTGCACAAGGGGGCGAAGCTCACCGAGGCCGATGCCGCCACCGGCGTGGCGATGGGCGACGCGTTCACGAAGGAGCTGTTCGCGAGGCTGCTCGTCGAGGAATACGACAAGCTGCAGCAGGCGGGCAATCGCGACGTCCACGACAACTCGAAGGGCACGACGCTGCCGGTGGCGCGCGAGATTGCCGAGACCTACGTGGGAGACAGCGTGAAGCTCCCCTGGTACATCGACCTGCTGAACATCACGCTGGGCGTGCACGATCTGGCCGAGGCGAAGCGGCGCATCGCGATGCTGCGCGACGCGTTCCGCACCGACGGGACCCGGATCACCGAGAACCTCGACTTCGACACGTCACCCACCGCCTCGGTCGACTGACGGATCTGTAATGGGGTCGGGCGTCGTACGCGACGGCACGATCGCCAGATTCCACAAACTGGTCATATGGATAGAATTGTGGTCATGTCGAAGTCCACGCCGGGTCAACAGCGCTACGCGACGGCCGAGTTCAAGGGGAGGTGTCTCGAGCTGATGGACCGCGTGCGCGAGACGGGTGAGGAGCTCGTCGTCACCAAGCACGGCAAGCCGATCCGATCGACGGCGAGTGCGACATCGACCGGAATTGTCGAGGCGGGCAACGGCCGCGAATCGGCAACGCGCCAGGTCGTTTTCACCGTGACGCGCTGACAGGCAGCGCCGTCAGACCTTGACGACCTCCAGGAGATCCGACAGGCCCGCGAAGTCGCTCGCGTTCCGCGTGAACAGCGGCAGACCGGCGGCAACCGCGGTCGCCGCGATGAGCAGATCCGTGGCGCGTCGCCCGCGCGCCTTGCGTCCCGTCGCTGCGACGGCGGCGTAGACACGGCCGTACGCGCGAGCGACGGCCGCATCGACGGGCAAGGGCTCGAACGTAGCCTCGGCCCGCTGGAGCCGTTCCTGGCGCCGGGCGCGCTCGGCGGCATCGCCCGTCGCGTGCGGGCCGGCCGCGAGCTCGGCCATCGTGATGGCAGACACGGCAAGCTCGACGGGGAGGTTCGTGGCCGCGAGCCGCTCCAGATCGATGACGACGGACGTGTCCGATCAGGCCACGGGGGTGACGACCGTCAGGCACGTGGTGTCGGGTCCTGGTCGATCAGCGCATCGACGTCCTTCCGGAAGCGGCCTCGAGCGATCCGAGGCGCGCCCGCGAACGCCGCGAGGGCCGTCTCCGTGGGCACGAAGGCGCGCTGTCGGACCGGTGTGAGCTCTCCGACGGGGACGCCGTTGCGAGTGACGACGAAGGCCTTCCCGCGGTCGAGGGCTCGCATAATGCGGCCGCTCTCGTTGCGCAGTTCCCGTTGCGTGATGCGTGTCGCCATGACAGACCGATCGTAGCACGCGCGCTACAGGGACGAAGCGCCGACCGTCGAGTCAGGCTCGCCAGCTCGTCCGTAGACGCGGCTCTGGACAGCAGCGGCAGGTGAATCGTACAAGAGCCTGCGGCGCCCGCGACGGCCGGGTGTCGGGTGGACGCGGACTGGCAGGAGGACGGCGATGAGGAGACGTATCCCTACGGCAGTCGCCGCGATCGGGTGCTGCTCGCTCGCGTTCCTGCACGCGCAGGACACGGCTCGTGGGCCAGCCTTCGAGGTCGCCTCCGTCAGACCGAGCCCCGCCAACCCGGGAACGCCGCCCGCGATGTTCTCCAGAGTGAACTGGCCGCCGGGACGATTCACGGCAAACCGCACGACGGTCCGATCGCTGGTTCGCTTCGCCTATGAGGTGCCCGACTACCTGATCGAGGGAGGTCCGACATGGGCCGCCTCGGAGCCCTTCGACATCACCGCGACCGTGCCCGAGGACGCGACCGTGGACGACCGGCAGGTGATGCTCCGCACGCTGCTTGCGGAGCGATTCCGTCTCGTCGTGCGCGAAGAGGCTCGGGAAGCCCCTGTCTACGAGCTCGTCATGAGCCGCGAGGAAGGGCGATTCGGTCCAGGCCTGACGCGCCCGGATGAGGACGTCGATTGCGAGCCGGTCGAGGCGGCGCGGAACGCTGACGTCACCGAGCGGTTCCGTCGGTTGCGCGAGAGCCCCTCGCTCCTGCTCGAGGGACCGATGTGCGGCAACCTGTCGTCCAGCCGGCCGACGCCGGATGGCGGGACGCAGGCGGCCTGGTCGGCCGGTCGGGAGGCCGTCGCGGCCCTGACGGCGTACCTGGCACCTCAGGTGAGGCGGCCCGTCATCGATCGCACCGGACTGACAGGGGAGTTCGACTTCCGGCTCGAGTACGTGGAGCCGGGGCTGGGCGGCCAGCCAGAGGCGGGCGCCGTTGTGCCCCCCGCCGACCTGCCGACGCTCTTCGCAGCGCTCGAGGAACAGCTCGGTGTGAAGCTGGAATCGGCGCGCGGTCCCGTGACCGTGCTCGTCATCGACGACGTGCATCGCCCCGACCCGAACTGAGCCGGTTGTCGACTCCCGCCGCGTGGAGCTGCCGTGAGCCCTCGATGCGGCGTGACACGGCGCGTGCCGCCGTCTGCGCAGAGGTCTCGGTCGGCCGTCAGGCGGTCGCGGTGCGGGGCTGCGCTCCGCCAGGGGTCGAGCCGGTGAAGCGCGTGTCGACGCCGAGGCGCTTGAGCAGCGCCTCGAAGCCCGACTTGTCGACCGCCTTGGCGTAGGCCTCCTCGGGCGCTACGAGCTTCCGCTTCACCAGGTCGATGAGCGACTCGCTCAGCGTGATCATGCCCACGTTCTTGCCCACCTGCATGAGCGAGGGGAGCTGGAACGTCTTGCCCTCGCGGATCAGGTTGCTCACTGCCGAGGTGACGATCAGCACCTCGAGCGCCGCCACGCGGCCCCCGCCGATCTTGCGGCAGAGCGTCTGGGCGATGACCCCCTTGAGCGACTCGGAGAGCATCACCCGGATCTGGGCCTGCCGGTCGGTGGGGAACTGGTCGATGATGCGGTCCACCGTCGAGGCCGCGGTCGTCGTGTGCAGCGTGCCGAACACCAGGTGGCCGGTCTCGGCCGTCTCTATCGCGATCGACACCGTCTCGAGGTCGCGCAGCTCGCCCACGAGCAGGACGTCCGGATCCTCGCGCAGGGCCGCACGCAGGGCGTCGCTGAACGAATCGGTGTGCGTGCGTACCTCGCGCTGGTTGACCAGGCACTTCTGGTTCTCGTGCACGAACTCGATCGGGTCCTCGATGGTGATGAGGTGGTCGGCGCGGTTCTTGTTGACGTGGTCCACCATGGCGCAGAGCGTGGTGGACTTGCCCGAGCCGGTCGGCCCCGTCACCAGCACGAGGCCCTTGTTGAGCTGGCAGAGCTGCAGGATGTGCGCGGAGAGGCCCAGGTCCTCGGCGGTCAGGATCTTCGAGGGAATACAGCGGAAGACGGCACCCGGACCCTTGCGGTCCATGAAGTAGTTGGCCCGGAAGCGGGCCAGGCCCGGGATCTCGTAGGCGAAATCGGTGTCGTGCCGGCGCTCGAACTCTTCGCGGTTCTTCGGCGGCGCGATGGGATCGAGCAAGGCGGTGATGGCCGCGGCGTCCAGCTCCGCGGCGCCCAGTTCCAGGATTTCGATGTGGCCGTCCTTGCGGACGAGCGGTGGCATGCCGACGCAGAGGTGAAGATCCGAGGCTCCGACCTCGCACATCATCTGGAACAGGCGATCGATTACGGCTGGCATCAGGCTCGCTCCTCGAGCTCCACGACGTGGTGCGTGTTGATGACGAGCGTGCCGCCCGCCGTCACGAGATAGAAGAAGTGCCGGGCGCGGCGGGCGTAGTCGCTCAGCCGCTCGTGGCCGGTTGGCCCCGACACGAAGAGCGTCCCCTGCACCTGCGCGCCCGTCGACAGCGTCAGCGACACGGCCTGCGGATGCTCGACGGCATGGCCCGCGTCGAGCGATTCCTCGGCGGCGTCCGGCGCCAGCCGGACGGTCACGACGTGGGCCCGGTTGAACTGGCCCGCCGTGTCATCCTCACGGAGGAACGGAAAGAAGCCATCCTCGGCGTTCAGCAGGTCGCCGACACGCTCGGGGCCGCCGTGCGAGGGCAGGGAGCTGACGACGAAGAACCAGCCGCGGACGTCCACGCCGGTCGACAGCGTGATCGTGGCCGGTACGCGGTGCTTCTCGAACCTGAAGTCGGACATCGTCGTGCGGTCTGCGGCTCAGCGGGCCTGGGTCAGCCGGGTCGGAGTACCGGGGCTCTCGGCCCGGGCGGGCGCGAGCGACCAGAACGCAAACAGGGCCGCCACGAACGCGGCCGTCCGCAGCGCGCCCGCCGGCAGGCCCTCCCGTCCGGTCACCACCGCGAGCACGACGGACAGCAGGATCCGGGCGAGGACGGCGCCGAGGACGAGTGTGGCAGCCAGGACGAGAGCGAGTACGACGGGGCCCACGCCTGCTGTATCGGCAGCGGAGGCCGAGAGGACCAGTCCTGTAGGGGGCGAAGCGCCGCGGCTGAGCTACCGGGTGGCGCCCCGGACCCAGACGCCCGGCGTCGACTCGACCAGCAGACCGGCGCTCACGAGCCGTTCCAGGATGCGTGAGGCGGCAGCCGGGGAGATTTGCAGGGACGCCTGGAGGTAATTCACGGTGATGACCGGCGCCTGTCCGTGAACGATCTCGAGGACCGCACGGACGAGCTCGGCTCGCCGTGCCGTGTCGCGGCGGTCGGGTCCCACGTATCCGTCGAAGTGCTCGGGCAGGGTCGCCATGGCCGCCAATCCCGTGCTCACGGGCGCTCCTCGATCAGCGGGGGCACTGTGGGGGCCGGGACGACGTCGCGCTCCGCGACCATCCGGTCCAGCAGCTCCGGCAGACTCAAGGCGAACAGGTAGACCGTCTCGTTCATCATGTGGGCGTTCCCGTGCGGACCGCGCCTCCGGAAGGAGTTATCGGTTCGGCACGACAGGGCATTAGCCCGCACGGAGGGGTGGGTGCTTCCGGGGCGCCGGCCGAGGTGCAGGGGAGCCCTTGGGGGGCGAAAGAACAGCGGAGGGTGCGGGTCGCGGCGGCGGCGAGCTACGCGGCGGCGAGCGGCGCGGACCAGATCTCGAGCTCCCCGCGCCTGAACAGGGAGCTGAACGCGGCCACCACCTTCGGGTCGAACTCCGTGTTCTCGCCGCTGAGGATGACGTCGCGCGCTTCGTAGGGCGACATCGCCTTCCGATACGGCCGATCGCTCGTCAGCGCGTCGTAGACGTCGGCGACGGCGATGATCCGCGCCTCGAAGGGGATCGACTCGCCGGCGGTCGGGTTGTAGCCGCTCCCGTCGAACTTGTCGTGATGCGCCAGGATGATCGGAATGACCCGCCGCAGCGCGCCGCCGACCGGCTCGAGCATCTCGATCCCGCGGGGCACGTGTTGCTGCACGCTTTCGTACTCTTCCCGCGTGAGCCTCGCGGCCTTGTAGAGGAGATCCCGGCTGATCTCGAGCTTTCCGATGTCGTGGAGCAGCGAGGCCGCGCGGACGTCCTCGATGCGGTCGGCTGGCAGGCCCAGCTCCGCGGCGACGCGCGTGGCGTAGACGGACACCCGGAAGCAGTGGTTCTCGGTGTAGGTGTCCTTCGAGATGAAATGGCGCAGAATCATCAGGACGCCGTGGTACGTCTCGCGCATCTCGGCGATCTGCTGGTTCTTGTGCTCGTACAGCGTTCCCATCAGGTAGCCGGTCACCACGAGCGAGCCGCCCCAGATGACGATCTCCAGCCAGGCCGCCGAATCGAGCGAGGCCGCCAGGCTGGTATCCGAGGTCGAGTTGCGGAAGAGCATCAGGCCAGCCACGAGGAGCACGCTGGCAAACGCCGTCAGCGTGCCGTGCCGACGCCCGTACAGGTAGGCCGAGGCCACCGTGGGCAGCACGTAGAAGCTGAGCACCATCCGCTGGGAGGCCACGACCTGATTGAGCAGCAGCGCAATCGCGAACAGCGACAGCACCACCCACAGCTCCTTGTTCACGCGCTCGACGGCTCTGGTCATCTCTCGGCTCATGGTTCGACGTCGCTCATTCGGCCTCCGCCGGCCGCCAGCCCTCCTTCTAGCAACAGACATACCCGCGCCGAGCCCCCGCGAGAGGCGGCGCTAAGCGCCAGTGCATCAACGCCTTATCGTAAGCGTGCTGTCGGGGCATGCAGGGACGGCCCCGGGTCCGCTGTGCCGTAGCGGAACACCGGGCCTCGAATTCTTCCCGGGTGAGTTGGAACTTCTTGGGCCGCGGCTAGTTGGCGGGCTCGATGCGCAGGAGTGCACCCTGCGCCTCGGCGGTCAGCACGTAGAGCAAGCCGTCAGGACCCTCGCGGACGTCGCGGATGCGCTGGCCGAGCTCCCGCAGCATCGGCTCCCGGCGCAGCTCCTCCCAGTTCTCGCTGAATTCGATGCGGTGGATCTGGCCCGTGCCGGGCGTTTCACCCTCGCGCAGGCCGCCCACGAAGTAGCTGCGCCGCCAGCCGGTGAAGACGTCGCCCGTGTAGAACGTGCCGCCGGTCGTCGCGATGGAGGGAACCCAGACCACATGGGGCTGCACGGTGCCTTCCTTGTACGGACTGTCCGAGATCTTCCGCCCCATGTAGTTGACGCCGTGGCTGACGTACGGCCAGCCGTAGTCGGCCCCTGGCGTCAGGATGTTGATCTCGTCGCCGCCGTTGGGGCCCTGCTCGGTCATCCAGAACTCGCCCGTCTCCGGGTTGAGCGACATCGAGTGCCCGTTGCGATGGCCGTACGTGAAGACGCCTGGCTTGTACCCGTCCCGGTTCACGAAGGGGTTGTCGGGCGGGATGCTGCCGTCGTCCCGCAGCCGCACGGTAGTGCCGGCATAGTCGTTCGGGTCGGCGGAGCGGAAGACGTCCGGCCCGGTGCCCGACGCGCTGATCGACATGTAGAGCATGCCATCGCGTCCGAAGCCGATGCGTGAGGACTCGGTGCGTGTGGCGCCCGAGCGGAAGATGTCCCGTACGTCGGTCAGCGCCGTGCCGTTCCACACGCCGCGGGCGAGCGTCGTCTCGCCTTCCAGTTCCGGCTGCCCGGCCGGGGTCGTCCCTCCGGTGGGCACCGGCTTGTGGTACGAGAGGTACACCCAGCGGTTCCGGGCGAAGTCCGGATGCAGCACGACATCCATCAGGCCCTGCAGGCCCCGGCCCCACACCTCGGGGACGCCGGCGACCGGTTCCGGGTCGAGCACGCCGTTGCGGAGGATGCGCAACTGGCCGCCCCGCTCGGTGACGAGCATGTCGCCGTTCGGCAGGAAGGCGAGCGACCACGGCTGCTGCAGCCGTGCCATCACGACCACTCGCAGGTCGCGGTGCGCCTCGAGCGCGGAATGGACGACGAACGGGCCGTCCCCGAGCGGCGGGGACGCGAGCCGGATCGGCGTTGCGCCGATGTTGCACTCGGCGGCCGGGATCTTCGGATTCTCGCATTCCGGCCGGGCGCCGCCTCCGCCGCCCCCGCGACCTCGCTGCGCGCCGGCTGCGGCGCCCGTTGCGACGATCGTCACGGCGACGACGGCCGCCTGTCTCCAGTTCACACGCATCGCCCGCTCCAGAGGATCCCGGTCAGCCGCGCAGGTGCCGGTTGAAGAACGCCACCGTCCGCTCCCAGGCCAGCTCCGCGGCCGACCGGTCGTAGCGGGGAGTCGTATCGTTGTGGAACCCGTGCTGGGTGCCCGGGTACATGTGCATCTCGTATCGTTTGCCGTTGGCGTCGAGCGCCGCCTCGTACGGCGGCCAGCCAGCGTTGACGCGCTCGTCGTTCTCCGCGTAGTGCAGCAGCAGCGCGGCGTTGATCGCCGGGACCTCCTCGGCGCGCGGCTGCCCTCCGTAGAAGGGCACGGCGGCTGCCAGCTCGGGCACGCGCACGGCCGCCAGGTTGGCGATGCCGCCGCCGAAACAGAAGCCGACGATGCCGATGCGGTCCGTCGTGTCGGCATGGCCGAGCAGCCAGCGGGTGGCCGCCACGAAGTCCTCCTGGACCTTCGGCTGCTCGAGCTTCCGCTGCAGATCCCGGCCCTCGTCGTCGGTGCCCGGGTAGCCGCCGAGCGGCGTGAGCGCGTCGGGCGCGAAGGCCACGAAATCGGCCAGCGCCGCGCGTCGGGCCACCTCCTCGATGTGCGGGTTCAGCCCCCGGTTCTCGTGCACCACGACGATGCCCGGCAGGCGGCCGGAGGCCCCGGCCGGCCGTACGAGATAGCCGCGCATCCGCCCGTGCCCGAGCGGCGAGTCGTAGTCGACGTACTCCGCCCGCAGGCGCCGGTCGTCGGGCGCGACCTGCTGCGCCTCGGCGTAGCTCGGGCTCAGCGCCTCGAGCAGGCCGGTCGCGGTGACGCCGGCCGTCGCATAGCGGCCGGCTCCGTCGAGGAACCCCCGGCGGTCGATCAGCCCGTGGACGTAGCGGTCGAACAGGCGAAGTACTGCGGGATGGAAATCGTGCGCGGTCTGGCGTGCCATCGGCGGATTCCTCCACGGGATTGCCGAAAGGGGCCGCAGAATACCACGTATGCCTCCGGGGGCGCGGGAGCTCGTCCTCTTCGTGGCCGGCTGCGCGGCCGGCGCGGTGAACTCGGTGGCCGGCGGCGGCACGCTCATCACGTTCCCCACGCTGGTCTGGCTCGGCGTGCCGCCGATCAGCGCCAACGTGACCAACGCGGTGTCGCTGTGGCCGGGGTCGATCGCGAGCGTGTGGGGCTATCGCCGACCGCTCGCCGAGACCGACCGGCGCGGGGTCGCGCTGGTCGTGCCCAGCCTGGTCGGGGGGGCCGCAGGCGCCGTCCTGCTGCTGGGCACGCCATCGGACCTGTTCGGCCGGGTCGCGCCGTTCCTGATTCTGTTCGCCACCGGCCTCTTCCTCGCGCAGGAGCCGATCCAGCGACACGTCCGGCCGGCGGTCGCCCCCGCCGGATCGTACTGGCTGTCGTGGGCCATGCTGGCGCAGCTCGCCGTGGCGCTCTACGGCGGCTACTTCGGCGCCGGCATGGGCATCCTGATGCTCGCCGCCCTGAGTCTCATGGGGCACACCCACGTCCACCGCATGAACGCCCTGAAGAACCTGCTGTCGGTCTGCATCAGCGGCTCGGCGGTCCTCTACTTCGTGCTGACGGCAGACGTGCTCTGGTGGGAGGCGCTCCTGACCGCCAGCGGGGCCATCGTCGGAGCGGTCGGAGGCTCCGGCCTCGCGCTCCGCCTGGGGCCCTCGACCGTGCGGCGGATCGTCGCGGCGATCGGGCTGGGCGCCGCGCTCGCCATGCTGGCCACCCGGTGACCGCCGGCCGAATGCCGACGGGGGCTCATCGGAGGGGCTCTACAATGCCGTCATGACCCGTGCCGGCGAGGAGGCCGCCCTTTCGCCGTTCGTCGAGCTGACGCGCGCCGAATGGGCGGGCCTTCGAGCCGCCACCCCGCTGCCCCTCACCGAGCCGCAGCTCCGGGCGCTCGTCGGGCTGCACGAGCCGATGTCGCTCGACGAGGTGTCCGACGTCTATCTTCCGCTGTCGCGGCTGCTCAATCTCCACGTGGGCGCGACGCGCAGCCTGCACGAGGCCACGGCCACGTTCCTCGGCTCGCGCGACGTCCGCGTGCCGTACGTCATTGGCGTGGCCGGCAGCGTGGCCGTGGGCAAGAGCGCCACGTCGCGCGTGCTGCAGGCCCTGCTCGCCCGGTGGCCGAGCCATCCACAGGTCGATCTGGTCACGACCGACGGCTTCCTCTTTCGGCTGGGCGAGCTCGAGGCGCGCGGCCTGCTCCACCGCAAGGGCTTCCCCGAGAGCTACGACGTGCGCCGGCTGGTGCGGTTTCTCGCGGATCTCAAGGCGGGCGTCCCGGAGGTGTCCGCGCCGGTCTACTCGCACCTGCGGTACGACATCGTCGAGGGCGAGCGGCAGGTCGTGCGCCAGCCGGACGTGGTCATCGTCGAGGGGCTCAACGTGCTGCAGACGGGCGGACGTCCCGGCCGGCGGATGCCCATGTTCGTCTCGGACTTCTTCGATTTCTCGATCTACGTGGACGCCGCCGAGGCCGACATCGAACAGTGGTACGTGGAGCGCTTCCTGTCGCTGCGCGAGACGGTGTTCCAGGACACCTCCTCGTACTTCCACCGCTACGCGTCACTCACCCGGGAAGAGGCCGTCGAGACGGCCCGCCATCTGTGGCAGTCGATCAACCAGGTGAATCTCCGCGAGAACGTCCTGCCGACGCGGGGCCGCGCGACGCTCGTGCTGGAAAAGGGCCGCGACCACGCCGTACGACGCGTGCGGCTGCGACGGTTCTAGCTCTTGGCCCTGGCGCCCGTTCGGGTCAGGCGGCCGGCTGGGTCGCGGCGGCCGCGGCGGCAAGGAGCGGGGCCATCTCGCCGGCCGTGACGGGCTGCGAGAAGAGGTAGCCCTGTGCGTGCGGGCAGTCGAGCGCGCGCAGCTGGTCCACGTGGGCCGCCGTCTCCACTCCCTCGGCGATGAGGCCCATGCCGAGCTCGCGGGCGAGCCGCACGATGGCGCCGCCCACGCCCTCGTTGGCGGTGCCCATGCGTGCCACGAACGACTTGTCGAGCTTCAGGGCATCGACCGGGTACCGCTGCAGGCAGCTCAGCGACGCGTAGCCGCTGCCGAAGTTGTCGAGGTGCACGGCGACCTGCAGATTGCGCAGCCGCTGGAAGTGCTGGTCGACGACCTCGGAATGGTCGATGAGGACCGACTCGGGAATCTCGAGGCGCAGGCTGCCGGGCAGCAGGCCGCTCTCGGCCATGGCCTCTTCGACCTGGTCGATGAACTCGGGACGCGTGAAGAGCCGCGACGAGATGTTCACCGACAGGTCGAGCGGACGCTCGTACATCTGCTGCCACGCTGCGACCTGGTGACAGGCCTCGCGCAGGACCTGGTAGGTGAGCGGGACGACGAGGCCGGTCTCTTCCGCGATCGGAATGAACTCCAGCGGCTGCGCCACGCGCCCGTCGGCCCGTTCCCACCGTACGAGCGCCTCGACTCCGCAGATCTCCGACGAGGGGAGCTGGACGATGGGCTGGTAGAACACGGTGAGCGCGTTCTTCTCCAGGGCCCGCCGCAGCTCGGTCTCGATGCGAAGCCGGCTGAGCGCGGAGGCGTACATCGCCGGATCGAACAGCTCGTGGCCGCCGCGGCCCGCCGCCTTCGCACGGTACATCGCGATATCGGCGTCGCGCAGGATCGCGTCCACCGAGTGGTAGCTCGACGTGCCCACGACGATTCCGATGCTCGCCGAGGCCGGCAGGTCCTGGTTGCTGATCCGGATCGGCTCGTCGAGCGCGCGCTGGAGGCGCTCGGCAATGGCGACGACGGCCCCGTGCGTGTCGAAATCTTCGACGAGCACGGCGAACTCGTCGCCGCCGAGTCGGGCCAGTGAGTCGCCCGGCCGGAGCTCGGCCTGCAGTCGCCCGGCGATCGCGGCGAGGAAGCGGTCGCCCACGACGTGTCCGTACGTGTCGTTGACCTGCTTGAAGTCGTCGAGGTCGATGAACAGCACGGCGTAGCCGGGGGCGCTCTGGCGCGCGTTCTGGCGAATCGCGTGCTGGAGCAGCTCGCGGAAGAGCGTGCGGTTCGGCAGGTCGGTCAGCGGGTCGTGCTGGGCCGCCTGCGCCAGGGAGTCGCGAATCCGCCGCTGCTCCGTGATGTCGGTCTGCGAGCCCGCCATCCGGATGGCCCGTCCCGCCTCGTCCCGCACGGCGATGCCGCGGCACAGGACCCACCACGTGCTGCCGTCGACGTGCCGCATCCGGTACTCGTGCTCGAAGTGCGATCGGTCGCCTTCCACATGGGACCGCAGCGCCCACAGCAGGCCGGGGCGATCGTCCTCGACGACGTGGTCCAGCCACTGCTCGAGGAGGGCGATCGGCGCGGTGGCGTCGAGGCCGATCATCTCCCGCCATCGCCCCGAGCAGTACAGTGCGTCGGTGGCGACGTCCCAGTCCCACAGCCCGTCGTTGGAGCCGGCGGCCGCCAGCGCGTAGCGCTCCTCGGAACGTCGTGCCGCTTCGAGGGCCGCCAGTGTGTCCTCGTGCAGGCGGAGGACCTCCTCGCGGTGCCGTTCCTCGCCGGCCAGGCGTTCCAGGTACATGTGGTGCGAACGGAAGGCGAGATACACGAGTCCGCTCGCCAGCGGCAGCAGCCAGAGTACCGGGTTCAGCAGCTGCTCGGGGCCCCACAGCGCCAGGAAGACGCAGATGGTCGCCACGAGCAGGCCGAAGAACAGGTTGGCCGACAGGAGGTGGCGCGACGCGCGCTCCAGCATGCTCCTCCAGAGCCCACCTACGAAATTCGACATGGTGACGTGCTCAGCAACCGCGACGCCAATTCCGTCCCTGGCCCCCTGATTGCGGGGACCTGCGCACGTCCACGCGTTCCGGCGCGAGGATGCGTGATTCCAGGATGCCGGTTCTGTAATCGTCTGGTCTCGAAATATCAGACGTTCTGGCGGGGCCGAGAAGGCTGCGGCGGGCGGATCGTCAGCGTGTCGGACGCCCGGTCGCGCGGTGCGCGTCAATCCATGCCGCCAGCGTGCGGAACGCCTGCCCGCGGTGCGCGACGGCGAGCTTGGCCTCGGGCGACACCTCGGCCAGCGTGGCGGCGTACGGGGGATAGTGGAAGATCGGGTCGTAGCCGAAGCCGCCGCGGCCCGCGGGCGCGGTGGTGATCTCGCCCTCCACGATGCCGGTCGTCTCGTAGAGGATGGCGTCGCCCTCGGCCACGGCGAGTGCGCACACGAAGCGTGCCGTGCGCGGACGGTCCGGCTGCGCGGCAAGCCGCTCGAAGATGGCGTCGAAGCGCTCCTGATAGGAGGCGTCCGGGCGGAGGTAGCGGGCCGACTGCACGCCGGGCTCGCCGTCGAGCGCGTCGATGCTGAGGCCGGAGTCCTCGGCCACCGTGAGCAGGCCGGCGTGCGCGGCGTAGTACCGGGCCTTGAGGCGGGCGTTGTCGGCGAAGGTCGTGCCCGTTTCCTCGGGCTCGGCCACTGCGGGCAGATCGCTCAGGGTCGCCAGGTCGATCGACGGGAGCAGCGTCCGGATCTCGCGGAGCTTGTCCCGGTTGGTCGTCGCGACGAGCAGGCGCATGCCGGCGTCAGCCGCCCAGATGCTGGCCCACCAGGCCCCGCTGCAGCGCGACGAGCTGGCGGATGCCCGTGTCGGCCAGGTCGAGCAGCCGGCCCAGCGCCTCGCGGCCGAAAGGCAGGGCCTCGGCCGTGCCCTGGACCTCGATGTAGAGTCCGGCGCCGGTCTTCACGATGTTCATGTCCACGTCGGCGCGCGAGTCCTCCACGTAGGCCAGGTCGAGCAGGGGCTCGCCGTCCACGATGCCGACGCTCGTGGCCGCGACGAAGTCGGCGATCGGCATTGTGCGGATCACGTCCCTCTCGCGCAGACTCTGCGCCGCGAGCACGAGCGCCACGAAGGCACCCGTGATCGAGGCCGTGCGCGTGCCACCGTCGGCCTGGATCACGTCGCAGTCGAGCGTGATCGTCCGTTCGCCCAGCTCCTCCAGACGCGTCACGGCGCGCAGCGAGCGGCCGATCAGCCGCTGGATCTCCTGCGTGCGGCCGCCGACCCGGCCGGCCGTCGACTCGCGCTGCGTGCGCGTGGTGGTGGCCCGCGGCAGCATGCCGTACTCTGCCGTCACCCAGCCCTTGCCCGTGTTGCGCCGGAACGGCGGCACGCGATCCTCCACGCTGGCCGTGCAGATCACCTTGGTCCGGCCCGCCTCGACGAGCACGGAGCCCTCGGCGTGGGCGAGATAGTTGGGGATGACGCGAGTGGGGCGGAGCTGTTCGGCGAGGCGGCCGTCGGATCTCATGCCGGGACACTCTAGCTCAAATGCATCGAACCGGTCCCGGGGCGTCAGTCTTCGCGGACGAGCGACGGGTCGGAGGCGAGCGGCCGGCGCAGGTCGACATGCCCGGCGATGGTGTCGACCTCGGTGCCGTCGACGAGAATCTGCACGCGTCTGGCGGCCGGCAGGTTGGACGTGATCACGTTGACCAGCGCGTAGACGGTGAGCAGCTCGTGCTGGGAGCCGCCTGGATGGCCGTCCACGACCTCGCGGCTCAGGTCGACGAAGGCATCCCCACGGTCGGTCACGTAGAAGGCTCGCAGCGTGGTGCCGGGCGGGATCACCGAGATGTAAGGTGCCGGGGCCTCCTCCCGGAGCTGGGCGGTCAGAATCAGCTGTCCTTGCTCCACGGCCGAGCTGCCCAGCGGCACGTCGCGCTGCAGGGGCACCAGCGCCTGTCCGTCCGGGCTGCCGAAGAACAGCGTGGCCGCGATGTGCGCCCCTCCCTGGTCCGTCCCGGTTGCGGGGGCGGCCGTCGGATCGGATTCGGTGGCCGCTGGCGGGTCGGACGGCCCGATCTGGGCGATGCCCCACGCGATCACCCCGAACAACGCCAGCCCGCCCGCCAGCAGCAGCCACCAGCCGCGGTTGCTCTCGCCGTTGCCCGTGGCGTCGCTCATGGCGTGCGGGGCTGCTCCGACCAGGCGCGGAAGCGGACCACGGCGTCGAAGAGCGCCAGGGCCATCGCGTCCTTGAACTCGTCGGAGCCGAACTGCGCCTCCTGCCCGGGGTTGGTCAGGTAGGCCATCTCGACGAGCGCGGCCGGCATGTTGACCGACGACAGCAGGCGCATGGGCGCCTGCCGGAGCGGCTGCCGGCTCATGGGCACGTGCCGCTGGAGCTCTTCCCGCAGCACTCCGGCCAGGACGGCCGATTCGTCGAGGTGGCGCACCTGGGCCAGCTCCCACGGAATCAGATCGATCGTGCGCAGGCCACCGGCGAAGGTGGGCAGCGAGACGGCACCCGCCAGGGAGGTCCGGGCGAGCTGCTCGCTCTCGCGATCCGGGCGGAAATAGAAGATCTCGGCGCCGGCCTGCGCACGCGAGCTCGAGCCGTTCGCATGCAGGCTGAGCAGCATGCTGGCCCGGCCGTTGTTCGCCACGGCCGCGCGCTCGTCGAGCGTGAGCGACAGATCGCTGTCGCGCGTCAGGAGGACGCGAAGGCCGAGCCGCGTTTCGAACAGCGACCTGAGCCGCCGCGCCACGTCGAGCGTGACCTGTCCCTCCTCGAGCCCGCCCGGGCCCTGGACGCCGCGGTCGTAGCCGCCATGGCCGGCGTCGATGGCGATCGTCTGCCAGGCACGTGACGGACCCGCACCGAGGCCGGCTGCCGCGGCCGACAGGGCGGGCGCCGTGGCCGGTGGAAACGGAGGCGGCGTGGCGGGCGCTGCGCGCGGCGGCGTGGCCGCCGGCCCCACCGGGACGGCGGCCGTGGCGACCGGCGCGACGTCGATCAGCACACGCGTCGTGGTCTGGTTGACCGTCGTGACCGTCGCCCGGCCCTCGGTGGCCGGAGACAGCACGACGACGACCACGTTCGGCCGATTGCCGAGGGCGATCGCATCGATGAGCCCGGACCCGTCCGGGGGGAGGGCGGGATCGATCTCGGCGGCGTCGATGCGCAGCAGCATCCGCCCGGGCTCGTGCGTGACGGTGACCCCGGCGGTCGGGGTGATGTCGATGGAGGCACGGGTGGGCGGACCGGATCGATCGATCCGCGCCGACACGCGCGGGATGCTCACGTTGCCCAGGAGGATCAGGCGGGCGTCACGCCGGAAGTCGATGCGGCGGTCGTAGATCGCGGCAAGCGCGCCCGACAGGAACTCGACGGGCACGAGCCAGCGACCGCCATCGCGCACGACAGGCGAAGGGAGGGTCACGATGCGCCCGTTGACCGATGCCATGGGCCGGTCGGCCGAGGCGACGATCGTCCGGCCCTGGTAGGACACGGTCACCCCGCCGGCCAGGGCGTCCTCGCGCACGGTGACGCCAAAGAGCCGTCGGACGTCGTCGAGGGCGACCAGCTCGTGCCCGTCGACGCGCGTGGTCGGCACGGTCTGTCGGCCGTCGCTCGTGACGAGAGTGAGCGGAGGGTCCTGCACGGCGTCCTGCGCCCGCGGTGACGCCGGCAGCAGCAGGAGGAGGAGCACGACGAGCGACGTCAGAACCCTCACGACACCCCATGATCGCATTCGTTTCGCCACGCTGCAAATCACGCCGGTTTCCGGGGGGCGGACTCACGTCCCGACAGGCCCTGCCGATTCGTGCTTCGAAGCGTCCCGCGATCGCCGGTTGCCGTCGTGCCGGGCCGGTGGCGCTCCCCGAACCGCCATGATCACGCTCGGCCTGCGCAGCTCACGTGACGTCCTTGCGGATGCGGCTCTCGGTGCGTTTGCAGAGGAGCTGCTCTCGCTCCTGTCCGATCTGCTGGCGGCCAGCGGCCCAGTTGCCGCGTTCGACTCCGGCGCCGATATCACGGCACCTCTTCCGCAAACCGGCTCCGCTCGGTCCACGACACACCCATGTCCGGGCGACCGATCTCGCTCCGCGTCTATCGGCCGCCTACGGTTTGCTGCAGAGGTGCCGTGCTTCGCCGCCTTCGCCCCCTGATTCGCTGCCGCTTCACGGTCCCGCAGACCGCACCGGTCACGGTTTGGGTCACCACGGGGCGTCGGCGTACAATGGAAGGCGAGCGCCGGCAGGAGCGTGCCGGCGCGCGAGCGACTCACCCCGAGGGGGCGACACGGCTTCGACGGGGGCATGAGATCGCGGGATGCATGCCGAGCTCCATTGACTCGTTAAACCGATGGGACATCCGTTAACTGCGGACAATCAGTACGCTCTCGCAGCTTAATCAAGCTGTGACGTTCGCCTCGACCTCGCCTGGTGGTTGAGGGTCGAACGCCATTAAGCAGGCTGGTGGCCGCGTGGCGCCTCGGCGCGCGGCCGCGAGATTCACTGAGGCTGGTGTCCGGCGGTTTTGGCCGCGTCCTCACGCCGGGCACGAGATTTCGGATGCGGACACGCATGTAGAGTCCCACGACGACGTGCTTTCGGACGCGGGTTCGACTCCCGCCGCCTCCAAAACCCGTATTTCATTGCCTGTCAGCTATTTACGAGGCTGACTGGCCCTTGTGGCACCTCGTATGTCCCTTCACCGCAAGGTCGGCGGAGTCCCGCCGCCTCCACGAGTCTTCGGTCCGAGGCTCATCGGTTACCAGAGACTTCGAA